>WNFQ01003085.1_pt1 | contig 14762 bp, 16 predicted proteins | sample 5400171 | NCBI WGS metagenome assembly WNFQ01 (sample SAMN13153356, study PRJNA577476) | soil metagenome | isolation source: 20 cm soil under Madrone tree | place: USA:California | collected 2016-06-14
GCGACGACGTCCCCGGCCCGCTCCCCGCCGCCCGGCCCGCGACGCCCCACTCTTCCGCATCGGGCGCGGGATCGCGAGTTACTGTCCGGGCGGCCGCGGGATGGGCGAGTCGCTCGACGGCAGCGTCGGCGCGTTCACCTGGGTGTCGGGTCGCTGCGGGCGCGTCTTCGGCGCGTCATCGACCTCTCCGGCGAGACACGCCTGCACGTCGGGAGTGGTGATCCCGAGCGCGCGCGCGATGTCGGACGCGCGCTTGCCCTCGGCGTTCAGCGCTTTCACGCGCGCGCAATCGAGCGCCGCTGCGGTGGACACGCCCGCCAACACCAGAGCCGGAATCATCACGATCGTCAGGGTTCGCATGTCACCACCTCCCGAGATCCGATCATAGCCGCCGAGCACAATCGCAGAAAGACTCGCGCGTGCCCGGATCCGTATCGGTGTGGTACAACCGAGGCCGTGATGCACGCGCCACAAGTGTACGCGCAACGCCGCCGCGACTTCATGCGCCGCATGGACGGGGGTGTGGCGATCTTGCGCGCAGCGCCGGTCGCCGTGCGGTCGCACGACGTCGAGTACGCGTTTCGGCAAGACAACGATTTCCTCTATCTCACCGGGTTCCCTGAGCCGGAGGCGACCTGCATCCTCGCGCCCGGAGCCGAGCAGCCCTACACGCTGTTCGTCCGCCCGCGCGACCCCGAGAAGGAAACGTGGACCGGACGGCGTGTCGGCGTCGACGGCGCCAAGACGCTCTACGGCGCCGACGCGGCGTACACGATCGACGAGCTCGACACGCGCCTGCCGAAGGTCGTCGAGCACGCGTCGGTCGTCTACTACGCGCCCGGGCGCGATCAGCGCTTCAACACGCGGATCTTCGAGCTCTTCGGCTGGGCGCGCGACAACCATGCGCGCAGCGGCGCCGGCCCGCGCGGCTTGCTCGATCCGGGCGCCGTCCTGCACGACATGCGGCTCTTCAAAGCGCCCGAGGAGATCGAGGCGCTCGAGCGCGCGATCGCGATCGCCGCCGAGGCGCACACGAGCGCGATGGGCGAGACGCGCCCGGGCGCGTTCGAGTACGAGATCGAGGCGCTGATCGACTACACGTTCCGCCGCCGCGGCGCGACCGGTCCCGCGTACCCGTCGATCGTCGCCTCGGGGCCGAACGCGACCATCCTGCACTACGTCGAGAACACGCGGCAGATGCGTGACGGCGAGCTCTTGCTGATCGACGCCGGCGCCGAGTACGGCGGCTACTGCGCCGACGTGACGCGCACGTTTCCCGTCGGCACGCGCTACGAAGGCCGCGCGCGCGCGCTCTACGACGTCGTGCTCGCCGCGCAGGAGGCGGCGATCGCGACCGTCCGCCCCGGCGCGTCCTTCGACGAGCCGCATCAATGCGCGCTCGAGATCCTCGTCGACGGCTTGCGCCATCTCGGTCTCCTCGAGGAGGAGCGCGACGCCGCGATCGCGAGCGGCAGCTACCGGCGATTCTACATGCATCGCACCAGCCACTGGCTCGGCATGGACGTGCACGACGTCGGCGTCTACCGCATCGACGACAAGCCGCGCGCTCTCGCGCCGGGCATGGTGCTGACGGTCGAGCCCGGCCTCTACGTCGCCCCCGACTGCGAGCAGGTCGCCCCCGAGTGGCGCGGCATCGGTATCCGCATCGAGGACGACGTGCTGGTCACCCCCGAGGGGAACCGCGTGCTCTCCGCGGCCGTCCCGAAGCACGTCGCCGACGTCGAGGCGCTGCGCCGGAGCTGAGCCCGAGCGCGTCCGCGTCGTCGTCGAGCGGCCGCGCCGCACGCACGTTCGCCCTCGCCGGCGCCGAGCGCGAGCCTCCTCCGCGCGCTCCCTCCGCGCGCTTCGTCTTCGCGCCCCGCGCCGGTGACGCCGCATCGACCGCGACCCCGCGGCGGGCGGGCGGACGCGGCGTCGCAGCACCGGCGGGGACCGGGAGTCGCCTCGCAGCCGAATAGGTCGAAGACCTGCTGAGGCGGCGAGGCGACTCCCGGTCCCCGCCGGCACGGGCCGTCTCCGTCCTCCCGCCCGCCGCGGCGCCCCGGTCTTCTGCGGTGCGATCGGCCGCGGCGAGGACGAAGCGTGTGAGGAGACGCACGCCGAAGCCGACGGCGCCGCGCGGCGTGCACGGCAGGTCGCGCTCGGTGAACGCGACGCCGGCGATGTCGAGGTGCGCCCACGGCCGCCCGGCGACGAACTCTTGCAGCATGAGCGCGGCATGAATGGTGCCGCCGTGCCCGTCGGCGGCGACGTTGCGGAGGTCGGCGACGGGGCTGTCGAGCTGGCTCCGATACGCCGATACGAGCGGCAACTGCCAGAGGCGCTCGCCGCTCGCCGCGCCGGCGTCGAGGAGCGCGCGCACGAGGGCGACGTCGTTGCCGAGCACCGCCGCGACGCGCGTCCCGAGCGCGGTGCGCACGGCGCCGGTCAACGTCGCGATGTCGACGATCGCGTTGGGCGCGTCGCGGACGGCGACGGCGAGCGCGTCGGCGAGGACGAGGCGGCCTTCGGCATCGGTGTTCACGACCTCGATCGTCTTCCCGGCAGCGGTGCGGAGCACGTCGCCGGGCTTCATCGCGGAGCCGCCGATCATGTTCTCGCTCGCCGGGACGTACGCGCGCACCTCGACCGGCGGGCGGAGCGCGGCGATCGCGCGCATCGCGCCGATGACGGCCGCGCCGCCCGCCATGTCGCGCTTCATGTGCTCCATCCCGTCGGCGGTCTTGAGCGAGAGGCCGCCACTGTCGAACGTGATGCCTTTGCCGACGAGCGCGATGCGGCGGCGCGTCTCTCGTGCGGACGCATCCGCGCCTCGGCGACTCACCCCCGGCGGCCGGTACGTGAGACGAATGAAGCGCGGCGCCTCGGCGCTGCCACGGGCGACGGCGAGGAGCGCCCCCATGCCGAGTGCGGCGATGCCTTCCGGCCCGTCGACCTCGACGGTGAGACCGCTAGCCGCCGCAACCCGTTCCGCCTCCGCGGCGAGCGCGGCGGGCGTGAGCACCGCGGCGGGCGTGTTGATCCACGTCCGCGCCTCGTTCGTCGCCTGCGCGAGGACGACACCGCGACGGAGCGCGGCCGCATGCGCGGGATTCCGGCCGGCCGCAGTCGCCTTCCCCGCGTCGTTCTTGCCGAGACCGTAGAGCGCCAGCGTCCGCAGCGCGACGCGCTCCGGATCGTGGCGGTATTCCGTGAACGCGTACGACGCGAGCGTCGCCGCCTCGGCGAGCACCTCGAGCGTCGCCGCCGGGTCGGCGGGCGGCAGTCCGAGCACGAGCGCCGCGGTCCGCGCGCGCACCTCGCGCGCCTTGGCGACGACCTGATCGGCGGCGCGCCGCCACGCATCGGCGCCGACCGGCCCCGACGCGCCGAGGCCGACGACGACGAGGTGCGGGGCGCCGAGGCGGCGGCCGCCGACGAGCACGAAGGCCGCGCCTTCCGCCGCCGTGAACCGACGCAGCTCGAGCTCGCGGGCGACGCGGCGTCCGATCGCGCGCTCGAACGGCCGCAGCGCCGTGGCCATCTCGTCGCGGGTGACGGCGAGCGCGAGCAGATCGACGCGGGCGCGCGTCGCGTCGCCGCCGGCGAGCCGAACGCTCAACACGCGTCCACCCGCCATGTCGTCATCGACCCACCCGGGAGCAGCACGTGAAGGCGCCGGCAGTGCTCACGGCGACACGACGGGCGCCGCGCTCGCCGCCGGCGCGCTCGCACTCGCCGCGTCGGTCGCGTGCGCCTTCAAGTAGGTGAGGACGAGGAAGCGCTCCTGCTCGGTGAGCGGGTTCACGGCCGCGCGTACCATCACCGTCTGCATGCGCTCGACTTGCATCTCCCACATCGCCGCCGTCAGCGACGCGGGCGCGTAGGGCGCATGACAGCCGGAGCAGCGCACTTGATAGATCTGCGCGCCGGCGGACTGCGGGTCGGGAAGCGGCGTCGAGCAGGCGCCGAGAACCGCCAGCGCGAGCGTGACGACGACGAGCACGGCACGGCGACGGAGGCGAGCGATCTTCTCGCAGCGGCACATGAACTCTCACGAGCTATCGGGCAGCAACAATTTTGACAAGCGTCAACGCAGAAGCGTCATCGCAGTACCGCTGTGCGGCATTCTTGGCGCGTGCGCCGTCGATCCGCGACACCCAACGGCGTCGCGCCCGCGTCGGAGTTGACACGGCGCACGTCGGCGTTGGCGAAATTCGCTGGCACCCGCTTTGCTCGTATGCCTGCGAGGCAAACCGAACATGCGCGGACTGGTCCTCATGGCTGGCGGCGCGCGCGGCGCGTATCAGGCGGGCGTCCTGAAACGCATCAGCGAGCTCGCGTCCCTGCGCGGTGGGCCATCGCCGTTCGCAATCGTCGCCGGCGCATCCGCGGGCGCCATCAACGGCACGATGCTCGCCGCGCACAGCGCGGACTTCGTCGAGGGCACGGCGCTCATGGCGCAGCTCTGGTCGGAGCTCGAGGTGGCGCACGTGTTCCGGACGGACGCGGCGTCGCTCGCGGTCGGCGGCCTGCGCTGGCTGCGCGACCTCTCGTTCGGCGGCCTCGTTTCCGCCGGACCCGGCGCGCGCTCGCTCCTCGACGCGACGCCGCTCCGCGAGCTCATCGCGCGCGCCGTGCCGTTCGCCCGCATCGCCGACGCGATCCGGCGCGGCACTCTCTACGCGACCGCGATCTCGGCGACGAGCTATCATTCCGGTCGCTCGTTCACGTTCGTGCAGGGACGGCCGGGACATCCGGTCTGGTCGCGAAGCCGGCGCGTCGTGCTGCCGGTCGAGCTCGGCGTCGACCACGTGTGCGCGTCGGCGGCGATTCCGATCGTCTTCCCGCCGGTCGCGCTCGACTGCGGCACCGGCGAGCTCTTCTTCGGCGACGGTGCGCTCCGGCAAGTGGCGCCGTTCAGCCCTGCGATCCGTCTCGGCGCGACGCGCGTCCTCGCGATCGGCATCCGCTCGCAATGCTCGACCGAGCCGATCTCGCCCGCCGAGGCGCTCGCCGGCGAGCGGGCGCTCGGCGCCGGCGACGTCTCCGCGCCGCCGCCGTTGGCGCAGATCTGCGGCATTCTCCTGAACGCCGTCTTTCTCGATCATCTCGACACCGACTACGATCACCTGAAGCGCATGAACGAGCTCATTCTCGCCTACGACGGCGACCGCACGCCGTTGCCGGGGCGCACCGCCGCGCCGGCGGTCGCGGAGCCGATGCGCATCGTGACGCCGCTCGTCATCAGCCCGTCGGAGGATCTCGCGGTCGTCGCGAAGACGCACGCCCACAAGATGCCGCGCTTGATCCGCCACCTGCTGGACGGCCTCGGCACGCCCGAGGCGCAGAGCGCCGATCTCATCAGCTACCTCCTCTTCGACGGCGCCTACTCGCAGGCGTTGATCGACATCGGCTACCGCGACGCCGACGCGCGCCACGAGGAGATCGAGGCGTTTCTCTGCACCGGCGTCGCAGACGATGCAGCCGCCTGACGCCGCCCGCGCGGCGCGTTGACTCCGATCGCATAGCCCTCCTATGAGGGGACGGGCGCGACTACCGACGCGCCATTCCCGCCCGCGAAGGAGCCGCCGATGGAGATCGGAGCCGCCGCCAACGCCACGATCGCGCCCGACCGCACCGCCGTCGTCTGCGGCGACGTGCGCTACGGGTGGCGCGAATGGAACGGTCGCATCAACCAGCTCGCGCACGCGCTGCGCGCACTCGGGCTCGAGCGCGGCGACAAGCTCGCCGTGATGCTCCAGAACTGCCACCAGTTCATGGAAGTCGCGCAGGCGGCGTCCAAGATCGGCGTCGTCATGGTGCCGCTCAACTATCGCCTCCGCGGCCGCGAGATCGAGTACATCGTCGACAACTCCGACGCGCGCGCGCTCGTCTGCGGCGCCGAGTTCGTCCCCGAGATCGCGTCCGTGATGGATCAGTTGCGCGGCATCGTCCGCGGCGGCTACGTCGTCGTCGGCGCGAGCGATGACGGCCGCTTCGCGCGCTATGAAGATCTCCTCGCGGCGCAGCCGGCGACCGAGCCCGAGGAGCAGGCACCGCTGGCGATGAACGCGATGATCTACACCTCGGGAACGACCGGCCGCCCGAAAGGCGTCTACCGTTCGGGCGGGATCGATCCGATGGTGCTGCTCGGCATCGTGCAGGGCTTCGGCCTGCAGCCCGGCACCGAGGTGCACATCGTGCCGGCACCGCTCTACCACAGCGCGCCGACGCTCGGCGCGGCGCTGACGGTCGCCCTCGGCGGCACGCTCGTCATCATGGCGAAGTTCGACCCCGAGGAGTTCCTCGCGCTCGTCGACCGCGAGAAGGTGACGTCGTGTCTCGTCGTCCCGACGATCGTGAAGCGCATTGTCGCGCTCCCCGACGAGGTGAAACGCCGCTACGACGTCTCGTCGATGCGGTCGCTGATCGTCGGCGCCGCGCCCTTCCCGCTCGAGACCAAGCTCGCCGCGATCGAGTTCTTCGGCGACTGCGTCTACGAGTACTACGGCTCGACCGACGCCGGCCTGAACGCGATCCTCCCGCCCGCCGAGCAGCGGGCGCGCCCTGCGAGCTGCGGCCAGGTCGTCGCCGGCACCGACATCCTCATCCTCGACGACGACGGGACGCCGCTCCCGCGGCGCCAGGTCGGCAGCATCTACATCACGAACCCGCTCGTGCGCGCCATGCAGTACTACAAGGATCCCGAGAAGACGAAGGAAGCGTTCCGCGGCGAGTACATGACCGTCGGCGACATGGGCTATCTCGACGAGGACAACTACCTCTACATCGTCGACCGCAAGACCGACATGGTGATCTCCGGCGGCGTCAACATCTATCCCGCGGAGATCGAGGAGATCATCTACGAGCACCCCGCGGTGCTCGACGTCGCGGTGATCGGCGTCCCGAACGAGGAGTGGGGCGAGGAGCTGAAGGCCGTCGTGCAGCTGAAAGACGGCGCGCACGCGACCGCGGACGACATCATCGATTTCTGCCGCGAGCGTCTCGCCGACTACAAGCGCCCGCGCTCGGTCGACTTCGTCGCCGAGGTCCCGCGCAATCCCTCCGGCAAGCTCTTGAAGCGCGAGATCCGCGCGTCGTATTGGGAGGGGCGCGAGCGGCGGGTCTGAGCGCGCCTAGCTCGGACCCTAGGACAATTGCATGCGTGACCTGGAGATTCGCATCGTCGACGACGCCGAGATACCGCGCGCCGTGAGCATCCAGCTGACGGCGTTCACCTCGGACCCGGCCATGCGCTGGTCGTGGCCCGAGCCGCACGAGTACCTGCGCAACTTCCCGGCCTTGGTCCGCGCCTTCGGCGGCCGCGCATTCGAGAACAGAACGGCGCACGTGACCAGCGATTTCCGCGGCGGGTCGTTGTGGCTCCCCCCGGGCGTCGTTCCGGACGGTGAGGCGCTGGAAGCGTTGCTCGGCGAGACCCTTCGGGAGCCGGCGCTGTCTGCAGCTCCCGTGGTGATGGAGCAGATGGCGGAATCACATCCCGCCGAGCCGCACTGGCATCTCGCCTTCATCGGCGTCGATCCGACGCACCAGGGCCGAGGTATCGGCGCCGCGCTGCTGCGGCACGCACTGGCGCACATCGACGCCCAGCACGTGCACGCGTATCTCGAGTCGTCGAACCCCGCCAACGTCCCGCTCTACCAACGTCACGGCTTCGAGGTGGTCCGTGAGATCCGCGTCGGCGACTCGCCGGTAATCACGCCGATGATCCGCGTCCCGCGCTGAGCGACGGTCGCGGTGCGTGTGGCGAGCGGCACCTCGTGCGCGACGGTCGCGGCGATCGAGCAGCGCCCGGTCGGCTCGGCCCGCGTCGATTACGTCGATCGCGTAACGGCGTGTAGATCCGCGGCACTGATGCGTCCGCGCTCGACGGCGATCCAGATGCTGGTGTCGATCAGCCAGCCGGCCACGGGTTCCTCAGCTCCGAAACCCGGCCCGTCCGACGCTTCTGCAAGGCAGAGACGGCATTCGACAATGCATCGGCCGTCCGGTCGTCGAGCGTGCGATACAGATCTCCGAACACCTCGAGCGCGTTCTCGGCGGGTGCCTCCGGCACGAGACGTGCGACCCGGCGGCGGTTACGAACGAGGTCGATCTCCTGATGACGCATGAGACGCTGATGCGCGCGCCAATCGCCGTTCTCGATGACGGCGGCGTTCATCGGTAGTCGTCGCAGGAAGTACGCCCACGCGCGAACCACCGTACCATCCGGCAAACGGACCGCCGCATGCTGTCTCACGAAGAGACTCTTGTTTGCCCGCTGGCGATCGAACGCTTCGTAGCGATCGAGCCTCGCGAGAGCACCAGGCCGGCTATCCAGTTCCCAGATTTCGCCGTGGACACGACCGACATCGGCGTGCACCGCGGCCGGATAGCGACGCAAATCGAACAGGCGAGCGCGTATCGAGGCGCGGCCGATCCTGCGCGCGCCGCGCATCTCATCGAGCAGGTGGTGCGCCTCCTGCCCTCGCATGAGAGAGCCGTAGACGAACAGGCGAATCCTGCGGCGCGACGCGATCAAAAGCGCTCGCGGCAGTACGCCGCCTGCCCCGGCGCCTCGCTGACGCCGACCTCGATGTCGGCGAGCCCGCGGACGGCGTGCGCCGCGAGGCCGTCGCGCAGCCGGTGGAGCACGTATCTCGCGAGCTCCTCCGCCGACGCGTGCACGATCGGCAACAGTACGGTGTCGCTCGTCGGAAACGCGAAGCGCGTGCCGTCCTCGTAGGTCAGCGTGACGGTCGTCGCGTCGCGCGTGATCTCGAGACAATCGCTTTCCGCCGGCACCAACACCCGCTCGTCGAGCTCGGCGCAGACCGCCTTGGTGAGCTCCTTCACCACACCGAAGTCGAGGACGTACCCGTCGGCGCCGACGACGCCGCTGATCGCAACCGACACCTGATAGTTGTGGCCGTGGAGAGGCTCGCGGAAGCCTTTGTACGCGATGAAGTGCGCCGCCGAGAACTTGAGATAGTCCTTCTGCACGACGACGCGGTACTCGCCGCGCGCCGCCGCCTCAGGCGTCTCGTTCGCGACCAGCCTCGCGGGCTGCGAGCGCCGGAAGGCCGTGGTGCGACGCGGCTTCGTCATAGCTCGGCGAGCGCCGCGTGAATCGCGGCCGCGTCGCTCCAGTCACCGAAGGCCGCCGCGGGCGCGAGCGCGACGAGCTCCTCGAGCGGAATGCGCCCGCTCGCAACCAGCACGCATGCCATGCCGTTGCAGCGCGCGGCGGCGTGATCGAGCGGCGTATCGCCGATGATTACGCAGTCCACGAGCGGCACGTCGACGCCGCTCCGCTCGCGATGCCGGGCGCGGGCGATCTCCGGCAGCAGGTGGCGATCGGCGTGATCGCTGCCGAACGCGCCGACCGGGAAGAAAGGCGCGAGACCGGCGGCACGCAGCTTCAGCTCGGCGGCACGCTCGAGGTTCCCCGTGAGGACGCCGAGCGCGAAGCGGTCGTCGCGCGCCAGCGTCTCGAGCAGACGCGGCACGCCGGGAATCGCCTCGACGCGCGTCGAGCCGTCGGCGATCGCCGCCGCGAGGTGTGCCGCGAGTGCGTCGTGGAAGGCGGCAAATGCCGCGGCGTCCGGCTCGTCGCCGACGCCGGCCTGTGCCAACAGCTCGGTGACGATTCGCGGATCGGTCTTGCCGTCGGGCCGTATCCGCCGCAGCGCCACGTCGACCCCGAAGGTGTCATGCATCGCCAGGTCGAACGGCACGCGCCCGGGCGTGTGCCGCGCGTGCAGGATCGTACCGTCGAGATCGAACAGCAGGAGCTTCATCCGCCCGCCTTGCGGTCCCGCATTCGAAGAAGGTAGCAGAGAGCACGTCGCCGCCGCCAACACGCGGGCGGAGACGATCGCCGACGAAAAGGAGGGAGCGGCGCGAATCGACTTCGCGCCGCGACGCCCATCGAGCACGGCCGCGCAGCGGCCGGGCGCACGGGGGCAAAACAGAATGGACCTTGCCCATACGCTGTACGAGCCGGCCGGCGACGGGCCGCATCCGACGATCATCGCGCTGCACGGCTGGGGAGCGAGCGCCCACGACTTGATCGGCATCGCGCCGTTTCTCGGCGGCGGGCGCGTGCAGATGATCTGCCCGCAGGGCGCGTTGACCGTGCCGGTCGCGAGCGCCGCCGGGTTCGGCTGGTTTCCGCTGACCGGCTCCGGCCAACTCTTCGATGAGGGGGCGATCACGCGCGCCGCCGATCGCGTGCGCGCGTTCATCACCGCGGCCGAGGAGCGCTACGCGATCGACCGCCGGAAGCTCGTGCTCGCCGGCTTCAGCCAGGGCGGCGTGCTCGCGTACTTGCTGGCGCTCACCGAGCCCGAGCGCTTCGCCGCGCTCGTCGCCCTCAGCTCGTGGTTACCGCCGCCGATGGTCGCGACGCTGCGGCCGAACGACGCGCGCCGCGGCCTGCCGACGCTCGTGCAGCACGGCGCGAGTGACGAGACCATCGCCGTCGCGCGTGCTCGCCAGTCCGTCGAGTCGCTGCGCACGCTCGGCGTGCCCGTCACGTACCGCGAGTACGCGATGGGTCACGAGATCACCGCGGCGAGCCTCACCGACCTGGCGTCGTGGCTCGACGAGCTCGTCGGCTGACTACGCGAGCGAGTACAACGGGTACGGACCGGCGGAACGCACCGTCACCGGACGGCCGGGGTGACGCAGGATCACGCGCGCCTCGTCGACCGTGATCGCGCGCCCGAAAAGGCAGTAGCGCCGGCGCCCTTCGCGTTGATTGTTCGCCCACTCGGCGAGCTCGGCGGGTGACGGGCGATGGCCGAGCGCGACGGCGCATTGCCGCACGACGAAGCCGAGCATCATCTTCGCAGGCGTCTTCTCGTTCGGCATCGCGAATTATGTCGCGCGAAAAGCGTACGGAAGCCCGCCGGAGGTGTCAACGCGCGGCGCGCGCATCTACTCCGGCACAGCCGTCGGTTGCGTGGGCTCGGGCGACACCGCGATGAGCGCGACGTTGGCGCCGCGGCGGCTCGAGGTCGCGATGCGCCGCACGCGCGCGTCGCTGCGTGCGTCGGCGGTCGCCGACGGCAGGAGCACGTAGACGTCCGGCGCGCGCGCGACGCGCGGCACCGCGAGCGGGTCCTCCGTCGCGGTCCGCGGAATCGCGCGGCGCAGGCGATACGCGAGCACCTGCAGGTCGCTGCCGTCGAGATCGTGTGCGGCGTAGAGCGTCGCATCTGCCGGGAGGTGAGCCTCGACATCGCGCACGAAGACGAGCAGCGAATGGCGTCGCACGTCACGGAGCCGCGCAAATTGGAAGACCGTCACCACCGTCGCGTCGAATACGACGATCGCCAGCGCGACGAGCGCGAGGGCCGGACGCGTCGGGAATCGTCGCCGCAGCGCCGCGGGCACCGGCACGACGCCGAGCACGGGCCCGGCGGGAGCGCGCGCCGTCGCCGCCGCGAGCGCGCGTCCGGCAAGGAGCGCGAGCGCCGGGTAGAGCGGCAAGAGATAGATGTCGCGCTTCCCGTACGCGGCGGTGAACAGCGCGACGACGACGAGCCACCACACGTGCAGGAAGCGCGCGCCGAGGTCGGCGCGCGCGCCGCGCACCCACGCGACCGCTGACGCCACGAGCACGAGGTTCCACGGCAGGACGTCGGTCGCGAGCTGCGTGATCATGTCGAACCGCGAGCGGCCGCCGTGCATGCCGAAGACGCCGCGCCCGACCAGGCGATCGACGTTCTCGTGCAGGAGCTGCACCGTCAGAAAGTCGACGCCACCGCGACGGTACGCGAGCGCGTACCACCCGACGTCGACGAGCGCGACCAGCGCGACGAGCGGCCACGACCAGAAACGGGCGACGACGGCGCGGAAGTGCGCAAGCGGCCCGGCACCCCCAGCGCCGAGCGTCGCCGGCGCACCGGCAAGGACTGCGGCACGCACGCCCGCGGCATCGTCAGCGTCGCGCCCCGAGTCGTCGTCCACCCCATCGACGACGCCTGCCGGGCCGCGGTGCCGACGCCACGACTCGCGCGCGACGAACGCGAGGACGATCGATCCCGGCAGCACGGCGCCGGCCGGGCCCTTCGCGAGCACGGCACACGCCGTCGCGGCGTAGCAGCAGGNNCGAAAAATGCGACCAGCGCCACCGTGATGACGGCGACGAACACCATGTCGACGCGCGCCTCCCACGCCGACTGCCAAAAGCCGGCCATGCCGAGGAGCGCACCCGCGGCGATCCAGCCGCTGGCGCGGCCGCCGAGCGCGGTGCCGAGCGCGAACGTCGCGACGAGCGTCACCCACGCCGCGATCGCCGACGGCGCACGCACCGTGGCGTCCGTGAGGCCGAACGCGCGCGCCGCCGCCGCGGCCATCCAGTGGAACAACGGCGGCTTCGACGGCAGCTCGCCGTTCCGCCGTGGCAGGGTCCACTCGCCGCGCAGCGCGACGTCCTGCACGACGAGGCCCTCGCGTGCCTCGCCGTGGGCAGCGATCGGCGGCGCGTGCAACGGCCACGCGAGCGCGCCGGCGAGCAGCACCGTCAGCAGCAGGACGTCGACGAGGCGCGCCACGCCGATGGTTCAGACCCGCGTCACAGCGCTTGCGTCACGCGGCAGTTTCCTGCACGGTGCGCGGCCATGGGTCGCGTCCTCGATTGGGCCGCGACGCTGCTCTTCCTCCCCGTCTTCGGTCTCGTTCTGCTGGTCTTCGAGGTCGTGCAGCGCGTGGCGAAAGCGTTCGGCAAGCGCCCCCACGATTACGCCGTCGGCGGCCTCTGCACGTCGCTCGTCACCGCGTTCCGGATCACCGGTCTGCGGCTGAAGGTCGAACGCTCGCCGGCGGTGCGATCGCATCAGGCGTATCTCATCATCTCGAACCACCAGAGCATGTTCGACATCGCACTCCTCGGCCACGTGTTCTTCACGAATTTCCCGAAGTTCGTCTCCAAGCGCTCGCTCGCGCGTCGCATCCCGAGCGTCTCCTACAACCTGCGGCGCGGCGGCAACTGTCTCATCGACCGGGGCGACGCGGAGCAGGCGCTCGGGGCGATTCGCACGCTCGGCGAGCGTGTCGAGCGGAACGGCGTCTCGGCGGTGATCTTCCCCGAGGGCACGCGCGCGCGCGCCGGCGCGCTCGGCGCCTTCAAGCCGCGCGGCTCGCTGGTGCTCCTGGCCGCCGCGCCGCTGACGGCGATCGTACCGGTCGCGATCGACCAGTCGTGGCGCCTCATGCGCGCCAATTTTCTGCCGATTCCGTTCGGCGTCCGCGTCCGCGTGCACATCGGCGATCCCATCCGTCGCCGGCCGGACGAGGATCATGCCGAGCTCCTCGACCGCGTGCACGACGAGATCGCCGCGGCGCTGGCGGTGATGCGCGGTGAGACCGTCGAGCCGCGGCGCCTCGCCGCCGCACACTGAGCGTCCGGACGCGGAGGCCGCGCGGCGCGGGATCGCGTACGCGCGCCCGCCGCGAGCAGGTCGCGAGCGTCGTCTCACGCGAGCGGCGCGGTGCACCACTTACAGCGCCGCGCGTCGAGCGCGACGGTCTCTTTGCACTCGGGACAGGACTTGGTCGGCGCCGACGGCTTCTCGCCGACGAGCGCCTTCGTGATCATGAAGACGAGGAAGGCGATGATCGCGAAATCGACGACGTTGCCGAGGACGTCGCCGTACTTGATCGCGTTCAGGACCGGCTTGCCGTCCGCACCCGTCGTCTGCGTGAGCACCAGCTGCGCCTCGCGCCAGCTGCCGCTCGGGATCATCAAGCTGATGACCGGCATGAGGAGATCCGCGACGATCGCGCTCACGACCTTGCCGGTCGCGGCCCCGATGATCACGCCGATCGCGAGCGCCAACGCATTCGTCTTCAGCAAAAACGCTTTGAACTCGCTCCACATGCGCGCACCTCCCGGGGGATTTTGCAGCGGTCGATCATAGTGGGATTCGACGGGGATTCCAGTCCGCGGCGCCTCACGGTCTTCAGCCGCCGAGCGGCGGGACGGCGTCAGCCGCCGAGCAGGAGGCCCGCCGCGAACGTCGCCCCGGCCGCGAGCGCGCCGATCACGGTCGCCTCGACGCCCGCCCGCCACCACGAGCGGCCGGTCACGACGGTTTTCGCCGCGCCGACGAAGAAGAGGGTCGCGAGCGTGAGCGCGATCGAGGCGCGAGACGCCGCCGTCGGCCCGAGCGCCGCGTACGGCAGGGTCGGCATCGCGGCGCCGAACGCGTACGCCGCCCCGGTCGCGACGCCGGCGACGGCGGGCAGACGGTGCGGGTCGAGTGACAGGCCGAGCTCGTCGCGCATCATCGTGTCGACCCAACGGCTGCGCTCGGCGGTGACGTGCGCGACGATCGCGTGCAACACGTCGCCGTGAAAGCCCTTGGCGCGGAAGATCTCGCGGACTTCCTTGCGCTCCGTCTCGGGGTAGAGATCGACCTCGCGCTCCTCACGCCCGCGCTCGGCGAGGTAATACTCGCGCTCGCTCTTCACCGCGAGATAGCCGCCGAGCCCCATGGCGATCGTACCGCCGATCAGCTCGGCGAGCCCGGCGAGGAACACGACGTGCGCCGGCGCCGCCGCGCCGTAGACGCCGGAGACGACGGCGAACGCCGCGACGAGCCCGTCGTTCGCGCCGAACACGAGCTCGCGCACGATGCCGCCGCCCGGAATGTGCGGCGCCTCCGAGTGTCCGCCGCGTCGCATGCGACGTGCACGATCGATCAGGTACCCGAGCATGCCCGCACCCTAATGTCCCGAATTCAGACTCG
>WNFQ01001982.1_pt1 | contig 14761 bp, 13 predicted proteins | sample 5400171 | NCBI WGS metagenome assembly WNFQ01 (sample SAMN13153356, study PRJNA577476) | soil metagenome | isolation source: 20 cm soil under Madrone tree | place: USA:California | collected 2016-06-14
CGCCGTCTTTACTCGATGACCCTCAACATGCCGAACCTGAACTCGGCGGGAGGCAGCTGGGTCATCCGTTTCGCCGAACTCAGCAGCACGGCCGGCACCGGCGAAATCATCGCACCGATCGCTGAACACAAGGTGGACCCGGCGTATCCTCTGCAACTGATGCGGGAAAATGTGTCGGGTACGGTGACGCTAAGAGCCATCATCCGCACGGATGGCACAGTGGGCGACATTCATGTGGTCAACGGAGCGGATCAGCGGCTTGATCAATATGCCAGCCAGGCGCTGGCGCGTTGGCACTTCCGCCCGGCCATGAAGAATGGCTCGACCATCGACGTCGAAGCCATCGTCATCATCCCCTTCAAACCGATCCTGCGCAGGACGTTTTAGGGAAAGGTCGATGTTTCAACTACCTGGTCTCACAACGGCTCTCGTCGTCTTAACGCGCATAGGCGCGTTTCTCGCACCTGTGTTGACGGCCCGCTCACCATTGGTGGCCGCGCAAGCGGAAAAAGACCGGACACAAGAATCGAAATGAGTTGCAGAAAGCTACATGAACAGAATCAGCTACTTTTCCGCTACTCCAAAACCGTAACTTCGTAAAATCTCAGCTACCGCCGGCGTCTTCACAAACTCCAGGAATGCGCGGGCGACGTCTTTCTGTGTCGACGACTTCAGGATCACGCAGCCCTGCTCGATCGGAGGATAGTCCGCTGTCGGAACCTCCGCGTATCGTCCTTTCTCTTTCATGTTGGGGGACACAGCCAGTGACAAGGCGATAATCCCCACGTCCGCTGATCCCGACGCGGCGAACGATGCTGCCTGCGAAATGTTTTCTCCCATGACCAGCTTGTTGGCCACATGATCGTACACATTCTCTTTCTTCATGGCCGCGACCGCCGCCTGTCCGTAGGGCGCGTGCTGCGGGTTGGCAATTGCAATCTTTCGCACAGCCGGACCGAGCAGCGCCGACAGTCCGCGGTTCACATCAATCTTCGACTCGGTTGGGACCCAAAGCACGATTTTTCCTGTTGCGTACTGATACAACGATCCCGGCTCGGTCAGGCCGGCGGTCTCGAGCTTCTTCGCATAATCGAGATTTGCTGAAAAAAACAGGTCAAACGGGCCGCCGTTCTGGATCTGCTGGAAGAAGTTTCCGGATGAGCCGTATACTACCTTCACGGCCTTGCCGCTCTCCTTTTCGAAGCGGGTGGCGATATCCTGCATGGCAAATTGCAGGTCGGCCGCTGCCGCCACCGTGATCTGCTGAGCCGCGCCTAGCTGCGTTAATAGGAGTACTGCCAGAACAAGTAGTCCACCGAGCCTGCGCATATTTGCTGCTTCTCCCTTGAATTCTGTGGGCCTGAATCGGATGAGAATCCTACGTCGATTGGTGGCACGCTATCACATTGCCTGAAAACTCGCCTCATTGTGTGGAGCGAACCTTGGCGGCTAAAGCGGGGGGATTCTCGATGCCCTCACGGCGCGGCTAGAAGCCGCGCCCCTTCAAAGGAATGTGGGTTGCAAAGTTTTTTCCGCAAGCGGCCGAGCGATGTACCGACCCAGGTCCAATTTGCGATCCTCGGAGGCTCTTAAGATACGCGTTTATCTGATTGCCTGGCTACCGGAGGACCATGAAATTCACCCGACTGATGCCCCCCCTTCTGCGTAACGCGCAACCTGCCGCAGACCGTGGTTTTCTACCGCGACCGCCTTGACTTCGAGTGCACCCAGCAGACCAGCGATTGGGCATTCGTGGAACGGGACGGAATCACCCTGATGATCGCTCTCCCCAATGCGCACGAGCCTTTCGATGCGCCGTGCTTTGCGGGCTCCCTCTATTTTTCAACCGATGTCGACGAACTCTGGCGCAGTTGAAAGACTACACAGAGATTGTCTATCCCATCGAAGACTTCGACTAGGGCATGCGGGAGTTCGCGATTCGTGACAGAACGGTTACTGCCTGCAGTTCGGCAAAGAGATTGGCTGATCCCCCCGCACAATTTGCCGAGGTCAGGTTCCGGTTTTGGGGGTATAATTCGGCCGTTGGAGGTGCTCCCCATGCGACTCGCCGGCCTCCTCGCTTTGCTGTTGTTCTTCCTGATCGCCTTCGCGGCTCCCGCTGCCAGCTATGCTCAGACGGCTCAAGCTCCCGCCGTGGCACCTGACCCCAGGAACGACCGCTTGATCCTGGAAGACAGTCCATCCATCGAACATCCGAAGTCTGTAACGGATGCTCCAGAAGTCGACCGGCCCATCGTTGTTGTTCAGCCCTTGCTCGAACATGGCGGCGATATGGTGTTCCGCGAGTACTCGCGCGATGGCACGTGCTACACCATGCGTACTTATGTGATGGCGCGCGAGGACAAAGACTCGGACGTCACGCACATGGTGCGGTACCGGAAGTGTCTCCCGGCGTGGAAGCTCAATTTCAAGAGCGCCATCGCCCCCGTGGACTCCGGTCGGACGCCGTAGCCATAGTAGCGCGGTCGCAGCCATTCCTTCGCCTGCCTCGCCAGGGGTGTATGCGCTGTAGGACAATCCGCAGCATGCGCTCTCGATGCTATCTGTTTGTCCTCCTCGTCCTCTTAACCGCTCTGTGCTCTGCGCAGAGCCATGTCTTCCAGAACAGCCACACTACCGAAAACCTGCGGGGCGTGAGTGCGATCTCCACCAAGGTGGTGTGGGCGAGCGGCACCCACGGCACCTACCTGCGCACGCTGGATGGCGGCGAAACCTGGATGCCCGCTCAGGTACCGGGCGCCGAAGCGCTGGATTTTCGCGACATCGAGGCCTTCAGCGCCGACGATGCCTATTTGCTGGCCGCTGGTCCGGGCGATCAATCGCGCATCTACGAGACCACTGACGGCGGCAAGACTTGGACATCGCAGTTTACGAACCGCGAGCCGAAAGGCTTTTACGATTGCATGGCGTTCTGGGATCTCAATAACGGCATCGCAGTGGGCGATCCCGTCGATGGCAAATTCGAATTGATTACGACTGAAGACGGCGCTCACTGGCGGCCGCTGGTGCCTGAGACAATCCCGCCAGCGGTGCCGGGCGAAGGAGCTTTCGCGGCCAGTGGCAGCTGCATCACCGTGCGCGGCGATTCCAACGTGTGGTTCTCGACCGGCGGAAAAGCCGCGCGCGTCTTCGCTTCAAGCGATCGGGGAAAAACCTGGTCGGTGGTGGAAACCCCGATCGTCCATGGCACGGACTCCTCGGGAAGTTTTTCGATTTTCTTCCGTGATAGAGGACACGGGGTGATCTCCGGCGGCGACTACCAGCATCCTGACCAGCATAGTGCGAACCTCGCCTACACCGACGACGGAGGTAAAACCTGGAAGCTGTCGTCGCTTCAACCCCAGCCCTTCTTCTCGGCGGTGGGATACATCGATCCGACCTCAGCGCACGGCCTGTTGGCGGTGGGATCCGCGCACGCGGCGTTTGCCGAAGACGTTGCTGAGCAGAAGTGGCTGGAGTTCCTTGACACGAACCTGAATGCACTGGGCATCGCCGCGCCCCGAGACGCCTGGGCGGTAGGTCCGAAAGGAATCATCATGCATTGGTCGTTGGAGCAATAGGCTGGGATTAGCGGGACGCTGCGGATGCCTTGTCGCCTTCGAGCGCCGCGTAGATGGCGGGATCGGTGCATACTTCGTAGTACGTCTTCTCGATCCATTTCTGCAGCGTGAAGTTGCGGGGGTCAATCTGCGCCACCCGGCTCTCTCGCAGCACGATCCTGCGAAAGATGCCGTTGTCCACGCCGACCAGGGCGCTATACAGAAAAAAGTCTTCCGTTCCCCAAAGCTCGGGCAGCTTCAGCTTCACGGGTTCGATCGAGATCTCACGTTGCAGCTTCTGGAACGCGGCCGCACTCAGGCGGATCCCGCCCAAGTTGAAGCTCATGACGAAATCTTCCGGAGCCTCGCCGGCGTCCGCATCGCTGACCGTCTGAAAAACATACACGTGGAACGGACTGCCCAGCGGTTCCATCGCCTTGCGTGCCCTCTTGTTGCACGACGAGAGCCGGTCGCTTTCGTTCAGCGCCTCGGAAATCATGATCCGCTTCTCGCCGTCCATCAGGTACAGCGGGGAGGAGTCCTGGTAAGTGATCCCAAGCCCCAATTCCAGTGGAGGCAATCCGGACTTAGTCACCAGTTCGTTGTACCCGCGCACGATCTCGACGATCTCACGCGCCAGCACGCAGGCTCGGCTCACGGCCAGTCCGGCCTCGCCTTCTTTCTCATGCAACGCAAGGATAATGGCGTCGCCTTCGATGAAGACCTTGCTGGCTCCGTACTTGGCGAGCAGCTTGTTCACCGGATCGTAGAAGTTCAAACTGAAATAGGACGCCGGATTCAGCCCGGAATCCATCAGCGAGCGCGTCAACCGTGAAGAGTCGCGCACGTCGGCCTTGATGATCACATGCCCCAGCGCGCGCTCCTCGACGGGCTTCTGCTCGGCCCGCAGCATGAACTCGTAGAGCGTTCCGTTGACGGCGGAAAGCTCGCGCAGTTTCGCATTGCCAATCAGATTTACACTGTCGAGCGCGGAATTCAACGTCTCCAGCCGGCGCATGTCGCGGTGGTAGCGCAGGAAGTCGCGCAGAAAACGTGCAGCCACTTTGGCGCGATCCGCGCCACGACAACTCGCCACCCGTCCCACTGCGGCGTAGAGATTGTTGGCGGAGAGTTTGCCGCGCTCCTGAATCATGCGCTCCACCCGGTCACACTCTGCGCGGTCCACCAGCGCATTCTTCAGTTGCTGGGGATTGATGTACGCGGCGTACTCCGAGAGCAGAGGAACGACTTCGTACGAGGCGATCACATACTCCATCACCGCCTGATCTTCCAGCAAGCGTACCCAGGCCGAGAGTCGGGCTTTCTGCGAACGGCCTTCCGGCGTCCCTTCATTGGGCGTCCCGCCTCCGACCAGTTCCTGGGCATTTTCCGGAGCGTTCAGCCAGGGGTCGAGCGCCTCGTCCTCGTCGGGTACGTCGATCTCGAGCGAGCGCAGAAATTTGCAAGTGATCTCGCGCATCCGGATAAAGCGGTCGGGATCGCGATCCCAGTTGCCCAGCATGACGTACTGCTCGGCGCACAGGTAGTCGTCGCGTCCGTCCTCCGAGAGCACCAGCCGGCTGATCAGGAGTTTGTGTCCTTCGCTGTCGTTCTCGCCGAAGCGCGAGCGGCGCATGCGGGCCAGCGTTTCCTTTTCCACGTCCCGCAACAGGGCAAAGAGTTCCTGTCCCGTCTTGCGTTGAATGATTTTCTTGCGTACCTGGAACGTAGCCACCCGCTCGCGGTATTCGATCGCCTTCTGCTGCCGGACACCCTCGTAGCTCTTGAGCATCATGCGGCAACGCTCCAGGACCTGTGCGAACTGCGTGTTCAGTTCCATGCGCAGGAACTTGACCACTGCGAGCCGCGCCAGCAGGTCGACAGCGACTTTGCCCTCCGCCTTGGCACGGTTGAGCGCAGCCACGTGCAGGTCGGTCATGATGGATTTGAAGTCGGAAGGCTCGGCTTTAGCGCCCGGCTTCAAGGCGGTAGTCAGCTTGTTGAGGAAGGGAGTGCGGGGGATAGCCTGGGGCGCTTCCGCCGCCAGCAGTCCGTCTACGTCGCCATGGCGGGCAATCAATCGCGCTATGTGCGCGCGCGCCGCTTCCGTGAACCCGGGACTGAGATGAACGTCATGACGCAGATTGTCCACGCCCATGGCCAAGCCCCCGAGTGAGAGCGACGGCGTGTAATTCGTCAGCACCGGTGGAATGATTTCATCGGAGCCGAGTTTGAAGATCGGGATACGTGGCATGACGAACGGATTCCTGGGTTCTACTTCGCCGCCTGTTTCTGCTCCTCCGCCAGGACTAGACGGAACTGAGGTACCACCAGCGCCTGCTCCACAGTGGGTTCGTTTTTACCGGCCAGGCGCTTCGCCAGCAGGTTCGCATCCTCCTGCGCGCCCGTCTGCTTGTAAGCCTGGTAGAGCAAAAGGAGGGCCTCGGGATTTTCGTTGTCTTCTTCCAGATGCGGGATGGCCTCGGCATATTTGCTCTGCGCGACGAGCACGGCCGCGGCCGCGTCATGATAGGCCAGTTGAATGATCTGGCTTCGGCTCTGGCTGGCCATGGCTTCCAGTTGCGCCACCGACTTTGCGGCCGCGTCCATCAACTTGTTCTGACTTGCACGCACGGCGCTTACTTTTAGGATGAGTGCCCGCTCTTCCTCGCGATCGCTCTTGCTAATGGGATGCCCTTCGTCCAGCGCGTGCTCGGCAGCTTTCAAATAATGGCTGGCGTCGCGATAATCGGGAGCGCTCATGGCCATGATGCGATTAGCTTCTGCCTCGATTTTGGCAATGCCGACGGCATGCGCATGCTTAGCGACTTCATGCAGCGACTTGTCGACCTGCTTATGATTATTCTCGCGGATCCAGGTTACCGCGCTCTGTAACTCATACTCGAGCCGATCATTTTCGCCGTTCACAAACATGAGGGCCTGGGCGTACTCGGCGCGAGCTTCGACTTCTTTGCCCATGACCGCGTACGTGTCGGCGATTCCCAGCTCAGAACCGAAACCGGGATCCACTCGGATTGCCGTTCGATATCTCCCCAACGCTGCTTCATACTGGCCGGCGGCACGCAAAATCTCGCCGTAGGAGTCGTAGGGGTTCGGCTCATTAGGCTGGAGTTCGACATAGCGCTCCATCAAGCCGTATGCCCTGTCGATGTTGCCGCTAAATGCGTAGGCATACGCGAGTTCATTCAACGCGGCCGGGTAGTCGGGAAACAAGGCGACTGCATGCTCCAAAACGAAGATCCCCTGCGCGTAGCGCCGCTGGTGCACCAGCCAGCGGCCAGCGAGAAAGGCGGTGCGATGGTCTTGGGGATACATCGCCAGTAGGTCATTCATGGCGGCGATCGCCGGCACGTAATTATTTTCCTGCACGCCGCTCAGCCAGCGAATCAGCAACCGCTCACCCTTCGTGACGCTGGGGGCCAGTTGCTCCGCTCGCAAACGGGTGGCTAGCTGTTCATTGGGATCGTGCGCCAGGTGCGAGATCAGGATGTGGGCTTGCGCGAACTTCGGGTCACGCTTAACGGCACGGCGTAAATCATCGAGGGCGTCGGGGCGGCGCAGGAGTTCAAGGTCCACCATGGCCCGGTCGAATTCCTTGCGCGCTGCAGGCGACGAAGTGGTGACCGGCAATGTAATGCTTTTCTGGACAGGCTTGGCGCGACGCGGTTTGGCCTCGGAAGCGAAGGCTGCAGCGCAGAGCAATACCAGTAAGAGTGCAGTCCAGCGCACGGTGCTACCTCGGAACTGACTGATTTCACTACTTCTAAAGGTGAGCGTAGCACGCGCTTGAAGAGGGGAAAACGTTACTCAAGTTACTGACTAAGTGGTTGATTCTTGGTTTGTAAAACGGAGGGCGCCTGGGAGTGGCCTGTCAATAAGTGACATGGCGATTTTGCAACAGTCGTCGCAGGACGCAAGCTTACCGTGCTGCCGCCTGCTGGCGGGTTAATTCCGCTCGAAACACCTGCTCCCGCTCGTTCACATATTTTTGGTAGCCCTTCGGATCAATAAACGGGTTTGCGCCGCCGGTCATGCGCGCATATTTCGATTCCATGTCGTAATAGTTCCCATGTGCGCCAAGAAACACGTCGCAGTGCAGCGACCGCAGCACACTGAACATCTTCTCGTAATCGCTGGTGATCTGCGGATACACCGCATTGCTCACCAGCTTGTATCCCTCGTTCACGTTGGGGCTGCCCACAATCACCACGTCGTAACTTTCTCCGCCTTCGTGCACCTTCATCGTCCACGTGGTACACCCCTTCGTGTGGCCCGGAGTCAGGTGCGCCGTCAGCACACTATCGCCCAGGCTTACTGTATCGCCGTCGTGCAGGACGCGATCCACTTGCGCGGCAGGATAAAGCATCCCGGGAGTGTGGGCGTAAAAAAAGTCTTTCTCGCCGCCAGACTCGACAACCGGCACATCGGAGTCCATGACCATATATTTGGCACCGGTCAATTTTTTGATCCGCGCCGCACCCGCATCGTGATCGAAATGCGCATGACTGATCAGCAGAATTTTGATGTCACTAAATCGAAACCCCACTTTCTCGACGCTGTGCTGAATCATGGGAACTGAATCTTCTAATCCAGCGTTGATCAGGATGTGTCCTTGTGGAGTCGAAACAAGATAAATGCCCAATCCTTTGCTCCCCACAAAGTAGATATTGCCGATCACATGATGCGCCGGAAACAGCGCGAGATAATCCGCTCCCGTGGTTTGGGCTGGTTGCGCCGCCTGCGCCCCCACACCTGCACAGATGAGCATCAGCAGAACAGTTCCGAAGCACACGTCTCTCACAGGTAGAAGTGTACGGCAGTGCTTTATTCCGTCCCAACTGTCCAAATCAAGACCATTTCATTCATCCTGTGAAAAGGATGTCAAGAAAAAAAGCTTCTCCCCGCCCCTGGGGAAGATGCGGGAATGGTGACTTACATCCAGCCCCACCTCATCGACATATCTTAGGTACTGCAACATCGTTAGTTCCCGCCCTTCACCCGCGCCGCCTCGAACTCATCTCCCTTTTCCCATCCAATCAGACGCGCTTGCATGGCGGCCTGCCAGCCGAGCACGAAGCCGAAGCGCCCCATTGTGCCATCGCCGGTGAAATCCATCTCGGGACGGTACTCGTCGCTGGGCTGGTGATAGTGGTTCTTGTTGTACTCCTCGTCCTGGGCGAGGCCCCAGGCTTCATCGTGTCCGCGGTATTTCACGCCCTCATTGACGGAGAACGAAGGAATGCCGACCCGCGCGAGACTGAAGTGATCGGAGCGGTAGTAATATCCGGCTTCCGGATGCGAGTCTGGACGGATCGCGAGCCGGAAGTCCTTGGCTGTGGCTTCGACCGTGCGATAAAAATTTGTGCGCTCCGCGCCTGAAACCTCCACGTCCTCGGGCGAACCCAAGGGCGGAAGATCGTCGTAGTTCAGATCGAGCGTGATCTTGCCGGCCGGAATCGGGGGATGCTTGCCCAGGTACTCGGAACCCAGCAACCCCTGCTCCTCTGCCGTTACCGAAGCGAAAATGATCGACCGGCGCGGCTTCTGGCTCACCTGGCCGAACGCGCGCGCTAGTTCCAGCAACACTCCGCAGCCGGTCGCGTTATCGTTGGCGCCGTTGTAAATGTTGTCGCCGGGCATATCCGGACGCACTCCTAGGTGATCGTAGTGCGCGGTGTACAAGACAGCTTCGTCTCTTAACTTTGCATCGGCCCCGGGCAGCATTCCGATAACATTGTTGGAGGCGAACGATCGAATCTTGCTGACGATGCGCGCCTGCAGTTTAACCGACAGGGGGACTGGTTTGAAGTCGCGCGAAAGCGCGCTCGTCATGAGCTTGCTGAGGTCCAGACCGGAGTCTGCCGCCAGTTTTTGCGCGACCGCAAACTGAATCCAGGAAGCTGCTTTGAGCTTGGGCGTCCCATCGACCTTCAGGTACGACTTTTCGCCGGAGTTGGAATTCCGCACCACTTCCCAGGGATAGCTGGCCATCTCGGTTTGATGGATGAGAATGGCTCCCACGGCGCCTCGGCGCGCGGCCTCTTCGTACTTGTAGGTCCAGCGACCGTAATAGGTCAGCGCCTTGCCGTTGAAGAATTTGGGATCGTCTGAAGATGTCGGCTCGTTGACCAGCATGAGCAGAACCTTGCCCTTGAGGTCAGTATCCTTGTAGTCGTCCCAGTTGTATTCGGGCGCGTGAATGCCGTAACCCACGAAAACAATGGGTGCGTCGATGTCGGACTGGGGTTGCTGCGTCTGGTCGTACGCAACGTACTCGTCCAGAACCTTCAGGGCGATCGGGGCACCGTTGCCTGGCGCCACCGAGAACGTGGTCCCAGACGCCGGGGTAATGCCCACCATCGGAACCTTCTGCATGTAGGTGCCATTCTCTCCGGCCGGTTTCAGCCCGTAAAGGCCGAATTGCGTGGCGATGTATTCAGCCGCAATGTCGCCGCCACGCTGGCCCGTGCCGCGTCCCTCGAGTAGATCGTGAGCCAGAAAACGCACATGGGCGCGAATACGTTCGGGACTGATCGTCTCCATGGCAGCGAACGCTGCCGACGAAGGCCGCGGATCCGGGGCGGCAGCAACGATCGGCCGAAGCGCAGTCTGCGCTCCGGCAACTAGGGTAAGGCTCAAAAACAAAAGAAAGCTCTTACGCATGAGGAAATCAGGCTCCTGAGGTCCGACGAAAAGTGTATGAGAACGCTTTATTGTACGGGAAGAAGTGATCGCTGAGGCAGTGGCGAGAGGTCAGTAGAGCAGTGGCCAGTGGTCGGTGGCCAATGGTCAGAAAGGCAGTGGCCAATTGCCAGCGTTTAGTAAGTGTCTTCGCGCCCCAATCCACTCGCCGACAGCAGGTATTCTAGTTTTTCTGGCCACTAGCCATCAACCACTGATTTCTTGTCCCGCCGACCGCGGGCTCAGTTTTTGGAGCTTCAACCTGCGCGATAGTCGCGCACATCCTCTCCTGGCTGAAACATGGGGGCCGCGACCAGGCTTGCAGCTTCCGCCAGTCGCTGGTTCACCTTGTCAAAGTCGGGCTTGGACCAGCCGATGCTGGTTAGCTCGATCTGTCCATCCGTTCCAATCCAGAAAATCGTAGGTACATTGGTCAGCCCGTAGGCGTTCGAAACGGGATAACGGTTGGTGTCGTCGAGCAGCAAGGGGAAGTGGACGCCGAACTCGCGCGCGAAAGCAGCCGTATCTTGGGCATCGTTCTGGGAGACGCCGACCAAAGTAACCTGCTGGTTTTTGTAGGCCTTGAACAGGCGTTCATAGAACGGCAGGGCGTATTGACAGGTCGGGCAGGAAACCTTGAAGAAAACCAGCACGACCGGGCCGCGCGCAAGGGCGTCTTTTAAGGAGAACTGCTTGCCGTCAAGAGTCTTAAGGTTGAAATTGGGGGCGGCTTTGCCGACCGGGAGTGCTGGCATTCTGTCTCGACCTCCGAGGAACTCAGACTCGCCGAACCGCAGTTTTAGATGACGAACCCCCCGTCCGGGATGAAGGATTTGCATGATCGCAACGACACCCTGCCTCTCAAGCCTTTTTCGCGAGTGCCGATAGCCAAGACGTGTCTTTCCTCATCGATTCTTGCAACCGCGTCCGGCGCTCCCAAGCAGGATTTCCGCTTTGTGGCCCGGCAACCGATCCTGAACCGCGAACAACAGGTATTCGGCATACAAACTTTTGTTTCGCGATGGTATCGAGAATCTCTTCCGTGCCTCCGACCTGGTGGCCGCGGCGCGCCATACCCTCGACAGCACGCTGCTGATGGGATTTGATGTGTTGTGCACGGACAACGCGCCTTCATCAACTGCACCCGCGACCTTCTCTTGAAGGACGGCATTACGCTACTGCCTTCCAGCCAGACGGTGGTCGAGGTGCTGGAGAGTATTGAACCGGACGACCTGGTGATCGCAGCTTGCGAGCGTCTGAACATCGCGGGCTACTCGATCGCGCTTGATGACTACGTTGCCAACGATCGCCGCGAGTCCATGGTGCCGCTGGCGGATATTATCAAAGTAGATTTCGAGACAACCACGCCCAAGGAACGCACTCAGCTCGTGAAAAAGCAGGGCGGCCTGCGCTGCCGGATGCTGGCTGAGAAGGTCGAAATGTTGGAGCAATTTCAGGCTGCCCAGCATGCGGGCTTTGTGTACTTCCAGGGCTACTTCTTCCGCCGCCCGGAGGTCATGAAGACACGCGAAATTCCGGCGAACCGCGTGAACTACCTGCGCACGGGGACGCGGTTTCGCGGCCGGATATGGATATCCACGAGGTGGAGGGCCCGATCAACAAGAGGCGTCGGTGCTGTACCGGTTCCTGCGCTAGCTGAACTCTCCGATGTTTTGCGTTTAGCAATGAAATTCACTCCGTTGCGACACGCCCTGACTATTTTGGGCGAACGCGAGACGCGCCGCTGGATCCGGCTGGTGGCCTTGATTTCCGCGGGAATGCTCAAATCCACCGACCTGGTGCTGTCGGCGCTGCTGCGGACCGCTTCTGCGAACTGCTTTCCCCGAAAGCCCCCATGGCGGAGTCCGACCTGTTTCCGGTAGGACTGGTGTCGATGATGGACGCGATTCTCGAGGTGCCGATGACGGAGGTGCTCGAGAAAATTCCGATCGATCAGGAGACCAAAACCGTGTTACTGGGCGGCACCGCCCGCTGCGTCCGGTCAACCAGTTAATGTTGGCCCAGGAGGCCGGCCGCTGGGAGCAGGCGAAAGAATTCGCCGCGCAGTTGCACATATCAGCGAGAGCGAAACCGGAGAACTATGCTGGGAAGCGATGACGTGGGCCCGCCAGGTGAGCAGCCGAACCTGAGAATTTAAGCGGCAGGGACGATCCCGGAACCGAGCTTCCTGCGTCCAAGCTTTCAGGTGGCTCATCGCGATCGGTGCCGCGAAAGTACGGGGCCTGTAGGGGACCTCTGTGCAAAACCGCTGCCACTTTGGACTTGCACTGGATGAGGGGGACGCGTAGCATGAAGAAGTTCCCAGCGGCCACGCTTCCCGTGCTGGCCCTCCGCGCTCACTGGCTCCAGGCGCTTAAACGGAAAAGATCATTCAGGATTGTTTTTCCAGTCGCATCGGGGTTGCCGCGCATCGAAGAGACGTGTGCGAGAGTGGGGTGCTACCCCCAAGGCGAAAAGGGCAGACGAGAGCGATAACCTTTCACTGAAGTTGGGAACCGCAACAAGAGAAAACCTATGAATGCAGGACCGGGACACTCCTCCGGCGGCGGAGGGAGAAACAGGCGGCGGCGTGGACGCCGTCCGCCAAATCACCGCGGAGGCGCTGGTGCGGGCGGGCAGGGACGCGATCGCCAGAATCATGGCGGCATCTATACCGCTCCCATGGACCACAGCTATCGCGCGAACCAGGGCACCGACAACGGACACAAGCCCAGTCGCGGATTGCGGCCGGGTTTTGCGCCTTCCTACCATCCGCCTGACCCTGAGCCGTTGCCGATGCGCGCGGACACAAACTCGCGCATTTTTGCCTTCGTCGATGACTTGTTTTTCCTGGCGAAAATTCAGGAGACGGCGCGCAAGATGAACGTGAAGGTCGAGTTCGTCAAGACCGACAAGGACTTGCTCGAGCGCATGAAGCAGAATGGCGAAGAAAAACCATCTCTGATCATCTTCGACCTCAACAACGTCAATGCCAAGCCCCTCACGCTGATCCCCAAACTGAAGAGCAAGCTGAAGAAGGGGACCTCGATCATCGGCTTCCTCTCCCATGTGCAGGGAGATCTGAAGCAGAAGGCGCACGAGGTAGGCTGCGACATGGTCCTACCGCGCTCGGCATTTTCGCAAAACCTGCCCCAGTTGCTGCGCCGCCACGGCGCGGCCGAGGAAGAAGCGGGCGTGCAGTAGGGCGGCCAACGCTCGCCCGACAACCATACGGTTTGTTGAGTGTCTTCAGATGCTCCGCCACGGTTGTCTCTAACTGTCCTATCCCCAATCGCTCAGAATGGTTGCTTGTTATTCGGGAATTGACCTCGGAAGGAGGGCGGTTCCCCTGTTCCGCTGCGCATGACCTGTGGTGAAGTGGACTCGAAGCTAAGTCCGTATGGAGTAAACATCGTGTCCACCTGGCATCGATTTTCTCCGGTATGCACTTGTGAAGCGAACTCGAAATAGCCAGAAAATCAGCAATAGCAGTGGCAGGAGCGCTGCGACAAAAAGTACGTTTGATCGTGCTACTACAGACGGGAATACCTTGTTGCCCTGTCCCAGGAAGAAAGACCCTGTGGCGATGAACAGTCCAAAGCACATGCGCCAGAGATGGCGCACGATGCGCTGCGGGCCGAAGAGGCCGCCGCGCACCAGCATGCGAACGTCCCCCGCGGCTGCAAGCAGCAGCACGGAGCCCATGAAAAAGTTCATCCCGACAGGGACTCCGTTTTCTGACCCTATCTGCTGACACACCCCTCGTACGCCAGAAATCCAGAGGACAATGCCGGCCGCCAAAGGAAGTAGAAGCGTAAACCAATCGAAGATGCTGGTTTCGCCGTCCTTGCGCCTGGCGGTCAGCCATGCCGTTGCCACCAGGTAAAACGTGAAAGCGCCGCCAAGAACATTGCCGGATTGGTGTTTGGTCACCGCCAGGTACACGGCGGTGGCGGCCATAGTCAGCATGGATATGACAAAGACTTTTCCGGCCAGGGCATGCCGTGGGGAACCTTTGCGAAACGACATTGCCGCGGCACCCGACAGGATCCCTACGATGCCGGCAGAAATGTGAAAGGCTAGCAGAGGTGAAAATGACATTTTGCCTCCCTTAGTCTCGCTGGAGTTCTTCCCTGGCGCGCTGTGAAAGGTAGACCAAACAACGAATACGTCGATGCTGGCACGGCTCGACACGAGGGTTGAGTGATTACGGACCAGGTCGCCGAAGACGGGCGCATCGCGTGAACCTTAAATTCCATTGCGTTCACGACGCAATGAGCTGTGCTCCCCATCTCACGCATTAGATACGTTCGAACCTACAAGAAAGATGCGAGGAATGGAGGATATCTGAAACGGCGTTAGACTCTTAAGTGTTCGGCTGGATAACCGGAGCACACCTCAAGCAAAGCGGAAATAGGTTCACGAGGTCGCACCCTTCAAGAAAACGAACGCCGGTGCCGATCGTACCTCATTCCAGGCTGTTACTGAGAACTGATGGC
>WNFQ01001983.1_pt1 | contig 14761 bp, 18 predicted proteins | sample 5400171 | NCBI WGS metagenome assembly WNFQ01 (sample SAMN13153356, study PRJNA577476) | soil metagenome | isolation source: 20 cm soil under Madrone tree | place: USA:California | collected 2016-06-14
ACAGGCTCAACTTAAATTGCACCCACCTCTCTATCCCGATTTCATTCCTCATGCTCGTCGTCCGCAAGGCCTCAAAATCTGTGAGGGGCCCTTTCTTTATCAACCCTTATTTAGCCATATTTCTCATTACGGACATCTGACAGAGAGCGTTGCACCTTGCGCGGCACACCCAGGCCTCCGTGGCCTCTCAGCTTGGTCGCTGGCAGCGTTCAACACGCGGACTGGCGACTCCTTCAGGTGGCCCATATGATGCTGTTGTCATCGGTGGAGGTGCGTCCTCGCCACATATTGAGTACTTAAATTGGAGCGTTATTGTCATTGCAGGACCTGGTGGTTACGTGGCTGCCATTAAGGCCGCTCAGCTCGGTCTCAAGGTGCGTTCGGCTTATTATTTTTATTATCTTCGGCCTTTCTCTGATCCAAACTTAATCCATGCCTTCTCCCCCAGACTGCATGTATAGAGAAGCGTGGGAGTCTTGGCGGGACGTGCTTGAATGTCGGTTGTATTCCCTCCAAAGCGATGCTTAACAACTCGCACATTTACCACCAAACACTCCACGATATCCAAAAACGTGGTATCGATGGTTCGCATTGTTCTTACCTCTATCGTCCTTCCTCTAATCTAAGAATGGACGCCTCTAGTCGAAGGAGTCAAACTGAACCTCCCCCAGATGCTCAAGGCAAAGGAAGATGCCGTGCAAGGCCTCACCAAGGGCATTGAGCTTCTCTTCAAGCAAAATAAAGTTGACTACATCAAGGGAAGTGCCTCCTTTGTGTCGCCAAACACGATCTCGGTGCAGCTCAACGAGGGTGGCGAGTCCACCGTTGAAGCGAAGAACGTGATCATCGCTACCGGGTCTGAGGTTACGCCATTCCCCGGTGGTGCCATCGAAATAGATGAAGAGCAAATTGTCAGCTCCACTGGCGCGCTCTCGCTCCAGAAGGTACCAGGAAAGATGGTTGTTATCGGCGGTGGTATTATTGGACTGGAGATGGGCAGTGTGTGGAGTCGTCTGGGCTCTGAAGTTACTGTCGTCGAGTTCCTCAATAGTATTGGGGGTGTTGGAATCGACGAAGAAATCTCGTGCGTCCCCTTATCTTTTCTATTTCCTGTGTTCCTGCTCCTTGACGCGAACCGGCTACTCAGAAAGCAATTCCAAAAATCATTGACTAAGCAAGGTCTCAAGTTCAAGTTGAGCACAAAGGTCCTCTCGGCGGAGAAGAAGGATGGGAAGGTGATCGTCGCGACGGAGGCTGCAAAGGACGGAAAGCAGGAGACGGTGCGTAGCTTTCAACTCTCGCGTTGCAAGGAGGGCATAACCGTGGCTCTTATTAGCTCGATGCCGACGTTGTTCTCGTTGCCGTCGGTCGCAGGCCATATATCAAAGGTCTCAACCTCGAAAACATTGGCGTCGAAGTCGATTCGCGCGGGCGTATCGTGATCGACGACCAATTCAACACCAGCGTGCCAAACATCAGGTGCATCGGCGACGTCACTTTCGGACCTATGCTCGCACACAAGGCGGAAGAGGAAGGTATCGCGGCGGCGGAACATATACGCTCGGGACACGGCCACGTGAACTACGAGACGATTCCGAGTGTGGTTTATACCCATCCGGAGGTGGCGTGGGTTGGCAAGACGGAGCAGGACTTGAAGAAGGATGGAGTGAAGTACAAAGTTGGCCGGTTCCCGTTCCTTGCCAATTCCCGGGCCAAAACGAATTTGGATACTGAGGGTCAAGTCAAGTTCTTAGTCGAGGAGGAGTCAGACCGCATCCTCGGCGTGCACATCATTGGTGCGTCATCAATGACGGTTAATCATCCGCTCTGGGTTCTTATCTTATCTTATCTTAGGCCCTAATGCTGGCGAGATGATTGGGGAGGCCGTCCTTGCGCTCGAGTATGGTGCGAGTTCAGAAGATATCGCACGCACAACACATGCACACGTACGTTTTTAATTCCACCTTGTACATTGTTGTGGTACCCTGATTGGTTTGATCATAGCCAACGCTGTCCGAGGCATTCCGCGAAGCCGCCTTGCAAGCGAGCGCCGGTAAGGCGATCCACTTTTAGAGAAGAGCAGAAGCGAGGGGGTGTTGCACTGATATTGTTGTTGGCGCCCGCCGCTTCTGTAGTTGGATATGGATCGCTGTTGCTTGTACCCATTCCGTTCCCGTCGTGCATACAGTGCTCCTTTGCCCATCGCGCGGGAATGGCCATCGGCACTTCCGCCCAAATTTAATCCCCACTTTCAAAGTTCTCTTTGTTTGACGATCCAAGTCAAGTTTGAAAGCATTGCTTGTGTACGCAACCGCTTACCCTGCGAGAGTAGATCGGGTAGATGACTCTTAGTCCCTGCGCGCACTAATTGTAAACAAGCCACAGAACCGAGGCATATGAGTGTGAGAATGATCGATTTGAGTGCTGTACTGTGCAAATACGATCAATGGCGGAGCTATGTGAATGAGTATGATATTAGTGGTGGCCCCGGTATCGTTGGGCTTGTGCCGGGGTGAGCTCTGAGTCCATAGACTGCTCCACTGCTCCTCGACAAACGGAATGGACGATCAACTCGCTGCGGATGGAATATCGCTTGACCTGGACAAACCATATTTTGCGGCTTTGACAATAGTTGAACGACATAGTTACCAGGTTTTCTCCACCCCTCAAACTTTTTTTTTTTTTAATTCGTAGGCCATTCTCAGAAATCTGATTGCAACACCGTTACGGTATATATTATGCGGCGTTGTGCGGAATTTGCGGACCCGGATCTTGTGGAACAGTTGATTGTCGAGTATCCACTGCATGTGAATGCTATTATTGGCGGTTAGAAGAGAGGACCACACACCAGCAGTGGTAGCATTAGCAGGAAGGACACTTCCGACTGGCCCAGCTACAGTAGTAGTATTCGGTCGCAATAAATCATCCGTGGAACTGCGGGGCAGTTACGACAGCACTCTGTTACATTCTGCAGCCTATTATGGGGATCTCGAAAAATGGTTCAGGTTTTACTCGAGTATGGGGTGGACGTGGATGCCTCGAATAACCATGCCATCGTCGCGATATACTTCATTAGATTATGTATCATGAGAGGGCTATTGCAATGACCCCAGAGTCACTCTATTGTTGGTTGACCACAGCGCAGATACAAATACACAGTGCTTGGCTGGCTTACACCGCTGCATAGTTGCATCGGAAAGGTGGAGGATCGAGGTAGTACACTTATTAATCGAGCATGGAACGGCTTATAGCCGGTCAGCCAAGATTTTGGAGCATTAAGCTGCTACGCTGCTACTGACCTCATCAGCTTCTGAAATGAGGGAGCTGAGGTCTACTACTCGTATTACTATGGCTTTTCATGTGTTTTCTGTAGTCTATGCTTCTGTGCGATTTTTTTGATAATCTACTTTCCGAAAAGGTAAACAAAAAAAAAGTCGCGCAACAAAAAAAGCCCCAACGAAAAACATAGGCTGATTCACGATGCACGCATCATGCTTCCCCGGCTTCCTCAACCGATCGCCCTCTGATGCTGCGAGGCGGCTGCATCTCCAACAAATACGAATGGGATCAAAATCACGAGGTGCACTGTCACCGTCCTCCGGTCAGTCAGAGGGAAATATAACTCAAGGTGAACCATCGGACTGGCGACGTCCAACATGATACTTTTGAGTAAAGCATCAGGTATGCGTTATGCGTTACGGTCAGCGTCGAGGTCTCTCAATTTTAATGTTACATGCCAATTATACGAGTTGGAGATTCGAAAATTCTCAAAAGTCGACGGCTCTGATTCAAGTTTCTTCAAAAGTCCTCGATGACCTCACCGTGCACCAACCCCCAAAGGGTATCAGAACTCTCATCCACACGAATCTGTCCGCCAATCGCATTCAAGCCGCTCTCACGACAATCGTTTCGGCGATAATGAATATAATGCGATCATGAAAGTTAATCTGAGCATGAAACACTCTCCTCAAAAAGCCCCGGTCATGGTAATGGGCCGGAAGACGGAAGCTTTACTTACATGCCAGTTTGTCTATTCCGAAAATCTTCCAGGGGTGATGGAGAAGTTGAGGCACATTAATGTTGCACGCGGTCTCTGTGTGCACTGTTGTCAGCCAGAGTCCGAGTCGGAGATGTGGGTTGGGTTGTACGTCACTCAGTACTGTGGAAGTTATTGGCTTGCACATGGTCATCGTGAGAGTCGGTGTGGGTTAGAACCCTTGTTTCACTAGCAGCGACTGGTTTACAGATGCCCCCAGGGAAAACATGATGGTTAGTCAACATAACTCGTACAGCAATCGCATATAGTACATGCTTCCGAGCGGCACAGCGAAGAAAGACATAATTTCGAATCAACACCAGATACGTACCAGACTACCAGCCCTCGACTAGGATGGGGCCCAGGTGTATAAGCAACGGTCATGATATCGTATCAATAGCTTGATTGATTGGTTGAGTGGACAACTTGAGCGTTCCATTTCAACTTGAAACCCAGCCGTGGTAAAAGAAGTCTCGGTACGTACTCGGAGCTCTCGGTAAATACAATCGCCAAGGCGAATAGGCGCCAGATCTACTATCACATGTATGGGTTTCAAAATGCATGCTATTAAGAGGTCGTGTGCATATAAGCTCTGATCTTTCGTGAGATAGTTTAGCTATAAACTGCTATAATTAACTGTATAGGAGAAATGAGGGGGATCAAGCCATGGATGTGTTGCGATATAGGCAACATTATTGGATTAAATGAAAATGTATTTAAACAGCTCCGTATTTGAGTATCACTCTATGCAATGTTACCAAAACTTGCACACATCATCAGAGCATGTATAAGAAGCCTTGTGAAGAATTGTGGAGCACCCAGAGCAAATGGAGGTTTCAGCGTGACAAGCGTGGAGGTGGAGGTCATCGCGATTTGTTTCCGAGTGGAGATGTAATCGGCCGTATGAGTCAGCGTTACTCGTGACAGAAATATTTTGAAACTCCCAACTTTTTGGTCGGCTTTCATTTCGACACAATAACACATCCAGGACGTCTTTCAGAAGTTATGGCACCGACTTCAAAAGTCAGATTAGCAAAAGGTGTCACCGTTGTTTATCTATTCACAATTTAATCAACATTTTGAAACTCCCAAACTGTGATAGTAGCGTAACTCCTCGGACTGCACTACCTGCCACCAACAGCCTTGTAAGCAAAGATCTTTCTTTGTTTCATAACACGGTGGCACGGGAAATTTGAGACAAGGTGTACAGATATATCAGTCGAGTAAACATGGGAAAGAACGATTACGGCAAGCTGTCACGGTAGACAACCAGCATTCGGCAGTTCCAAGTTCCGAGGGTTCGCACCTTGAACGACACCATGACCATATACCGATTCAGCCATCTGCAGTTACTACTTGACACAGTACCTCTGTACTGCTTTGTAGTGGTTATTCTTCGTGGTTGAGGATTCCGCAGCACGACCAGAGTGTCCGACACCTTGCATTGTACGAATCTACATGTTGCTTCATGTCGATAGCACTAAAACTGATGATTAGCGCGCGACAGCTTCGACAGCGCCCCTATCAGTAAATCGAAGAGGGTCATCAGGTACCGATGCACCAAAGTTGGTACTATTTATAGACTCGGTGTCACCACTGTTATGTGGGGAGAGCTATTATCCCCATTGCTCCGCTAACAGCCTGAGGATGATCAACTTCCACGACCCCGTCATAATTGCTAAGGAACATGGTGCGTGTACTCAATCTTTTCTCTCGAAATCAGAAGGTAACTGGACTCACCTTCCAGAGGAAACTCAGAGGTTCTGGAATATTGTGGATGGTATTTTCATGTGGGCCTGCCTCTCTCATTGGCATTTTTGCCGTTCTGATGTGCCATATAACTCAATTTCTCACTCCCAGTTGGGAGTTTGTCACCACTCTCAACTACGAGTGGAGTGTTATTCGGGGGGGTCGCCCATACCGCTGGACAATATGGGTAGGTAATCATTCTCCATTTTTTGCTCTGCGACATTTCAATGAGCAACAATCTGACTTACTCATCTGGTAGATCTACTCCCTTACCCGTGTGGCCACCCTGGCAGTTGTGGCTCTAAATTTATATAGTAATAGTCGTACGACCGTAATAAACTGTCAGGTATGTGCCATGATGTCATTCGTCTAACGTCCTTATGCCTGTTCTCTAATAACCTGTTTTCCCAAGGTCGTAGCCAATTTACAGTTTGTACGCATCCCATCACACCCAATCTTGGACGAAAGAGCTCTTATCCCCGTTTTATAACCTTCTCAGATCTTAGGTTACCTGGCCCTCGCTGCCGCCTCGCTCTTGATCGTGCTTCGCATGTTCGTCTTCTTCAGGGACACCCTTTACGATGCTTACGGACGCTGTCAGAATCGCTATTTGGGACAGGAATAGGATTATTGTTGCTTTCGCGACCAGTATATGGGGGACCAACGTTGCATTCCTCATTCAAGGTAAGTCCATTTCTCTACCTCCTGCGGGTGATCAAGAGCTGTATTCAAATGTAGTCTGGTTTTAGGTGCTTTGCGGGTGAATAGTCATCCATATTACCTATTTGAACCTGCAGAACTTTAATCGATCTACAGTTCCGCTCTTCCTGGAACGAGGAGATGAGCCTCTGTGCATTCCAGCTGGACAGCGTCAGACTTAGTACCATTATCGCATTTGTCACCGACGTCGCGCTGCTTTCCATCATGTTCTTTGGTCTGCGTCGTCTGCGCCGTCATGGTGGTCTGATGGGTTTGGGATGCCTCTTGTGGAACCAGGTAGGCCGGTGGCACTTCTTTCCTACTACCATACTCTCGATTCACCGGTGTTTTGCTGCCCTCGTAAGGGTGTCGTCTGGCTTCTGGTTGCCGTCGTGGCTGAGCTCACGCCAATGGTGAGTCGGTTTACTGGATCTTCATGTGTTTCTTCCCCTTTGTTCATCACCATTGCCCGTATAGGTCTTCATTCTTTTGAACCTTAATGGTATAGTTCTCATTCTTGTCGATTAATAAATGGTGTTGACTGAGCTCTACTATTCTCAAAATTGCAGGGCCAATGAACATCGTACGTTTTTTATTTGTCAATAGTGGGGAAGGAGTGATGGTCCCTTACCCATTTCCGCAACATAAAATAGATGTTCCAGATTCCTTGGCTTATTACAATGTCAATTGCTGCCACACGCATGTATCGCTCTCTGACCGACTTCTTTTCCTCTGATGTGTAAGAAACTCGTATTCACTTCTGCCTCTGTTTGGTGCTCATTGTACTTGCTCAATGTAGTCATGGCAGTTCACAGAAAATTCTCCCGACGGGAGGTCGAACCACGTTGGGGGCCAATCGTATCTCTACTGCGCCCGTTTTCCTCACTGGCGTTCAGGTGGCCATGCACACAACCCACGAACAGCACTCTACGCCAAAAACAAATCGTTTCGGCTCGAATATCAGTGGGCAGCCTCATGGAAAGCCACACGAACCAATCGCGGACATTGTTAACGATCACGATATGGGAAGCGGCAAAGGAAAGTGTGTTGTGTGATGGCAATGGCCGAGTAAATCCAATTACACGTATCACTACAGTCGAAGCTCTAACAACGCATATCCTTTTTGGAGCACTTATAGCCACTTCATGGCTGGTCCAGAAGTCCGCTCCAGAAAATTGTTACATATTCTTGTAGACTACCTAGTCTAGTTGTAGAATCCCAAGTGGATGTACTCCTTGTAATGGCACACCTTTGTGCATTATTCGACTGTAAATCTAATTACATGTATCACTACAGTACATGAAATGCAAAGTTTCAAGTCTCCGAAAACTCGGGGGTAACTTTGTAATAAGCCTGGGAACCTTTAGAAATGGTTGTTTTATCATCATTTTCCCACAATCTTGCACCACCTGATTTGAACACAGGATTGTCACCCGGCCGGCCGGACTCGGAGCCTCTTACTACTAGAATACAATCAGACTCGCCTCTTGTTACCTCCTCTGGACGTCTCATCTTCGAACTTGAACCATGTGGCCACTTTTCACTTTTTGACACTGCGATTGGGTTGGGTGTCGCCGTCTTGCAGGTCGATCTGGTTGATCTACACCGCGGCTACCCGGGTTCAAGTTCGGTTCCAATGTGGCGCGTTTTCCATGTCCAGCGTCCTTCTCGGGTACACTGGCAGTAGTTTCTCATCGCGCCTTTGCCCTGCCTGCCCTGGTCAACTTGAATGTCCCCTGCGCGCGCCTCGAAGATCGTCACCGGAAGAACATATTATGTGCCATTTAGAGTGTATTAGAGCCTGTGTGAGAACACTAGTAACGACTGTGTCGGTGGCCCAAACAGCCAGCGGGCTCATTACGGGCATCCCACCAGTACAGTAGTACTCTCGTATGGTGTGATGCTCTGCCTGCTGTTGTAGCAGTCTGCCCCACTTGCGAATTCCGTGACTCGCCCTCTCTCGCTCACACAAAATAGAAATGAAAAACCCCAGCAGCATCTCCGCATGATCTAGTAAAAAGGCCCCACATCGGTACTATTGGTCCAGGCGCTTCTTCTCCGGGTCACCCAAGGGCTGTCAAGAAAGACCAAAAGCTGTAAACCCAGGGCCGTTCGAAAAACGGGAGTTGCCAACAACCATATAAACGTTGTTCCTGATTTTTGGTTTGGACTCGCCGAAGGGGGTTGGGTGCCGCGCGATGACGCCTAGCGAAAGCCCAGTGCACCAGTCGTCGTCGTGACTATACATCCTTCACTTTACATTCATCGGATGCTAGACTACTGCCAAGTATAAAAGTCCATCTTACCCAGCAGAACCAACTCAGTTGTGCTGGCTCAGCTCTGGCCTCTCGCTCGGTGTCAACGCGGCTACTGCCGCCGGTATCAGCAGATTCACATTTGACGAACGGCGTTGCCTTTTGGATTGGATTGAGCCCGGGGTCTGACAGTGATGCCGCTTAGCTCCAACTGAATAGCCCCCCTTTTTTTGCGGGCAATGTTATCAGCATTGCAATCAACAGAGGCAACACTCGGACTTCACGCGGAACTCGGAACTCCACTGTCGAATGTCCCGCGGAGATGACATCGTGCTTCTCGTGAGCTCCGAGTCGAAGCGAGGCGATCTATGGTGTTTGCCCCATGAAAAAAGACAACAATGCTACCAGCCTACAATGAGCAATAAATATTAAAAAATGCAGTGTCTGTAACATACAAATGCGGGAGGGAATCAAAGATATATGAACAATATCAATGGCAGCGGCAGAGGGAGGGCATTTCACAGACTGTAAAACATGTGCCAGAATGAAGAGAAAAGGCGAACGGAAAAGGTCTAATGGAAGCGAAAGAAAAAATGAATCAAAAGTGTGGAGAGTATAGACCAAAACCAAACGACGACAGCATAGGCAGAAGGGGTCCGTTGTACGCGGTGCGGTGATGATGGTCCCCTACGTGAATGTGGGTCCTTAAGAGAAGAGAAAGAAAAATAATGTCGTATGCATGTACAGGAAAACCCTCCCGATGGAACTGTATCATCTGCTGTATGTCATAAATACAGAAAAACCAGATACACGGTAGGGGATTTTTTGATACATGAACACACGCGCGGAAGTCTATGCCGATGCCAGGCAGTAAGGTGGGTGGGGCCAAAATAAACGTTCGTCCTTCGGAAACCAGTTTATGGCTCGACAGAAGATGTGCTCTCAAGACCCGCCTTGCTAACTCGGCGCATCGGCTGAAGTGTATTTTCGTCGACAGGAGCGCGGCGCGCATGTCGATATCGCCCAGTGGCGTCCTTCACCTCCATTTCTTGACCGACATCTCCAGCAACGCTGCGCGGAACGCTAGATAGGCCCGCACTAGCGCCGCCACTGGTACTCCAAGCCGGTGGGAGGCTTTCACGCATATGCGACGGCCGTCGCCCGCCAATCCCAGCCCCAATGGCGGCACCTCTATGACTACTACCATCACTGTCGAGGTGATCACTATCGGACCCCCCAACGCCGCCTGAAGATTGTGGTTGCTTGACAACACCGACGGATTTACTGCCGAGCTCAGCTTCTTCGAAGTTCATTAACTCCGACACGAAACCGATGTTCGGAGAGATGCCTTTCCGCCGCTCGAGGACAAAAGTGTAGGCTCGCGATAGCGTCCAGTGGTTTGCATGAATGAGGTAAGCCATCACAGCTGTCACTGAGCGTGATTTACCGGCTTTACAGTGCACGTAGGTCGGCGCGGAATGTAAACTCGCATCGTCTGTCAGAGGAATTAAGCACATGGTGATGAAGGGCTGGAAGATGGAAGGAGGGAGGGACGTACCAAGGACCTCGCAAGCTTCTCGTACCCCAAGAAGAACATTTTCCTCCTCGACAGTATCTCGCATCGGGATCTTCACATACCGCTCAAACCGCTGGCGCAATCCAAGCCCGTTATCATCGTCACACTCTGCAGCAAGGTTCAGAATCCGGCGCACGCCAAGGCTCTGAAGTTCCCGGACATGCTCTTCGGCCGTGATCTCGGGTCCGAGGTAGAGAAAATTAGGTAGGATGGTTGAAACGGTAAACGTTGGTATTGCGTCTTCCGTTGACGGGGATGCGGAGAGGTCTGGACGAGCAGTACATGGGCTTGGAGGAATGGGGGTCCGAGGGGAGGAAGGTATATTGGGCGAGGGTGGTGGGATAAGAAACTCCCCAAGTCTTGCAGAACTGGGCGAAGTATGATTGGAGTGGGTGAGGGTGAGGTGAGACGGTGAGTGCGCGCGGGGTGAGCTGCGTCCGCTCCCATTCGGCCATAGCCCAGCAGAAGGAGGAGCAGCGAGAGTGGCTGAGCGCACGGTGCGCACGTGAAGTTTTGGCGGGCCGAGGCGTTCGGCCGACTTTGTATCGAGTTTGCGAAGTGTCGAGAGGCATGGTCTCTGTGGTGGCGAGGAACGTGGTAAGACGGACTGGGAGGGAGGCGGAGAAGGTGAAGCATCGATGATATTCCAGGGAGCGCCCTCAGCTCTGCCCTCAGTAACGCCTGGCAAACTGTCGACAGACATCGGAACCGGTGAAGCACCTGTGCTACGTTCAATTTCTGGAAGAACCCTGGAGCGCGCAGCTGTGGCGGTGTCGAGTTGAAAAAGACCTCCACCTTTCTTTGGCTTGGGTGGAAGGGAAAGCTTAGGTGGTGGTGGCGGTGAAGCGATGATAGAAATTTGCCCTTCTTGTACCTCATCTTCCATCTCGGAGGAGGGATCATTTGATGATGAGGCAATAAATCTCTGTAAGTCTGGGTGGGCGCGAGCGGCAAGGATGCCACCCTCGAGATAATCAGCTCTACCACGGACGAGGAGCGGTGAGATGACAGGTAGAAGAGCCCAAGCAATGACTTGGGCGTTCAGCCTGACTTGTGGATTCATTTCCTCATCATAGACGATCACGTCACCATCCCAGGAGCCACCCGGAGCCATGATAGAGTCCCAAACGGCTCTGCAGGGGTCCGTAGTGATGAATTGACGGAGAGCATCGATGGAACCAAAGCCAGCGCCAGGTTTCCGAGAACGCTTAAGGATCAGAGAAGGGATGGCAAAATTGACGCTCGATTTTATGTGACAGCCGAGAAAAGCCGCGGCTGGTCGGGTATCAATCAGGAGTGGGCGACGGGTGGGATTGTCAAGTCGAGAGGCAAGAGAGGCGGCATCGATTGATCGCGCTGGGCTTCGTGGTAATTCTGGTCCAGGACGGTCGAAGAAGGGGGGCCCAATGTAATGGGCGCTAAGCGGGGGAGATTTTGGGTCAGATAAGGGAGTATAGTAGATACTCGGGGACGCGATGGAAGAAGCAGGGCTGGATGAGCGGGCTGGTGCAAAGTCGGTCCAAATTGAGGCGGATGAGAGGGAGCGAGTAGGGGAGCGAGGAGGAGATGGTGTTACATCAATGGGGCGAAGACGGAGATTTTTCTGTACGCTGCGTCTGAGCTGTTCGAGGACAGCGACTTGATTGGATATGTCATCTGGAGACTTTACATGATCAGGATCACTTTCTGAGCGACCGTAGGCAGAGAAGGCGGTGGAGAGCGGGGTCGCATATATGGGAGATGTAGGGGGGGTGAATTTATGATGGAGGGAATGATGATCAATGTCGTCGATGGGAGTTTCGAGCTCAAGTACTGAGGGAGCCGTGGCTGATCTCTTTGCCGGGGGCGAGAGAGCGAGATTTGTCGGGCGAGCACGTTTTGCTTGGACGGCGAAGGAGGAACGAGCGGCGGGGCTGTTCATGTCGGTCGTCGGTCACTCGCTATTCTCAGCCCTCGCGTCGCACTTTATTTTCGTCCGATAAGCCTTATAATAAGACTCCGCACCCAATTTGTCGCCCTCACTCGTACCCGCCACACTCCCCGTCTCACCTTGCAATGTCGTCCACTCAAAAGTCATCCTCAGACTCAAAGCGGTCCCATCTCCCCCACCAATCCAAAATACCAGAGCTCTATCGCACTCAGGTACAGCAGCTGCAAGACTTGTTCCCAACTTGGTCCATCGACGGTCCGTCCCTGTTGACCCTTGACCTAACGCGTCCCTGTTAACACGTCCCTTCTTAAGACCTGCTTTCAACTCTGAGCGAAGCGAGTGGTGACGTCTCACTCGCTGCTGCACGTATCGCAGAGGGTCAGTATATTCCCTTTATCCTCCTTCTTTTCCCTCATTTCTCTATATCAGGTCACGCGGAGCAATGGGGTGCTGTTTCCCGCAAAAAGGACAAAAAATCCTCCACTCATCAGGGACAAACTAAGGACTCTACACCTACTCGAGAGAGAGGCGAGTCCCGAGGAGGCAGAGGCGGACGTGGTGGGCGTGGCGGCCCTGGGCGTGGTGGCGCTGCTGGCGGTCGCTCTCCGAGTAGCCGTGGTCACCGCGATTCTCACCGCAATCATTCTCACACTCATACTGGCGCTCCTGCATCGCCTGCCGCAAATGGTGATACTGCCCTCTCCTCTGATACCTGGGGGGAATCACCTACAGTCGCCGGCTCTGATAGCTATACTGGCTGGGGCAGCACCTCGGAGACCCAAGCTGGAACATGGGGCGGCAACACTGAATCAACTTGGGGCGCAGGTGCAACCTCAACCACAAATGGCTCCGCAACCGCTTCTCCTTCTGTCAAGCCCCAGCCTATTCCTCCTGCTCGACCCAGTGTCAAGACTCCTGCTACCTCCAAGCTTTCATGGGCGCAAGTCGCCCGGTGTGTATTCGTCGTCTCCACCACTCATTTGAATTTCATATTTTACTTCACAGTCCTCCTGAAAAGCCCCCTACTGCCCCCGCTTCAAACGTTTCCCAACCTGCTGCTCCCCTCCCACTGCCCACTCCACCGTCCGAACCTCCTCGTGAACCTACCCCTCCTCCTGCACCTACCCAGGAAAGTGAATCTACGGTTGAGGCCCAGGCGGGATGGGAGGAACCTACCACCGGCCAAAACCCCCCTTGGGAGGACAATCCACAACGCAAACCTTCTGCCCCCGTCCTGGAACCTTGGCTATCGACGCCCGCTGAAGAAGTCAAAGTTCATGATGAAGTGAAGCCTGTTCCATCTGAACCATCACCAGCCAACGAACCAGTTTCTGAACCTATCGTATCGCTGCCTGCTCCCCAGCCCAAGGAACCGGTTGGCGGCTTTAATGAGGCAATTCCGAAGCATGTAGCGCCTGTACAAGTGAGGCCAAGCAGTGCAGGACATAGGCATAGTGCACGGTTTAAAACAGACCAAGCGGTCACGCTGCCGAATAACTTTGGTTCCGGTCTTGAGAAGGTCGGCATGCAGTTCGGTAGCCTCAGTATTGGCGGCGACGAGATCGTTGATCCTAAACCGTGAGTAACCTTTTTCTAGAGACCACGTAGCGGCCCATACCCTTCTATCTAGTGAACCAGTAGCACTACCTCTTGAACCAGTGGCGAAACCGCCAAGCGAATCCCCAGTAGCACCTGAGCCCCAACCAATACAGTCAATCCCTTTAGTCCCTCCACCCTCACAACCAGAAGTCCCTGTTACTTCTGTCACATCCTCACTTAGCTCAGCAAGCTTTACTCAACCAAGTCAACCACAAGCAATCCCGCAACAAGCGCAGGTGCAAGCCTCGGTTCCCCCACAACCCACACCGTCCCATCTTCCTACGTCTGTATCGCAGCCAGCACTCACCACACCCTCGGCTGCGCCTCAGGTCTCTTCTCAGATATCTGGCTACCCGCACCAGTCACAACAATCGCAGCCACAACAACCCCAACCCCAACCACCACAACAGCAGCAGGTCTCGCCGCCTTCCCACAGCAATCACCAGCAACCTCACCAATCGTTACAGCACCAGTACTCCCAACATGGGCTTCCAACACATCTCGACCCCGCGCAAACGCAACACCAGTCACCGCTTCCCCAGCAGCAAGTACCCACATCTTTCTATCGCCAACCAGACGCACAGGGACCCTATTTCCACGCTGGTGCCGGGACACCACCTACTTCCCAAGCCCAAGACAGCCCATATGCGGCGTTCGGTCAATCGAACCAGCAAGGTGGCCCCATTTCGCAACTCGGCGCATTCGCCGGAGGAGCCGACTATGGCTACGGTGACACCCAACAACGGGTAAGTCATTCTGTCCTGCACGGTGCATGCGGAGAATCTGTAGCCCTGCTTTTAGAACTTTTATGACTCATATAGCCAACAGCAGACTGGCGGGTTTGGTGCACGCAGTGGGCTACATGACGATGTAAAAAGTTTGCCTGGGCTCCAGCAACAGCAGCAGCAGCAGCAGCA
>WNFQ01001987.1_pt1 | contig 14747 bp, 13 predicted proteins | sample 5400171 | NCBI WGS metagenome assembly WNFQ01 (sample SAMN13153356, study PRJNA577476) | soil metagenome | isolation source: 20 cm soil under Madrone tree | place: USA:California | collected 2016-06-14
AGCGGCCGGGCAAGCGATACAGTCGATTCCAGCTCGTAATTGCAAGAACATGGCAAGTTTTGCCTGTCCCGGAATTCGTGAGTTGGTGCTCGCTGGTGTCCGCCCCCGCCAAAACGTTTTCACGCAACCAAGACCCAAACCGGTCATTGAGGGGCCCCTTTTGCTGCAATGCACGGCACTGACCCTGCTATAGTTGTCCGTGGTCATTGGCTTTGGGGTGAACCGATGAAACGGCGCGACTTCATGAAGCTGCTCGGTGGCGCGGCGGTGACATGGCCGCTCGCGGCGCGGGCGCAGCAGGAGATGCCTCTGGTCGGGTTCTTGATCAGCGGTGCGGCGGGCTCCTTCGCGATTTTTGTAGAGGCTTTTAAGCAAGGAATGCGTGATAACGGCATGATTGAGGGTCGAGACTACGTGCTCGACCTACGCTATGCAGACGGCGATTATAGCCGCTTTCAGACACTCGCCGCCGAACTGGTGCAGCGTAAGCCCGCCGTGATTGTCGTAACGACCATTAGTGCGGCACGTGCAGCGCAGCGCGCCACCTCAACGATACCGATCGTCATGACCGGCCTCATCGATCCGGTTGGCCAGGGGCTGATCGCGAGCCTTGCACGACCGGGCGGAAACACGACCGGTCTAGCGAACTTGGCGCAGGATGTGATGCCCAAGTTGGTGGAAATCCTGCGGGGTACTTTTCCGGCAATCAGAGACATTGCAGTACTGTTCAACCCCGCCAATCCCGCTAATCGCGAATTGTCTAAAGTAATGCCAGCCCAAGCCGGCTCGATCGGTGTGACAGTTCGCTTGGTCGAGTTCACGACCGTGAGTGGACTCGATGCCACCTTTGCAACTCTTGCGCGGCAGCCGCCCGAGGCCCTGGTCGTCATGTCCGACGCCGCCTTATATGACTTGCGTGAGCCTATTTCCGCGTTGGCGCTCAAACACCGATTCCCCACCATTACATACGTCCCTGAGTTCACAGACGCTGGCGCCTTGATGAGTTATGGGCCTCCGAGGCGAGCCATGTATCATCGCGCTGCTGAATACGTGAAGAAGATATTGACCGGGGCGAAGCCTGCTGATCTTCCGGTCCAACAGCCCACGCAGGTTGAGCTGTCGATTAACTTGCAGACTGCAAAGGCACTTGGCATCACGATTCCCGATACGGTATTGGCGCGCGCCGACCGGGTGATTGAATAACGGAACTCATGCACATCCTTCGCCGCAGTGTATGAGTCTGCTTTTGGCATGTCGCGTCGCTTTGTTTCGGCGCGCCCATTCGGCAGCAATTGGAGGTAAAGCAGACGCGTTGCGGGCGTCTCACATTTGAGCAAGGTTGACACTCAGCGGACTAATTCAGGGGCTGCCTTGGGCTTAAGGTTCTTTTTCAGTTCTTAAAATGGAGCGAACCCATGCTGTTCGGTAGCTGTTATTGTCATCCATCGTCGCCAGTATCGCGACGCAGATTGCTTTGCGCCGGTGGCGCAGGCTTCGTGTCGGCGCTCATCGGCACCTTGGTCGGAAATGAGCGGACGGCGCGAGCTCAGGCGCTTGGGTCCAAGGTTCCGGAGGTCGACCGGGTTGCCGTTCGCATCGTCACCGATAATCAGGTCATACAGTTCATTCCCTCGGAAAAGCGCGATGGCCTCACCATCGAGCGGCGGACGGGTGCCAATCTGACGCCGGACGCGCCACCGCGCACCGCGTTGCACGGCGAGTGGGGTCTCTCGATGCACGCGGAATCGCAGCGAGGCAACGAGGTGCGCAACGTTCTGATCGATTTCGGTTACACGCCGGAAACGCTCATCAACAACATGTCAATTCTCAAAATAGATCCTGCGAATTTCGATGCGCTCGTGTTGAGCCACGGCCACTACGATCATTTCGGTGGAATGGTCGGATTTCTTTCCGCGAACAAGGGCAAGCTCAAGAAAAACCTTCCATTCTTCGTGGGCGGTGAAGATAGCTTCTGCACACGGGAGACTGCCTTCGGGCAATACGGCGCGCTCGACCGCAAGGCAATCTTGGACGCAGACCTTGCGCTGATGATGGCGGAGGGCCCCGCCATCGTCGCCGATCATGGCTTCACTACCGGCAAGATCGCGCAGGTGAGCTCGGAGAAACCATTACAGCCAAGCAAAGAAAAAGTCGGCGTCGTCAATGGTTTCGGATGCTTCCCGGACAAGATGTCACCAGCGAAAAATACTGGCGCTTTCATCCCGGATGATTTCGAGCACGAAATCGCGACTAACTTTTTGGTCAAGGGCAAAGGTCTCGTCGTTCTTGCCTCGTGCAGCCATCGCGGCATAATCAACGCGATTAAGCAGACGCAAGCAGTCTCGGGCATCCAGAAAGTCCATGCTGTTATTGGTGGCTTCCATATCGTTCCCCCGCTGAACGACGACTACATCCGAGAGGTCGTCGCGACCTTAAAGGAGATCAGTCCCGACTATCTGATCCCCGGCCACTGCTCCGGAGACAGATTCTACGACCTCGCTCGTACTGAACTAGGCGATAAGGTCATCCACTCTGCAGTCGGAACTCGATTCGTCTTCACAACGTAAGAAGCGGCCTAGCCGCGCCCGGTCAGCCGACGGGGTGATCGAGGGAAGATCTAAATTTGGTGCGGTGCATTTGGTCGCGATTGGCACATCGCTGCAATTCGCGGCGGCGCAGCAATTCAGTCGCTTGCGGAGCGAAGCGGACACTCAGCAAGCCGCGCTCACAGAACCGGATTTATGAGTACGCGCCTTAGTTAGTTTCTGACGTGTCGTTCCGGGGCGCGGGCAAAGCCCGCGAACCCGGAATCCATAACCACGGGCTGTGGCTATGGATTCCGGCTCTCGCCGCTGCGCGGCTCGGCCGGAACGACTCGATCTTGCGTGTCACCCCTTATGGATTGGATCGATCCATAACACCTCGTCGGGCTTCTCAACCGGCTCGATGTCGAGATTGACCACGACCGCTTCGTTGTCGCTGCGCACCACCACGCACTCGAGCGACTCGCTCGAACTGGCATTGATTTCCTGGTGGGGCACGAAGGGCGGCACATAGATGAAATCGCCGGGACCGGCCTCCGCGGTGAATTCGAGCCGTTCGCCCCAGCGCATGCGCGCCTTGCCGCGCACCACGTAGATGATGCTTTCCAGCTCGCCGTGGTGATGTGCTCCGGTCTTGGCGTTGGGACGAATATTCACCGTGCCAGCCCAAATCTTCTGGGCGCCGACGCGGGCATAATTGATGGCGGCCTTGCGATCCATGCCCGGCGTCTGCGCCGTGTTGGGATCGAGCGCATGGGCCGGAATGACGCGCACGCCATCGTGCTTCCATCGCGGTTCGGTTTTCGCGTCCATGTTCGTAACCTTCATTTGCAGTCGCCTGGCCACCCTGACGGAATGTTTCGGTCCCTTCGCGGGAACCGTCCGGGCAAAGCCGCCAGTAATATATAGTACGGCGGCAAGCTATTGTCCCCGCCGCGCCGCGCTCGCAAATCGCTTGGCCTCTTCGGCGGCGCGGAACAGCGCCTTGGCCTTGTCGACGCATTCCTGCTGCTCGGCCTGGGGGTTGGAATCGGCGACGATCCCGGCGCCGGCCTGGACATACATCATGCCGTCCTTGATCAACGCCGTGCGCAGCACGATGCAGCTGTCGAGCTCGCCCGCGGCGGAGAAATAACCCACCGATCCGGCATAGATCCCGCGCTTTTGCGGTTCGAGTTCGTCGATGATCTGCATCGCCCGCACCTTGGGGGCGCCCGAGACGGTGCCGGCCGGAAAGCCGGCCGCGAGCGCGTCGAGCGCGTCGTATTTCCCGTCGAGCTGACCTTCGACGTTGGAGACGATGTGCATCACCTGGCTGAAGCGCTCGATGAAGAACTGATCGGTGACTTTGACGCTGGCCGAGCGCGCGACACGGCCGACATCATTGCGGCCAAGGTCGAGCAGCATCAGATGCTCGGCGCGTTCTTTCTCATCCGCCAGCAGCTCGGCCTCGAGTGCCTTGTCCTGCTCCAGTGTCGCGCCGCGCGGACGCGTGCCGGCGAGCGGGCGAATGGTCACCGTGCCTTCGCGCACGCGCACGAGGATCTCCGGGCTCGAGCCGGCGATCGAAAAGCCTCCGAAGTCGAGGAAGTACAGAAAGGGCGCCGGGTTGACCCGCCGTAGTGCCCGGTAAAGCGCAAATGGCGGCAGTTCGAACGGCGCCTCGAAACGTTGTGACAATACGACCTGAAAAATGTCGCCGGCTGCGATGTATTCCTTGGCGACATCGACCATCCGCTCGTATTCGGCCGGCGCAACGTTCGAGGATGGCCACACCGTGAGCGGGCCCGCGTGGACCTCGGGCGGAGCGTGCGCCAGCGGCGCATCGAGCGCATCGACGACCGCGGAGAGGCGCTCGCTTGCACGCCTGAGCGCAGCTTCGGCGCTGACGCCGCTCTCCGGTCGCACCGGGGTGACCACCGTGATCACGTCTTTGACCGTATCGAACACGACGACGACGCTGGGGCGCACCAGCATCGCATCGGGGATTCCGATCGGGTCGGGATTAGGCGGAGGCAACTCCTCCATGAGCCGCACCATGTCGTAGCCGAGATATCCGAAAATGCCGGCTGCCATGGGAGGGAGCACATCCGGCAGCTCGATGCGGCTTTCGGCGATGAGCGCGCGCAGCGCCGCCAACGCCGGTTCGCTGCAGGGCGTAAAGCTGTGCATGCTTTGCTGCGACCGGCGATTGATTTCGGCCCGCCCGGCTATGGTACGCCACACGAGATCGGGATTTAGCCCGATGATTGAATAACGCCCGCGCAGCGCGCCGCCCTCCACCGACTCGAGCAGAAAGCTCAGCGGCCGCGTACCGGCGATCTTGAGAAACGCCGACACCGGGGTTTCGAGGTCGGAAACAAGCGTGGTCCACACGACCTGAGCCTCGCCTCGCGCGTAGCGCTTGGCAAACGCGGTCGCTTGCGGCTCGATCTGCATTGTAAGGTCAGTTTGTGCCGTCGCCGGCTCCGCCGCTGATCACTTGGTTCAGCGCGCTTTGGTTGATGGTGACGCCGATTTCACGCTCGAGCCAGGCAAGGTATTCGGCGAGAATGTCCTCGGAGAGGCCGCGGTTGAGGGATTGGACGGCGCGTTTAGCCTCCTCGGACGCCTTATCGAGGCTTGGCACGACGATGTCGGTGACGCGAAACACGATCTGCTCCCCTGCCTGCGCCCCGTCGGCCTTGCCGGCGCCGTCCTTTGCCGTACGAAAGACCGCGTCCACTCCCGCGGCCGCGAGCGGACCGGAAGCCTCGCCGCGCTTGAGACCGCTCAGCTTTTCGACCTTGAGATGATCTGCCGCGGCGACCTGCGCAAGCGTCTCGCCTGCCTTGAGCTTGTCGAGCATACCGGTTGCCTTGGCATCGAGGCGCGTTGCCATTTCCTGCTCGCGCCAGCGCGCCTCGACCTGATCTTTCACCTCCTCGAGCGAACGCTCGCGCGAGGGCGAGATCCCGGCGACGTCGTACCAGATATATCCGTCTTCGAATTGCAACGGATCGCGCTCGACCCCGATGTCGGTGGTGAACGCGGCGGGCAGAAGGCGCTGCGCATCGGGTAGCTTGACGGGCGCCCCTGCGGGGTCACGGCCGGAGCGATCGAGCTCGACCGTGCGTGCCTCGAGCTTCAGATTAGCGGCGGCCTCGGCGAGCGGCTTTCCTTCTGCGCGAGCGTCCTCGATCTTGTTGTAGAGATCGAAGATGTCGTTCTTGGCACGTGCCATGGCGAGCTCCTGCTTGAGCTCCCCGGCGACCTGATCGAACGGGCGACCCTGCTCCGGCTCGATCTTGAGGACCTGCACGAGCACGGTGCCGAAGCGCCCTTGCACCGGCGCGCTGACCTCGCCCTCCTTGAGCGAAAAGGCCGCATCGGCGACCGCCCGGTCGATCATTGCCGCCTTGGGCAGCGTGCCGAGGTCGATATCCTTTTCGCTTTTGCCAAGCTCCTTGGCGATGTCGACGAAGCTCGCGCCCTTGGCGATGCGCTCTGCCGCCGCGCTTGCCGCCCCGGCATTGGGAAAGTCGACCTGCAGGATGTGGCGCCGCTCGGGGGTGATATAACGCGCACGGCGCTCCTCATAGGCGCGCTTGAGATCGGCGTCGGAGATCTCGATCCACCGCGCCAGCTCGCTCGGGATCAGCGACACGATCACGAGCTTGCGGTATTCGGGCGTGCGGAAGAGGATCTTGCGCTCCTCGAAATATTTGGCGAGCGCCTCCGGCGGAGGGGACGCAATGTCGCCGGCGAGCGCGCGGTCGAGCAGGACATATTCGATCGAGCGCTGCTCGTTCTGATAGCGGTTGAGCGCCTCGACCATTGCCTTCGGCGCGTCCAATCCGGATGCGATGGTTCCGGCAAGCTCCCGGCGCAGCGCTTGACGGCGCTGCTCGGCCACGTAGCGTGGTTCGGTGTAACCGGCGCTGCGGATCGTTTGCTCGAACCGGAAACGGTCGAACTCACCGTTCGCCCCCCGAAACCCCGGATCATTGGTGATCAGCTTGGCGACCTCCGCATCGGAGAGCGCAAGCCCGAGTGCACGCGTACGCTCATCGAGCAAGATTTCCGAGAATATCTGCCCGACGATCACCCGGTCGAGACCAGTCGAGCGCGCCTGATCCGCGCTGATCGGGCGCCCGAGCTGACGGGAAAATTGCTGCAGCCGATCGTTATACAGCGTGCGGAACTGCTCGACGGTCAGTTCATTGCGGCCGATCTTGGCGACGGTCGAGCGGCCGAAACCGCGAAAAATGTCGCCGATGCCCCAGATCGCGAAGCTGATCACCAAAAAGCCGACGACGGCGGCCATCACCGCTTTGCCGAGCCAGTTGGAGGAGGCTTTTCGCAGCCCTCGAAGCATGCGTCATCCGTGATCGAGAGAACCCCGCGCCGCAGCGAGATATTGCATCATAGGGAGGGGGCCCCTGCACGGCAACATTGTGGCACAACGGGGTCCCGGCCGACCTCTGGCGTGGCCGCGACTGCTCTGCTAACCGCTTGGCTCGATCGGGAAATATTCAGGAACAATGATGGTTCGGGCGCGTCGGCCGCTGGTAGCGGGCAATTGGAAGATGAATGGTCTGCGTTCCTCCGCCGCAGATCTCAGCCGGATCGTCCAAGGCGCGAAAGAACTCGGCGCGGTCGATCTGATGATTTGCCCGCCGGCAACCCTCATCGCGCTGTTTGCGGCCGCGGCGGCGGGCTCTGCCGTGCGCATCGGCGCGCAGGATTGCCACGCCGAGGCTGTCGGCGCGTTCACTGGTGATTTATCGGCCGAAATGCTCAAAGACGCAGGCGCAAGCGCAGTCATTCTCGGACACTCCGAGCGGCGCATTCATCACAAGGAGACCGATGCGGACGTCCGCGCGAAGGCGCTGGCGGCGCGCCGTGCGGGGCTTTGTGCACTCGTCTGCGTGGGCGAGACGCGCGCTGAACGGGAGAACGGACGCGCGCTCGCGGTCGTGGAGACCCAGCTCGACGGCTCGGTGCCCGACGGTGCCACGAGTCACAATCTGGTCGTCGCCTACGAGCCGGTCTGGGCCATCGGCAGCGGGCTTACGCCGACACCTGCGGATGTGGCCGAGATGCACGGGCTCATCCGTGAGCGCCTGCGGTCGCGGTTCGCAGAAGAGGGGCAAGCGACCCGCATCCTCTACGGCGGATCGGTCAAGCCGTCGAATGCTAAGGAGCTGATGGGCGTTGCCGAGGTCGACGGCGCGCTGGTCGGCGGCGCAAGCCTCAAGGCGGATGAATTTCTGGCAATCGCAGGCGTCTACCGCGAGATGTGAGGTCTGCAGCAAAATGCCGTCCATGGCCCCTCGCGCGCGGTCAAAAATCAGCTAATGTCACTCAAAACCGCACGATGGTTTGCCGCGTGGCGCTCTCCATGCGCGCACGCGTCCCCGCATCGGGCTCGAGCTCCGGCGCGGCAAGCAGGGGAGGTTGCCATGACCGATAAGACCAGGCCCGGCGAACACAATCCAATCGCACGCCGCAATTTCCTGCTGGGTGCCGGCACCGCGGTTGCTGCGAGTGCTGCGCCGAGCGGTGCAGCGCAAGCACAACAGCCCGCCGCTGCATCGTCAGCCGCTCCCGCACCGGAGCCGGACCAGTTCGTCACACTGACGGCGCCGGAGGCCGCCTTCATCGTGGCGGCGGTCGACACTCTTATTCCCGCCGACGAACTCTCCCCCTCGGGAAGTGAGTGCGGCGTGGCGGTTTTCATTGACCGCCAGCTCGGCAGCGCCTGGGGCGGCGGGGCCAAAACGTATCGCGGCGGTCCGTTCCATAAGGGCAAGCCGGAGCAGGGCTATCAGCTTTCGCTCACGCCGCGGGAATTCTTCGCCGCGGGAATTACCGCCGCCAACGCCTGGACGCGGCAGACCTACGGCAGGGATTTCGATCTCCTTCCCGCCGCGGAGCGCGTGCAAGCACTCACAGCAATGGAGGACGGAAAGGCCGAGTTCCGGGACTTCAATTCCCGTGCATTCTTCAATCAACTCCTCGCCATTACCATGCAGGGCTTCTTCGCCGACCCGATCTACGGCGGCAATCGCAACAAGGTTGCGTGGAAGATGATCGGTTTCCCGGGGCTTCCCGCGGTCTACGCCGACAAAATCGATGCTTACCGCGACAAGCGCTACGTCGCAGAGCCGCAATCGATCGCAGATTTCTCGTGAGAGGGCTCTAGCCATGACAACGCGCTTGAAGGAAGTCGATGCCGTCATGGTGGGCATGGGCTGGACGGGCGCGATCCTGGCGCGCGAGCTCACCAAGGCCGGAGTGAACGTCGTCGGGCTCGAGCGCGGGGCCGACCGCCAGCCCGCCGAGGAATTCACGTTGACGCGGCTGCGCGACGAGCTGCGCTATGTCGTGCGTCTCGAGCTGATGCAGGACAATTCGATCGACACGATTACTTTCCGCAACACGCCCGATGAACTGGCGCTACCGATCCGCCGCTTCGGCGCCTTCCTCCCTGGCGAGGGGGTGGGCGGGACCGGTATTCACTGGGGCGCGCTACATTGGCGCTTCTTGCCCACCGATTTTCGCGTCAGGACCGTGCTCAGCGATAAATACGGCGCTAAGGCCATCCCGGAGACTATGACGATCCAGGATTGGCCGTTCAGTTACGACGAGGTCGAGTCATACTACGACCGGTTCGACAAACTGTGCGGCGTCTCGGGGCAGGCCGGCAATCTGCGCGGACGGATCGTGCCGGGCGGCAATTCATTCGAGGGACCGCGCAGCGACGATTATCCCAACAAGCCGATCAAGGCCGGCGTCGCGCCGACGATGTTCGCCGAGGCCGCCAAGAGCCTCGGCTATCATCCTTTCCCTCTGCCAGTCGCGACCTCGAGCGCGCCGTATACAAACCCGGAAGGGATCACGCTCGGCCGCTGCGAGTACTGCGGGCATTGCAACCGCACGGCCTGCGAGGCCAATGCAAAGGCATCGCCCAACGTCAACGTGCTGCCGGTGCTGCGGACAGATTCGAAGTTCGAATTGCGGACCCGCGTCTTCGTCACCAAGCTCCTTTACGACAAGCAGGCCAAGCGCGTGACCGGCGTGCTTTATACCGACATGAAAACGGGCGACGAATACGAGCAGCCTGCCGGCCTGGTCGTGCTTTCCTCTTACGTGTTCGGCAACACGCAGCAGCTGCTACTCGCCGGCATCGGCGAGCCCTATGACCCGAAGACGGGCAAGGGTGTGGTCGGGAAGAATTGTTGCTACCAGTTCGAGGCCGGCGGTGAAGCCTTTTTCGAGGGGAGGGAATTCAATCCGTTCATGGGCGCGCCGGGCATGTCGACCGCCATTGACGATTTCAACGGCGAGAACTTCGATCATTCCGGGCTGGGCTTCTTCGGTGGCGGCTATTTCGTCTGCTCGAACGGCGGCGCCCCGCCGATCGGAGGTCGCGCCACGCCCCGCGGATCACCGCGCTGGGGTGCCGGATGGAAACAGGCGACCGTCAAATGGTACCGGTGCAATACGCGCTTCAATACCCAAGGTTCGGTCTATGCCCACCGCGACAATTACATGGACCTCGACCCGACCTATAAGGACGCGCTCGGTCGCCCCTTGATTCGCATGACCTATAACGGCACCGATAACGACCACGCCATGTCGCGTTATCTCGTCGGCAAGCTGGAAGGGATCATCCGCGCGATGCATCCGACCCACTACGAGGTGCATTATCGACCGAAAAACTTCACCATCGTGCCGTATCAATCGACCCACAATACCGGCGGCACCATGACCGGCTCCGACCCGAAGACCAGCGTGGTGAACCGCTATCTTCAGGCCTGGGACGCGCACAACCTGTTCGTCCAGGGCGCTTCGGTGTTTCCGCAACAGCACGGCTACAATCCGACCGGCACGGTGGGCGCGCTCGCCTATTGGTCGGCCAAGGCCATCACCGAGCAATATTTAAAGAGCCCGGGTCCGCTCGTGCATGCCTGAACCGAGAAGACGAAAGCAGCAGTCGGTTGCCGCCGCCGGCGGCCCCGTAGTCCTCCTCGCCCTATTCACAACTGCGGTCAGCGCGGCCGACGTCGAGCACGGCAAAGCGCTATACCAGACCTGCGCGGCCTGCCACACCGAGCGTCCGGACGCGCTGGGACCAAGCCTCAAGGGCGTCGTTGGACGCAAATCGGCAGCGCTCGACGATTACCGCTACTCCAACCCAATGCGACGCGCCAACCTCGTTTGGGACGAGGACAATCTGCGCGCCTATATCCAGGATCCGCAGGCGAAGGTGAAGGGCAACCGCATGCCCTATGGCGGGCTGAGCGACCCGACGGATGTCGACGATATCATCGCTTATCTGAAAATCCTCAAATAGGTCTGTCTTCCAGACCGCACGGTCTCTCAGGGCGGGCAGGAGCAGGGGGCGCCGCCACACCCGCCAGTTGGCTGGAGGTGTGGACAGGCGCCCGCGTTCCTATATGACACCGGGGCGAAAAGCAGGATCGAACGCGGTGGAGACATGCAGACCGTCATTATCGTCATCCATCTGATGGTGGTCGCCACGATGATCGGCGTCGTGCTGCTGCAGAAGTCGGAAGGGGGTGGGCTGGGGATCGGCTCGACCGGCGGATTTTTATCGAGCCGGGGGACCGCCAATGTGCTGACCCGCACGACTGCCATCCTGGCCGCAACCTTCTTTGCCACGAGCTTGCTGCTCTCGCTCCTGGCTGGGTGGGAGCGTAAGCCGCATTCCATCATCCAGAACACCGGCAGCCCGGCACAGCAGACGCCCGGCGGACCGCCGGGGCAGGGCGGCGGTGGGGTGCTCGACACGCTGCGCCAGCAGGAGCAGTCGGCGCCGCCGGAACCGGCGCCTGCCCCAGGACCGCAGGTGCCACGCTCGCAGTAAAACAGGGGCCGGGACGACCGGCCCCTTCGCTTGAGGAGCCATGCAATCGGCGAATGGTAAATTGAGAGCTCACATCAACAGACCGGCGGATATCCCAATCAGATCGTTGGAATTCTTCGGTATGTGCGCTGCGCATGGATATCGCCGGCAGGGGGCTCGCAGCCTCTCGTCGAATCGGCGGCGGCGCGCTAAAGGTTAGCTCCCATGGCGCGGTACATCTTCATTACCGGCGGCGTGGTCTCCTCCCTCGGCAAGGGTCTCGCATCCGCAGCGCTCGGCGCGCTACTGCAGGCGCGCGGCTACAAGGTCCGGCTGCGCAAGCTTGACCCGTATCTCAACGTCGATCCCGGGACCATGTCCCCCTACCAACACGGCGAGGTTTTCGTCACCGACGACGGTGCTGAGACCGACCTTGACCTCGGCCATTACGAGCGCTTTACCGGCCGGCCGGCGAGCCGGCAGGACAACATCACCACCGGCCGCATCTATCAGGAAATCCTGGGCAAGGAGCGCCGCGGCGATTATCTCGGCGCCACCATCCAGGTCGTCCCCCACGTCACCAACGCGATCAAGGATTTCATCCGCGAAGGCAACGAAGGCTACGATTTCGTCCTGTGCGAGATCGGGGGCACGGTCGGCGACATCGAGGGGCTGCCGTTCTTCGAGGCGATCCGGCAACTGGGCAATGACTTGCCGCGGCACCACGCGATCTACATCCACCTGACGCTGTTGCCTTTCGTCTCCGGCGCGGGCGAACTCAAGACCAAGCCGACCCAGCACTCGGTCAAGGAATTGCGCTCGATCGGCATTCAACCCGACATCTTGCTGTGCCGTACCGACCGGCCGATCCCCGAGAGCGAGCGAGCCAAGCTCGCCTTGTTCTGCAACGTGCGTCCGAGCGCGGTGATCGAAGCGCGCGACGCGGACAGCATCTATGCGGTGCCGGAGGCCTACCATCAGGCCGGGCTCGACCGCGAGGTGCTCGCGGCCTTCGGGATCGAACCCGACGGCGAACCTGATCTCGCGCGTTGGCGTCTCATCAACGAGCGCATTCGCAACCCGGAAGGCGATGTGACGATTGCCATCGTCGGCAAATATACCGGCCTCAAAGACGCCTATAAGTCGCTGATCGAGGCGCTCTCCCACGGCGGCATCGCCAACAAGGTCCGCGTCAATCTCGATTGGATCGAATCCGAGGTGTTCGAGCGCGAGGATCCGACGCCGTTTCTCGAGAACGTGAACGGCATTCTGGTCCCTGGCGGCTTCGGCCAGCGCGGCACCGAAGGGAAAATCCGCGCCGTTCAGTTCGCGCGCGAGCGCCAACTGCCGTATTTCGGGATTTGCTTCGGAATGCAGATGGCCGTCATCGAAGCGGCGCGCAACCTCTGCGGCATCGAGGAGGCGAACTCGACCGAATTCGGTGCGACCCCCGAACCGGTGGTCGGTTTGATGACCGAGTGGATGAAGGGCAACGAACTCCAGACTCGCGGTGTCCAGGGTGATCTCGGCGGCACCATGCGCCTCGGCGCCTATCCGGCGGTCCTTCAGCGCGGCAGCCGGGTATCGCAGATCTACCACGGCGCGACCGAGATTTCTGAGCGCCACCGCCACCGCTACGAGGTCAATACCAGGTACAAGGGCCGGCTCGAGCAGCATGGCATGCGCTTTTCCGGTATGTCGCCCGACGGACTATTGCCGGAGATGATCGAGTACGAAGACCATCCCTGGTTCGTCGGCGTGCAGTTCCACCCCGAACTGAAATCGCGGCCTTTTGAGCCGCACCCGCTGTTCGCCTCTTTCGTCGGCGCGGCGGTGGACCAGAGCCGACTGGTCTAACCCGTTGGTCTTCACCTTGCCGATTTGCGCCATCTGCTAGGCGGGGCGATTGACGCCTTTCGCTCGCAATTCATCGCCGATTGCCTTTCCCGCCGCTGCCATTAACGTCGGCGGCCTTGAGTGCAGCAGCAAGAGGCGATCATGATCTATGAATTGAGGATTTATCACTGCGTGACCGGGCGGCTACCCGCTCTGTTGAAGCGGTTCGAAACCACGACGCTCGAGCTGTGGAAGCGGCACGGCATCCGCCAGGCCGGGTTCTGGACGGTGCTGGTGGGAGACGGCGGAAACCAGGACCTCCATTACCTGCTCGCCTGGGAATCCCTCGCCGAGCGTGAAACGAAGTGGAATAAATTCGCCACCGATCCGGAATGGCTAGCCAAGCGTGCCGAAAGCGAGCGCGACGGACCGATCGTCGCCTCGATCAAGAACATGTTCCTGCAGCCCACGGCGTTCTCGGCGGTGAAGTGACGGCGATGCCCCGCGGCCTCGACCATGTCGTCCATGCCGTGCGCGATCTCGAGGCCGCGGCCGAGCTCTATCGTCGCCTCGGCTTCACTGTGGGCGCGCGCAACCAGCATTCGTGGGGCACCCATAACCACCTGGTCCAACTTCCGGGCTTCTTCCTCGAGCTGCTGACCGTGGCCGAGCCGCAAAAGCTCGGGAGCGATGGCCTCTCGGCGCTGTTCGGCACCTTCAACCGAGTCTTTCTCAAGCACCAGCAGGGGCTCTCGCTGCTCATCCTCGAAAGCGAAGACGCCGCAGCGGACGCGGCACGTTTTCGCTCGGCGGCGATCGGGGTCTCCGATGCCATGCATTTCGAGCGCGAGGGCAAGCGGCCGGACGGCGTCCCAACCAAGGTTGGTTTCTCGCTTGCGTTCGCGCGCGACGCCAAAGCGCCAGCCATCGGCTTTGCCGTCTGTCAGCAGCACTTTCCCGAAAATTTCTGGAATGCCGCCTTCCAGCAGCATCCCAACACGGCAAGCGCCATCGGGAGCGTGGTGTTGGTTGCCGAAAACCCGACGGACCATCACATTTTCTTGTCGGCCTTCACCGGCATCCGCGACCTTTCCGCCACATCGAGCGGGATCACGGTGTCAACGCCGCGCGGCGACATCAGGGTGATGGATCCGGCTGCCTTCCGCAGCCATTTCGGGACCGAGCCGCCCGATATTTCCCATGGGGCGCGGCTGGCCGCCGTGCAATTTCGTGTACGCGACCGCGCCGCGTTGAATGCGGCGCTGAAGGCGGGCGGGATCGCGGCTTCCTCGCGCATGGGCGCAACGATTGTCGCGCCGGAAACCGCCATCGGCGCAACGTTGGTATTCGACTAACGAAATCCGATGAAGCCGCTCGTAACGGCGCGGTGAGCTCGACATCTGTGCCGGGCACCGCCGGCACCCGCTCGGTTGACCCCTAAAGATGGCCGGCGCATGGTCGCCCGCGATGAATGTCGAGCCCGCTCCCAATTCGATCGTCGCCGTCGGCGAAAC
>WNFQ01001988.1_pt1 | contig 14747 bp, 12 predicted proteins | sample 5400171 | NCBI WGS metagenome assembly WNFQ01 (sample SAMN13153356, study PRJNA577476) | soil metagenome | isolation source: 20 cm soil under Madrone tree | place: USA:California | collected 2016-06-14
TCGTTAGTGCGCCAAACAAGTTCACGGTACAGGGCGCTCACGATGCGCTCGTTCAGCTCTCCGGTGCGTTGCGGACACTCGCGGTCTCTCTGTACAAGATCGCCAATGATATCCGCCTGATGTCGTGTGGTCCTCGTGCTGGCTTCGCTGAACTGGTAATCCCATCAAACGAACCGGGCTCGTCGATCATGCCGGGCAAAGTCAATCCGACACAGGCCGAGGCGCTGACGATGATTGCCGTGCAAGTGATGGCCAACGACGTCGCCGTCGGATTCGGTGGTGCTGGGGGCTATCTGGAGATGAATGTCTATAAGCCCCTCATCATCTTCAACGTCACCCACTCCATCACGATCATGAGCGATGGGTGCACCAACTTTCGGAAATTCCTGGTGGAAGGGACCAAGCCGAATTTGAAGAAGATTAAGGAATACGTGGAGCGGTCGCTGATGCTGGTGACTGCACTTTCCCCGGTCATTGGCTATGACAAAGCGTCGAAGATGGCGCACTACGCGCTGGACAACGACATCACGCTCAAGGAAGCCGCACTGAAACTGGGACTTGTAACGGAAGACGAGTTCGACCGCGTCGTCGATCCGGCGAAGATGGTCCGCCCGTACGTTGCAAAAGCCAGCTGATGGAAGTCAAAGCTTGGCGACTCGATAGAACACAAATCGGAAATCTTGAATCGGAAAGGGAAAAAGAAAGACATGACAACAAATCAGCAAGGAATTGAATCGCTTCGAAATCCATCAGTCAACAAGACAACTGCATTCACCGAGACCGAAAAACAGTCACTCGGCATCGTCGGACTCGTACCGGATGTAACCGAGTCAATCGAAACTCAGCTCTCCCGCGTCTCGTTGCAGCTCAAGCAAAAGGCTACGGACCTGGACCGCTACATCTACCTGATGAATCTTCTGGAGATTAACGAGACGTTGTTCTATCACACGTTGATGTCGGACCCTGCCCGTTTCCTCGAGATCGTTTACGACCCCACAATTGCCGAGGCTTGCCTGAAGTTTGACCACATTCTTCGCCGTGTTCGGGGAATGTATCTGTCGATTACGCGTAAAGGCCATGTCAAGGAAGTGCTTCGCAATTGGCCCGTCAAGGATGTGCGATTCATCTGCGTAACCGACGCGGGACGCATTCTTGGTCTCGGCGACCTGGGAGCCAACGGCATCGGCATTCCGATTGGAAAGCTGCAACTCTATACCGCCGCGGCCGGTGTGCCACCGCAGGGGCTGTTGCCAATGTACCTCGATGCTGGGACGAACAATGAAAGCTACCTGAAGGATCCGCTCTACGTGGGCCTGCGGAAGCACCGCCCATCCAGTGAGGAACTGTATGCCTTCGTCGACGAGTTCGTCGATGCGGTGCAAGAAGTGTTTCCGAACTGCTGTATTCATTTTGAAGACTGGACCGGCGTGGATGCAGTCGCCCTGCTTGCCCGTTATCGCAATAAGGTGAGCTGCTACAACGACGATATCCAGGGCACAGCAGGAGTAACCCTCGGGGGATTGATCAACGCGTTGAAGATCACGGGCAGCCAACTGAAGGACCAAAGGGTTCTATTTCTGGGCGCCGGGTCCGCGGCCACTGGTCTCGCCGGTCTGATCGTCTCGGCATTGGTACAGCAAGGCGTATCTCAGGAAGTGGCTCACCAGCAAATCCGATTGTTCGACACCCAGGGACTGGTTGTGGCCGGCCGTCCGGGCTTGGCTGCACACAAACTGCCCTACGCCCACAAGTTGCCTCGCAGCAAGCCCTTTAATCATCTCGATCTGGCCTCCGAGTATCCGCAGATCCTCGCGGCCATCGAGGACTTCAAGCCCACCGCGCTCATTGGCGTCAGCACCGTCGGCAAGCTCTTCTCGCGGGAAATTGTTGAAGCGATGTCGCGGCATAACGCCCGACCAATCATCTTTGCCCTGTCCAACCCGATCGATAAACACGAGTGTTTACCAGGGGACGCCTATGTCTGGTCGAAAGGCAAGGTCGTTTACGCGGGTGGAGTGCAGTTTCCTCCGGTGCACATCGGCGACCAGACGTTTTTACCTTCTCAAGCCAACAACCTCTATATCTTCCCCGCTGTGGGCATGGCCATTTACGCCACGAACGCCCGGCGAGTGACCGACGAAATGTTCATCGAAGCGGCCCATGCTGTTGCTGATCAGGTTACTCCCGACCAGTTGAAGCTCGGCATGTTGTATCCGCCGCAGTCGAACATTCTCGAAGTCGAAACTCAGACCGCGGCGCGCGTCGCCAAGCTCGTCTTCGACAGCGGTTTGGCAAGGGTCGAGCGCCCAACCGACATGGTGGCGTTCATTCGTAAGCAGGTTTACAAGCCCGAATATTCAGCGGGACCTGTCGGAGCCACGAAGGCGGCCCAGAGCGGTTTGTAAGAATGATCGATGGCCGGGCGTGGGCTGTGCCCTCTCGCTACTGAAAAGGCTCACGCCCTGCAGAACTCCACCATTGTGGTCTCTGGACAGGAAGTGCCAGTAACCAGGAGCAACGCTGTGACACCAACGGCAGAACAGAACAGCAAGACAACAGCGCGCAATTTCTCGCGCACCAGCCAGTCGGTCACCCACGGCGTTGCGCTAGCGGTTTGCTGCTTCCTTAGCTATACGATAATCACCGATCTCCTCGCTTTGTCGCGGTTTGCGCCCAGAGACGACGAACTCCTTGGAGGGATGTGGGCGGTCGTCGCTACCATCTTTGTCTTCCGCTATAGCTACGAAGAAAGCGTGCGTGCAGCCCTATCAAGGATCTCAGCAACGCTGTTGAGCTTCGTACTCTGTCTCATTTACCTCTTGATTTTTCCGTTTCGAGCGTGGGGTCTGGCTGTGCTCATTGCCATTGGAGCCATTGTTCTGGAACTCGTCGGGCGATCGGAAGAGATCATCACGGCAGACATTACAACTGCCGTTGTGATGGTCGTTGCAGGCATCAGCCCCCAGCACGCGTGGAAACAACCCATCCTGCGTTTGATTGACACCATAGTTGGAATCGCAGTTGGCATTGTGGGCGCTCGGATCGCCCTGAAGTTGGTTCGCCGCATTCGAAGTCCATCGCCGGCAGACTTGCCACAAAGGCACGGGGAGAGCATTCCGTGATAACAATTACTACGGCCGGACGAGACTCGACACGGGGCGAGCAAAACCAGGTGAGTAATAACGCCGCGCGAGGACCGAGGGAGACTCCATGAACTCCGATGTCCATCCGCCGGACAAGTGGCTTTCGCTTGGTTTTGCCCTCCTTGGCGGGTATGGTGACGCGGCCGGATTTGTTCTCGGAAAGACGTTCACGGGACACGTCACCGGCAATTTAGTGTTAGCCCCAATTACCCTGGTGGCTCACGATTGGCGAGCTGCCTTGGCACACCTGTCAGCTGTTGCGTGTTTTTTGGCTGGCATTCCCCTCAGTGTGCTGATCGCTCGGCTGTCGGCAGCGTGGCCATTCTGGCAAACGCTCACTACCTTCCTGGTCATAGAAGTGATTCTGATCGCGGCTGCCTACTTGGCGTTGGCATCCCGTGCAGCCTCAGCAGTCGAAATCTTTGTGATCTTCTTGTCTCTAGCGTTGGGCTTGCAAAATGGAGGGTTTCGCCGCACTGGTGGGATCAGCGTGCACACGACTTATCTCACAGGAATGATTACAGGGTTGATCGCTACGGAAGCCGAAAAATTGACTCTCCAGGGCGCTTCTGGCCGCGCAACTGCTCTCGACTCGAAATTGGGGCTTCTCTGCGGAATATGGGTTGTCTTTGTTCTCGGCGCAGCAATGGGAGCGGCAGCTGCGCTTCATTTTAAGGAACTTGGGATTTTGGGGGCCGCGTTAATTTTGTTTGCAATCATCGTTCGCAATTTAATGGCTGTCTCGCGAACGCGTCCAGCCAGCTGAGTTCGGGAGCAAGACTGTGAGAAGCACTCTACCTTCGAATAAGCATCGCAGGCATCCGCAGTTTCTGGAAATTCTTTTTGTCCATGGCTGGGTTCTTGGATTTCTCCAACTTCGAGGCATTTCGAGATTACGCAGAAAGAAACTCTTGCCGGCTGAAGAGTAGAGGACAACGAGATGGATAACCTTTTGACAGCTCGCTCGTTGATGGGCCTCACGTTGGCCTTTCACATCATCTTTGCCGCGGTCGGCGTGTCTCTGCCTCTCATGATGACGATCGCCGAATGGCGCTGGCGTAGGACGAAGGACCCCGCCTATCTTCTGCTTGCAAAGCGTTGGGCGAAGGGAACGGCAATTCTCTTTGCTGTTGGCGCAGTATCCGGCACTGTTTTGTCTTTTGAATTGGGTCTGCTGTGGCCCCGATTCATGGAGCATGCCGGGGCTGTCATCGGAATGCCATTTTCCCTGGAAGGATTTGCTTTCTTCACGGAAGCGATCTTCCTGGGAATCTATCTTTATGGATGGGATCGCGTTCCCGCCACTCTGCATCTGGCCTCGGGTGCGATTGTCGCCATTAGCGGCGCGTTGTCTGCCGTGTTTGTCACGCTCGCAAACGCATGGATGAATACTCCAACCGGATTCGACCTGGTGCAAGGCAGGTTCGTAAACATCCACCCCTTTGCCGCGATGCTAAGCCCGGCCGCAGTTCCTCAGGTTGTCCACATGGTGCTCGCGGCGTACACGGCAGCAGGTTTTGCCACAGCCGGGATTCACGGCTGGCTGCTTTTGCGGCGCGGCAGAAACCGCTTCGATGAAGTTGCCATCGCGATCGCTCTGACGATTGGAGGTGTTGCCGTGCTGGCGCAGTCCGTCAGCGGAGATGCACTTGCCCAAATGGATGCGACACGGCAGCCCATGAAGGTGGCGAGCCTCGAAGGTCAATTTCATACAGAGAAGGGAGCGCCGCTACGGATTGGCGGGCTCCCCTATCCGAACGAGAGAAAAACCAAGTACGCGCTTGAGATTCCGTATGGCCTGAGTCTCCTCGCTTTCCATCGCGCGGATTCAGTAGTCGCCGGCCTGGACCAGGAACCGCAGTCCGATTGGCCGAACGTTCGAATGGTCCATATCTCCTTTCAGATCATGGTTGGATGCGGCAGCCTCCTGTCCCTCTTTGCCCTCATCTCTGCGTGGCTCGCGTGGAGGAGCGGCCCGCTCAGTATCCATAAGACATTCTTGAGAGCTCTGGTCCTGGTCAGCCCACTTGGTTTTCTCGCGCTGGAAGCGGGATGGATGGTCACCGAATTGGGACGGCAGCCTTGGGTGATCTACAAAATCATGCGTACGAGTGAAGCGGTTACATCGACTGCACACCTCAACGTGACGTTTTTCACGTTGACGGGCGTTTACTTTGTCTTGGGCATTACGGTGATTTGGCTTCTGAGCCGCCACGTTATCGGAAGTCCAAAGCAGCAAGAACTTGAAGTGTCGTAAGAAGGAGTCGTTCGAAGCATGCATGCCGACATTCTTTTGTCCATCGTAATGCTTTTGGCGCTTGTCCTCTATTCGCTCCTGGGCGGCGCCGACTACGGAGCGGGGTTCTTAGATCTAACGTGCTCCGGCCCGCGAAAGGAGCGGCAACGTGCCGTGATCGCCAGCGCTATTCAACCCGTGTGGGAGACCAATCATGTATGGCTGATCCTGGTCGTTGTGCTGATGTTTTCTGGCTTTCCAGCGGCATTCAGCGCGATCGGAGCTAGACTCCCCGGATTACTCCTCCTCGTCCTGCTCGGAATCGTTCTGCGGGGCTCCTCATTTGTTTTCAGGGCGTATTTCGCAGGCGATGCACAAACCCAGGTGTACTGGGGGCGGGTATTTTCGATGTCTAGCAGCCTGACTCCCTTTTTTCTCGGAATCGTGATCGGTGCAATCTCCAACGGTTCTGCGCCCGTTAGCGTGAGCAGTCGTGGGTCCTGGTTCCGCGTTGCTTGGCTTGACTTCTTTCCCTTATCCGTGGGACTCCTCGCCCTTTCCTTGTTCGCGTATCTGGGAGCCACGTATCTTGCTGTCGAAGCTGCCGATCGTGAACTCCAAGATGACTTTCGCCGGCGCGCTCTCATTTCAGGCGGCGTGTCCGTACTCGCGGCGATCCTTACTTACCGTCTTGCCGGCTTTTCCGCTCCGGGAATCCGCGAAGGCCTAGCGAACAGTAGTTTGAGTGGTGCTGCTGAATTAGGTGCCGTCTTCGCAGCCTATTTTGCGTTTCGGAATCTCATCCTCCGTCGGTACCGGCGGACTCGGCTGGCCGCGGCTGCTCAAGTAGGCCTCATCGTGATTGGTTGGGCCGGAGCCCAGTTCCCGTATCTCTTCCGGCCAGACCTAACCATCTTCAACAGCGCTGCTCCAGCCAATGTGCTCTGGGATTTGTTACTGGCGTGTGGTGCCGGCGGGCTGGTGCTCTTCCCATCGCTGTGTCTGCTGTTTCGCGTCTTCAAAGGAGGACGCGGAACCGCATCGAGCTTGGAATCGAACTAATTAGAGGGTTCTTTCGAAGTTTCCGGAGCAGAGGAAAGGAGAACGCAAATGATCACACAAACCGAAACGACACTTCAAAGGACGCTCCCTAAGAACACGAGAATCGGCCTGTTCATACCCTGCTACATCGACCTTATCTATCCGGAGGTCGGGATCGCCACGCTACAACTTCTGGAGAAATTCGGACTTAATGTCGGTTACCCGCTCAACCAAACCTGTTGCGGGCAGCCCATGTCCAACAGCGGGGATGAAAAGAATGCTCAACCTGCCGAACATCTCTTCGTCGAAAACTTCAAGGATTTTGAATGCATTGTTGGACCTGCCGGAAGCTGCGTAAAACAGGTCCGCTGTCACTTCGATGGCCTCGAACAAACGGATGACGTGAAGCGTGTTCGTCAAAACACCTACGAGTTGGTGGAATTCCTTCACGACATTCTTAAAGTTGCGTCTTTTCCCTGGGCAGAATTTCACCACTCGGTGGCCATCCACAATAGCTGCAGCTCGATTCGGGGCCTCGGTATCGCGAAACCCTCGGAGATCATGGGGGCCCCATTTGACAAGACGGCAAATCTGCTTTCCAAAGTAAAAGGTATCGTCGTTGTTCCTGTCGATCGCCCGGATGATTGCTGCGGGTTCGGCGGAACCTTCTGCGTGACCGACGAAGCAGTCTCGGCACGCATGGGCATCGAAAAAGCCCATGATCATATTCGCCACGGGGCCGAATACGTGGTGTCGCCCGATATGTCCTGCCTGATACACCAACAGGGCATCGCCCAGCGCGCCGGCTTGGATTTGAAATACATCCATGTAGCGCAGGTTTTGAATGGCGGGCCTTACTAAGAGAAGGAGAATTCTGTCATGAGCACAGCAAAGCAAGTTGATCCCGCGGCGGCAGCGGAACTATTCATCATTCAAGATCAAATTCACGAGCCGATGCACGACCGCTTCTTGTGGGCAACGATGCAGCGGCGGCACGCGGAAGCGGCGGCCATCCCTGAATGGGAGGAGTTGCGTGAAATCGCCTCCAAGATTAAAGAGCATACGCTCACCCGTCTCGATCACTACCTGGAAGAATTCGAGGCAAACGCTACAAAGCGTGGCGCGCACGTCCACTGGGCTCTGGACGCCACCGACCACAATCAAATCGCCTATTCCATCCTCCAAGATCACGGTGTGAAAGAACTGATCAAGAGTAAATCCATGCTCCAGGAAGAGTGTCAAATGACGTCCTTCCTTCAGCAACGGGGAATCAAGGTCATTGAATCGGATTTGGGCGAGCGAATCCAACAGTTAGATGGCCAGCCGCCTAGCCACATTGTGTTCCCCTGTATTCACAAAACTCGTAAGGACGTGGCCCAACTGTTCGCCCGCACCATTGGCACTGATCCGAATAATGAGGACCCGCACTTTCTGACTGAGGAGATGCGAAACAACGCACGTCCCAGATTTCTGGCGGCCGGCGCAGGGATGACCGGCGGCAATTTCGCGATTGCCGAAACCGGAACCTTCATGGTCTGCACCAACGAAGGAAATGCTGATATCGGAGCGGCAGTGCCGCCGCTTCATATCGCGAGCATCGGCATTGAGAAGATGATCCCGCGCGTCGAAGACATGGGCGTCTTTCTGCGGCTGCTCGCCCGCAGCGCGGAAGGGGCCCCCCTCACACAATATTCCTCCCACTTTACCGGGCCGAGGAAAGGCGGCGAATTACATATCGTGCTGGTGGACAACGGGCGCAGCCGCCGGCTTGGCATGCCCGATTTCTGGCATTCGCTGAAATGCATTCGGTGTGGCGCATGCATGAACACCTGCCCTGTGTATCGTCGGAGCGGCGGTTTAGCTTACGGCGCCACCTATTCGGGTCCTATCGGCGTAATTCTCGATCCGACCTTCGACGAGTTCAAGTACAGCGAACTGCCATTCCACTCGAGTCTGTGCGGGTCTTGCTCGGAAGTGTGCCCGGTAAAAATCGACATTAGTGACCAAATTCTGAAGTGGCGCAGGGTGATGGGAGGGAAGGGCTATCTGCCCTTGGCGAAAAAACTGTCATTCGCGGTCGCCGGGCATGTGTTCGCTCACCCCGAGGAATACCACGTCGTTGAAAAAGCGGCCGAGCCGGCCATGTCCTACGCGCCTCACTTTCTCCTGTTCAACCGTACGCTGAATCCCTGGGTTCGTGACCGGGAACTTCCCCAGCCGGCGAAGAAATCGTTCCGCGAGTGGTATCTCGCGAATCGGAGCAAACATGGAAACGTCCAACAGTAACCGTGAAACAATTCTAAGAGCGATCCGCTCGAACCTCCCAAAGGTAGCGGTGGAACATCCGGGGATCCGCGCTTTTCGACCTCCGGCCGGAGCCCTCAAGGCGAGGTTCGAGCAGCGTCTCACGGAAGCGGGAGGAGTCGCTCACGATGTGCGGAGCGTTGCGGAGGCCGAATCCAAACTAAGGCTGCTGCATCCGGATGCAAAGGTGATTTGCTCCGCCGTGCCCGAAATCGCCGGCACGCGGCGCGTGGAGAAGGTTCGCGATCCTCATGATCTCGCGGATGTCGACGTGGGTGTTGTCCGTGCGCAGTTTGGCTTGGCGGAAAGTGGCGCCGTTTGGCTGACACAAGAAGACCTTGTCGTCGACGCCCTCGGCTTTCTGTCGCAACATCTGATTGTTCTGCTGGACCCGAAGCAAATCGTACCGGATATGCACGCCGCTTATCGTCGTGTGCGACTCAACGAAACCGCATTCGGGTGTTTCATGATGGGACCATCGGCAACGGCCGACGTGGAAGCCACCCTTGTGCACGGTGCTCAAGGGGCCCGCTCTCTGAATTTGTTTTTCTTGTAGGAGAACCAAAGACGGCTCCCTAAGAGGAGCCGCTTTCCTGTCGTTGGCGAAAGACTTAATGGAGTGAACGCAACAACGCGTACGGCAATTCTGTTCTTGCTTCTGCTCGGTCCGAGTCGTGCTTTGGCGCAGAGCGCTCCCACTTCCGCGGATCGTCCCTGGCACTCGCCGCAGGAGGAGCCGATTGCAGATGCTGCGAGGAAGCTGCGCGAACTCAGGTTCGAGATTGATCCAACCCAGACCTACTCATTGACGGAGCTGATCGATTTGGCTGAGCGTCACAACCCCGAAACGCGTGTTGCATGGGAACGTGCCCGCGCTCAGGCGGCCGTTTTAGGTCTCGCGCGCAGTGAGTTGTATCCGACGTTGGCAGCTTCCGCACTCTCCCAGACCTACCGCTCGGAGATCCTCTTCGGAGACAGATTCTTCCGGCAGACGGTCCAGGACTTCCAGGTAGTGCTTGAACTGAACTACACCGTGTTCGACTTCGGTGCGCGATCAGGCCGCATCGATGCGGAAAAAGCACAAGTGCTGGCGGCGAACTTTGCTTTTAATGACACGCACCGGCAGATTATCTACCAAGTCGCAGAAGCCTACTACCGCTTGTTGAATGCGCTGGGACAGGAGGATGCGGCCAGAGCAAGTCTCTCGAATGCGCAAACCGTTCAACAAGCTGCGGAAGACCGTTTGGCGCATGGCTTGGCAACTCTGCCGGACGTACTGGAGGCGCGGAGCGCCACGGCGCAGGCGGAATTTGATCTCCAAGCTGTAATCGGAAGCGAAGAGATTGCACGGGGAGACTTGGTGACCGCGGTGGGGAGCTCCGCCACCGCGGTAATCCACGTCCAAGCTTTGGATCAAGTGGCAACTCCCGATGCAACCGGCGATACCGTTGACCAGGCGATCGACCGGGCACTTGTGCACCGACCCGATCTTCTGCGACAAGTGGCGGAAACGAGATCCGCAAATGCAAGAATCAAGGAAGCTCGCGCGGCCTACTATCCCGAGCTAACTCTTAATGTCGGCCCTGCAGCGCAATCGGTGTACGGGTTACAGCAGCAGCTTCCGCGGGCGCACACAGCTGATTTGATCGGAGGTGTGAGCCTTAACTTGCAGTGGACCGTATTCGACGGGGGCGCGCGAAAGAACAAGTTGGTGCAGGCTCGTGCGAACGCCCTCGCGGCGGAAGCACAAGCTAACGTTACGCGCGACCGAATTGCCGACGAAGTTTGGGCTGCCTACTCCAATTTGAACACCGCCTTTCGGCAAAGGCGGGCTTCCCTGGCGCTCTTAGAGGCTGCTAACAATTCGTACGCCGCTGCTCTTGAATCTTACAACTATGGTCTCCGTAACCTATTGGATGTCACCGCAACACAGCGGACCCTCGCCCAAGCCCGCTCGGCCGATGTGTTGGCGCGGACGCAGGTACTTACCGCTCTTGCGGATCTGGCATTCCGGACGGGGGATTCAATTCAACAGAGTATGACGAACTTTGACTATGCGCGCTAATGGAAACAGAGCGTCTGCGAAGTATAGATTGCCGCTGTATTTCGTCGCGTTGCCGCTCGCGGGATGCTCCCGGACTCCATCCGTCGATATTCTGGGATCATTTTTCCCCGCCTGGCTGGTCTGTTTAGCGGCGGCAAGCCTGCTGACCGCTCTCACTCGATTGGTATTGATGCGAATCCAAGTGAAGGTTGATCTGCCGGTTCTCGCGTATCCGAGCCTCGCCGCACTTCTCACATTTGCACTGTGGCTGGTGCTGTTTTACTAGCAAGAAAAACCCATGGACTTTGAGACAAATACGAGATCGCAGAGGGTGCTCAGCCGCAAAATCAGCATTGGTGTGGCACTCGCCGCGGGCGTTCTGGGTTTGGGGGTGCTCTACCACACACATCACGATCCACGCACCGATGACGCGGAGGTATTTGCGAACTTCATCGGAATCGCCCCGCAAGTCGAAGGGCCAATCGTCCGCTTGAATGTGCGGGACAACCAGTTCGTGAAGCAAGGCGAGCTCCTGTATGAAATAGATAAACGTCCGTACGAATACGCGTTGGAGAAGGCCATTTCTGACCAGGCATCTCTAGAAGGGCAAATTGCCGACGAGCGAAGAAGAATCAACGCACTGGTCAGCGCCGTTTCCGTCGCACAAGCGAATATCCACGGCGCGCAGGCTGATGTGACCCGATGGGCCGCGGCTGTCGATCAGGCCCGAGCCGACGTGGCCAATGCTGAGCAGGGTGTGCAGCGGGCAAAGGCCGAGTGGATGTACGCGAACAACAATTTGCACCGTCTCGAGCCTCTTCTCGCAAAACAGTTTGTCACGGTCGATCAGGTGGATCGCGCGAGAACGTCGGAAATTGCCCAGTCGGAAGCTCTAAAGCAGTCGGAGTCACAACTGCGGCTTTCTCAGGCAGCCCTGCGATCAACCTTGGCGCAGTACGATCGCTCCGGCGCAGGTCTCGACGAAAGCAAGGCCCAACACCAGCAAGCCCAGCATGCCGTTACAACTCTGGAGCCGTTGGTCAACCAGCGCGGCGCAAGAGAGGCCGCCGTAAAGAACGCCCGCTACAATCTCAATAACTGCGGCGTGTACGCACCTTTCGATGCTCGCGTAACAAATCTGACCATCTCCGAAGGCGCTTACGCCCACGTTGGCCAGCAAGTGTTCACGCTAATCGATGCGCGGACGTGGTGGGCCATCGGTAACTTCCGAGAAGGTCAGCTCCAACACATCGTGCCCGGAATGCGGGCCGATGTGTACGTGATGTCGAAACCGAATGTGCGCCTCACCGGTGTCGTGGACAGCGTAGGTTTTGGAGTTACTCCGGACCCCGACATTATCGGCACTTTGCAACCCGGGCTTCCCGATGTGCAGCGAACCCTGAATTGGGTGCACCTGGCATCGAGATACCCCGTTCGTGTCCGCGTGCAGAATCCCCCACCCGATTTGTTTCGAGTTGGCGAGTCAGCTGTGGTCACCATTCGAGGGAATTGACGATGGCCACCGCTGCGCAGACCATTTCCAACGCGCCGGCTCCGCTCGTGTGGTTTTGGCAATTTCTCAAAGAAGAGCTCGCGCCCTACCCTGGCAGGGCTCGGCTGGTGGCACGGATCGTCATTGCTGCCACCATCGTGATGATTCTCACCATGACGTTTCGTATTCCCTTCGGAGCTTATGCCGCGATCTATACGTTTCTAATCTCGCGCGAAAGTCCACGAGAGACCGTCAAATCCGCCGTGACGGAAGCTATTGTATTTGTTTGCGCGGCCCTCTACATCCTTGTCGGGGCAATGTTGTTTGTGAACCATCCCATGCTGCGGTTGTTCTGGATAATCGCGACCTTATTCATCATGTTCTATGCCCTGAACACCATGACGAACTATACGGCCGCGGTACGCTTCGGGTGGTTGATCGTCATCACGATCCCACTGTGGGATATGCGCATCCCCGCCGAGGCAAAGCTCGAAGGATTGTTGTGGGCCGTCGGAGCAATTACCCTTGCGAGCTTGGTTGCCGTAGCGGTGGAGCTTGTCTTTGCAGGGTTGAGGCGTGGCGACGAACTTGTCTCTCCGCTCGTGGAGCGCTTGGCTGCTGTTGAAGAGCTGCTGGACTGCTACGCCAAAGGCGAGTCAGCGAGTAAAGAAACCGAGAAGCGGATCACACATCTTGCCATGCTGGGCACATCGGGCCTGCGGCGAATCCTACAGCGGTCTGGCTACGCTCCGCACCATGCGGAGCAAATGGGTGCAGTTGTCGTGTTGATCGGAAGGCTCGTAGACGTTGCGGCCAACCTGACACATCTTGTGGTCTACAATTCTGAGGAAGATCGGAGACGAATCCGGGACTTGGCCCAAAGCGTTTCCGGCATTCGCGCGGACTTGTTGAAGGGGACTATTCCGCATCTCATTCACCGCGCGACCGATGTTTTGCCGGCCTCGCCCCAGTTGCGCGAAATGGAAAGAACTGTCTTCTTGATACAACAGGTCTTTGCGAGTTCTCAATCACTGAGCATGTACGCGTCGGCGCATCCCGGCAGCGGTGATCCGCCGCCAACTCTTTTTGTTCGGGGTGCGTTGTCTGACCCCGAGCACGTGAAATTCGCGCTGAAAGGCTGCTTGGCTGCGAGTCTGTGCTACATCATTTACAATGCCGTCGACTGGCCGGGCATCAGCACTGCAGTCACGACTTGCTTCCTGACCGCTTTGAGTACGGTCGGTTCCTCTCATCAGAAGCAATTCTTGCGCATCACGGCGGCCGTCGCAGGCGGCGGATTAGGTATCGGAATCCAGATATTGGTTCTGCCAGAACTCGATTCCATCGGTGGCTTTACCGTTCTTTTTAGCGCCATTATGGTTGCAGCTGCCTGGGTTGCAACAGCTGGCCCCAGGCTCTCTTATGTTGGGCTTCAGGTTGCCCTTGTCTTTTGCATCATCAACCTCCAGGAATTCAGAATTCAAACGGCTCTTGCACCGGCCAGAGATCGCATAGCTGGGGTTTTGCTCGGGCTTCTCATGATGTGGCTAGTATTTGACCAGCTCTGGAGCGCGCCTGCCGTGGGTCAAATGAGGAAAACGTTCACGGCCACGCTAAGGTTGCTAGCTCAATTTGCGAAGGAGCCTCTTTCGAGAGACCTAAGAGTTGCGACCGACCGCAGCTATTTTATTCGTGAGACTATCAACAAGAAGTTTGAGCAAACGCGGGCGCTCGCGGACAGCGTGCTATTCGAATTCGGCCCTTCGCGAGAGCAGGATCTCCTGTGGCGCAATCGAATCGAGCGATGGCAACCACAAGTCCGCATTCTGTTCCTGACGCGAATCGCGTTGTGGAAGTACCGTGCCCAACTCCCTGGCTTCGAGTTGCCGGAAGCCATTCAGGCGGCGCAACAGGAGTTCGATTATGAATTGGCGGGGAAGTTAGATGAGATGGCGAACCGCATGCAGTCGAAAAATCCGTGGGAAGAAGAGATAACGCACAGTTTGTTCGAACAATTGGAGCAGACGATCCGGACTCACAGTTCGAAGGAGACGAACGCACCCCTCGGAGTGCGTTTCGAGGCGTTTCTCAAACTGTGTCGCACAGCCGAAACCCTGACAGTTTCCTTGGGCAGGGAACTTCAGGTATCCCAAGCGCCTGTGGTGCATGCACAATGACCGACGGGTCCATAAAGTTGTCACGACCATGATGTCCTGGCCGTGGGCAGGTCAAGGCAGGCGGTAAGGCTACGGCTGGGAACCCAGATCCGAAGGACGCCGTGAATGCCTGCGGCATCAACGTCAGAGACGCATAGTCTGCAATGGGGCACCCAGAAGGGCACGATCTAACCTGCATTATTCACGAAAGTTGAACGCCGAATAGTTTTTTTGTGAGAGCGAGACAAAGATGAGACAAGGTCAGAATTTGGTTTGATCGGGAGACTGATTCTAAAGTTGTTAGCGGAGTTGAAGGTCAGGTTTTGAAGCG
>WNFQ01002374.1_pt1 | contig 14745 bp, 14 predicted proteins | sample 5400171 | NCBI WGS metagenome assembly WNFQ01 (sample SAMN13153356, study PRJNA577476) | soil metagenome | isolation source: 20 cm soil under Madrone tree | place: USA:California | collected 2016-06-14
AACGGCAAATGGCGCAAATGCGATCGCTAAAACCACCACGAGCACGACCAGCCCGCTCACGAGAAATAAGCGATTCTTTGACGGCATTGGATGAAACAAGGGCAGGTGATCAGTGACCAGTGATCGGCGATTGGCTCTCAAGAGTGCGTGTCCCGATCGAGCGCTGTTCACCGTTCACTGAGCACTCGGCACTATTCACGTTTCTTTCCGTCTTTGAAAACCAAATGCAATGGCTGCGACGGATGAATTCGTTCGCCGAGTTGTCGCTGCAGTGTACGCTCTGCTTCAGCGGGCAAGCCGCTTTCTGCCGCTTTTTTTGAGGCTAGCTGGGGCAGGATCGACAATTCGCTTTGAAGATCCTCCCCGGAAATTCGGTTCCACAGACCATTTTCAAATTCGAGGACGTCTACCTGTTCCTGCTCAACACCGAGAATTTGAGCATGTGGAAGCTGAACAATAATTTCGTCAGGGCGAATATCGATCGAGAGATCCTGTTGCAGATCGAATCCGGCTTTGGCGTTGAAAGTGCCATGTAATTTCACGCGCTTCGAGCTGCCGACCCAGGTATGGAGCAGTTCGTGTTCGACTTCGATGCGTCTTGATAGGACGACCAACTCGCTTACGGGCGTAGTTTGTTCCATGTAGACGCGGTTGTTGATGGTAATGCGTGGCTGCAAGTGCGCGACGTCGAAGAATGCAGCGCGCACATCCTTCCCCAGTCTCTCGAGTTCGCCGGTGCTTTGCCGCGCCGTGCGCGCTGGCCAGCTTTCCAGGCGCAAAAAAATGATCAACACGACCGCGGCGATGAACAGCGCGATCAGTGTAAAAGCAAGTGGCCAGGAGATCCGCGTCAGGGTTGATCGGGAATGACGAAGCACGAATGACGAATGTCGAATTAATGACGAAGCACAACTGCTGACTGAGGAATCAGATTTGATATTCGGATTTCGACTGCCGTCAGAACTTCATCATTCGTGATTGGATTTCGCCATCAAAAAATTACCGCCCCCCACACCCGATGGGCGTGAAGGGCGGCTGTTCCCCCCAGAACAATCGTCAAAAACTGCGACGCTACTAAACGAGCTTCGAGCCGATGGCAACAACTTTATGCAAAAAATTTTTGACCCGTTTCCACGATTGTCACGATACGTCAAACACAAGAAATCAATCGTCGATAGAAATCAACAAATAAGTTAGAACAGGAGGCGTGGCGGCGAAAAGCGCAGGCGAGACGGGGTTGCACGAGCGTGCGCCGCGGTTTCTAGTTTCATATGCGTAACCTGGATGACGAATCATCCTCGGGCAGCCTTGCCGGTTCGTTGCTGGTCGCACATCCCAACATGCTCGATCCAAATTTCCGCCGCACCGTGCTGTTCATTTCCCAGCATGACCCGAACGAAGGTGCCCTGGGGGTCATTATCAATCGTCCACTCGACAGACAAGTGGCCGATCTGGTGACGGAAACACCACCGGCGGGCCTCGCGGACGTGCCTGTGTTCCTTGGCGGGCCAGTTGGAAAAAGTCAACTGATGTTTGCCGCGTTTGAATGGAAGAAGGGCGATGGAGTTAAACTTAGTCACAACGTTGCTTTGGAATCACCCACCGCCGCGGCTGGAGAGAAAAAGCTGGTTACAATTTGTGCGTTTGTCGGTTATGCAGGCTGGGGAGCGGGTCAGCTCGAAACCGAGGTGAAGCAGAAAGCGTGGCTGCTTCAAAAAGCCAATCCTTCGCTGCTTAAGATTGATCGCCTCCCAAACCTCTGGTTCGAGATCATGCGCAGCTTGGGACCATGGTACAAAATGCTCGCCGCGGCACCCGACGATCCCTCATTGAATTGATATGAGAAGCGGGAGGGCGAGACCTGAGAAGTGATTTAGCTTGATTCTACGGCTCACTTCTCACTAATCACTTCTCACTTTTCATATGGTCATCGGCGTCCCGAAAGAAATTAAGGAACAGGAGCAACGCGTCGCCCTGCTGCCGTCGGCTGCGAATCAGCTGATCCGGCATGGTCATTCGGTGCTCGTGGAAAAAAATGCCGGAATCGGCTCCGGTTATGCCGACGAAGAATACGTCAAAGCCGGTGCAGAGATCGCCGATACAGCGAAAGAGGTTTTCGCGCGCGCCGACATGATTGTGAAAGTAAAAGAACCGCTCAAGGCAGAATTCTCGCTTTTGCGCAAAGGCCAGATTCTCTTCACATATTTGCATCTGGCCGCCAGCAGAGAATTGACCGAAGCGTTGCTGAAATCTGGCGTGACCGGGATCGCGTACGAAACGATTCAGGTAAACAACCGCCTGCCGTTACTCGAACCGATGAGCGAGATCGCGGGACGGATGTCGGTGGTGATGGGCGCGTATTTTCTGGCGAAGTACAATGGTGGCAGCGGAGTGCTGCTTGGAGGAGTGCCGGGAGTTTTGCCGGGAAACGTCGTCGTCGTTGGCGGCGGGACCTCGGGGGTGAACGCCATGCGAATGGCAAAAGGTCTGCGCGCAGACGTAACGATTCTCGATATCGATGTTGAACGCTTGCGCTTTCTCGATCTGGCGATGGACAATTTGCATACGCTGTATTCGAGCGACGCGAATTTGATGGAGTTGATGCCCGATTGCGACCTGCTGATTGGCGCAGTGCTATTGCCGGGGGCGAAAGCGCCAAAGCTGATCACGCGCGCGATGTTGCGCAAAATGAAACGCGGCAGCGTGCTCGTAGATATCTCCATTGACCAGGGTGGCTGCGCGGAAACATCGCGACCAACGACGCACCTCGATCCAGTTTACGTGGAGGAAAGCGTCACGCATTATTGCGTGGCAAACATGCCGGCAGCGTACGCGCGCACTGCTACACAGGCCCTTACCAATGCGACGTATCGCTATGTGGAATTACTCGCCGATTTCGGCTTGGAAGGCGCATGCGAAAAGCAACCAGCGCTGATTGGTGGCATCAACACCCGGGACCAGCGGCTCACTTGCCACGCAGTAGCTGAAGCGCATGGTCTCAAATACGAGCCTCCGCTCTAAACAAACGCGGGCCAAGCACATGGCGCTCAAAATAATCGCAATCCGTCCAAAAACTGCCTTGCTCCGGTTATTTAATTACAGCAATGTCCCGTTTCGAACTAGCACTATGAAAAAATACATCTGCATTCTGGCCAGTGCCGCACTTCTCGCGGCGTGCGAGCAAAAGACCGAGACAACCGAACCGGCGGCAACCCCGACGCCTACTACTCCGCCGGCGGCAGCGACCGGAGTAAGCAGTCCGGCGACAACCACTGAATCTCCCGACGCAACAACTGGATCTCCGACCCAGCCACCGCCCAGTCAGTAAAGTCTGGGGCAGTCCTTTTTCTTGAGAAGTCTTCCTCCGGTCGCATCCGGGGGAAGACTTCTGTTGTACGCTTACGCCACTTCTGAAAGTGGCGCTTCCTATTGGTAGCAGCATCGAAAACGACATGGCGCCAACAGGTTCCTTCTCCTTTCCAAAAAGCCGGCGCCTGACGAAGGCCTCAGAATACGAGCAAGTGAAACGAGAGGGCTTTGCCCGACGCGGCAAACTTCTAATGCTCAATGTGGTGGCGGTGGAGAATTCTGGCCCGTGCCGCGCAGGGTTTATTGCTTCACGTCGCATCGGCGGCGCAGTTGTTCGCAACCGCGTTCGGCGCCGTCTGCGAGAGATTGTGCGCCAGCACCAGCACGAATTGCGAGAAGGTTTTTGGATTGTGCTCGTTGCCAGACGCGACGCAGCCGACTCGAGCTATTGTGCGCTGGAACATGAATGGTTGCGTCTCGCGAAGCGCGCTTCTATTCTGCTTTGATGCTCGGACTGGTTCGTTTTTTAATTCGCATTTATCAATGGACGCTCTCGCCGTTGCTCTGTTTGCTTTGCGGTCCTAATTCCGGCTGCCGATTTACGCCGACCTGTTCGGCATATTTTCTGGAAGCGGTTGAGGCGCACGGCGTTCTACACGGAAGCTGGCTCGGATTGAAACGCCTCGCTCGATGCCAGCCTTGGGGTGGTTCCGGCCGTGACCCTGTACCGGAACGGAAAAATCCGGCATCCAGCATGCAAGGCTTTGGATCGGGATTTACGGTTCGGACCAAGCGCGCTGAATAGGCTGCGAGCGCGATTTACGATTTATGGATCGAACTGCCTGGATTGTCGTCGCCCTTTGCGTAGTCGGGCTCGTCGTATGGGAAATCTATCTGGTAAAACAAACGCCGCCGAGACCCGCTCCAGTCGGTGTTGCGCCCGGACAGAGCTCGCCCACGACAACTCCGGCAATTCTCACGCCTTCGCCGACTCCCGTCGCGGAAGCTACACCAAGCAGTGGCGAGTCGGCTCCGAACTTCGCCGAGAAGATCGAAACGCTGCGCAATTCAGACGTCGAGCTGCGTCTGACAAACCGCGGCGGCGGAATTAAGGAAGCGGTCCTGCTCAAGCAAGTAGCCGAAAAAGGGCAGCCCGTTATTTTGAATTCAGATAAGAGTGCACCGATCGGTGCACTCATCGAGCAACCATCCTCAGCGACGCTCGCTGAGTTTACCGCATCTCCAGAATCGGATTCTGCTGTACGATTTGAAAGCACGACCCCCGAGCAAGTCGTCATCCGGAAAAAGTTCTTCTTCGAAAAATCTCCAGAGAACAAGGACAACTACGTGATCGAAATGGATGTTGACCTCGAGAACCGGGGAGACAAGCCATATCAAAGCGGTGGTTATTTTGTAGCGCTTGGGTCGGCCGCTCCAATTCATCCGAAGGATTATCCTTCGTACACCCGCCTGGTCTGGTGCATTGATGGCAGAGCGAAGGGAATTGATGTCGGCTGGTTCGGAAGCAGTAGCGGTTTTCTGGGTCTGGGGCAGCGCGCCGCCCGGCCCTATTATCAGGAGAACATCGCAGGCGCGGAATGGGTTGCGGTGAGCAATCAGTTTTTCACTACCTTAATGGCGCCGCTAACTGGCAAGGCAACAGGTGTGTGGGGCCGGAGCTTCGATATCGATTACGCGCCGGACCAAAAGCTACTCGCCGTTGAAGGGGCACTTGGGATGCCGGGATTTCAGTTGCAGCCCGGCCAAACATACAACGCGCGTTTCGAAATCTACGTTGGTCCGAAACTTTATCACCGTCTCGCGCAGCTGCCGCACAATGAAGCCGAGGTCATGGACTTCGGAATGTTCAAAATAGTCTGCCAGTTGCTGCTGAATTTCATGAACCTGCTGAACAGTTGGTTGCACGACTATGGCCTCGCGATTTTAGCTCTCACCACGATCATCAAACTCGCGCTTTGGCCAATTCAAAATAAAGCCAACCGCTCCATGCGCCAGATGGCTGCGCTCTCGCCAAAAATCCAGGAGCTGCGCGACAAATACAAAGATGATCCAACCCGGATGAACCAGGAGGTGATGAAGCTCTACAAGCAATACGGCATTAATCCGGTCGGCGGCTGTTTGCCGATGATGATTCAAATTCCGATCTTCTTTGGTCTTTTTAAAATGCTTGGCCAGGCGGTCGAATTGCGGAACGCGAAGTTTCTTTGGGTAAGAGATCTCTCTCAGCCGGATACCGTGGCGCATCTGCCGCTGCTCGGTTGGCCGATTAATATCATTCCGCTGTGCATGGCTGCAACGCAGGTCTGGCTCATGGCGATGACGCCAAAAACGGGCGACCCCACGCAGCGGCGCATCGCCATGTTCATGCCGCTGATCTTTCTATTTATCTGCTACAATTTTGCCGCAGCTCTGGCATTATATTACACTGCACAAAATCTTTTTAGCATTTTGCAATTTTATCAGAACAGACGACAACCGATGCCGACTCTCGAAAAAGTTGCTCCTGCTGGAAAACGAAAGCGATGATGACACCGAAAGATCTGCTCGACACCATGCTCGGTTATCTCGGTTTCGTTGTGCAAATCGAGGAAACCATGAATGAAGGCGGCAATCCGACGTTGCAAATTTACACCGAGGAAAGCCGGCGCCTCATCGGACGCAATGGCGAGACGCTGGAAGCTATTCAGTTTTTGCTTAATCGGCTGCTCCAAGCCAGGGACAAAGACGCAGAGAAAGTCATCGTCGATTGCGAGCACTACCGCTCCATGCGCGAGGATCGCATCGTGCAACGAGTGCGAGAATTGGCTGACCGCGTGCGCATCACGGGCCGTGCCCTTCAGCTTGAACCGATGAATTCTTATGAGCGGCGTCTTGTCCACAACGCCTTTAAAGATGATCCCGACGTTGCGACCTGGAGTCCATCCGACTCGGCGCGGATTAAGCAGATCACTCTAATCAAACGCCAGCCAAAGAGGGAGACAGCCTCCCAGCGAAAGGCGATTTCCTAACTGCCTCTGATTTGCTGTAGCGGCGCTCTGTGAGCGCCGAAATTCGAGTTCGTCCGCATGCTCTCTTCGGCGGTCACAGACCGCCGCTACAGTTCCGGGTTGTGTCGTGCTACGTCTGTCCCGCTTCCCGCGCGCACCTCTGGCCGCCAGCGAAATTTTTCCAGGATCGGATTCGGTTTCTCCTCTACGGCGTCGGCGATGATTTCGCCGAGCACCGGCGCAAACTTAAATCCATGGCCACAATCACCCGCAGCAATTATTAACCCTCGGCGGTCCGGATCGCGTGCGATCCAAAAATTCCCATCGTGTGTATCGCAATACATACACACCCGGGAGTAAACAATCGGTGCGTCTGCGAGCGCCGGGAACGTGGATGATAAAAACTCACGCAGATTCTTTTCATCCTCGAGAGTGACAGCGCGTTTCGAAGATTCCGGTGACATCTCGCGGCCGGGACCGTGATTTGCGATCTTCATCACGCCATCGCGATTGATTGGAAATCCGTAGTAACCGGTGGTTGTAATGTCTGCGCCGAAAACCGGGAAACATTCGGGCGCGAACAGTTCGGGTTGCCGAGGCTGCAGGTGAAAGACGGGCTGGCCCCTGGCACGAAAGAACTTTTTTGTAGAAGGCAGCAGATACGGCGTCCACGCGCCAACCGTCATGACAACAAGATCGCTGGCAATCCGTTCTCCGTTACCCAGCACAATCCCCTTCACGCGTTCGCCCTTTTCATCCAAAGCGATGAACTTGCCTTCGCGCAATTGAACGCCCAGTGATTTGGCGCGGCGAATTAATGTTGCAACAACGCGACCGCTTTCAGCGTAGCCAGCCTCCAACTCCAGAACCCCATCCAGATAAAGTTCCGGATTCCATGCTGGGAAACGTTTCCAGGATCGCGCTGAGTTGATCCGCTCGACTTTGTGTCCGCGATGTTCCAACGTTTTGAAACTCTCATACTCGAAATCGCCCGGCTTTAGTTCCCGCTGGCGCACGAACATCACGCCAACTTCGTGGTAAAGCTGAGTACCGAATTCTTGGTTCCATTCGCGCCAGATTTTGATCGAGCGTTCGGCTAATTCGGTGTACTCGTCGTCCGCGCCGTAGGCGGCACGAACTGCTTTGCTAATGTCGGTTGACGCCGCAAGCGGATGCGGCAACGGCCCGGGATCAACGAGAACGACATCGTGCCCGCGCTTCTTTAATTCGATTGCGGCGGTGACGCCGTTAATCCCTGCGCCAACAACGATGGTTCTCGACATGTTACAACAGCGCACGTTGTAGGGGCGCTCGCCGCGGCGAGCGCCGATCTTGCTCACTTGGCATACCGCGAAATATTCATGCGTCTGTCAACTGCTACACAGCGTGCGCTCCCGTTCGAGTAATGTCGGATGCGAATAATAGAAACCGCTGTAGAGCGGGTGTGGCATCAGATTGCTTAGATTTTTTTCATTCAATTTGCGCAGCGCTTGAATCAGTGACTGCGCCTCTCCCATTGTCGCACGCGCGAATGCATCCGCCTGATATTCGAAACGGCGCGACCAGGCGTGAAAGAACGGCGAAAGCCAGAAGCTGATCGTCCCCGCCAGCAACCCGAATAGCAGCATCGCGAGCGCGATATTCACGACGCCGAAGCTTGGCTGATACTCGAACCCAAATGCGCGATAGAACCATTCCTGACGCGCCAGCCACGCGATCGCGGCGAACGCTGCAAACACGCCAGCGATGGAAAATCCGAGCAATTTCACTACGTGGCGCTTTTTGTAATGGCCAATTTCATGCGCGAGTACGGATTCCAGTTCCGGCTCGCTGAGCTGCCCGATTAGTGTGTCGAACAGGACGATTTTTCGAAAACGTCCGAACCCAGTAAAGAACGCATTGGAGTGGCGCGATCGTTTGCTGCCGTCCATCACCTCAATGCTGCGTGTGGGAAAACCGGCGCGTTGCGCCAGTGCGAAAAGGCGCTGGCGTAGCGCTCCCTCCGGTAGCGGCGTGAATTTGTTGAAGAGCGGCATGATGACCGCCGGCGCGATCAGCATTAGGAGCAATTGAAACGCGACGACAATCCCTGCAGCCCAGAGCCACCAGGTCGCTCCAGTCCATTCTATGATTTTCAGGACCAGCGCGAGCAACGGGTAGCCGAGCAGCAACGCGAGCAGAAATCCTTTCACACGATCGAGCACCCACGTCTTGATCGTCGCGGCGTTGAAACCGAATCTCGCTTCCAGTTTGAATTGGGCGTACCAGGCAAACGGCAATGCAAGCATGCTCAGCGCGATCCCTATAAAGAAGAGGAAACCAGCCATCGCCCAGATGGATCTGCCGAAGCTCGCGGTGAATCTTCCAAACGCCCACGGCAACACGCCGCTGAAAAGCAGTACGATGAGCACCATAACATCGAATACGCCGGTGATGTCTGCAAAGCGACTCTTGGCCAGTGTGTAATCAACCGAACGGTGATACGTCGCCTTATCAATGATTCCGTGAAATGCAGGCGGCAGTTCATTCGCGTGCGCGCGCACGTGACGTTGGTTCAGTCGGCTCAGCCAAAGTTCAACGATTGCGCGCGCGAGAATTAAAAGCAAAGCGATAATGGCGAACGGCTGCATAAAAGCCATCCTAGTATGTCATTCTGAGCGGAGCGAAGCTGCAACGCAGCGGACGAAGTCCGCGAGGCCAGGCTTTCAATCTCAGTTCGTACTTGGAGTCCAAACCAACTGAAATATTCAAAGCTGTTTGAAAGCCTGGCCTCATGCTTCGCATTTCGTTGCAGCGCTTCGCTCAACATGATAGAGAACTTACGACTTCGCGAAGAGCTTCCGATAATATCGATACCAGTCGCTCTGAAAGCGTTCAGAGGGATCGTACTTTGTTTTCAGACCGAGAAATTGCTTGAACTGCGGGTAGCACGCCAGGATCTGCTCGGGTCTCGCGAACTTATGGTAAGTTAGATAATAGCTTCCGCGGCGAGCGATAGCCAAATCAATCAAACCGCGAAAGGAGCGCGCTGACGCCTCGGTTCCAGCCGGCGTATGCAGCGTCAGGAGATTGAAGATGACGCACGCATAAGGTTCTTTGGCCCACGCCAAAAAGCTCTCATCGTCTTTTTCGATTAGTCGTACTGTGCCGTAGATGACGATTGTGCGGGTCGAGCGCAATAGTTCTCCGGCGTGAGCAAGGAAGTCGGCAAGATCAGTGCGTGGAACGTATATCTCGGTAATGATGAGGCTCGACTCCTCGCCTCCGATTTGGTCACGAACCTTCTGAGCATAATTCGGCAGATAGGCGCTCAGTTGATTTGTGTCGGACCAGTAAGTCTGTCCGTTTGTTGAGAGGTAGTAATCGCTGTAACGCTTGAAAGCCTTTCCGCGGTCGGTGTAAGCAAGCTGCAAGAGATCCAGCCAGTCATCATCACGTAACTCCTTTTCGGCGACAACCGGTTCGTCTTCGTCAATAGGTTCGTAACAGGAAAACACTCCGCGCTGGAGGAAACCCGGTGATTTCTCGTCGACTGAAAACTGAAAATCCCCGTAAAGAAACCTCTTGGCTATCCGTTCTTCAAAGCGCTTGGTCAGATCGGCTGCTTGAATTACCTCGACTACACGTCGCAATTTTTGCCGCGGAACAAGCCGAAGCGTTACACTGCTGATTAATCCGAAAAGGCCATAGCCACCGATTGCCAGTCGGAATAATTCGTTGTTTTCATCGCGCGAACAGCGAATCGATTTCCCATCTGCGTTGACCAGGGTGAATGATTCGACGTCGGAAATCAGCGGCTTCATCGCCAATCCCCGTCCATGCACGTTGGACGAGAGACTTCCGCCCACTGTGAATGTGTCGGCGCCGGTTTGTTTTTGAGCAATACCCCATTGCTTTGCCTTGCTCGCCTGAGCGTCCAGGTACGTGCGAATGAATTTCGGCCATTGGATGCCCGCTTCCACTTCGATCAAACCGTGTTCTTGATCAAAAGAAATCACGCGATCGAGGGACCGCGTGTCGATGCAAATGCTATCCGTGGCAAATTGCTGGCCACCCATGGAATGACGGCAGCCCGAAACGGAGATGGGAAAGCCTTTTCGCGACGCGGAGCGCACAATCTCAGCAAGTTCCTCTTGGGTACGCGGCTTCAGCAATTCGCGAACGCGGGTGCGATTCAGTTGCGAATGAACATCATTGACCCAAATTTCTCTCTCGGGTTCTGCAAGAATGCGCGGCGCAAGTGCGAAAAGCGCCGCCGTGCGTATGAATTCGCGCCGCGTCAGCATGCGGAAGGTTAAGCGAACCAGTTAAATCTCAGCCAGGCAAATTACTTCGCCCCTGGCGATAGGTTCATCGGCTAGACCGGATTTCATTTGGCTCAAATCATCGTGATCGAAAAATCGGACAATTCGCCACGGGCGTACCAGTTCAACAAGGTCACTTCGGGTAGTCCCCCAAACGAATGATTCGCCACGTCTATGTAGCCACCAATCAACCAATTTACTTTGCGAATCGAAACGAATCCGGCCGTTGCTCCCTTTTTCCATGAACGTAAATGCAACCTGGCTGCCGGGCGTACTCAGACTACTTGACGTTCTCATCAACGACGAAACCTTCTCGGGCCGCAGGTACATTAACAGACCTTCAGCGATCCAGAATGTGCGCTGAGTCGGATCGAAGCTGCCTTTGATCAGCCCTTCTGTATCGAGACCGGTGGTACTCAAATCAACTGCGACGAAATGCAATCGTTCCGTGCCAATCTTGGGCAATGCGCGCACTTTCTGACGCTGTGTAGCCGGATGATCGATCTCCCAAAATTCCGCAGCCGGAAAATTCAGCAGCAATTCCAAGCTGAGCGGATCAAAGCCAGCGCCAACTACGACGACTTGTGTAGCTCCATTCGTGAGCGCTGAGCGTGCAAGTAGGGCGATGCATTCCTTTCGCAGGGCATAATGCAGTAAAATTCCTGGGATCGTGATACGCTCGATCAACTTCGCGATCGGCCGAAACCAGCCCTGTCGAATAATTTTCAAAAACAAACGCGATTGTGACGAATGCGTCTCAAGGACGCGAGCACACAAGTCTGCCGACGTGCTCGAGATCAGGCCCGAGTATTTTGGATCTCGATGAAGAAGAACCAGACTCGCGGCAATGAGCAGTGCTGTGCGGCTAGCTTGATCGTTTTGCACGCAAGACGCCCTGAGCGTTTTCTACTCGCGAGCGTTGGCAACTTCTTTCCAATCCGTGCCCTTACCTTCGGCGGAGAGGAATTCACGAACGTGATTCAATTCATCTCGTGAGCCGCTAGACTTTGCCGTTTGCGCGGCGAGTTTCGCGTAATAGCGGCTTGCATTTTCCTTGTCGCCAATTTGCTCGGCAGCTCGCGCAGCTCCATACAAACCTCTGAATCGTCCCGGGTATATTTTGAGGGCAGCTTCGAATTCCCGCTGTGCTTCCTTCGATTGGCCGACTTCCAGCAGCAGACTGCCGAGTTGTTCGCGAATGGGAACAAACGCTCCCGGAGAAACCGGATGCTTGCCCAGAATGTCTTCGGCATCGGCCGCCCGGCGCAGCATCTCAATCGCTTCGTTCTTTTTGCCTTCGCTTGCTGCTACCCAAGCCGAAGCCGCCTGCATCTGCAGGTCGAGATGGCTCTTGAAATAATCGAACTTGGGATCCTTCGTCGCGTCTCGTAATTCCTGCATTCGCGCGATCGCTTTCCGCGCACCATCCAGATCGCCGGTATGCGCGCGTCCTAGCGCGTGACCATATTCTATCAACGCTTCCATGAATGGGAACGAAGACCAGTGTGGAAGATTCGGAACCGTCAATGCCGCTGCCGCCGCCCAATCGTTCCGCTCGAACGCGTACCTTGTTGGAATCGCCGCCAAAGCGTAAGCCGCGCTGAATTCCAGCTCCGGATTTGTCTTCTCCACTTTCGCGGCAAGATCGACAATCTTTTTTGCCTCAGCGTCCTGCGCTTCCTGCAAATAAGAATAGGCCATGTAATCGAGCGCGTGTAACTCTTCGGCTTCAGTGGCGTCGCGATGGCGCATGGCCGCGTAAGCGCGCGAAGCTTCGGCCGAAGCTTTATTCGCAGCGATGGATTCGTCCCACATCCCCAAACGCGTAAAGATATGCGATGGCATATGCAGCGCGTGGGGAACCCACGGCGCAATCGAGTCGTAAGCCCGGGCCGCTGCCAGTCCGCGTTGTGCGAGCGAGGGATAATCGTAGCAATGGATCAGGTAATGAACGACGCCGGGATGGTTCGCGTTTTGTTTCCACAGCTTTTCCAGGATAGCCGCTGCTTCAAGTTGCTTCGACAAACTCGTGTCATTGGGCGTGGCATAACCGACAGCGAGGACTGCGAAAGCGTAGAAGGTTTGGGTTTCGAAATCGTCCGGATACTTGTCGCGGAGCTGGCGCATCGCTTTTTCGTAGGCAATCACCCGATGGCGCGGTCCGACCGGCCCATGACACGATTGGCCGAGCGAACCTCCGGTCGAACTGTCCGGTGTATTGTAATAGACATTGAGCGCTGTGATAAATCCTCGCTCGCGATCCGTGCCGGCGTTCATCGCCATCGCTTTTTCGATGGCCGCTTTGCCCGCATTCATTTCATCGGGAGTCGGTGGCGTCCAAATCGGATGCCACCATGTCATGGCGATTCCCCACCGAGCCATGGCGCATTTTGGGTCGCGTTCTGCTACCGACGTGAAAACGCGTCGAGCCTCTTCGTAAAAGAACGAGTGCAGCAACGCCACGCCACGGGCGAATTCAGATTGGACGTCAGACGCGCAAGACACCGGGAACTCCACTTTGCCCGCGCCGCGCAAATCGCCTGGTTCGGGAACAGCTGCGCATTCGACATGGTTTAAGGCGAGAAAAGCACTGGCCAGTCCGACAAGAAAAACTAGGCGAAGCGAGCGCCATCGAACCATGTTCGAGGCTAGCGGCGTATGACTATCCTCGCAAATTGCAAAATCATCTCGGCGAATGGAAAGCGGCCTCTGTTTAGCGCCAAAGGCGCGGCATCACTTCCAGCCTGGGGCATTGCCCCAGGAGGTCAATCGCATATAAAACAAACGCTGAAAGCGCGATTCAGTTTTCATCTGAGACCTGATCTGGCAGTGAATCGCGCCTTCAGCGCTGGTCCTTTTCGCATTCCCACAATCCTGTGGCGTTGCCCCAGGCTTTCAATAAATGCTGCGCCGTTAGCGCGCTAAAGAACTCGAGAGCTGCTTTACAAGTTTACTCAAACTCGAAAATGATTTTGCCACTGCGTTTCCCTTGTTTTTCGACTTTTGTTTTTAACAAGCCGCGTTTTGCCATTTCGAACAACGGTCGAAAAGCTTCCATGCGTTCCTGCTTTGTCGCGTTGTCGTACCATTTGTTGATCCAGATTCCCCGGAAACGCAGGTCTTTGAAAATCAGCAGACCGTTCGGGATCTTCAGCGGCTGCAAACTCATTGCGCCATAGGTGACCAGCGTCGATTCAGGCGCGAGACAATTTGCCAGACGCAGCGCGCTGTCACCACCGACGGCATTTAGTCCCAGTCGAATCGGCGCTCCGCTCGTCGCAACTTTCACTTCCTCGCGAAGATTTTCCCCATCGACAAGAACCACATCGCCGCCTTCCGCGTGCAATTCGTCAATTAATTCGGCGCGCCGGACGATGTTCACCGTTTTGTAGCCCAACTCGTGCGCGATGTGGACCGCGGCGCGACCGGCGGCAGAATTGGCTGCGTTTTGGATGAGCCAATCTCCTTTTTCAAGATCAACATAATCGTGCAGCAAACGCCACGCTGTCATCGGATTGATTTTCAACATCGCCGCATATACGGGTTCGATCCCAGCCGGGACAACAACCAGTTCATCAGCTCTTACTGCAACGGCGTCGCGCCACGTGCCCACGTTGTGCGGCAAAATCACCAGCGCTCCTGGGCTAATGTTCGTGATGTTCGCGCCAATATCGATAACCACTCCCGCGCCTTCGAACCCAGGCGTTGCCGGCAGCTCCGCTCGAATCGGATATTTTCCTTCGATCTGATTTAAGTCGGCCGGATTGATCGGCGCAGCGGACATTTTCACCACCGCTTCGTCTGCGGCTAGCGTCGGCCACGGACGCGTCTCGACACGCAGGACATCCGCCGGATTTCCGTGCTTTTCGTAAACGGCTGCGTTTATAGTTTTGTTCAGCATGGCATGGCCCCAGGATCCTGACGCTTCCTCAACAAATCTGCAAACTCGCAGAGTTGAGAATCGAACGGGGTCTTCGATGTCGCGCGCCGGTGCGCGTGTCGCGCTGCTCGGACTTGTGATAAACGTGGTGCTTGCGGCCGTTAAGATCGTCGCCGGCGTTGTTGGTCACGCTTACGTTCTGATCGCCGACGGAATGGAGTCCGCGATCGATGTGGCCGGCTCA
>WNFQ01005058.1_pt1 | contig 14744 bp, 11 predicted proteins | sample 5400171 | NCBI WGS metagenome assembly WNFQ01 (sample SAMN13153356, study PRJNA577476) | soil metagenome | isolation source: 20 cm soil under Madrone tree | place: USA:California | collected 2016-06-14
ATTCAACTTCTGAACGGAATGTTGATGTCAATGCCGGAACTCCGATCATCTACTACGGCGATGAGATCGGTATGGGGGACAACGTCTACCTGGGCGACCGCAATGGCGTCCGCACTCCGATGCAGTGGAACGGTGGCTGGAACGCAGGATTCTCGGGAGCCGATCCTGAACGCTTGTACTCGCCCTTGATTTCCAATCCAGTTTACGGATATCAAGCCATCAACGTGGAATCGCAAAGGCGATCGCAACATTCTCTGCTCTCCTGGATGAGGCGCATCATTCATGTGCGCAAATCTTCTCGCGTCCTCAGCCGGGGGGCGATTGAATTTCTGAGGCCTTCGAACCACAGAGTTTTGGCTTACGTTCGGCAATTGGGAGAAGAGAAGATTCTGGTCGTGAACAATCTCTCGAAGTCCGCGCAGGCTGTGGAGCTGGATCTGCGGCGGTACAAGGGAAGCGTTCCCATCGAAATGTTCGGCGGGAACCTTTTCCCCCGCATCGGGGACCTATACTACTTGCTGACTCTCGGCCCGTACCAGTTTTTTTGGTTTCGTTTGCGCCGGATCTAACCTGCCGCCCGATTATGGTGGGAAATTGTTGGCATAGATTAAAGCGTTTGCAACGGGCGGTCGGGAACCAACAATGGAGATCTCATTGGTCGAAGAAACGTTCCTAGATGACAATTTCCTTCGCCAGCTCATGAGCGTGGGTGAAGTAGACCTCCTTGTCGGGATCCCGTCTCACAATAATGCAAAGTCCATCAGCCAGACAGTGACAACGATTGAGGAGAGTTTTCAGCAGAACTTTGTGCGGGACAGGGTGGTCATCGTGAATGTCGATGGCGGATCGAGAGATGGCACGTCTGATTTGGTCCTGAACACCCCATCCCCGAAGAGTCCAAATTCGCGAGGCTTGGGTTCACTTCGTACCTCACATCGGATCGCGACGCGTTACGCCAATCAGCCTTCGCCGGGCGCAGCATTCCGGGCAATTCTAGCTGCTGCGGATTTGTTGCGGGCAAAGGCCTGCGCAATAATCTCGCCGGAAATCTCCAATTTCACCGCTGCGTGGGTCAAGAGCTTGCTCCAGCCTGCCTACCGAGAGAACTTCGACTTTGTGGCACCGCTTTACAGTCGCCACAAGAACGGCGGTTTGCTGGCACGAAACCTGGTGTATCCGATGGGCCGCGCAGTCTTTGGTCGGAGGATCCGCGAACTAAATTCCAGCGAACTTGGCTTCTCTGGCCGGCTTGCCAGCCACTGTCTTAACTTGGATGTGTGGCGTGAGGACACAGTGCGCACGTCGCCCGAGGCTTGGATGGCTATCACTGCAATCTCTTCGGGCTTTCGCTGTTGCCAGTCGTTCCTGGGTCCCAAGGTGCACTCGGTAACGAGCTCAGGAACAGACATTGTTACAACGATCCGCCAAGCCGTCGGAACTCTATTCTGGTGCCTGGAATCCCAACAAACGTTCTGGATGGAGCGCAGTGGATCCGAGTCGGTGCCGACATTTGGGCCAGAGCACGACTTAACCTCAGAACCAGTTCGTGTGAATCGAAAGAGAATGTTCGACTTGTTCCTGAGCGGTGCCGCCGAGCTGTCGGACCTTCTGAAAACGATACTCGCCCCGGAAACTCACGCGGAACTGCAACGGATCGCAACCGAGGACGATCGGAAGTTCCGTTACAAAGACGAGCTCTGGGTAAGAACGCTCTGTGAATTTGCAGCGTCCTATCATCACGCCGCTATCGACCGCGATCACTTGATTCAAGCGCTGGTGCCTCTCTATCGCGGAAGAATTTATTCCTTCCTGCAGGAGCATCACGATTCGTCCCCGGAAGATATCGAGGCGCACTCCGAAAACCTCTGTCTGGAATTCGAACGCCAGAAACCATACCTGGTCGAAAGATGGAACGCCAAATGAATGAGGTGACGCCATGAAAGAGATGATCCTTAAAGGATTACAGCAAGCCTACGAAAACATGGTCCACATGATTGCCGAATTTCTCCCTCGTTTTGTAGTCATGTTCATCATTATGGCAGTCGGATGGCTGGTTGCTTTGCTGTTGAAGCACTTGCTGCGGGCCATCCTTCATTTAACAAAGCTGGATCGAATCTCCGAAGAGTCTGGCGCATCGCAGGTCTTGCGCAAGGCGGCTTTGCCCACCATTTCCGAGCTTCTGAGCCGAGCGTTCTTTTGGGTCACATGGGCGGCCTTCACCCTGGTGGGCATAAGTGTCCTGGGTATCCCGGTGCTGCATGAGCAGATTTCCCGTTTGTTCCAACTCCTGCCCGAAGTATTCATTGCCATCCTGATTCTTTTCGTGGGAGTGCTCGTGGCAAATTTTCTTTCCAGGGCGGCTCTACTTTCCGCTGTAAATGCGGGCTATCGCTCGCCACGATTGTGGAGCGGACTTGTTCGCTTTGTGATTTGGATTCTGGCGATCACGATGGCTCTGGAACAGATCGGCTTGGCTAAGGAAACGGTGATCACGGCGTTTTCAATATTTTTCGGCGCCGTAATGTTGGCGCTGGCAGTATCCTTTGGCATAGGCGGGCGAGATCTCGCTCGACAGGTCCTCGAGAGGCACCTCGGCGACAAAGACAAGCAAGAAAGTGAGAAGGAACAAGAACCAACGCCTTTGTAGAGTATCGGGCGGGTGGCGGACTTCGTTTAGGAATCCGCCAGGCCGCTTGATTAGGCGGGGAGGGCGTCGTGGACGCATCACAACAGGCGAAAGAAACCTATCACGAGTTGCGAATGACGTTGCCTCCGCATTTGGCCAGTTATCTTGCCGACCAGCGCTGGTTTGGCGGGAAAGCACGTCAGATTCGCTCCGTGGAAATCGCCGATCTAGTGCCCTTGGACAATACCCGCTTCGAAACATTTGTGTTACTGGTACGTTTAGAGTACATAACCGGGCCAGGAGAGATGTATGTGTTGCCCCTTATATGTACCCAGGAGCCGACGGCGGGGAGCGCGGAGACGGGACTGAAAGTACACAGCTCCGCGCGTGGTACGGACTTGTATCTGCGAAATGCACTTGCGGACGACGAATTTTTGCATAGTCTTCTCGAAATGATCGAACAGAAAACTGTGTTTCGTGGGTCCGAAGGTGAAATCCACGCAGCGTGTACTGACGCATTTCACGTCCTTTGTGGGGCCTTTGCGGATGTTTTGCAGCCGAAGCCCGTAAAGGCGGAACAGAGCAACAGTTCCATCATTTATGGTGATCGCGTAATTTTGAAGTTTTTCCGGCGCGCGGCAGAAGGTGACAATCCGGACCTGGAAATTGGACGATTCCTCACGGAAAGAAAGGATTTCCCGCACATTCCCGCGGTCGCTGGCTGGATAGATTACAAAAGCAAAGACGACACGCAAATGTGTCTGGGGATCCTGCAGGCGTTTGTACCTAATGTTGGAGATGCGTGGCAATTCACGCTGAAGGCTTTGTCCGGTTATTGGAAGGAAGCAGAGAAGTGTTCCGGAGGTTCCTTTGGGCCCGTGCCTCAGCATGACCGACCCGTCGCTGCTTACGCACAGAATCTTCCGAAGCCCGTCCTTGATCACATCAACCCGTACCTTGATGCAGTCGGGCTTCTTGGAAAGAGGACAGCCGAACTTCATCTGGCGTTAGCTTCAGAATCTACCGATCCAGCATTTGCGCCCGAACCGTACACGGCTCAGTTTCAGAGAGCCTTCAAAGAAACTCTTCGCTCATTGACCGAACGGAATCTCGCTCTCCTCGGAGCGAAGTTGAATGAGCTGCCTCCTGAATTGCGTGACAAAGCAAGGGATTTGACCGCTCGGCAGAACGAGATCCTGCAAAGATGCGATTCGGCGCTCGTCAGTCCGATCCAGGCCATGCGGACACGTATTCACGGCGACTATCATCTTGGCCAGGTTCTTTACACCGGATCGGATTTTGTGATCATCGACTTCGAAGGAGAGCCCGCGCGGCCGATATCGGAGCGCCGCATCAAACGAAGTCCACTTCAGGACGTCGCCGGAATGTTGCGGTCCTTTCACTATGCTGCATTTTACCTTCAGATCGTTCCTTTGGACGAGATGACCGCATCCGGAATGGACAACGACGACGTGAGAAAGTGGGCAGAAAGCTGGTACTCGTGTGTTTCGGACCGGTTTCTGAGCGCGTACTACGAGAACGCTGCTGGAGCTTGCTTCATTCCTCCAAACCAAGATGAACTCTCAGCTTTACTGCGCCTTCATCTCCTCGAGAAGGCTGTGTATGAGCTCGGCTATGAACTGAACAATCGTCCTGCGTGGATCGCGATTCCATTGGCCGGGATTTCCCAGCTCTTGGCATTGTGATTTTTGTGCTCGTGGAAGAAGGGCCAGAATACTGTGACCGCGCAGCTTGAGAGATATCTCGGGTAGCGCAGTTTCCCGGAAACCGCAACTGGGGTTATGACGGCGTCTACCCTTTCGCAGTGCAAAACTCTTACGGCGGCCCCGCGGCCCTTAAGAGATTCGTAGACGCTTGCCATCAACAGGGAATGGCCGTAGCACTCGACGGCGTATACAACATCTGGGTCCGGAGGGAAACTATCTGGCGGATTTTGGTCCTTATTTTGCCGATTTTTACCGAACTCCGTGGGGCCAAGCAGTCAATTTCGATGGTCCCCAGAGTGACAATGTTCGCCGCTATTTCGTCGAGAACGCGTTGCAATGGATTACTGAATTCCATGTTGATGCGCTACGGCTCGACGCCATCCATGCGATCGTTGACCCATCTGCGCGGCCTTTCTTGGAAGAATTGAGCACCGTGATCCACGCGAAGGCCAATCAGTTGAAACGCAAAGTCTTCGCGAGGCAGGAGGCTGGGAACTCGACGCTGTATGGAACGATGATTTTCATCACTCGTGGCACGTGTCGCTGACCGGCGAGCAAAACGGATACTACCAGGACTTTTCTGGCACCGGAGTCTTGGCCCGCGCTTTTCGGGAGGGGTTTGGGTACCAAGGGCAATATTCAAAGCATCGGCAGAGACGTCAGGGTAGTTCCTCGCGGCAGATTTCGGCCCACCGCTTCGTCGTGTTTTCGCAGAATCACGATCAAGTGGGAAACCGCAGTGCAGGTAACCGTTTGCCACAACTGGTATCGTTTGAGCAACTGAAGCTCGCCGCGGCTACCGTTCTATTCTCCCCATTTCTCCCCATATATTCCATTATTGTTCATGGGTGAGGAATATGGCGAACCAGCACCATTTTCCTACTTTGTCAGCCACGGTGACCCTGCGCTCGTCGAGGCAGTGCGCACGGGAAGAAAAGCGTACTTGGCGAGGTCCCAATGGCCTGAAGAGATGGCCGATCCTCAAGAAGAAAGGACGTTTCTCCGGTCAATACTGAATTGCGAGTTGCGGGCAGAGGGTCATCATCGACTCCTGTAGAGTTTCTATCAAGAATTGCTTCGCTTGCGACGCGATCTCCCGGCGCTATCCCGGCTCGATAAAGACGCTTTGCAAGTTATCGAGTTCGAGGATGCAAAAGTTATCTTTGTCAGAAGGTGGAGCGCATCAAGCCACATCTTGGCTGTGTTTCATTTTGACGACGAATCAAGCCGGGTGGGACTTCCGGTTCCAGCAGGTTGCTGGAAAAGAAAGCTGGATTCAGCGGACCCACGGTGGGGTGGAGGAGGAAGCCAAGCCTCTGACGTATTAATATCGCGTGGAGAGGCGCAGATGTCTCTAAGTCCGTGGGTTGTTGTTCTGTACGCAGAAACGTCGCCGGGTGAAAAATAGGTTTGATCAGCAGTTTGCTGCCGAAAACCCATTGTAGTGCCTGCCATTCCACAGCCAGGGTTCTCGAGACCAAATATATTTCTTGGACATGAAGCTTGCTGCGCACACGCGGGCAAAGTGATAGAGATCAAGCCAAACGCAAATTCTTGAGCGATGCTCGTGCTGCACCACCCGTGATATCAGGTACGATAACTAATTCAAGCGTTTCTACTCCGGAGATTTCGACAGTGTAATCCTCCGTCTCCCGTACTGCGTTGGGCTGGCTAAAATTCCACTGTTGCCGTACGATTTCTCGAAAAGAATGTTCGGTATCCGCAGACCATCGCAGGACGAACTCTTGCGTGCGCGTGTTTTCCGTGTCTTCGAATACCAACCAGATGCGTCTGAGCTTTTGCGGCTCATCGAAAATTAGCCTTATTACCTGGGTTCCGGCGTTGGCTGCACGCCATCCCCGCTTTTCGCCGTGCAACGCCGATTCAATTGGATAGCCGCTCTCTTCCGACGTAACCTCCACCGAAGCCAAGCGATCCACGTTCAACCAGTCTTGAGCAGAAAGTCCAGGACTTGGCAGAGCTTGCGAAATGAGGCGCTTGCGCACGTCGATCCCACTCTACACCCGATTTTAGGACGATGAAACCGTTTCGGCTCACCCGGCGTCAACGATTGGGGTGCCTGACTTGTTGCTGGAAAACGTTGGATTCCTGGACCGTTCGCGACAGGCTCTTGTCAGGTCCATCGGGGCCATGTACACTTCCTTACATGTTAGCGAGCCTCATCAACCAGAGAATGGCGCAGATTTGTTGTCTGTGTTGCGCATCCGTGTCCTCTGGCATCGGGAGGCTAGTGCACTAAAGGTTTAATTCTAGCCGAGCAGTTCTATAACCCACCGCCAGAGACGAACTGGCCGGTGGGTTTTGTATTTTTGGCACGCAAGAATTGAGCAAAAGGACAAACCAATGGCAAGCACGTCACAAGAGCTGTCGAGCGGAACGCCACCTCGTGTGGTATGGGCTGACGAGATAGCCGCGCCCGCGAGTCGAAAACTGAACCACCTTGAAGCGCTCGAAGCGGAAAGCATCCATATCCTTCGCGAAGCGGCGGCGGAGTTTTCCCGTCCAGTAATGCTGTATTCCATTGGCAAAGATTCCTCCGTGATGTTGCGCCTGGCCGAGAAGGCCTTTTACCCCGGACCGATTCCCTTCCCTCTCCTCCACGTGGACACGAGTTACAAGTTCCCAGAGATGATCGAATTTCGCGATCAGTATGCGAAACAGATTGGCGCAGAACTGCTGGTACACCAAAACCGGGAAGCGCTGGATGCCGGCGCTAATCCATTCGCGCTCGGAACGCAAAAATGCTGCAGCCTGTTGAAAACGAAGTCTCTGCTCGATGCGCTTGCCGAAGGCGGGTTCAACGCCGCATTCGGCGGAGCGCGGCGTGACGAAGAGAAGTCTCGGGCCAAGGAGAGAATCTATTCGTTTCGCGATCTCCACGGGCAGTGGGACCCCAAGAATCAACGGCCCGAGCTTTGGAACATATTCAATTCAAAAATCGACAAAGGGGAAAGCATTCGCATCTTTCCGCTTTCGAATTGGACGGAGTTGGATGTCTGGCTGTACATCTACATGGAACAAATCCCTATTGTGCCTCTCTATTTCGCCAAGGAACGGGAAGCCGTCATTCGCGACGGTTCCATTGTTTTGATTTATTCGAAGGACCAGCTTAGGCTCGGAGAAAAATCCCAGAAATTCAAATGCCGCATGCGATCACTCGGGTGTGTGCCATGCACGGGAGCCATCCGGTCGGAAGCCGATACGGTTCCCAAAATCATCGAAGAGATGATTTCCTTCCGGCGCTCGGAACGCGAAAATCGCGCGATCGATCATGACGAAGAAGGATCGATGGAGATCAAGAAGCGCGAGGGCTATTTCTGATGGCTTCCACTGCTAGTGAAGAAGTACAGAGTGAGTTCGCAGTGTTCCTCGAACAGAACCTGAACCAAGAACTTCTACGATTTACGACCGCCGGAAGCGTGGATGACGGTAAGTCCACCCTGATTGGCAGACTGCTGCACGATTCGAAAACCGTCTATGAAGATCAGCTTGCTTCAGTGAAGAAGAGCCGGATCAATCGTTCGAGTGGCCCGATCGACTTTTCGCTAATCACCGACGGCCTACGAGCGGAGCGCGAGCAAGGCATCACTATCGACGTGGGCTACCGGTACTTCGCGACAGCACGACGGAAATTCATCATCGCGGACACGCCTGGGCACGAGCAATATACGCGCAACATGGCTACCGGCGCGTCGACCGCGGATTTAGCGGTGATATTGATCGACGGAACTAAGGGACTTCTTCCGCAAACGTTGCGGCACACCTTCATTTCTTCTCTTCTGGGAATTTCGAGCGTCGTTGCCGCCATCAACAAGATGGACCTCCTTGAGTATCGGGAAGAGAACTTTCTGCACCTTGAAAAAGAATTCCGTGCACTTGCCAAACAGTTGGGTATCCGGGAAGTGCAGTGCATTCCGCTCAGCGCTCTCGCTGGAGACAACGTCGTCGAACGCAGCACAAAGATGCCGTGGTACAGGGGCCCGGCGCTGCTCGAATACTTGGAGACAGTGCCGCTCACCAGGCCCGAGAGCACGCGAGGCATCCGATTCCCCATTCAGTACGTGGTCCGACCAGATGCACACTTCCGCGGATTCGCGGGACAAGTAGCCAGTGGTGTGATTCGTCCCGGTGATGTTGTTACCGCGCTTCCGTCGGGCCAACAGTCTCGCGTGGAATCGATCGTCACATACGACGGACCGCTGGCCGAGGCGTTCTCTCCACAGTCGGTCACCTTGAAGCTCGAGGATGAGATTGACCTAAGCCGCGGAGACATGCTGGTGTCGGGGGAGAATCCGCCTCACGTGTCTCAGCGGTTTCGAGCGACCGTCGTCTGGATGCATGCGCAGGCGCTCGAAGCGGGACGCCCCTTTCTGATAAAGCAATGCGCGCGACAGGTGCCAGGCAGAGTTACCAAAATCTCTCATCGCGTGGACATCGATACTCTGGAAACAGCAGCGGCAAGGCGGATCGAGATGAATGACATTGCGGTCGTGGAGCTCGAAACGAACAGTCCGCTTTTTTTCGACTCCTATCCGGAGAACAGGATGACCGGAAGTTTCATTGTCATTGATCTTCTAACGAACGCGACCCTTGGCGCAGGAATGATTCAAGAGGACCTCTCGCAAAGTGCTGACATTTCGACGGGCCAAAAAAGACTAGCTGAGAACACTCCGATCGCTCCTCTCGAACGGCACCGGCGGCATGGGCACCACCCGGCCATTTTCTTAGTCAACGTGCGCGCCGCACTTTCCAGGCAGCTGGAGCGTGCGCTCTTCGAGGAGGGGTTCCAAGTAATGTTTGTTGAAGAGAGTCTCTCCGACCTTCCTACGAAAAATGCCTGGACGACACTACACGCTGCAGGGTTCGTCGTCATCTATCACAACCCGTCACTGGGGCCAGTCGAGAGCGTGCAGTTGAAAGCCGTAGCGGGCCATCAATTTTTCGACCTTGCTGAACTGAAACTACCCGTGGGAGATGCGGAGGCCGTGGAACACCTACTGAGCCTGGCTGCATCGCTCCGCATCCCGCTGGAGCCCGGAAATTCCTGGAAGGTGATCTGAAATGGGGACCACATTTGTAGCCGAAAAAATCGAGAACCTTGCGTCTGACGAGGTCCTGAGTGCAGTGCTCGATGCGCACCCAGAACAACTCGCGTGTCTGACATGTAGTTTCCAGGCCGAAGACATGATTGTACTCAATCTCGTTCGGCAACGCATTCCCGCGATCCCCGTGTTATTCCTCGAGACCGGTTACCACTTCGCTGAAACCTACGAATACCGAGACCGGATGGCGAAGGAATTGTCCCTGAACGTGGTGAATGTGATTCCGCAGAGAACGGTGGAACAACAAGAATCGGAATTCGGGATTCTATATCGCACGAATCCCACCAAATGCTGCCAGTTGCGAAAAGTCGAGCCGTTGTTCGACGCGCTCGAGCCCTACGAGTTGTGGTTCACGGGATTGCGGCGCGAGCAATCGCCCACGCGAAAAAATCTCAAGAAGGTCGAAGAACACCATTTGCCGAGCGGAAAAACACTCTTGAAAGTAAGCCTTCTCGCGGATTGGACGTGGGGACAGGTGTGGGAGTACACCGCTAAAGAGCGGATTAGCTATTTGCCGCAATACGATCAAGGTTATTTGAGCATCGGCTGCGAACCTTGTACGGCGATTCCTGACGACCCGGCGAACCCTCGCTCGGGTCGTTGGGGCGGCAAGAAGCTGGAATGCGGCATCCACACTTTTTCCGAGAGCGGGCAGTGATGCACTACCTGATTGGACTCCTCATTGCCTTGGCGGTGGGACTGACCGGCGTCGGCGGCGGAAGCTTTACGGTGCCTGCCCTGGTGCTTCTCGCCGGCTTGACAGCAGGAGAGGCCGTGGGAACAGCTTTTTTGTTTGCCGGCGTGCTGCGCTTGATCGCAGCTCCTTTCTATCTTCTCGGAAAGCAGATTCACCGGCGCTATTTGTGGCTTTTGCTGAAAGGAGCGATTCCAGGCTTGCTTGTCGGAACCTGGGTGCTCCATATATTGAACAAGGATGCGGGGAATCCGGCGGTGATTCTGCTGCTGGGTGTTGTCTTGGCTGCTTCGTCGAGTGTGACTTTTATCAGGCGCGTGCAAAACCCGTCGTTCGCGGCGAAAAACCACCATTGGCTCCCGTGGCTCGCTCTACCGATTGGAGTGGAATCGGGATTCTCGTCCGCGGGTGCTGGAGCGCTCGGAACGGTTCTTCTTTTGAACTATTCCGAGATGACGCCGACGCAAGTTGTAGGAACGGATCTGTTATTTGGATTGGTGTTGGCAGTCATCGGCAGCGCTTTTCACTGGAGCTTTGGATCGATCAGTTTGCCGGTTCTGGCTCAACTTCTTATGGGCGGTGTTCCTGGAGTCGTGCTCGGATGTCTGCTGGCCGCGAAAGTCCCCGCGAACAAACTGAAGACGGTTGTTGCAATGGTGGCAATTTTCGCCGGATTGCAGCTGGTGTGGAGCGGAGGGCGGAGCCTGGCCCAAAAACATGCGACAAACGTAGCGCAAACCACTGCGCAAGCAGGTGTTGGCCATGCGCGCTAGCCAGCCTGGTTTCGCGCAAGATTTTCCTTGCAAGACATCGCGAATGAATCCGGTAATACCGTTCACAGCTTCGCTCAGCATTACACGCCACGATTGCCGCTGTTGACTGACCTTCCTCTCTAGTTGTGCGCCTCGCCTTAGCGGATCTACTCCGCAACCGTATGCCAGAAATTTCAAGCCCGGCGCATGGCGCGGGCCTCAGCAAGATAAATAGATTGGAGAACAAATGAGACCTCGAAGACTTGGTGAATTCCTTTCAAACTGCACGTTCGTTCTTGCATCTATGTTGTTGTTTGCCTTGTGGCTCAGCCTCGCGACCATTTGCTACGCGCAGGGAGAAGCTTCGATCCAAGGTACGGTCAGCGACTCGTCCGGCGGTGCGGTTCCAGGTGCGAGCGTCAAGGTGAAGAGTCTCGAGACGGGGGCAGAACGAAATCTGCTCACGGACGATGCAGGGCGCTACGATGCCACCTCGCTTGCTGTGGGCCGCTACGAAGTACGCGCGGAAAAGATTGGCTTTCGCGGCCAGGAGAAGGCCGGAATTTCCCTGGTACTTGGCCAGCGGGAAACAGTGGACCTGGCGCTGCAAGTCGGAGATGTAAGGCAGACCGTCCAGGTGGAATCCTCCCCGACCGTTGTCGTGATTACTACCGACGACCTTTCTGGTCTGGTTGACGAGCGCCAGGTCAAAGAGCTTCCTCTAAACGGCCGCAGTTACGATCAGCTTATGACCCTCAACCCGGGAATCGTGAACTATACGTCACAACGAGCGGGAGGGATTGGAACTTCTAACTCTGTTGTCGGCAATATGTTTGCGGCTTCGGGCCGCAGGCCGCAGGAAAATCTGTATCTGCTGAACGGAGTCGAATTCACGAGCGCATCTGAAATCAACAACACCCCTGGTGGAGTCAGCGGACAGCTTCTGGGAGTGGACGCGGTGCGCGAGTTTTCGGTGATAAAGGACACCTACGGCGCGGAGTACGGCAAGCGCCCAGGCGCCCAGGTCAGCATCGTGACTGCCTCGGGAACGAACCAGCTGCACGGCGCCGCGTACGAATTCTTGCGAAATAACGCATTGGATGCCCGCAATTTCTTTGACCACGGCGCGATTCCCGGCTTCAGACGCAACGTGTTTGGCACTTCGCTGGGTGGTCCGATCAAGAAGGACAAAACGTTTTTTTTCGTGAACTACGAAGGCTTCCGGCAGAATCTGGGCCTCAGCGACTTATCGCTCGTGCCGGATGATGCGTCACGAGCCAATGCCGTCGCGAGCATCCAGCCCCTGCTCTCGTTGTGGCCCGTAGCCAACGGGCCGGAACTTTTGACTTCGACTGGAGCGCCGAGTGGAATTGCTGAAGCGTTCAGTAATCCCAACCAGAGGATTCGTGAAGATTTTGGAACTGCGAGACTCGATCAGATCTTCTCGAACCGGGATTCGCTTGCAGTCTTTTACACCGCCGACGACAGCGAGGCTCATTCGCCCACTAATAATCCTTTCACCCTGGTGGATATTTTCCTGCGGGAACAGGTGGCCAGTCTCAGTGAAACTCACATTTTTTCTCCCGGCCTGCTGAACAAAGCGACCTTTGGATACTCCCGAGGCGCATTTTATTTCAACAGCGGCACAACGGTTGATTTGCCTGGATGGATCCACGACGGTCAGCCTGCTGGGGCAGTCGTAGTCGGCGGTGGCACAACCCTCAACGGCGCATCGCAGATCACAAACGGCGGTACCAACGCTGGCAGCAATCTCAGCGCCGCGCGCAATTTGTATAGCGTCGCGGATGAAGTTACCTATTCTCACGGCAGCCACTTAATCCACTTCGGCGGATCGCTGCAGTGGATCCAGGCTAACGATGTTCTGGTCCAAGACCAGTACGGCCAAGCTTCGTTCACCAACCTGCAGACGTTCTTGCAGGGCACCGTGAGCACCTACACCTACGCTCCGAGCTATACGCCACTGTCCTGGCGTACGCTCGAAGGCGCCTTCTACGCCGAAGACGTGATCAAACTCAAACCTTCCTGGGAGTTGCGCATCGGGTTTCGGGGCGAGTCCACAAATGGTTGGAACGAAGCATACGGCCGCGCGTCAAATTATTCCTTCAATTCACAGGGTGCAATCGAATCCCAGCCCGTTGTCGGCAGCTCGGCCTTTACTGTGAACAATGCGAAGTTTCTCCCGGTGCCACGCATCGGAACCGCTTGGTCTCCTTTCGCTTCCAAGAAGACTGTTATTCGAGCGGGCTTTGGTTTGTATTACGCTCTGCTCGACAACTTGAGTTACCGCCTGGATCAAAACGGTCCTTTCAACACGGTCTTTGCCGCCAAGAACATTGCGTTCTCGAGCATCGCGCCAGACGCCAGGTATTCGGGCGCGAAGGTGATCCCGAGTGGCGTCCAGCCGAACCTTCAAACACCGACGGTCGAATCGTGGAGCTTGAAAATCGAGCAACAACTCTCCGTAAACACTTCGCTGGGCGTTAGCTACATCGGTTCGCATGGCTACCACGAATTACTTTCCGTGGATGCTAACCTGCCAGCGCCAGCAATCTGCCCGGCAGCTCCTTGCCCCGTCGGTTATCCAGACGGAGCCTATTACTATCCAACCGGAGCAGCGCTCGCCAACGGTGGGGTATGGAATACGACCCACTGGTTTTCGCAAGGCATCAGTTCGTATCACGGTCTGGAAGTCGATGTGAATCACCGCTTCGTACGTGGATTGCAATTTCGTGGAGTCTATACGTTTGCTAAGTCGCTTGACGATGGCGACAACATGAATACCAGCGTGGCAGCAAACTCTCCGGCCTTCGTCGCGAATCCGCTACAACCGAAGAGCGACTACGGTAGAGCTTCGTTTGACGTACGGCACGCCGCGGTCCTGCAGGCGACCTATGACCTTCCGTTTGGGCGCAGCAACACATCTCATGTTCACCCGTGGATCGAGCGGTTGCTCGGAAATTGGCAAATCAGCGGAATCGAGACCCTGCAGTCCGGGCTCCCATTTACTCCGCAATTGTCTTATAACCCATCGAATGACGGCGACACTCGCAATCCAGTCCGCCCGTCTTGGAATCCCACCTTCACGGGACCAGTGATCTTGGGCGGGTCCAGCCAATATTTCAACCCCAACGCATTCGTCCAGCCTTTGCCTGGAACTTACGGCAATGTTGGCCGCAACGTCCTCACGGGCCCGAGACTTGTGGAAACGGACGCTTCTCTGACAAAGCTGTTCTCTCTTTCAGAACGACTGAACCTGCAATTCCGCTTCGAATTCTTCAACCTTTTCAATCACACGAACTTCAATGCGCCGAATCCCGTCGTATACGCGGCCGCGAGCGGCGGACCGTCGCCCACGGCCGGAATCATTACGTCCACTACGACAACTTCGCGGCAGATACAATTCGGACTACGACAACTTCGCGGCAGATACAATTCGGACTGAAATTGCTGTGGTGAACGGATTCCCGACATACTCTGTTTACCTTAGAAAAAAGCGCTGGGTGCAATGAAAGACTTTCGTGGTTCGGGTGGTATTTGTGCCATTAAATCGTCACTAGAATAATTTACTTCCAACAAATCGGGGTAAACTGCGCCTGAAAGCTTTAAAACCGGTATTTTGATTTTTCGTAGAGAACGGAATCGTACCTGCTCCGGCTATCCAGACCCCCACCCTCAATCACGAGGAGGCTTATGCCTAATTCTACGATTCGGAAATTTCTCTGCGGTATTTCTGTTGCCAGCTTGATGATTCTCGGAATCAGCAGCCCAGCCAATTCAGCTAATCTATCAAAGGGCGGCCAG
>WNFQ01002970.1_pt1 | contig 14742 bp, 12 predicted proteins | sample 5400171 | NCBI WGS metagenome assembly WNFQ01 (sample SAMN13153356, study PRJNA577476) | soil metagenome | isolation source: 20 cm soil under Madrone tree | place: USA:California | collected 2016-06-14
TTCTGGGTTTGTGGCAACCCAAATCGAAATGAAATCGCGACAGCCGCCGCCGGTCGACACTACGGTATCTGAAAACTCGCCAGCTACACCTGCTCGATCTGTGGATCCTGAATCGAGCGAAAAACCTCGTACGGGGAAAGTGGGGGAGGGATCTTGTGGCCGGGGCAGGCCTACTTCAGGGCCTTGATCTCAGCAACGAGTGCTCTGATCTGCTCCGGCGTCAATTTTTCTTTGAACGGAGGCATTTTCGGCGTCTGCTTGTCGCTGCCGTCCTCGATGGCCTTGATCAACTCAGCTTCGGGCTTCTTGGCCTTTTCCTTCATCGGAGGCGTCTTCATTTTCTCGCGGCCCTCAGCGTTGGCGCCGTGACACATCACGCACTTTGCCTTGAAGGTCGGGTCTTCGGTCAGATCGTCAGCAAAACACATCGCCGTAAGGGCCGGGGTGATCAGTAACATTGCCAGAAACAGTTTCTTCGTCACTTACTTTCTCCTATCGAATGGTTTGTGTGCAGGGGGTTGGTCTGTCTGCTCCCGGACCAACGCGTGCGGCCTGGAGCCGATACTTGGGCGCGGACGATCCGCGCCGTGCTTTGCCATCTCTGTGATCTGCCGCATCTATTTCCCTCGTCCGCGCCGGAGCGCCGAGTTCGCAACCAGGTCATGGGGGTGGTTGTGGCACGTCAGGCTGCACGAGTTCGAGGCGCGGTTATACGAAACCGGCGCGCCCGCGTTCGGCGCCACAACATTGGCGTCAAAGTTGACCAGCCTCTCACCCGAGATACTGCCGTTCTGGCCGCCCATCCCATGCGCGGTGTGGCAGGTGGAGCACGAGAATCCATCATTCATATGTCGCGCGTGCTCGCTGAAACTCGTGTTCGCGAGAATCTGATTCAGGTCGTGGCACTTGGCGCATAGCGCGTACGGCCCGTTCGCCGTCAGATCAGGACTGGGAAACAGGTTGGAGATCAACTGACCGGGCGCCGCCGCCTGGCTGAACTCATAGTGGCGCTCGAGTAGGTGCAGATATTTCGATCCATGCGGACCGTTGGCGCCGTTACCCCCGAATTCCCGATTGTCGTCGCTGTTGTGGCAGTCAGTGCAGAGGATGCGGTCAGCCATGCTGCGTCCGGGCGTGGTTCCATTCAGATTCAACATCTGGGCGCGCAGACTCGGTTGCGGCAGCGAACTGCTTCGGTCGTGAGTCACAGGGTGGCTCGAAGTGGCGGTGGCACTGAATTGAGGGATGATGTTCAACGGATCGCCCGCGGATGCGATCCAAACCGGCAAATATCCGTATTTCGTGTCCGCGGCTTTTCCAGCACTGGCCCCATGGCAGCGCAGACAGTTTTCATACTGGTTGACGGCGGGAGTCAGGACCGTTTGTCCGTCTGACGCGCTGATTCCCACCACCGAAGTTTGTGAGGGACGAATTGCGGGAGGGGCGGCAAACGATGTCACCGGCAGCGACCCGTGCGGGTTGTGGCAGTCCACGCAGGTGGCATGTCGATTGTTATTGAGCACCGCGTCTTCTTTCCGGTCATGGATATTGGTTCCGGATGCGAACGGATGCCCGATCTTCGCAAATTCAACAAAGACGTTCGGCGCTACCGGCGAGACATTGGAACCGCCGGTGTGGCAAGCCAGACAAGCTTGCTCGTCGGTGCCGCGAAGCAGTCGCGCCGGGCCGGTGGCGTTATGCAGCGTATGACAACTGGTGCACGCATTCGCCGCTACCGTGCCGTAACCGCCGACATAGGGCTGATTGGACGTTGTATTCGTGGCTTTGGCGTGAGCGCTCACCGCCCATCCACCCAGATAGTTCAGGTTGCCATTCACTACCCGGTTCGGATCATGACAAGCGAGGCACAACGCGCCGCCGGAATTGTCGCGGACGAGAAAGTCCTGGACAATCCGATCTTTGCCCTGCACATGCGGATCGTGGCAAGTGTTGCATTCGACGTTGCCTTTCACGAGCTTGACCTGTGGATCTGCCGTATTTGCCGGAGAGGAGGAAAGCAGGACATTGAGCACAGGCGAATCGATCAACGGAGTCTTCATGCTGACCGGATGCGAACTGCGCAGGTCACCGCCGAACTTGGAGGTTGCCTTCATCGACCCGGTCATAATCAACTTGCCATATGCAATCGTCTGTCCCGGGGCAACGGTTCCGTCGTGGCAGCTGAGGCACAACTTGGTTGGACTACCGAGTGGCGGCTGCAGTCCCGTCTGATGATAGGTGGTGCTCGAGTAATTCGAGTACGTCTGCATGGACAGCTGCTGATTCCAGAGCGGCGTCATAGGACCAGCCATAGCGGAGTGCGGCGCATGACAATAGAGGCAGGCCCCCGCCACGCGCCCCTTGATCGGCGACTTGCCCAGAGGAGTCATGTCGTGCGCGCCCAGCACATCGTTGAACCCCTGCGCCCAGGCCCCGCCGCAGAACGCAAAACTTCCGGTTCACTGGGTACCACCTGGGGTCTGGGCCGTTGGGCCGAAATAGTGAAACACCTCGACCCGGCGGTTGAGGGAATCGACCACGTAGATCAGGTTGTTGCGATCAACGAACAGTCCGGAAGGGAGGTTGAAGTCGCCGGGGGCGTCCCCGCTCTGCCCGAAGTAGTAGAGCAGCTGCCCCTCACGATTGAAAACCTGCACCACGCCCCAAAGCCCATCGACAACGTACAAATTGTGTTCACTGTCGAGCCCGATACCCTTCGGACGAAACATCGTGCCGTTGCCGTCGCCGGGGTTGCCGATCGCGTAGCGAAAGACGCCGGATCGATCCAGCACTTGGACGCGAAAATTCATCGCGTCGACCACGATGAGTTCGTCGCCTGCCAGGCGCAGTTCGGTAGGGAAATTGAATTCGCCATCGGCCGCGCCGTTCTGGCCGATCGCCTGAACGATGTTTCCTTCCAGGTCGAGCACAAAGATCTTGTGCCGCAAGGTGTCGGACACGTAGAGTCGTCCAGCTGCTGAATCGACCGCGATGCCCGTCGGCCGTTTGAAATATCCCTCGCCGCCTTTGATGCTTCCGATCACCCGGCGGAACTTGCTCTCGGCGTCGAATACGAAAATCTTGCCGGCTTCCGAATCGGTGACGTAGAAATTGTCTTCATCGTCCACGGCCACGCACTGGGGCGCTCGAAACGCCTCTTTGCCCTCGCGTTCAATGAATTTGTACTTCTGCCGGGGAAAATCAAACACGTGCACACCCGGGACACCGGGATCGGTGATGATCAGCCTTCCGCGTGAATCGGCCGCAATACTGTAGGGCCGTACAAGGTCGTGATACTCGGGAGCGCCCGCGACGACATCCAAAAGGCGCGTCCAGAAACCTTTCTTCAGCTTTACCTCTCGTTGCGAGGAAAAGGTGCGCTCGTACAGCAATCTCCTGCCGCCGAAGAGCTGAAGTTCAGGCGGACCGGGAAGCGGTTCGGCCTTCGTCTTTGACCCTTTAGACGCGCTGGCACTCACGACCAAAGCCATTGCGACTACAGCCGTCATGCCTACGTGTTGGAATGTCTTTCGCAAGATCACCTTGTCATCAGAAGAAATGAACTGACCGGAAGACACCTGCATAAAACGAATTCACGCGGGCAGGAATGCCGTTCTGGGCGCCGAATCCCTGCAGCAGGCGGCTGTAGCCGGCCATGAAATGTAGTTGCCGGAAGTACCAATCCGCTTTGGCATCCACCTGCTGCAGCAGATTTTCAGAAAGTTCCGACTGATTGTGGGTGCGATAGCGAGCGTGGGAGTAATCTGCCGTCAACACCAGGCCACGAAGCGGCGTATACCCAACTGCGCCGCCGTAAGAACTTCCTCCATAGAGAATCAACAGCGTTGGCGGAACAACCGGGCTTGGAAGCGGTGTGGGGATCAGCCCGACTCCGCTCTGAATGGAGTTTCCGTTCGATCGGCTGTAGTTTCCGTTGAACGATATTTTGCCCGCCGACAATGCCGAACTGTAGCCTTGGCTGAACGAACTGGAATCGCTTACCGAATCGATGCGATTTTCACTTCCATTCGCGGTGACCGTCCAGATACAGGAGCCGAGTTTGCGCCCGATATTCAACCCGTACCCATAGCCCGACTGGGTATAGGTGGCCAGCGCCGTTTGCGCATTGCGCGCGTACCGGAAGGAGGCGTTCCCGCTCCACGCGCCTACACGATGGGAGTAGCTCAGGCTTCCCGTTCCGCCGGTCGTGGCCTGGTCGTAGACGTTGGCCGTATAGCGGGTCACGCTGCCATAGGTCGCGAGCGTGCCGCCCAGCAAGGCGTGAGAATAGGAAGCACCGGCGGAGTACGCATCCGCGGAGACGCCGAATCCTCCGTAGGTCTGGTTGCGGTGGTCTACCGTTCCCTGCAAGCTAAGACCATGCACAGGAGTGTAGGTCGCGGTTCCCGACAGATCGAGCGAGTGGGATGCCTGGCCCACGATGGTTTCCTCGACTCCGCCGCCTCCGGTGACCACAGGCTGTAACAACGAACCCGCCAGATTGTCGGTGTAGGAGGCGCCCACGACCACCATGAGTCCCGGCGCAAGGTTCGTGCTGACGCTGGCAGCGGCGTTGTCGTAGGTTTGCTTCGCGGGAAAGCCGGAAAAATCCACTGTGAAATGGTTCCTGCTCAGGTTTGCGACCAGACTCGTCCTCTGCTCGAAGCGGCGCGAGATGCCGAGTTGCACCTGGTTTTGATCGGTGCTTCCGACCAGCGACTGCGAGGCGTTGGTAATCTCCGGCAACTGCTGCGTCAACTTAAAATCCGAATAGCCACCGACCAGATTGAACCCGAGCAATTGATATCCGCTATGCAGACTGAAAATTCTCGAATCACTGCTACCTCGCGTGGCCGCCCCGAGTACTTCGTAGTTACTGCTCCCGAGCCCGTAGCTGACCGAAAGTGAAGGCAGGGAGGGCTGATACATGCTCCAATTCACGTTGAAATACTGATCTTCGCCACGCGTCTTGTAGTCGATTGCCCCTGGAATACCGAACTCTCCTTCGTGATTCCAGTCTTTTCCGAAACTGATAGAGCCGGGATAACGGCTTCCGCTAAGAAGCTGGGTGGTGGCGTTGATCCCGCTGGCATCGAAGATGGATTGAATGCTGGAGTTCGCCCGCGACAGGTTGTAGTAGGGACTCACCACGAAATTCATCACTCGCGGATCAATGTAGTTCCCGCGCAGATCGGCCTCACCTCCAACGCTCAGGCTGTGGTTGGACTGCAGGATGTTTCCGTTCGAGCCGAAGTAGCCCACCGAGACGCTGCCATCGAGGTTCATATTCAGGTCGTCGCCGACGGTCACCTGTCCCTGCGCGCACGCCGACAGCAGTAAACCTGCCAGCGCTATCCCAATTCGTCGCGCCGCCAATCGCATGGCCGCTCCTTAGAGTTCCTCGATCTTTGCGGTCTTTCTCAGTTGCTGGTGGAGGGCCTGGCGAAGCGTCTCAATCCGGCTCGCCTGCAGTTCTTTTTTGAGGGAGTGCTTGACTTGCTCGTAGCTGGCCTGGTGACGATCCTGCCGTCCGTTGAGGCGCAAGATGCACCAGGAATTTTCGGTCCGGATGAGTTCGCTCACCTGGCCGGTCTTCATCTCAAATGCCACCTTCGCCGCTTCCGGAGGCATTCGGTCGCGAGTGGTCGATTGATGATCGCCCATCATCACACGCCAATCGTCTTCAGAAACTTTCTCGGCGAGCATCCCGAACTGTTCATAGTTCTTGGCAGCTTTCGCCTGGCGTAGCGCATCTTCAGCGCGCTTCCGGGCGGTCGCCTCTTGCTGCGGCGTCGGCTTGTCGGGAATAGCAATCGAGATGGTCTGAATGGAAGCAGTTTCTGGCGAAGAAAAGCGCGCGGGATTCTTCTGATAGAAAGCGTGTACCTGCGCCTCGGTCACCTCGGCTTTTTGCGCCACTTCAGCGAGCAGCAAGTCATCGATCATGATCGAGCGCCGCACTTTGTCACGCAGCTTCTGGGTGGAACGGCCGCACTCTTCTTTCAGATAAGCGTGGAATTCATTCTCGGAGCCGAACTGATCGCGAAAGGCCTTCAACGCACGGTCGAGCCGCGACGAAGAGACTTTCATGCCCCGGCGTTCCGCTTCCTGGAAAACGAGTTCCTCGAACTCAATCGTGCTCAGAGCGCCGCGACGGATATCCGCCTCCATCGCCTCCGGGAATTTCCCTCCATGCTGGCGCGCGTAAGGAAAGATTGAGAGCATCTCGCGCAGCAGGTCGTGATCGGTCAGCACCGCTCCATTCACGCGAGCTACGGGTTTTCCCGTGGCGATGATCGACGACGCTTTGAACGGAGACTTCGCAATCGGCGTGAGCAGTGCCGGATCCACCTGCCCCATCGCCGGCACGATGCCGATCAGCATGACAAACAAGAAGTGAAAATGTCTGATGATTTCATTCACAACCAACACCTTTGAAAAAAGAGGGGCGAGCGGGGACCTCCCCCCATCCTTGAGTTAGAACGTGATGCTGTTGATCCCGTAGGCCTCGTTCGATCTATCGGCATGGCAGCTACGGCAAAACTGCGATGACGAGTTGCTGGCTGGATTGGTCGAGTCATACCAGCCCTTCACGAACATACGCGTGGGGTATATGGCTGGAGTACCACCCGCGTAAGAACCACAGTAGGGATCGGTTGCCGCGCCAGTCGTGCAATTTGCGGTGGGGGTCCACACTTGCCCGAGGGATTGGCGGCGTTTCGTCATAGAGTGGTGGTCGTGGCAGCTGGTGCATTCAACATATGCACCGGCGGCCGTTGAGGGCGTACCGTTTCCAACCGTGGTACCGCCCGCCGCGGCTCCATACAGGCTGCCTGCGTGACCATAAGCAGCAACGAATGCTGCCTGGGCCGGATCGTTCGTCCACCACACCTTGCCGTTTGCGTCCACCGTACCCGACCAATGCTTGCCACCTGGAGCTGCGGCCGGAACGTAGGGGATGTGGACAGGGTGATCGTTCGTCAAGCCCTCGGTATCGTTGGCCAGCCACGTCGGAGCATGAGCGGAGCCGCCGTCGACTGTTTCAACGGTTGTTCCATGCATGCCCGAGACACTGGCTGATCCGTCATGGCAAGTCAGACAGACTGCCGTGCGATACAGCGGGTCCTTGGTGCCATTCACGAAACTGGCAACCGTAGGGTAAGTCGTAAAAGTGGTGCCGCCTTGATTGGTATAGGTCTTGCCAATGAAGGAAACACCCCAGAGAACTATGGTGCCGGTACTTGTATCTGTACCGCCGGCACCAGCAGAGCCGCTGTGCGGTAGGTGGCATGAAACGCACCCGCGGCCGTTGACGTTGTGCGCGCCCAGAACATCCTGGTCGAGCGTGAACTGAGCCATGGCAGTGTCGGCGAAGGCCGCCACCACGATGACCAGAAGAATGATGTTGAGTTTTTTCATCCTGTCGTAGACCTCCTGTTAAGTGGTCTGCATTGCGGCGGAAGCCTCGAGAACTTCCACCCTTGTCCGCCGCCGTCGCTTCCCGCCGGAAGACAAACTTGTTCGCTACTACCGGTTCACGGGATCCCCCGCCGGCGGCGCCGCTTGCACGGTCGACGTTCCGCCCGGATGGTCACGCTTTGCCTGCTCCACCGCGGCCTCGGCATCGGTGGCGTAACGAAATACCTGTAAACGGCCATTCAGCACCTGCTCGGCGACGATGACCCGGTTGTTCTTGTCGACGGTCACTCCCGAGGGCAGCGCAAATTGGCCCGGAAAATATCCGTACTCGCCGAAGTAGGCACAGAGGCGCCCTTCGCGATCGAAGACCTTCACACGATTCTGGTCAGCGTCCGCCACCCAGATATGACCGTCGCTATCCAGCGCGATCCCCTTCGGGCGTGCGAAATCGCCGGGGCCGTCGCCCGGCTTGCCGAACGTACTGATGAAGGTGCCGTCAGCGTCGAAAATCTGAATCCGGCTGTTCATGGTGTCGCTAACGTACACGTCCCCATTCGGCCCTACCGCGATGTTCGTGGGACGCGCAAAAGTTCCGGGCGAGTCATCGCCCATTTTCTGGGGCGGACGACCCAGGGTCCGAACGTACTTGAGGCTGTCGAGGTCATAGACCAGAACGTGATCTTTCAGAACGTCTGTGATATAGAGCAGCCGGTTGTTGTTGTCGGCGGCGACGCCGCTTGGGCGCTCCAGCCGGTCCGATCCAAACGTGGCTTGGAATTTATGATTCGCGTCAAAGACGAAGACGCGCCGCAGGCCTGAGTCGGTCACGAACAAACGGTCCGCATCGTCAATCGCCAGCCCAATCAAAGCTTTGAACCGTGCATCTCTTCCATTGCGGATGAACGTGACTGCTTTGGTCTCGGGGTTGAAGATGAAGACTGCGCCGACGTACGTGTCTGCGGCGTAAATCTGGCCTTTGGAGTCGACGGCAATTCCATAAGGGCGAACCAGCTTGAATTTCTGGTCGGTCTTCGGCGCTTCCACCGGCTGCACACCTGCCAGGCGCAACATCCAGGCTTCTTTCGACCTTTTCTTCTTTTTCTTTTCTTCCACCGCCGCCTGCGTAGGTTTCGGCTCACCGCGATATTGCTCGAGCCAGCGAATGCGGGCGATATCCGGCGGATCCGGCCAAACCAGATTGCTGGTGTCCACTTCAGGCAATGCGGCAGGCTGAGGCGCTTCCGAAGTGGTAACTTTCTTTTTCTTCTTGCCGGCGTGGACGGCAGGCGCCAGTGACAGAGCCAGGATGGCAATCACCAGGCAGAGCCATGTTCTCCGGTACCTTGAAGTCGCTTTGAAAACGAAATCACGCATGTTTACTCTGCTCCAAAATTCTGGTCGTGACAGTTACGACAAAACTGCAATCCTGCGATCTGATCCTTCACCAGCATCGCGCGTGCACCACCAGCGTGCGGTTGGTGACAGCTCAGGCAGTTCAGTGGCCACTTGATCTTGGTAGGATCAGCAGGATCGTGCACATCGCTCACCGGATGCCTGCCCACTGGATGCCCCGTTCCATTCGCGAAGTCGAAGCGCACTACGTGCTTCTCTGTGAAGTAGTCCTCCGGCAAACGAACCTTGCCATCGAAGATCGTCATCAGGTGCGCGTTCTCCACCTTGCTGTGGGTTGCGGTTGTGCTGTGACACTCGGTACAGACACCGTTGCCGTCGGCTCGCAGCAACTTCGGGCGCTCGCCGCCGTGCGGGTCGTGACAAGTGGTGCAACCCTGCTCAAATACCGGTTGGTGCAAGACCTTCTTGGTCTGCAGGTCCGCCTGATCGACGTGACAGTTGAGACACACGGTTACCGAGTCAGGCTTGGGAAATCCTGGCGACTTTCCGGCGTGCGGGTTGTGACAGTCCGTGCAATCTCCCTGGGCTCCGAGATGCTGGAACTTTGATTTGTCGATCTTGTCGGCCTGATCCGAATGGCAGCCCACACACAGCTCTTTCACGCTCGCTTGCGTCAGGACCACTTTCCCGTTCTTCGCGGGTTCGTGGCAAACGTCACAAAGCTTCTCGCCGAACGGCGGATGCACGAAGGCCTGCATCAGCTTGGGACGGGCTGACTGGTGCGGATCGTGGCAAGTGACGCAATCCGCTTTTCCGAACGGTTGTCCTTCGTGCGATTTGATCAACCCGGCATCGCTCGCATCGTGACACTCGAGACATAGTGCCGGGGATGACTTCGTCAAGTGGTAACCGAATTCCTCGTTGGACTTGTCGCCGGTTTTGTGAGTGACGTGGCAAGTATCGCAACCGAGATCGAGCGCAGCGTGTCGACTTCCCTCTTTCGGCGGATTCAAGCCTGTGTTGTGACAGGTCAGGCACAGGTTGTCTGTTGTCCCCGAACCGGAGGTAGACTTCAGCAGTTCGTATTTATTGTCGGAGGTATGTGGATCGTGGCATTTCAGGCAGTCGCGAATCGCCGGGCTGTGCATGTGGCCTTTGACCTGGACGGCGTCCATCTTGGTGTGGCAGGTCAGGCAAAGTTTGAGTGGCGTCGCCGTAATGAGCTTCACGCGTGTCACGTCTTTAGCGACGCGCACTTCGTGACAGCTCAGACATCCTTTCTCCGTGACTGTGTGCACCGCTTTGCCCCTTGCTTTGTTTTCGTGACACTCAATGCACTTGGTGGAAGTGACGTTGCTCTCCAATGGAACTGGATGCTGCTGCGCCACCACTGACGCCGCCAGCAACAACACCCCCAACAGACCGCCGAACACCACACGCATCAGTTTCGACCCCAGTTCCTCAACAACTGCACTTGTCGCGCGCTCGCAGGAAAATATTCACACTTACCACTCCATCTCACCAATCGATCAGGCTGCCAACTTTCGGTCGGTCTGCTCGCCCGACTTTTGATCCTCTGCTTCCGATCGCTCGAGTTCCCGGATGTAGAAGCCCAGCGCGAACACCACTACTAGAATGGCGAGTCCCGGCACTAGCACTACTTTCCTGCGAAAAGCGCGCTCCTTCATCGCCGCCTCTCCCGCGGAAAGCGCGGCCGCCGCTGGTTTCAAGCCCGCATCTAACTCTCCATTTACTTTCACGAAGCGCGCCGTATGAACACGCACCCGCGCCTTCGTGAGTGCATCGTTCGCTTGTCCGAGCACCACTTGAGCTTCTGCTACGTCCATCCCCGATCGTTCCGCCCTTGCGAGCAACCTGCGGGCATCGGCAACCCGCACTTCAAATTTGTGAAGGCGATCGTGAATGGCTTCGGCCACCTTCCCACTGTCGTCGTCGGCCGTGTGGCAGTCGCCGCACGCAGATCCAGCGGCCAGGCCCACGAAGTTGTCGTCCGGATGCTTGATCTTGTGACTGGTATGGCAGGTCGCGCACCCTTCGGCAAAAACGGCCTTATGCGGACTCTCATCAAAAAACTGTGCCTGCAGCACGTGACAGGTCGAGCACACGTTGGCGACCGATCCCGCTCCCGGCGGCACGGCGCCATGACTGCCGTGACAAGTCGAGCAGGTGGGAGCGCTCAGGTCGCCACGCTGGACCATCGCCTCGTGGTGCACGCTGTCGGTGTAGTCCGCAAATTGAGTCGCCACGATGCGATACGACTTCATAAGGGTCGCGTCGGAATGGCAACGTTGGCAGGTCTGGGCGACGTTCAGGGGATGCACGGGCGAGCGAGGATCGGAAGCAGGACGAATCTCGTGTACGCCGTGGCAGTCGGTACAGATCGCGACGTGCGTGTCACCCTTCGCGAACTGTATTCCGTGCACGCTGGTGTGATACTGGGCCAACTGGTCCGTGCGTGGTGAAGGGTTGAACCGCTTCATGTAATTCAGGTCTGCGTGGCAGGACCCGCACAACTCCGGAATCTGCTCCCGCGAGATGTGTCCGCGAAATCCGGATCCCGCCCCTTTGGCCCGAGCTTCATCCTGGGTGTTTCCGCCGTGGCAGATGTCACAACTCATGCCTTTGTGACCGTGGACGTCTGCCTGCTCCGCCGTAACTTTCAATGAACCTTCGAGCTTGGAGTGGCAGTCCACGCATACATTCTTCGTTTGCGCAGAGGCGAGAGCCGATGCGAGTAGCATCACAGTTCCCAGCAACCGCCAATAAATCGTTGCCTTGAGATTTTCCATGCCCGGCCCGTTACCTCGCCATGTATCCGACCACGCTCATCCCAGCGAGGTACGTTAGAACGAACACAGCGCCCACCCGGACATAACGCGTCCCACGCGGCCCGAGCAGCGCCTCAATGAAGGGGAGGCCAAGCCACAGCGCAGCGCCCAAACCGAATCCCAGAATGCCCAAGACTTCCCCATCCATGTGGAAGACCTTGGCGGGAATCAGCTTCAGAGTCTGGAACTGCGCCAGGAAATACCATTCCGGCTTGATGCCCGGAGGCGCGGGAGAAAACGGGTCGGCCTTGGTTCCCAGCTCCCATGGAAAGAAGGCCGCGAGCGCAATCAGGAAGCCCAGTGCGATGTACCATCCGATCAGTTCGCGCAGAAAGAAATTTGGGAAGAACTTCATTTCCTTCCGACGATGGGGATTCCGCTCCCATTCGTTCTCAACCGAAACGGGCACGCTCGTTCCGAACTTTTGGACCAGCAGCAGATGAAGCATCACCATGCCGATCGCAAGCGCCGGCAATATCGCGACGTGCAATGCAAAAAAGCGGGTCAGCGTCGCACCAGAAACATCTTCGCCACCGCGCAATATCACCATCATCGAGTGCCCGACCAGCGGAACCTGTCCGGCAACCTCGGTCCCCACCTTGGTGGCGAAATACGCGCGTGTGTTCCAAGGCAGCAGGTATCCGCTGAAACCAAATCCCAGCACCAGGAACAACAGAAACATTCCGGTCATCCATGTGAGTTCGCGCGGCTTTCGGTAGGCCCGCGCGAACGCCACGCTGAACATGTGCGCGAAAGCGCAGAAGACCATCAGATTCGCCGACCAGGAATGCACCGAGCGAACCAGCCACCCGAACTGCACGTGGTTGGTGATGCTCTGAACGCTCTCGTAGGCCTCATTCGCGCTTGGCCGGTAATAGAGCAGCAGCAGAACTCCGCTGCCCAGCTGCACGGTGAAGAGAAACAGCGTGAGTCCACCCAGGAGATACCACTGACTGTAGCGATGAACGGGAACCGTCTTCTCCCGCAAAGGAGCAAGTAATTCACCAATGTTCAACCGCTCGTCGATCCACGTCTGAACTCTTGCCGCCGCATCCATCGCTAGGCGACCTGCTTCCGGCTAACGTAGATCTCTTCACCACGCACGTGGACATCGTAGGGATCGAGGGCGCGCGGGGGCGGTCCGGATACGTTTCGCCCATTCAGGTCGTAGCATCCGTTGTGGCAGGCGCACCAGATCTGGCTCGCGTCCGGGCGATACTGCACGGTGCATCCGAGATGCGTGCAAACGGCGGACAGCGCCTTGTATTCGCCGGTGGCGAGTCGCACCAACAGAGCGGGACGATTCCCAAAGCGGAAGGTTTTTCCGCTGTTCGGCCTCAATTCTTTAATGGTGGCCGCCAACGCCTCGCTGGCGCTCAAGTCCGCTTCCGCCGGTGGCACCAGATAACGCACGACGGGATAAAACAACGACGCTACCGATCCAACTATGGTGCCCAGCAGGAAACGCAACGCAGTGCGACGCGGTATCCGCTTCGCACACGATTCCTCCAAGGGACACTCGGAGGGCAAAGCTCGCGTGACCATAGACAGTCCTCTCCCTTGGATCAAACGGGGTCGCTTGATCGTCAAAACCGCTCTTTAGGTTTTTCGACGCACCTCGGGGCAACCAGGGGAAGCTTTCCGGACGAGCGCGACAGCACGCATTCTCGGTGACGGCGTGACAGTGCCGTCTACCGCGAATGCCCGAGCAATAATCGACCTACAACTCCACATCAGGAGCAGTAGTCTGACCCTTCGGAGCACAGGATCTCCGGCCTGGAATCTGTCCTGTGTCCAAAGCTGCGGAAATTGGGGGGGCCGCGTTTCGAACTTCTTAACAATTAGGCTTTTTTGCCAGAGACTTCTCGGACCCTGGCGGGGGGAGTGTTCAGTAGTGGGCCTACCTTAGTCGATCCGATTCCAGAGCGAACACCGGCAAACGGATGAGCCCATGTAAAAATCCTTTGACAAGAGTAACGTGGCACAATGAAGTCCACTTCACTTCCCGATTTCCTCCGGGTCTCCGGTGCGATGCTCATGAATCTGAAAACGCAAGAACTCATGCACGGCTTTGAGAGTCCCGGCATTGGCAGCACGGATAGAGATCCTCCCTCCTCGATCGGCCTCGGCACACTTGTAGGACAGGAAGGCCTTCAAACGTTGCATGTCAGGAACGCCGGGCGGAATTTGCCCGTGGGTCAAAACCGGCGAGGAAAAGTCTCCGTCTGCAAATTCTTTGGCTATGCCTTGCGGATGCCGGCGTACTAGTTCCCGGGCCGATGTAGATGTATCGGAAGGATCTTTTACTTGAATTTCGATGACACCGCCGGACTTGGTGAGTTGGAAGTGGTGGGAGGTTTTGGTCTGGCTGAAGCCCATCGCCATCTCACCCTGGTGCATCATCTGGCAGTGATGTTGAGAATGTTCTTGTTGTGTTTCTTGGCGGCACCGAAGCGGCTAGCGTAACTGCCATGGACATTATCAACACTGCTGTCTTCATTGTTATTTTTGTTCCCGTTTTCTTTTCCCCATGGGCGATCCATTTCTTGATGCGACGACCGGTAAAGACTGATCTGCCAGACGCTCCAGCAATCTCGCACGCTTCCCTTCCGGCACGCTCCTGAGTTTCAGATCCTATTTTGCAAGAATCAGTTCGAGCTGCTTGTGCAGGGCGACCAACTCCATGATGTTTTCTTTGACTTCCATACGTTTCGACTGGGCTATAGCGCGTACCTGGTGGCAAGGAACTCCTCCCTTGGTCGCGAATTTTCAATAGAGTGGTGAGTTTGGCTAAGGAGGATCCTACGCTCAAGGCGCGACGAATCAAATGAACTCGCTCCAATGTGTTGCCGGGATAGTGCAGTGAAGCTAATTGATGATCTAGCAGGTGAAAGTCCTGCCAGTGCAGATTACGCAGTTGGCACTGTAGTGATATCCGGCGACGGGGCGGGCGACCAAACCGTCGGAAGCTCGGAAGTGTGCGCTGAGCAGCGCGTTGTTCAGGAGGGTTGAAGTCCCTCTGGCGCCCGAATGAGGGGCGCCATATCCAAAAGCGGGGGTAATATCTCGCTGGCCGAAGAAGGCAGAAGGTATGGAGACGTCTAAACGGGCAGATAGCGCC
>WNFQ01002536.1_pt1 | contig 14740 bp, 11 predicted proteins | sample 5400171 | NCBI WGS metagenome assembly WNFQ01 (sample SAMN13153356, study PRJNA577476) | soil metagenome | isolation source: 20 cm soil under Madrone tree | place: USA:California | collected 2016-06-14
GACGGCGGCAATGACATCGTGGCGCTCTCGCGATAATGCGGCTGCAAACCGCGCGTCACCGAGATGTCGCAACTGGTTTCGAAAAGTGAAATATATGCGCTCTACATCTTCGCCGGCGAGGACATAGGGTTCATCCATGCGAACACGCGCTTCCAAGAACTGGCTATGAAGAAGTCGCTCGCCAACGGGAGTGTACCACTCGCCATACTGGGGAGCTGCACAACCAGCGAGCAACACGGAAGCAAGAAAAGCGACCGCGCAACGCATAGGCCTAACGAGAAAGAGATAAGCCACGGCAGGGCGTCGTGGCAAACACTCTAAACTTATTTCGTAGTGGGGCCGTTGGCTTCATCGATTGGTTAGATCGGATAAGAGAGGGTTTGGTGTCGTGATCTCATGCTCTCCTGTAAGCCGCCACACGCTTTTCCGGCGCTCGAGTCGATCGCAGGCTTGAATATGAGCCTGCAGCGAAAAACAGATGGCAACGTGATCTCGGTCAATTACGCGCACTCGACGAACGCGAGCTGGCGAGCCGCGTGAGTCGGTGCGGTACGGCTGCGCGACGGCTATCGCCCTGCCGATCTCAGCACGTGATACGGTATCAACAGATCCTTCAACGGAAGGTGCGCGAGATGACGGCGCGGCGCACGAGCTTAGCGTCACGGCGCAGCAAAGAAGACCGATGCCAAGCGTGTGCATCATGGATCTAACGAGAAGAAGATCAGCCGCCGCTGGCGAGAGCGAGGCTAATTAACATCGACAACTCTCTCATAAAATCTTGGAAACTTTCGCGCCAGCCAGCGGTTGGCTGCACCGCTTGGTTAGATAGCGCTGGCGCCAAAGCTCCGAAAAGTTTGTCCCCATAAGCCCAAACAGCGGTTCCGAGGACTGAGAGTACAAGGGTTAGAACATCCACCCACCACTGGCCCCGAGATGTTCTCAAAACGTGACCGCGTACTTCGGCGTTAAAGAATTTCTTGTAGTGCCTGACGAGGCTCCTGTAAGCCAGCACTCCACTGAGCAAGACTGCGACACCGCCCGACCTATGAAACCAATCGGCTCGGCCGGCACTGAGGTCAATCCGATAGCAAAACAGCATGAAAGCCACGGCCAGTGCGAGGAGGGCAACATCGACCCATAGCTTTCGGCAGTCCGTTTTGGCTCTGGGTATAGAGGGAGCGGTCATCGTTTTGGGCGCTGTCTAACGAGACAGAGATAGGCCACGGCAGGCCCGCCGCGGCGGGTAGACTAAAGCGAAGACAATGAAACTCGATGCGTGAAAGCCAAGCTGAGGAATCAACGAGAGCACCACGCCAGCGATGACGGAAAAGATCATCGCGGTGAAATGAGTCCCATCAGTGGCATTGCGGAAAGGTCTTCCAAGCGAGGCAAAGGCCAATCAGTGCGACGAGGATATGCAGTCCAACCCAGAGGTGGTGAAGGCGCATAGGGGCAATTCGGGGGAACTTCTTGCGGTGCTCCTTATCAGCCGCAGGCTTGATCGTCATGATTTCGGGGGCGGGTAGCTGCTCGGAAATCGCCCGGAGAAGATGTTCGGCTGTCTTGCCGTGGAGGCTGCCAATTACGAAGAGCGCGAATGGGAAATCTGCTGAGTTTAGTTCCTTGTCTAAGCCGATTGCGGTTACGGCGGCACCTGCGAGAACAAGGCAGAGGCCGCATACCGTAGAGCGTTGAGCTTCGTGCTGCCGGCCGTGTTCAAAGTTGTCTTTCGCGAGGCGCCAGAGAATCTCAGTTTTGTTGTCCATAATGTGGCAGGATCATATCAAGGATTCCGCTTTTCGGGGAGGCGCTAGCAACGCCTAACGAGACGGAGATAAGCCACGGCAAGGGTGTCGTGGCAAAGACATCGGAGTTGTTTCGCAATGGGGCCGTTGGCTTCATCGATTGGTTAGGTCTATTTGTGTCGGTTCTCAAGAGACTTCTCCCATGCTGCAAGACTCTGCGGAGTAGCCATCGGGTGATGCGGATACGATACGCTGCCCGTGCGCTTGTCCACGCGAATCGCTCCTGCCGGCTGATAAGCCTGACCTATACGAATGGGGACCTCCCAATCTGTCGGACGTGAAATGGGATCTTCGACGATGCCGCACAGTGAGAGGTACTGCATCATGTATGTGGTCGCCAGATCGTGCGCGCGCTCAGAGCTGATTGGTTGAGGGCGCGCCGCCGAAGTAAAGGAGAGTGCAAGGAAAATACCGACTGCCGTCAGGACGCGTGTCATAGATCTAACGAGAAGTAGATCCAAAAATTGCGTCTTTAAAGCCGTAATTTTTGGACCTAATCCGGCTTGAACTGGTGGACAGAGGGAAGAGAATCGACTTCACGCCCTCAAACTTTATCCGCCGTGGACCATCAAAACAAACCGAAACTGCTCGATCTCGTCCGCGACGCGATTGGACGAAAGCATTATTCCATTCGCACCGAACAATCCTAGTGTTGAGGGTTGGTAGTTGAGAGTTGAGGGACTTATAACGACGGAATGTTTAACTTTGAAAAACTCGATGTCTGGCAGGAAGCAATTCAGTTTGCTGATCTGGTGTATGAATTGACCGGCGACTTTCCGGGCGAAGAGCGCTTCGGATTGACGAATCAGATGCGGCGCGCAGCCGTTTCGATTTCATCGAACCTCGCGGAGGGTAGTTCACGTGCGTCACGCACGGATTTCGCTCGGTTTGTAGAAATCGCGACGGGTTCTCTGTTCGAGGTTGTTTCGCAAACTACCATCGCGCTTCGGCGAAAGATGATTGCCTAGGACGATCACGATCGGATCTACGCGGCAGCGGAAAAGCAGAGCAAAATGCTCAGCGGATTGCGCAGGTCTTTGTCTGAGGCGTAGCTCTCAACTCTCAACCAGAGACGCTCAACGCTGCTAAGCTGCGCGCCGCCGAGAGCGCCGGGAAGTGGCGGAGTGACGTCGGGCGCGGCGGCTTCATCGACTGGTTAGGTCATTTCTCCAAGTCTGTTAAGTGAAGAGAATCACCGCGGATATGAGAAAGGCTACGGCCCAATTCAGCAGCGTGAAACTCACGACCGTAAATGGTTGAATCCGCCTCATCCGAAAGTATTCGGTCGGCATATATCCAAGTTCGGACAATTGCGCATATGCAAGAAGTGACCGCCGATAGAATTTCCAAATCGAAATTAAGAGAAGGGCCGCATAGAGGAGAACTACAACGCAGGCACAGTAAGCAATTCCTCGATGAGTGTGAAGAAAGCTTCGGGCATCGTTTGAAGCGAGGGTCCATCCCAGCAGGAGCGTTAGCACAGTTACGTTTTTGAACTCGAAATCAAAAAGGCCGGCGTAATGGTCCTTTAAAAGGCCGAAGAGTGTATCGAACTTTTCTTTGGGTGATGCTTCTAATGGTGGCTCCATATTCATGGACGGTAATTGGCGTAACAAGAATTGGACGAAAATTCGTCTAACTCGGAACCGAGTGCCGCCTCCTCGTCGGGATAGCCACCTTCAAGCAGATGCGTGGCAAAGCGGTTGTCGAAACGTCTGGCCGCACCTACGCTGGAGCCCCGCCGAGGGCGCCGGGTAGCGGCGGGGCGGCGTCGGGTGCGGCTATGACTTGCTTGGGCGGTTTTTCGGCTGGCATTTTTTCACCCGGCGGCGGAGAAACGCCTGGCGGCGGATTAATCAGGCGGCCGTGCTCGACGATTTCTTTGATTTGCGAGCCGTCGAGCGTTTCGTACTCGAGCAAGGCTTTCGCGATGACTTCGAGTTTATCGCGGTTCGCGGTAAGAGTTTTCTTCGCGAGTTGATACGCCTCATCGAGCAGTTTTCGCACTTCCTGATCGATTTGCTCGGCGGTCGCTTCGCTGTAATCGCGCGCGCGAGATATGTCGCGGCCCAGGAAAACGTAATCTTCGTGGTCGCCGTATTCGACCATGCCCATTTTCTCGCTCATGCCCCATTCGCAAACCATCCGGCGCGCAATTGCCGTAGCCATTTTGATGTCGCCACGCGCCCCATTTGTGATGTCGCCAAAGATGATTTCCTCCGCAACGCGGCCACCCATGCTGACGGCCAGACCGGCAAGCAATTCGTTTTTGCGATTGGTGTATTTGTCTTCTTCCGGCAACCACATTGTTGATCCAAGCGATGGTCCGCGCGGGATGATCGTGACTTTGTGCAGCGGCTCGGTGTGAGGAAGAAGTTCGAGCAGCAGCGCGTGGCCCGCCTCGTGATACGCAGTGTTTTGTTTTTCTTTTTCGCTGAGCGCGAGGCTCCGGCGTTCTTTGCCCCAGCGAACTTTGTCGCGCGCTTCTTCCAGTTCGGCGAGCGTAATCCCCTTTAATCCGCGCCGCGCGGCGAGCAATGCCGCTTCGTTAATCACATTGGCCAGCTCAGCGCCTGAGTAACCGGGCGTGCCGCGCGCGACCACGGCGAGATCGACGCCTTCGGCAAGTTTCACTTTCTTGGCGTGCACGCGCAAAATTTCTTCGCGCCCTTTCACGTCGGGCAAGTTAACGGTGATCTGGCGATCGAAGCGGCCGGGACGCAACAACGCGGGATCAAGTACATCTGGGCGGTTCGTGGCGGCGATGATGATTACGCCTTCCTGCGTATCGAAACCGTCCATCTCCACGAGCAACGCATTCAATGTTTGCTCGCGCTCGTCGTGGCCGCCGCCGACGCCGTGGCCGCGATGACGCCCGACGGCGTCGATCTCGTCGATGAAGATGATGCACGGCGCGGATTTCTTGCCCTGCTCAAACATGTCGCGCACACGGCTTGCGCCGACGCCAACAAACATTTCAACAAAGTCCGAGCCACTGATGGAAAAGAACGGAACATCCGCTTCGCCTGCAATGGCGCGCGCCAGCAGCGTCTTGCCCGTGCCCGGCGGGCCGACCATCAACACGCCTTTGGGAATGCGGCCACCGAGTTTTTGAAATTTTTTCGGGTCACGCAAAAATTCGACCAACTCCTGCACTTCATCCTTGGCTTCCTCGACCCCGGCGACGTCGCGAAATGTGAGCTTATTTTTGTCCCGGGCGAGCATTCGCGCTTTCGATTTACCGAAATTAAGCGCGCCTTTTCCAGCCATGCGGATTTGCTGGCGAAACAGGAAATAAAGCACGAGCAGGAACAGGGCGATCGGCAGAAAACCAACCACGGTTTGCGCGAGCATGTTTGATTCCGTTTTGATGGCGGGCTGCATGCCGGCGGCAGCGAGTTTCTCCTGCAAATTATTGGTGAAAGTCAAATAGACTGTGGTTCGAAACGGCATCGGCTGCGCTGGCGCCGAGCCTATTCCCTGGCGGATGTACGCACCGCGAAGCGTTTGCGTCGGCCGGCCGTCCTCAACCACCAGCTGGAGCGGATAGTTTTTGTCGTTAACGATCTGCTTGTTTTCCAGCAGCTCGAGAAAACGATTATACGGCACGTCTTCGACCGGCTGCATGCCCCCGCGATAAAAGAGCATCGCCATCGCAATCAGACTGAAAGCGATCACGATGAGAATGACGCCGCGCCAATTAAAATTAGGCTCGCTTCCGCGCGACCTATTGTCCTTTTGCGAGTTACGATCAAACTGGGCCATAACAACTGTTAACGATGTTAAAAATTATCATGAACAAATTGGCAATGCAAAATGCGGGGTGGCAGTGCGTATATGAGGTAATCATTGGTCATCACATTAGTCATTTCATAATGTCATTCTGAGCGTAGCGAAGAATCTCGGATCAGTCTCTGGGACCATGGGGTTAGACCAGAGATGTTTCGCTTCGCTCAACATGACAGCATGGTTCGTCGTTCGGATTTCGTCATTTCTTTTCACCTTATATTCGTGGCCGCGCATTGCGTCGCTTGCCGGTTTCGGTTAAAATTCGCACTCGACAATCGATATGACCGAACTCGTTTCATCCGTCGCAGATAAGATCGACCGCGCTGTGCAGCGGGTCACCCCGCTTGCGTATCGGGTGCGACGTACTGGCCGCCGATGGATGCGCCGGGCGTTGCGCAAGCCCCGCAGCGTTTCGGAGGGACCAAATCTGTTGCCGTTGTTGATCCAGGTGCTGGCCGGTTTCACGAAAGCCGACGGCGTCATAATGGAGGAAGAGATCGATTCGAGCCTGGGCTTCCTGCGTTACGATTATCCCGAGGCGGTTTACTCGGAGCTACGGCAGTTGTTCCGGCAGGCGCTTTACGAGCAGCAGGATCTTGCCGTGATGGCCCAGAAACTCGGCGCGCAACTGAGCACCGAACGCAAGATCATGCTCGGAGTGCAGCTCTACGACCTGATCTCGCAGGCCGGTTTAAAACAAGAACAGGTGGTGGCGTTCTATTCGTTCATGTCGCAGATGGGCATGGCTGCGCAGGCGATCGACATCGTTTATCAACTCAACGCGTCCGAGGACTCGGACCCGTCAATCTATCAGCACGGCGCGTCGCCCCTGGAGTCACTCTCGTTCGGCGCTGACGGCAAGGCCGACATCATACTCAAGAACCTCGGCGAAACCGATCGGCTGATGGCCTTTCGTTATCACGATCTCATTTTGCTAAAAAATTATAGCAACCAAAACATCTCGGTTCGCGGAAGACCTTTGGTGCGCGGCGGCTTCTGCCGGATTTATCCTGGCCAACGCATTTTGGCAGGCGACCAGGTGCTCACGTACCAGGAGCTAGCCCAATATTTCAACGCTAAGAAAAACGTCTCACTCCCACAGATTTTCATCCGGGTAAACAGAGACTCGGATGAAGTGCAGTTGGAACGGTCGCGAACACGTGAAAGCGCGCTCCGCGTGACGTTTGGATTGAACGTGCGCGTGAAAGCGTTGCGCGACGTGAATGCCGAACTCAAAGGAGTCAAGTTGAAAGCCGGCACACAGGTCGAGGCAGCACTGGAGGACAAGATCGTTTTCCACAATGACAGCGAACTGGATTTGAACGATCTGCGCCGGCGCGCTCGCGCGCTTGGCGGCCGATTTCAACTCAAGGCGTCTAAATCGGAGTATTTGGTTTCAAACGATCCGAGCCGGCTCGAAGCTGACGATATTCTGCTTTCGCCAGGCACGAGCGGCGACGTGGTGCTGAAGATTTTTTGCGATTACGATCAGCGAGTCGGTGTTCTTGAAGTGATCGAAGCCGATCGGCCGATCATGGTCGGCGGCGAGCCGGTGCGCACAACCGCGCAGCTTAAAGATGGCGATACGATTCGAATCGACGTTGGACAGATTCTGCGGTGCAACTTCTCGGAACGGATCATCGAGGAAGAGCGGAATATCATTCGTAGTCTTGAGCTAAACGAAGTCACCCATCGTTTTAGCAAAGGTGAGATTGGTCTGGAGGGAATCTCATTTAGCGTCATGCGGGGCGAGCTTGTTTGCGTGATGGGCGCCAGCGGTTGTGGAAAAAGCACGCTGATGCGAGTGCTCGCCGGTCAGTTGCAGCCCTCCAGCGGCGACGTCTTTCTCAACGGACAGTCCGTTTACCAGAATCTCGATGCTTTGAAGCAGTACATCAGTTATATGCCTCAGCAGGACGCCTTCGATGAACATCTCACGATCGGCGAAAATCTGCTGTTTGCGGCGGCGATCCGCGCGCCACACCTCTCACGGCGCGATCGCAGCCGGCGCCTGGACGCGAAACTGGTCGAGTTGGGATTGGGCGAACGCCGCGACGCGGTTGTCGGCAGTCCTGAGAGTAAGACGCTGAGCGGTGGCGAACGGAAACGCCTTAACATCGGGCTCGATATGATCGGGATGTCGGATGTTTATCTGTTCGACGAACCGACTTCCGGCCTTTCTTCAAAGGACTCCGAGCACGTCATGGAAATCATTCGGAGCATGGCGCACAACAAGATCGTCATTGTCACTATTCACCAGCCAAGCTCGAAAATTTTCCAGATGTTTCACAAAGCGATCCTGCTCGACAAAGGCGGACGGCTTGTCTTTTTCGGAACGCCTTCGGACATGCTGCGCTATTTTGCGGAGGCGGAGCATCAACATCAGTTCGGCGCTGAATTGGGCGCGTGTCCATCGTGCGGGACGACGCGGCCGGAATTCATTTTCGATGTGCTGGAGACACCGTTGCGCGACTTGAGTGGCGATATCATTTACGAAGAAAACAGCCGTGGTCAGCTTGTGGCGGCCCGCCGTTACTCTCCGGAATTCTGGCGCGACAAGTACGAGGCGTTCCGCCTAATTCAGGACGTCAAGCAAGTTTCCCTTCTTCAGGAACCGGTCGCGCCGTTGCCTGCCGCGCCGATCGAGAGAAAGCGGCTCCCAGTTCGCTGGCATGATGAATGGACGCAATTTCGCACGCTGCTGCGCCGTTCTTTTCTAAGCAAATTGCGCAACCGCGCCAACATGGTGATTACGATTGGCGTTTCGCCTGTGCTGGCGCTGCTGATCGCGACCATCCTGCGCTACTCTGAAAACGGCACGTACGACTTCGCTTCTGCGTATCACATTCCGACATTCCTGTTTCTCGGCCTGATCGTGGCAATGTTTCTTGGGCTAACCAACAGCGCCGATGACATCATTCGTGATCGGCCTGTGCTGCAACGTGAGCGCAATATCAAGGTTCGCCTGTCGTACTACGTCATCTCCAAAACCCTCACGCTCGGCGTATTTGCCTTTATTCAGTGCGTCCTGTTTGTCCTTATCGGCAATTCCTTCCTGCAAATCCGCGGAATGTTTTGGTTAGACTTGGGGATCATGTTCATGACCGCGATGAGTGGCGTCGCACTGGGCCTGCTCATCTCTTCCCTCGTGGCCGACCCGAAGACGGCGGCCAATATCGTCCCGCTGGTTTTGATTCCACAGATCATCATGGGTGGCGCTCTTATTAAATATGAGGATATGAACCGCAACCTTGCGTTGCTCTATTCGCTCTCACATTGGATCTCCGAACATCCGAGTACCGACAAAACGGTGAAGACGGAGAGCAAGCTGCAGGTGCCCTTTGTCTGTCAATTCATCGCCATGCGCTGGTCTTACGAAGAGATGATTGTCGCTCAAGCCAAACTCAATCCGCTCACGCGGCGGCAGGATCGCGCGAATGACGAGATCCAAAAGCTCGCACCCAAAGCGAACACACCGGGGCTACGTGCACGCCTTAACGACTTGAAGGATGTCCTGGCGTTGCTCTCGGGCCTGGAAGGGCGTTCGACTCGAGATGTAGATCGTTATCTGAAGCTGGTGGACCCTGTGTTGGCCGGAAAGCAGAAGTTCGATGCCTCGCTCTTTAAAGACCCGAAGGGTCCGGTCACAGCCGAACAAATCTACGTCAACCAGAAGGTGTCCGATCTGATCTCAAAGGCGGAGATGGAACAGAACGATTATCGCCGCGGCAAAAAGCCGAACGTGTTCTTTGGCCTGAAGAAACGTTATTTTGGAACGCAATTCGGCGTGTTTACCTTCAACACGATTGTGCTGATTGCGTCCACGCTTGGACTGCTTGTGCTCCTACATTGGATTTTGCGAAAACAACTTGAAGTGAGACGAAGCTAAATGAAAACAAAAACCCGAAATCCGAAATCCGAAATCCGAGATGGCCAAATCCGCCTCATCGTCGCGGCCAGCGAAACCGACCCGGATATGCTTTACGCGACGAAGTTTTGGGCGCCCGATCCGTTCATTTTTTTGCAGCGCAACGGCAAACGCACGCTGGTCCTGAGCGATTTGGAAATCGATCGCGGTCGCAAACAGGCCAAAGCGGATGAATTCTTCATGTTCAGCCAGTTCGAGCGCGAGGTGCAGGGAAAATCTAAGAAGGCGCCGGCGTATGAAAAAGTTCTGGCGCATTTTCTAAAGAAACGCGGCGTACGATCGGCAATTGTTCCGGCAAATTTCCCGCTTCGCTACGCGGAGGAACTAGCCGCGAACAGAATCCGTGTACGTGCGACGAACGGATTGTTTTGGCCGGAGCGCGAAGCCAAATCGGAAAAAGAAGTCGAAATGATGGACCAGGCCTTGAGGATCACGGAAAAAGGCCTCAAACGCGCGATCGAAGTTTTGAAAGAATCCAAACCGGGTTCCGGCAAACGATTGCGCTGGCGCGGTAAAACGCTGACTTCGGAAATGCTCCGGGCCGAAATTGATTCCACGATTTTGCGCGCGGGCGGTGTTCCGCTAGGCACGATTGTCGCAGGTGGAGATCAAGCGTGTGATCCACATGAGCGCGGGTTCGGACCGCTTTACGCGGACTCGCTGATTATCCTTGACGTTTTTCCGCGCGACGCGAAGACCGGATACTTTGGCGACATGACGCGCACCGTTTTGCGTGGGCGCGCAAGCGACGCGCAACGAAGACTTTGGGACGCAGTCAAAGCCGGACAAGCACTGGCGTTAAGAAGAATCAAAGCTGGCGTTGACGGGATGACGATTCACAAGGCGATCCAGGAACTTTTCGCCAGCCGCGGTTTCCCGACCGAGATTCGCAAAGGCAGACGCGTGGGATTTTTTCATGGCACTGGTCATGGGCTTGGGTTGGAAATTCACGAGTATCCGCGTCTGCAAAAAGTGACGCTGAAAGATCGCCAGGTGCTAACGGTTGAGCCCGGCTTGTACTATCCCGGATTAGGTGGAGTACGCTTGGAAGACGTGGTTTTGGTAACCAAAACGGGGTGCAGAATTCTGTCCCGTTTTCCAAAGCAATTGGAGATTTGATCAATTTGGCAGGGTCGGCGCGGCGACACATCGCAGCGGGATGTCCCCACACGAAATGAACGCGCAACGCGATCGGGCGTCTAATTTCCCGCCGGCAAAGTGACAAGTGGCTTTGCGGCGCTAAATTCAATTCAACATGTTTTACCCATACGGTTTTGGTCTTGGATCGCACTGGCTGCTCTACGTCGGTGTCCCATTGATCCTCGGAATTTGGGCGCAGATTCGTGTGACCAGCGCGTTCCGAAAATGGGGCGAGGTGCGGGCAAGCGCGAACGTCACGGGAGCAGAGTGCGCGCAGGAAATTTTGCGGGCCGCCCAAATTCATGATGTGGAGGTTGTCGAAACGAACGATTTTCTTGGGGATCATTACGACCCGCGCGACAAGAAACTCCACCTGTCGAGCAATGTTTATCATACGCCTTCGGTGGCGGCGCTGGGTATCGCTGCGCACGAGACTGGTCACGCGATTCAACACGCCCGGGCGTATGCGCCCCTGAAAGCACGAATGGCCATTGTGCCGGTGACGATGGTCGCTTCGCAGATGCTGCCGTTCATTATTATCGGGGGCCTTTTCTTCCACGTCACCGGTCTGATTACGCTCGGCATTTACTGCTATCTCGTGCTGGTGGTTTTCCAATTGGTTACGTTGCCGGTGGAATTCGATGCTTCGCGCCGGGCGAAAATTATTTTGCGCGAAATGGGCATCGTGCAGCCGGGCGAGGAAACCGCGGGTGTGAACAGCGTCTTGAACGCGGCCGCGCTTACGTACGTGGCTGCGTTTATCGCTGCGTTGGGGAATTTGCTCTGGTTGATGTCGCTCCGCGATCGTCGGTGATCCGGATCATTGCATTTGAAGCAAAGATGAATCCCTCAGTCGCATTACCTGCTCGCCGGATCTCGGATTTGTTATCGTCGGGTCTGCCGGCTCGTGCTAAGTCTAAGCGCGAGGCGATGGACCAGCCAAGAACTGACCCAGATCAGGAGTTGGTGAAACGCACGCAGTCGGGCGCGGCTGCTGCTTTCGACGAACTGGTGATCAAATACACGCCGCGTCTGTACGGCCTCGTTTACAACATGACCTCAAATCACGAGGACACGAATGACCTTTTGCAGGACATTTTCGCCAAAGCATACAAAGCGATCCGCGGGTTCCGGGGCAAATCGTCCTTCTACACCTGGATTCATTCCATCGCAGTGAACATGACGCTGAATTTTCTCAAAAAACGCGGGCGGCGCTTTCAATTGAGTCTGGATGATGTCGACGCGAGCGTTCAAAACGACAAGGAATTCCTGGAACTAACAGCGACGAGCAGTCCGGTGCGCGAGGCGGATCTCTCTGAGCTGCAGCGAAGATTGAACGAGGCCATGATGAAACTGTCTGATGAACACAGAGCAGTGGTCACCATGTTCCATATCCAGGGGATGCCCCACGCTGAGATTAGTAAGATCTTGCGCGTCTCGGAAGGAACGGTACGTTCGAGGCTCTTTTACGCGAACCGGCAGTTGCAAAATTATTTGGATGAATTTCGGAAGAACCCCGTTTCTTAATCTGCACTCAAATGGACGAATTTGACGACAGCGAAATCGCAAGGCTGCTTCGGCTGAAGCGCTACGAGCAACCGCCTCCAGGTTACTTTGAAAATTTCCTTCATGAATTTCATCGGCGACAGCGCGATGATTTGCTTCGGCAGCCTCTTTGGCGCATTTGCCTGGAACGCGCTCATAGTTTCATAACGCGGCTGGATGTTCGTCCGTTGGCCTCATATCCCACCGCCGCCGCGGCAGTCTTCGTTTGCGCCGCTATCATTTCGCTAAAGATTTATCAACAACCCGAGACGGCTCGCGTCGCTCAGCAGAGTCCGCCGACTTTATCGTTGCCGGCGAATGCCGAAGGAGAATGGAACCTTGCAGCTCCGGTTTCAATGCCGATGTTAAGGACGCAGCCGGTTCGCAGTTTTCGTGAAAGCGCCCAGACTCACCGAGCCGCACCGCCTCGGTACGTGCTCGATAGTGTCCCCGTGAGTTATGAGCCCACTTTCAGGTTCTAAACGCAGCAGCGTAATTGCACTCGCGCTGATTTTCTTTTCAGGCGGCGGTCTGCTTTTTGCGCAAGAGCAGCCCGCCGCCACGATCAGCGAGCACGTCAAAGAAATCTTCGAGCGCGCGGCCAAAGCCGTCGTCAAGATTCACGGCGTCGATGAGCACAGCGAAATTTGCGGCACCGGATTTTTCATTGATCCCACCGGCACGCTTTACACCGCGTACACGGTCGGCGGCGAGGCTGGCAATTTCTCGGTTGAGTTTGGCGGCAAAAAATATCCGGCGCGGCAACTGGTGGCAGACGTCCGCAGTGGGACGGCGATGTTAAAAGTAGAAGAGACCACTCCGGCCCTGCCGATTGGTAAATCCGAACAACTGGAAGTTGCAACGCCTGTCGTAGCGATCGGTTTCCCATTGGATCTGCAGGAAACGCCCAATTTCGGGATGATCGCAGGATTCGACAGGAAATATCTCGGCCGTTTTTTTTCAACGATCCACTTGCGCGTGAATGTTCCCACCCAGCGAGGTGAGGCTGGGGCGCCGCTGTTGAACATGAGGGGCGAAGTGGTGGGCATTATCGTCAGCAGCTTGGAAAACAACTCGTCCTGTTACGCGGTCCCTATCGAAGCGGCGGAGAAAATCCGCAATGACTTTGTTCGTTTCGGAGAGGCCAGACACGGCTGGGTCGGCGTCAACCAGCTGACCGAGGCCCCCGAACCTGCGGGAGGTTCGCGAGCCCGGGTGACACAAATTACGGTCGGCACGCCTGCGTCAAAGTGCGGAATGAAAGAAGGCGACGTGCTGTTGCAGCTGGGACAGAAAAGAATATGCGAACCGGAGGATGTGTTCGACGCGTCATTTTACATTACAGCCGGCGAGATGGTCCCAATTACAGTTATGCGGGGTGACAAAAAACTTACCTTCCACGTCCAGGCTGATCTTCATCCGGTGAGCAAAAACGTGCCGATGCTACCCGACGGCACGGAGATTCCCACGGCAGCCGACGCGAACCGTTCGATTTTCCTGAAGCTCGAATCCGAGGCGCAACACACGCCATAGGGGTAGCGCACGCGCGTCATATTGGTTTTTTCGGCGTCTCGCCGAAACAATCTTTGATTCCGACTTTGTAAAATTCTGCTGCAACGCGCCGTTTTAGCACAACGGCCACATGTACCTTTTGGCCACAGGAGGCTACCAGGACGACACGATCTACAAAATTGCTCCCGACGGCACGTTCACCAATTTTTTTGGCGTATCAGGCCACGCGTACTGGATTTCGATTCAGCCGCCAGCCCCTTCACCGACGCCCACGCCTACTACGACTGCGACGGCGACGGCAGCAGCTACAGCTACAGCTACAGCTACAGCTACAGCCACAGCCACACCAACCCCCACGGCAACGGCAACCTTCACGCCTACTGCGACGTCGACACCCACTGCTACAACAACAGCAACTGCAACAGCTACGGCTACTGCAACCGCTACTGCAACCGCTACCGCTACGCCGACTCCACCACCGCCGCATCCGACTCCGCGACCTCATTAAGAATCATCAGTGGTGCGCACGATACAGCCCGCGGTTAATTGAACGCTGACCAACAGAAGTTTTGCACGAAGTGTCTTGGGAGTGCGGAGCGTCCTCGCACCGCTTTTCGGCAGCGCTCCGTTGGACGCAAAGCGACACGAAGACGTGTCGAACTCCCAAAGCTGCGCGAAATGTTTTCGAAACCTCTTTCGTATTTGCGCCGATTCGCGTGACTTGCGACCGAATGGCGGTTGCGGCTGAGCTGGATGGTAAATTCGCTACAGCATTTTACGAAATCCCGCTTAGTCGATGATTTTTACTCCCATTTCTTTTGCCTTCTCGAACTTGCTGCCGGGTTCGGCGCCGGCGAGGACGTAATCGGTTTTCTTGCTCACGCTGCCGGTGACGTGGCCGCCGAGCGCTTCGATTTTTTCCGTTGCTTCCTCGCGCGTCATTAAAGGCAGTGTCCCCGTGAGGACAAACGTCTTTCCGGCCAGTGGCAATGCAGCTGCTTTCTTCGCTGAAACTTGTTCG
>WNFQ01001993.1_pt1 | contig 14736 bp, 14 predicted proteins | sample 5400171 | NCBI WGS metagenome assembly WNFQ01 (sample SAMN13153356, study PRJNA577476) | soil metagenome | isolation source: 20 cm soil under Madrone tree | place: USA:California | collected 2016-06-14
GCGATTAACCGTTCTGGCGCATTTCTTCCAACACCGCACTTCTTAGTGTAGAGGCGGTCTCCATAGCGTCTTTGTACGCGGTTTGATAGGCGTCACCCCAAATGTCTTCCCTCTTCTTCCCAATGATTAAACCAGTCCTTATTTCAAGTATTCGCGTTCGCAAGTCGATGCATGCCTGGATTAGTTTTCGGGCCGTCGCCGTTTGGGCTGGGAAATACGCTTCCGTCAGCGCCTGGGCTTTGTAGGGTTGCTGGGGGAAAACCATTTCACGTGAGGTTTCGACAGCATCCAAGGTCACTTGGGAGTGCCAGTCTCCAACGCCGCACAGCAACGAGACCAATTCCTCACCCTTGGCTCGCACGACTTCGAGCCTCGCGCGTCTAGCTGCTCGCTTCGTCGTCAAATGGGTGGCCATCAGCGTAGCTCCGCCTCCTATGAGCGCGCCGAGTAGTCCGGCAACCCCTGTTATGATCTGCGGCAAGATCGTGGCGTTGCTCACTGCGCACATTCCCCATGCTCCTTTTGGGACCTACCCGAAACTTACCCGAACACACTTTTCCTGTTGTAAAGGTCTCGTAAGTTCTTGATTTAGTGGCGTCCCCACGGGGATTCGAACCCCGGTTCTCACCGTGAAAGGGTGGTGTCCTAGGCCTCTAGACGATGGGGACGCAAGCCTGAAATCGACAATTCCCGCGCGATCGACGCTAAAAACTGGTGGAGCCAGGCGGGATCGAACCGCCGACCTCTTGCATGCCATGCAAGCGCTCTCCCAGCTGAGCTATGGCCCCCTATTCGTAAGATACTGTATTTTAAGGCGAAATTGAATCTAATTTCGCCAAAATGTTACCGAAAAATGCATACCGGTCCGTACAAGAGGTCGCAGAGAATATCAGGAACTGCAGCGTTCGTATCAACAAAATATTTGCTCGGCATCACTGCACGCAAATATCTGTAATTTCTATATTAATTCCCGGCGCAACTCCGGTGCAAAACGTGCGCGTAAACAGCCACCTCACCGTGAAGCCGAGGGAGGTTTAGGGAAAATGGGACCACAACGGGACCACCGAACTGAGAGTGATTTCCCCGCATCGTGCACTCAGCGAACGATCGAAATGCAACACGAACAAATCTGTTCCGAGGCATCGCGCGCAGCTACCACTGAAACGCCTTTGCCTCTCGGGGCATCGGACTATGTTGCGAATGCACAGACCAAAAGTAATGACTCCGACAGCCAAGGCATCGAGGTCAGACACCACAATCGCATCGCGGTGCCGAAATCGCGTTCCACCTCGGAGCGCTCACGGCGCGATGATCTCAGACGTGAAACGCTCCTTCTGGGGAGGCAAATGGCACGCGGTAGGCCGAAAAATCTCGGAAGTCGGTGGTGAGTACAAAGGCTCGCTCATAGTTGCGGGCGAGCACCACGGCGCAGGCGTCGGCGAAATCCATACGTGGCGCCCATTGCTCCACTTCATTGAAAACCGGCTCGATCAGCGCGGTAGCGACCGCCACAATATCCATGCGCGCCACGAGCTTGCGCAGAGCGCGCATCGCCGCAGGGTGGTTTTCAAGTCCGTGCTGAGCCTCGGCGATCGCCGCCTCAAACGTTATGTAGCGGGCAGGAACGGCACGAAAAGCCCGTACCGCCCAGGCATGATCGGCGTCGCCCCGATCTATCGCCGCCTTAAGCGGCCCGGCGTCGACGACGACCGTTCTTTTCGGCGAGGCGGCGGCGGACTTTTTCACGCAGAGAGGTTTTGTCTTGCGGCAGCATCACCGCGCCGAAAACATCTTCCAGGCCTACGAAGGGATGGTCTGAGCTTGCGGCACGGCGTTCAAACACATAATCGCCGTTCTCACCCTTCACGATGACAGAATCGCCGCGATCGGCGGCCTCGCGTGCCTTGCGGAAACTGCGCAGGAATTCGGTGAGTGTGGTTTTCATGTCAATCAGATTATCAGATTAGGCGATTCGCGTCAAAATTCGAAAGCGTCATACGCGCACGTTCATAGTCTGCTTCCTTACTAAAACCTCGCCCCACAGGCATCAAGGGCGGCAGTCGCAGCCTTCGATCGAGAAGCCAGTCGGCGGTGCGTTGGCCGCATTTGATTTTACAGCTTGATCGGCTTGCCCGCCGTGGGAAAATGGTGGACCTTAAGTTGCGGTCCCTCAGGTGCTCAGAATGAAGAACAACTCAAGCCTCCGACACGACAGACGCTCGGCGGGCGCGGCACTGACGCGGCGGGTCAAGACATTGCTCCAACGCTGGCCACCGAGCCACGCGCAACTCGAGGCATTGATCAGCGAAGCCACTATGGACGCGCACGATGAATGCGAACAGAGGATGGGATTTGCCACGATGATCGCGGACAACCTCGCCGTGCCGTTCGAAACGGAGGTACTCGGCATACCGGTTACCGTCGAAGGCTTAGATCTCTCCGCGCCGGAAGAGATCGCCGCAATTTGCCGCCGAGGCACGAAGCGTCAGAAGATCGGCATTCTTGCACCTGCCACTTCCAAAAGCCGGCGAGCTTCTGGGTGAAGTCAACGTGGCTGAAGTGGCGGCGAGCGTGAAGGACGAACTGGAGTCCTTGGACGTCGACGATATCTTCGACAAGTCAGGCGCACGGCGCGACGGATATGTGGATCCCGGGGAGGCGGCATTTCAGATGTTCGAAGAAGCCCTAGCGCCATTTCTGCTGGACGTGGAGAGATACCGAACGCTTGGCAGGCCTGAAGAAGCGAGTGCGTATTGCCTGGGAATATTGAAAGGCATTTATGGCTTCGACAAGGATTCGTCGACACCGTACAAGGAGTGGGCCGTGGACGCGCCTGAGGAATACTTCGGACAGGTTGTCGACGCTTGGGAAAGGATCTATCACGGAAGGCCACCGCCGTTGAAGATGGAAAATTTCGTAAAAGAACATTGTCCCGACTATGCCGAACGGCTCGCGCAACACTTACGCCTCCGGACTCGGTGAGCAACGGGATGCGACAACCTGCGACCGCTCGAAGGCCGCGGAAGAGTGAGGTCGCGATGCGAAACGGCTCCTTGCAAAAAATGGGACCACCAACGGGACCACAATGATTTGAAGGGGCTTCGTATCCGATTGATTCAGATAGGATATTTAGCGTGGACTCCTAGTGCATGCCATGCAAGCGCTCTCCCAGCTGAGCTATGGCCCCACATGGAGGCGCGGGAAGTCACCTTAAGGGGCCCGGTCCGTCAAGAAAACGGGCCAAAAAAACGGTCGGCACCCCCGGATCTGCCGGGACGGCAGGTCTCGCCCCCTTGGCGAAAGTCGCCGAACGGAATCTGACCCACTGCTGGACGCCTTTCGGCTTGACGCAGACGCCGCTTGCTTGGCCGCCTCTCCGGCTCTCCGTTGATCCGCCATCCGCACAATGTTTCTCGGACCGGTGCGCGAACGTCAGCTTTGCGAGCTCCGGTGCTTCTCCCTCGGCATCACCCTTGATGGGTAATCCGATTAACCGTGAAGGAGAACGTGTCCATTCGAAACGCTCGAGCGTCTTCATGGTTGGCATCGAATGAAGGTCGCATCGAGATCGCGCGTCGACGTTCGTCGCCGCCGAACATTTCTGAACTCAATTGATATGGAGCAACTGAAAAGTTTTCCGGTCGCGATCGTTTTGATCTGTTCGCAGAACCCGGCAATCCGTGCGCTCGCAATTTGCCATATTGCATGCAAGCACAAGATTGCCATATTCACGCAAGCACAAGGATCCCATTTCAATGTGTGATGTTCATCACACGGATTAATCAAAATGGTCGCGACCAAGCGACACTTTGCGCGATCTCTCATTTCCCATAAGACTCCTCTCCCTTGTTATCGCGCCTTCGCTCAAGGGAAATTCATGTTCCAATCGACTCGCTTCTTCGCCGCGCTGGCGTTCTTTGCCTGCGTCTTTCTCGCGGCCTGTGGCGGAAGTTCGGTCGCAATTAGCGGCAGCGCGGCGGCGCCGGCCGGCGTGGGTTCGGGCTCGAGTACAGTAACCAGCACCGGCTCCAGTTCCACCTACGGGATCTCTGGAGTCGTGTCGCGAATCAGCGACGTCTCCGTCATGCTGAGCGGCGCGTCGTCCACCAAGGGCAACACGGACTCAGGCGGCAACTTCGGATTTTCAAAACTCCTCCCGGGGAATTACACGATATCGCCGAGCAAGACGGGATACGTATTCAGCCCGGCAAGCTTGGCCGAGACGATCACGTCCGCATCGTTGACCGACGCGAATTTCACCGCCACAGCGAGCACCGCAGCGACCTACACCATTTCCGGAACCGTGAGCGGCAGCGTCGCGGCGGGCGTGGTCATCACCTTGAACGGCACCAACGTGGGATCGGCGATCACCGACCTCAGCGGCAACTACACGTTTGCCGGCTTGGTCAGCGGGACTTATACGGTCAGTGCATCGCTCGACGGTTATTCTTTCACCAGCCCGCTCATCGTCAGTTTGGACAACGTCGATTCCGCGTCGAACAACTTCACCTCGGCCGCCGCGGCCACTGGAGCCAATCTCGCGTTCATCCAAGTCAGCACATTGCCCGAGGCGATCGTCGGCGAGGCCTATTCCAGCAGTGTTGTCGAGGGCATTTCTGGCGGAACGGCGCCTTATCACTATCAGACCGATACGTTGGCCACGGGCACGCCGCCGCACGGCATGATCCTCAATCCGAACGGCAACCTGACGGGCACGCCGACTGTCCCTGGCCAATACGACTTCAGCGTGTGCGCAACGGACTCGGCCGGTGAAAGCGCTCCGTGCGAAGCCACGTCGATCACCGTGGTCGCCGCACCGGCGGCTCAGCCGACGCCTGCTCCGGCGGTAACGCTGGCGGCATCCCCGTCCAAGATTGTCTCGGGCGCCACTTCGGAGCTCACCTGGTCCAGCAAGAATGCAACGGCATGCACGGCCGGCGGCGGCTGGACGGGGACCAAAGCGACCAGTGGAAAGGCGAGCGTGATGCCCAAGAGTACCACCACCGTCACGCTGACCTGCACCGGTCCGGCCGGCAGCGCTTATGCATCTGCCGTGATCACCGTCACCGCGGCACCGAAGCCGCCGGCGCCCGCGGTTACCTTGACCGCGACTGCGACCACCATACCATCGGGCAGCAGCTCCACGCTCAAGTGGTCGAGCAAGAATGTAACGTCCTGCGCCCGCAGCGGCGGGTGGACCGGCACTGGAGCCACTAGCGGTTCGCTGGAGGTTTCGCCGACGAGCACGACAACCTATATTCTGGAGTGCGCGAATTCTACGAGTACCGCACAATCCGCGACGAAGATCACCGTCCACCCGGCGGCGCCTCCGCCGGCGCCGACCGCGACATTGAAGGCCGCCACCGCATCGATTTCGTCCGGCAACTCCACGACCCTGACTTGGTCGAGCACCAACGCTTCCTCGTGTACGGCGAGCGGCGGCTGGACCGGCACCGAAGCCCTCAGCGGCACGAAGACTGTGTCGCCGACGGTCACCACGACCTACACAATCGACTGCACCGGCGCGAGTGGTAAAGCATTGGCATCCGCCAAGGTGACGGTCAACGGGTCCGGGACGCCCACGGCGGCGGGAACCTCCTGGGTCTATTACAACGGCCTGTTCGACTGGCCCGGCGATTACTCGTTCGTTGCCAAGGCGGATTACTCTGACACGAGTGGTAAACCGTTGAGCGGCAAAGAGGACGTCAAGATCACCCTGCAGGGGGCCTATGGCGGCTGGCTGCCGTACGCTCAAAACTGGAGTTTCAATTCGAAGCCGTACAAAAAATTGACGTTCGCCCTCAAGCCGACAGTGGCGAACCAGAGTTGGAGCGTCTATTTCGTGAAGGTCGGGGACATACCGGTCGGCATCTCCATCGACGTAGCGCAATATGGTCCCACGCCGGTCGCCGGGCAATGGAATACGTATACGGTGCCTCTCGCGGACCTCGGCGTCCTCGGTACCACCATCTACAAGTTCGCCATCCAGGATAAAACCGGGTTGTCGAACAATACGTGGTACGTGGACAACGTGGGTTTCGTGCCCTGATTCTTAAGGCCGCCGCAAGCACGCGGCGGATTACGGTTGACCGGCGTCCGCCACGAAAGCCACGTCGTCGACGTAGAAAACGTTGCTGGCAAGGCCGGTCTGGTCCTGAATGGCGAACTTATAGATCTTCGTCTTGGCTACACCGATGTCGGCCAATGGGATGGTGTATACGTTCCACTGCCCCGCCACCGGTGCCGGGCCGTATTTGAACGGATCGACGCCTTTTCCCACCGGCTTGTCGCCCACCAGCATGAAGTAAACCTGAGCCGTTTGATTCGCGACGGTGGGTTTGAGCGCGAAGCGCAGATAATTATAAGGCGTCGTGTCGAACACCCAATTGGTCGCAAACGGCTGCCAACCACCCCAGGGCGAGGTCACCGTGACCTTCACATCGTATTTTCCGCTCAGCGGCGCTCCACTCTTATCCCGGTAATCCGGCACCGCAACGAAGGAGTAGTCGCCGGGCCACGCGAACACGCCGTCGTGATAAACCCAAAAAGTCGCGGAGCCGCCGCTGTTGCCGGCCATTGCCGAACACACGACCATCGCGAACGCCGTTGCACGCCAGGACCAGCTTTTCATGTTACGCACTCCACGCCGCCACAGCCTTGCTGAGCCGGGTCAGGGTTTGCTCTTTGCCCAGGATGGCCAACGTGGCGTCGATGGGCGGCGATACGGTGCCCCCACACACCGCAAGGCGAAGGGGCTGCGCGAGCTTGCCGAGCGGCAGGTTGTCTCGGGCCGCAAGTTCGTTCACCAGCGCATGTATGGCAGGGGCCGTCCAGTCCTCGAGAGCCTTCAACTCCGCCAATGCCGTTGCGAGCAGAGACGTTATTTCCCCGTTCACGTGCTTGCGGACGGCCTTCTCGTCATAGGACTCGGGCGGCCGGAAGAAAAACAGGCTGTTGGCAGCCATCTCCTTCATTGTCTTGGCGCGCTCGCGTTGTACGATCACGATTTGCTCGAGCTGCGCGTCGTCATGCGCTTCGATTCCATGCTGCTCCAGGTGCCAGCGCAGCGGTGCAATGAGTCGCGCCGCGGGCGCACGCATCATGTGCTGCTGATTGACCCACGCGAGCTTCTCCCCGTTGAAGGCCGAAGCTGATTTATTGACATCCGCGATGTCGAACAAGCGAACCATTTCCTCCACGGAGAAAATTTCCTGATCACCGTGCGACCATCCAAGGCGCACCAGGTAATTGAGGAGGGCTTCCGACAGGAACCCCTCGTCGCGGTATTGCAGGACGCTGACGGCGCCATGGCGCTTGGACAATTTTGCGCCGTCGGAACCCAAAATCATCGGTAGATGCGCATACACGGGGACGCTCGCTCCCAGGGCGCGCAACATGTTCATCTGGCGCGGCGTATTGTTCAAATGATCGTCGCCGCGAATCACGTGTGTGATCCCCATGTCCATGTCGTCGACCACGACGCAAAAATTGTAGGTCGGGGAGCCGTCGGAACGGGCAATGATGAGGTCATCCATCTCGGAATTCTGAAACACCACAGGTCCGTGTACGACATCATCCACGACGACCTGGCCTTCCTGAGGATTCTTGAATCGGATGACGGGAGGGACGCCTTCCCGTGCATCGCTTCGGTCGCGCCAGCGCCCGTCGTATCGAGGCTTCTCACCGCGCGCCATTTGCTCCGCGCGCAGTTGTTCCAGTTCGTCCTTCGTGCTGTAACATCGGTACGCGCTGCCCTGTACCAGCATGACGTCAATGACTTCCTTGTAGCGATCGAAGCGCTTGGTTTGAAAGAACGGGCCCTCGTCGTAATCGAGACCGGCCCACTCGAGACCGTCGAGGATCTGCTGAATGGCTTCATTGGTAGAGCGCTCGAGATCGGTATCCTCGATGCGCAGAACGAATGTTCCCGAGTGCCGCCGCGCATAAAGCCAGCTAAAAAGCGCGGTTCGCAGGCCGCCGATATGCAGAAAACCGGTTGGGCTGGGTGCAAAACGCGTACGCGTGCTCATAATGAATGCAATTCCGATATGGTCGACCGCGAAGTCTAGCAGACCGTACCAGGAGAACGCGGGTGGGGAGCCGCTGCCGTTCCGGTTATTTTTTGCTACACTGCCCGAGTCGCCGGATTCGACCAATGCTTGGGCGGTTAGCTCAGCGGTAGAGCACTGCTTTCACACGGCAGGGGTCACAGGTTCAATCCCTGTACCGCCCACCACTATAAAAATAGGCATTTTCGACGCTCTCAGCCCTTCCGAAAAGAGCCCGTGTGGCACCAGTGTGGCAAGCGTGCGGGATTCGTTCCGCCAGATTTCCGTGGACGCCAATAGACACCAACTCTCTAGGCAAGGCGCCCCCCAGGCTCTGGAGCGCCTCCAGATCGATTGTGGTGGCCCCGCCTGGGGGTGGCGCCGAGTCACGGCTGGCAGCCCTCCGTCGCCCTCGCCCACCCACAATCAGCAGAACTATGTACACGCTCGGAAACCGCACTGGAAGACGGCATACGGGGCTTTGTGGCGTGCGATGTCAGGGTGGATGGGTAAGCGCTCGGGTGTCCCGGTGCTCCTATCCTGCGAGCGCGAAAGCGTTCTAATGCGTATGGAGGAAAAGCCCAGACCGGCACCCGCTGCAGGCTTGCGCCCGGATCAGTCGATACCGTCCTCGGCCATCCTGTCTCCTCTAGGCTGTCATCGAGTCCCGAAGGATCGACACGGGTTATCGGATCCCCGAGATATATTCGAGGCCCGCAACCATGAGCGCACCAACACCTATGCCAAACCAGAATCCAGTGAACACCTTTCTGGCGTGGCGCCTAAAAAACGGAGAGCCAAGCACGCAACGGATGACCAATTGGAAGTGGCCGAGGAAGCCTGTGAGCGATGGGGATGGGCTAGCGTGAGTTTACTGGCATTGGGCGGACGTTGGTCCATAAATTGAGGCGGATCGGGGAGTTACGGCGAGCGCCTACGTATACACAAAGGGCGGCTGTGCTGGCACCAGGCTGCGGAACAGGCGCAGCGCCTCCGGCTCGGTCTGTTCCAGTGACCACTCGCATCGGGGTCGCCCACCCTTGTTGCCGGAGGGCTTAAGCACCATGGCCAGGCGCACGGTGGCGAGCGCATCGAGGAGCCCGGAGAGTCCTTGGGTGTAGTTGAGTTGGCGCGCCTTGAACTCGATGAGGCGCCCGAGAAGTAGCGCCAGCAGGCAGCAGAAGCTGTGCACGCAGATCTTCTGATCGGTCCAGTGATACTGGGGGCGTATGGCCATGTGCTCATCGTCCTTGAGTTGGCGGAATGCCTCCTCGACTTCACTCTGGCCTCGATAGGCGAGCAGGATCTGCTCGTCGGACCACTCGTTACGATCGGTGATGAGGAAGCGCTTTCCGTACAGCTCGTTTCCTAACTGCTCAAGTGCGGCTTCGTCGATCTCATAATGCAGTCGATCGGCGCCCTCTCGGGTCGGATCGTACTCGGCTTTCAACACCTTGTTCAGGTGCTGTGCCGAGAGCATCGTTTGGAGCTGGCGCTGCGCGGCCTCGGGCGTGCGCGGCCCGGAACGCGCTTTGGCCAGTTGAGTCTTCCAGCGCTCGAGCGCCCGGAGCGCTTTCTTCACCTGTTGCATCAGGCCGCGGATTTGCCCCTGACGAAGTTGCTCGCTGATGAACAACAACACCGTTCGCCGCTTGCCCCAGATCTCGCGCTCGAGACGCAGCACCGGGAGCTTGCCGAGCCGCTCGCTCGCGAGGGGCTGATAGTGGCTCTGCGGGATCTCGAGCAGCTCCGGATGATGGGCGGGCACGAGGGAGGCGACGTAGCTGAAAGACTCCTGATCCACCAGGCGCTGATTGGCCTTGGAGAGATTGCCCTTGTCGTAGACCAGCGTGATCTGATCGATCTCGACGGAGAGTGTGGCCAAGCGCTCGCGGATGCGGGTCAGGGAATCGGGGAAAGAGCGCACATCGACGCGGTTGCCCTCGTAAAGATGCGAGCACAGAGGGATATGAGCCTCCCGCGACACCAGCAAGGCGAGGCTGAAGAGGCGCAGGTCGGTGCGCTTTTGCTTCGAGTGCCCCCGCTGCGGCAACTTCGGCCGCACATTGGTGGAGGCGATAAAGGTGAAGAAGTTGGTGGCATCGTAGAACAGTGTGTCGAGTTTGATCTTGAGCTGCTGCACGACGGTCTTCGTGAGCTCCTCCTCGATCGCGCGCAGCGCCTCCAACTTCACACAGTGCATCTGGTCCCAGAAGAACTGCGAAGTCAGCTGCTCGAGTTGCACCTGGGGAAACAGCCGATGGAGCGAGGTGAGCTGCGCCCAGGCGGCCCAGCCACGCTTGGAACGCGGTCGAATGGCGCGATTGAGTGCCGCCAACAGCAGCGTCGTGCCGACCGACAGTCCCCGGGCACTTTCCGGTACGTGACGATCAATGATCGAGATCACGTCCAGTCGATCCGCCGCCGCCTTCAGCGCCGCGACATCTCCATGTTGGAAGGACTGAATGCGCAGTGCCCCCTGCGGGGCGCTCAACAAGCGATTCAGTAGATCCTCGGCACTGCCCAGATACAGCAGCGGCACCGGGCGGGGTTTTCCCCGAATGCGGCGCGATTCGACGATGCGCCAGTAGGTGCGTCCTCCGACTCGGTGTTTCTGGAGACTCGCCATGTTTTGTGTATACATGGACTCGGATCCCATGTCAACTACATATAGATCCCACAATTAACCCACACACAAGCTATTGTGTCTGGGTGTCGAGAGTAATTACATTTGTGTATACGGGCCGGAGATGCCCGTCACCGATCCTAAAAGGGCTGAATTCAGCCCTTACCGCAGGGTCCCGGCCGTGGCATTAGGCCGAATGCCAGTAAACTCGCGCTAGCGTTGGGTTAATCGCAGAGGGCTTCCTTGCCGGCCTTTGATCCTCCGCGCTCATCGCTTTTGGGAAGATGGGGACCGCTTTTAGCAGATTGCCTGGTGGTCATCGGGGTTGCAGGTGAAGTCCAATTCGCGCGTATGGGTTCCAGGCGCCAAGGAGAGTTGGCTCAGCGATCAAAAGACCGACTCGCGGATGCCAATCGCAAATTGGCTACGCTACAAAAGCAGCTCGCACCGAGGTTCATCGGGCCAGAAATTTCGCAAGCGTTGCAGGGCCGCCGTTGACAAGATTACATATCTAAATCTTCAACCGCTCTTTCGAGGGGGATGAAAGAGTCAAAGAGATCGGAGTCACATCAGCAGCATTGGAAGCTCTTACAGAAGCGCGTTTCTTGCCTCCCTTGGTGTGGTGGGGGTCGGCCTTCCGGACATGTCACTGCCCACCGGATCATTTCGAATAGTCGTCGGACCAAAAGCATAAAAGCTACCTGTCCACGACGGATACTCTGAACGATGAGCCGTAGTTGCGCCGCACTCAGAGCTCAAGACGGATGCCATGCGCTTCGAGGACTTCTGGCAACTGCGGATGATGTTCGAGGTCGCCGGTGCGGTGTGCGTCGAGCCGCCCGAAAGCCCGGTCGAAGATGGCGAAGCACTCGATCCCGGTGAGACGCGAGGGGTACCAAATCCCATCGACATCCGAGTGCTGTTCGTACAGCGCTCGACCGAGCGCTCGTCCGGCCGATTGATTTCGCGCGTGCGCCGCATCCGTCGGTGCACCCAACGCGAGGCAACCAGACCCCCGGAGGTCTACCACCATGAGCGGCGGCGATTGCGGTAGATCGAGTTCGACCCACGCGCGTGCTCGAACGTCATCGTAGGGAATCACGCGCTCGCTTCGCTGCACATAGCGGTCTCGCACCAGGACCTCAATAAAGCTCGTGGCCAAGTCGCTGGTGGCGTACAGCACACCGAAGGACCGGCCGTCACAGAATCGAGATCGCGCCGGCCACACCTGCAGCGGTTCTGCTATCAACGTTTTCCACAAAATTCGATGGGCTACCGGAACTGTCAGGGGCTTTAAGACGGCCTCGACCCGCTCGCGCGGATAGAGGCCCGTCATGTGAAGGCTTCACCCGATGCGCGGGCCGCCGTAATGACTTCCTCCACGTTGCCAGCTTTGAGTACGTCGATGGGACGCTGCGGAACATCGAAGTGCGGTGACAGCTCATCCAGGAATCGCCAGGCCGCCCGGGGGTCGGAAATGAGCTGCAACACTTGCTCGATTCCCCGAACCAATTCGCCAGGACCAACGATCTGTTCGCCGGGGATGTAGGTGCCCTGCCGAGTGAGTCGCCAGCCGATGAGTCGCCGCGCCTCGATCCAGTTGTAGACCGTGGCCCTCGAAACGCCCAACCTCCGGGCCGCCTCGTCGGCGCCGATCATCCCGGGAGGCGGAATGGCCGTGGCAGGTTCGACGACGAACGCGCGCAACGGCACCGGAATTTCCGGTTCGACGCGATTGAGGGCTTCAAATTGGGCTGCAGCGGCTTCGAGCGCCGCCGTCACGGCCAAGCGAGCTTGGTTGGGGTGCTGGCGCACAAAGGCCGCTGCGGCGGGCGATAGCGCCGGTAGGCGTATCGAACTTGCCGATCCATCCGCGGGTCGTTCAACCTGTTCGGCCATGAAATGCTCCAAAGGGACTGATCGCCATTGAGGCTATTCTAAAGTGTCTAAAGTGTCAATTGGCAATGTTGAGTGGGATAAGCCTGGAAAATCAAGCCTCTATCCTGGCGCTTGAAATTCCGGTGGGTACTGGATAAATTCACAGTATCCCAGTCAGTCACTCTTCGCCGGGAGGTTTTCCATGCTCACCACTCCGCAAATCGACGCCGCCATGGAAGAGCTCGAGGCACTTGCGCCTTTACTGTCCGCGGAGGTCAGTGCTGCGTTGCCGGCCCCGCTCCCGCCGGATGCCCGCGCCTACAAAGAGGCTCTCCTGACGACGCGCGTCTTAGTCGAGAAGTTGCGAGTGGTTCGACTGTTGTGCTCGTCGCGCCGCACGCCGGATACCCGCTGTGCCAACTGCGACGACGTCTAAGGCGCAGCGCCCGTGGCACGACGAGGCCGGTATGACCCGTTACGAACCCTCAGTAAGCCCCCGTGGTGCGTTGTCACCGACGCGATCGGCCGGGTACTCACGTGGCTGCGAATCTTCGTCGTCGACAGACGAGTTCACTTGTAGAATTTCCCGTGTTGTCTCACGGCGCCCGCCCAGTCATATTCCAAGTTTCCTGAAGAACACGGCGTTCCTCATCTTAGCGTCCTTCAAAATCTTGTCCCAGCTTAGGACCTCAATGTAAAGGTTGATATTGCCAATCCACGAAAACCAGCCCTGCGCATCGGGCATGGGGGTGAAATTCTTCTCACGCCGAAGCCATAGCTCGACCTTTTGCGAAAGGTCGCAAACGACATAGCCATACATAGGTGTTGTATCGGTAACCAAGATCTTGCGCCCCTCAGGAGTTTTGTATTTTCCGTCCTGAATGTCGTTTACATACCTGACGATCTGCTCAATCGGGTCCTCCTTCGAGGACGGATTTACGAAGTCGTCTCTAAACGGCCTCTTGAACTCGAATATCGTTATTGGATTACTGGCTTCGTTCTCGCCCCGAAATCCCACGCGACGGTTGTAGACCAGGAGATCCGGCCGTTCGGAACTTCCTCCGTCAATCGGAAGATCGGATGAAACCCAAGTAGTGAAGTTTAGCCGTTCATCGATCATCCAGAGATTGTGCTCTTCAAATGCGGTTATATCGGTACTGCCTCTGCGTGGAAATACAATGTCGTGAACGATGCCTTCCGACGAATATTTTCCATCTGCATTTAGTTCAAGGCTCTTGCCAAATAAATCGAGAATGTTCCGGCGAAGAGCGATGTAGTGGACGAGGTCGTTCTTACCGGTCTCGGAGATCTTGTTGATAATCTCCGGTACGTTTTTTGCAAGATCAGACGGGTTGCTTTGCGTCATCACGATTTTGACGTCCCGTTTAATCTGCATCTCCTGAGAGAACTTCGCGCGCTGCAATCGGCTTTCAATTTCGTCATCGCTTGCATCGTAAGGGAGAGATGAGAGATCCAGGTTGCTCAACATATTTTTGTGCCAAGGCGCTTCCTCTTCGACGTAGTCGTGGACGCGATCTCTTTTCTTTTCCTGCCGCGCAGTGATTTCGCTTCCGACTGCCTCTTTCGCAAGTTGAGCTGCGCGCCCTTCGATCTCTGATTGTGAGATACCAAGCAGCAGATCGTTTTCCTGCTTGAACTCGAATTCACCGCGCTCTAGCGAAACGTTGTCATCGAGATATTCGCCTAAAACGTAAGCCTTAATGATGTAGTTACGATCGAAGTCTGGATCGCCCGAGGCGTCCTTCTCGTAGAACTCGTCCAGGAACTCGGGTATATATGTGTGAATGCTGGTACGGGAAACTTCTCGTTTGTGAGCTACGAGGCTAATCATGCTCTTGTGATTTCTGGGCGATCGGAACTTGAAGACGAAGACAGTGAAGGTCTGTTCGCCCTTGACCGATGACAGAGTGAAGGCGTTGTTTCTTGCAGGAATTTCCTGAATGAAGTCGGACAGCTCACTCGTGAAATCGTTAAGACACATCGCGCCAGTCCCGTCTCGCTCAGACAGGATAATCTCCGGCGGCTTAGGGCCTGTGAATAAATAACTTGCGCAAATTTGTTGGCGCGTTACATAATTCAAGTCCGTGGGAAGTATCACGGGTATTCGACTGAAATACAAGAGATTGTCTCGCGTCATGAACGAGCGGTCTCGACGCATCTGGG
>WNFQ01004670.1_pt1 | contig 14733 bp, 18 predicted proteins | sample 5400171 | NCBI WGS metagenome assembly WNFQ01 (sample SAMN13153356, study PRJNA577476) | soil metagenome | isolation source: 20 cm soil under Madrone tree | place: USA:California | collected 2016-06-14
CGACACTGGCCCCCTCTTCCGTTTCGGCACAGAAGAACAAAGCACTCTGCCACCCTTCAGCTTCATATCCCGCCCTAGGTCGTCCTCTTCTTTTTTGCCACACTCCTCAATGTCTCACCTCAACGCGTACGGTTCCCAATCCCATTTTGCTGCACCCCCCTCGGATGATCCGGGTGTCCTCACGTTAACCGACGAATATGACGACGGCGATGACGCCGGTGACTTCCCCTCTGCCTCAGGTTCGTCGTCCAAAATAGACAAGGCCGTCCGTAGGAGAAGCAGTAAAGGTGTGTCACTATTCTTTCGTCTCTCTCCCTTCTGGTTGCACTGAGCACGGTCCTCGATCTAGCTTGCGACCAGTGTCGTAAATCCAAGTGCAAATGTGAGAGGACATCCGCAAATGAGCCATGCAAAGCTTGCATCATGTTGGGAACACGTGAGTCGTTTATTGCCCGGTTTGTCGAGATACTCTCTTCACTCCTTTTGAGTGTTCGATTCTCCCCGCTATTTTCATTGCAGTGTTGAAATCGATGCTGTTTCTCTCTGCAACCTTGTATCTCGGAGCTGACAAAATCACATCTATTGCCTTCGAACATTCTTAGATTGCACATTTCTTGGTCCGTCGCGCAAACGCGGACCCCCAAAGGGGTATATCGACGCCATAGAAGCACGCTTGCATCAAACGGAGGCTCTGGTGGGCGTTATGCTGGCTGCCAATGATTCACGGGCGAGGTGTTTGTTAGACGACATATCTCAGGTAACTTGATTACCAACTCTCCCAGAACCGAGTCAATTTCTGCGTCTGCCTTTATCTAACCGGGCTCTTGTAGGATCCACTGGCGTACGAGATTATTGAACGTGTAAACAACTCACCGTACGGCGTGATGGGACGAGCACGAGCAGCAGAGGCATCCTCTACCTCGTCGAAAGTACGCCCACATCCAGCAGGAGTCAAGACCAAGTCGGACTCTCCGAATTCTTCCTTCCATGCGATACAGTGCGTCAATCATTGCATACTCTCAACTTTCGTCTTGCTGAACGTCTTTGTACTAGCCCATCGAGCGAGTGGCAGGATCGCCTCGTTGAGAATTTAAACTCCCTTGCCGTAGCTCGCGGGCAAGTCCCTCAATCGCCGAGTTGCATCTCCCCACAGCCCTCTAGCAGTGGCCGTCCTATGTTGTCCCTTTCCACGGGACACCCACGGTCACCAAATAGTAGTGAACCTCCTCGCTCTCGTCAGCGACGCACAAGCTCTCGATCTCCTTCCGGTTCTTTCCGCTCCATACGGTCATCCCCAGCAGGTGCAGGCACAAGCAGTGTCGTCATGGGGAGTGGCCCCGTAGACGAACACGAAAAAATTTATAGCACCGAAGAAAATTCGCTCGTAAGCGAGGTTGGTCATCTTAGCCTGAATGAAGAGAGAGAGGTACGGTTCCATGGACAAGCGAGCGGCTTGCACCTATTGGACGTCAAAAATCGAGTAGATGGACGAAGTGAAGGGGGGATATGGTTAGTTGTGTTTCTACTTTGCTCGCCCACGGTTGGATTTGTCAATGAGGATTCCGCTGATTCTACCATCTCAGGCATTTCCCCAAAGCTCGAGTTTGGCCACCTTTGCCGGACTCAGAGTCTGACCCTCAATTGCACGACGAAGAAGTCGTAGCCTTGCCAGATGTCGCAACACAGGATCAGCTCCTGGAAATCTACTTTGCATATGTCCACCCCGCTCTACCCATTCTTCACAAAAAGAGCTTCCTGGAAGAGCTGTGCGTCATTATCTTGTCATCTTTCTAAATGTTGCATCAATCTCACTTGGCTATTCTAGGAATGCAGTCCGCCAATGTGGCAACGGGTTTGACCCCCCCTCTCCCTCGCAGTTTGGGCGGAGGCGACTGCATATATCCCCATTGCTCCTACTTGCAATATTCTCTGTCGCGGCTAGACATACATCTACCCATGATAGTGCTAAACCACCGTCGGAGAGCGCGATGTGGACCGCTGGTGATATGTATCTGGCGGAGGCGAAACGACTCTTGGATTCGTCCTATTCTTCGTCTCGTCCAGCCACGTGCCAGGCGCTACTGCTTATGGGATATCGCGAAATTGGAATTGGTGCGATGGCACAGGCATGGCTTTATATTGGTATGGCCATCCGCATGGCTCAGGACCTTGGCCTTCACAAGAGCGCGGATCAATGGATGCAAGGCGGGACGTCGCTGTTTACTCCTCTTGAACTACAGGAGCGTCGTAGGATTTGGTATGCCTGTGTGATTATGGACAAATACGTCTCTACATATATGGGACGCCCGATATCCATCTTCGAGCAAGACTTTGATACAGAGCTCCCAAGTATCGATGAGGTATGTCTAATATCCTCGTGTTGGATTTGTTTGTCGTTAACCGCTGCAACAGTCCGAGGAGATGGGCGAATGGCAACCAGCAAAGTGCGACCGTGAGACGTATAGTTACCCGCCTTTCCCCATCCATACCCTGTCATGTTTCAGAGCCTCCGCCGCGCTCTGTACGTTGGTGGCATTTCCTGTTGAGTTTCTGATCTCACATATCTCCCAGCCATCGTTCTTGGCGAAGTTGTGCAGCTTATCTACGCCGTACGTCCTGGCCCAGGCCGCCATTCCGAGTCGATACGCCTTGGGGCGTTATTGGACAAATGGCTTCTGGATCTGCCCGAACATCTGAGGTTTGACCCAAGTAATTGGAAGAAACCACACCCTCCGTCGCCATTTCTTCTAACGTTGCATATGCAATATTGGTGTGTGGTCCTCTTATTGCACCGCCCTTTGTGAGTGGTTTCCTTTGATCAAAATATACTCGATTATAACACAGCGTAGCACGAGGTACGCATACGAGATGCGCACCAAGGGGTGAGTAGCGGTCTGTGCCATCATTAATTAAACATCTGATGATGGTGATTTCCGGAAGGCTTGACCGTCCAGACTCGAGTGACCCAGAACTCAGAGTTATTTCTCAGAAGAATTATGACCTCTGCATTCAAGCTGCCAACCGTATTACGTCCATCGGTGCTGCATTCGAAGAGCACCTCACAGTAAGGCGTGCCCCTGTGTTTCTTTCGTTCTACGTGTTCAGTGCTAGCGTGATGCATGTCTGTACTCGTGAGCCAATTTTTAACCCTAAAGCATTATTACTGTGCTCATCCTAGTTTAACAGTCAATGCGCATCCAGATGATCCACAGGCACGAAATGGACTGAAGACGTGCATGGACGTGCTCCATCGCATGTCAATAGCCTGGCCGAGTGCCGGCCGAGCCTGGGAACTTCTCTACGGCTGCAAGGCAAACGCCCGGAATTCAGTCTGCTCATTGTCAACAACAAACATCGTCCGGCCACAGAAGCGGACGGCGGATCACTTCCTCGACGATAGCACGTCACTGTATCAGGTTGAGCTGCCATCGGTGGTCCAAGGGGAACGGTCCGAGGCCGTGCATAGCCAGCCGCAACCCGAGCAGGAGTCTACTTTAGGCAGTTCCCAGAACTTCTATTCGTATAGTGATCGGTGGCCGGGAGAGGGTGGCCCAGGCGACTTTGCTGGAAGCTTGTCAACGTCTGTACTCCCGCAGCAATACAGCACGGGATTTTTCGACAGGGTCGCTCTCCGTGGTTCGAATACCAGCTCCCCTGCCGAAGTTGGCGTTAGCTCTCAGCAAGAGTTGTCGGCCAGCCGTCGTGGATACCCTCGATACTGGAGCGATTACTCGGCATTGAGCCAGCTGGGAGCAGCACCCTTTGCGAACTCCCTCGAGCATGAAAGCCAGCAACATCAACAACCCCACCCACAAACTTATCCAATATCAGGTCAATATGCACTTTGGTGAGTGGACTTAACTTACCTGCTGTTAGGCCCTACTGACAATATGTGTCGTACGCTTAAGGTAATCCTCTACTACTGCACGTCTAGTTGGCTGTTGCCATGTCGTCTTCCCCTATGTAATACTCTCACTCGGTGGTACTTTAAAAGGACATATTGTCTGCGATGGTGTTACATGACACTTTAACCGTCTACACTGCTGGTACAGTTAGAGGCGACAGACTTCGAGCGCATCGATTTATTGGATCTCTGATAACGCTAGTAACTCCCTTATAATACCTCTGTACTCTAACAACTCGGAACTGTAGAACTTAATATTTTTATTGGATTTGGATCTTCATTTTTCCGATCACCTTGTTCGCTAGTTATGCAGATGCAAGAAGCGATTGCCGCATGGGTTGGGGAATGTGGAAGATTGACGATCGCATGGAGGATGAGTATTTTACCTTCAGCCGTCCAGTGAAAATAATGCCTTGATACGAAGAAACTGCGAATCGCCGCAGCCGAGCGTATCTCGACATTGGTGTGCTTTCAGATGGCACTGTCTCTCAGGCCTCGGGATCCGAATAAGATGGGTCGACTCGGATATGAATCCCAGTGAAACCTCCTCTGGGGAAATCCGCCCACTGGCAGATCTGGTGAACGGATTTTATTAGAAATGCCCAGCCGGTGAGCAGCTGGTTGCCGCTTTTCGAAGGATCTGCCGGGTCTCTCTGTTCGATATCTGTAATCAATCGTTTCATGCCAAAAAACCTGCTGTGGTTCTTCTGCATTTGTCCGTGGTGATCTGGTATAATCTGTGCATAGGGAATACTAATAACAATTATTGCAGTTTGGTGTCCCATCAGGATACAATTGAACGCCACCGGCATTCCCGGGCCTCCCTCAAGTCACGTGTGTTGCCCAGTGTGTTGCCAGTGTGCATCATAATGGAGAAGATTGATTGTGAGCAACATACTTACAATGATCGTCTACAGCGCACTGAACCTAATGAATAGGCGTATTTGTGAGTGAAGTGAGACCGATATAGGATAGTGGCAGGTTGGTTTGCTGAGGATTGAAGTACCTTTGCAACAAGATAATGTCTTGGCTGCTGCTTCGTCGGCCTTCTTCTCCTTTGCAAGCACCTCACATCTCTAGAAAAAAGCTAGCCTCTTTATAAGTAGCCCGTAGCATTGTTACATCCCACATACCGCTTGCTTGTCCAGCGCATCGTACATCTGCTTGAACTCGGCTAGTGTTGTAGTTGGGTGCTCTTTGAGGTACTCGATTGCGAAGTAATACCTATATGTCCTATCAGATAGAATGGATGTATAAGATGACAATACTAACGTCCTGTGAATGCTTTCCTGAGCACCATTGGCTTCCCTTTCTTCTGTATTGCAATGCCTGCAGACATAGGTTCATTGATCGTGATAGCCTCTTGCTCGCTTGGAGAGGCCTCTGACATAACTTGTTGGCCCGGGATTGGATCTTACAGTTTGATAACAGTCGTGGTCCTGGTGGCAGCTGGATCAACAACGGTCTGTAAAGTGGGGTAATATCATTCAAAATGAGCGAAGGTAATGTCTAGAAAATGATATACCTTACTGGATCATCTGTATCCCTTTAATCGGAGAATGGGGCCTTGGGACACAGCTGATTTGGAAAGCGACGCTTGTAAAAAAAAACACAAAAGATCGTTAACATGCCACTTGGATACTTCAGCTCTTTCTCTTCGGAGCTGAGGTCAGTAGCCATAGCCATTTTTTACCTTGTAAGCGACGAACTGACATAAGCGCGGGACGCGCCTAGCTTCTTTCAAATACCGGCCAGGAAGCCATCATGGGCCAGAATCACTTGGACACTTGCCACGCGCCTTACAGTATTTGAATATGCCACGGCCTAGAGTGGAGTATGTGATACGCAACACGAGGTGGAAACCCAGCCTGGTACATGGTTGACTGTGACACTTGCAGAGGGCAGAAAGGCCGTTGCACAACCAGGAAGCATTGAAGGTGTAAAACATTTTACAGAGAGATTGTTTTTTTCCTGGTCTCCACCGCCGCGCCTAGTATATACTGTGGTCACGCTAGGATTGTTGTTCTACACGAGAAAGCGAGCACTATGACGAGAAAAGGTGTCACAAGGCGCCTTGGGACATGGGGCACCAAGGAAATGACTCAGATCGAGATCTGGTTACATAGCTAGTGACAATGGGGAACGGGCATTGGTAGCTTGGCGCTCAGCGCTCATTGATCCTTATCCTCAGCTGACCTTGGAAGCTCCCCGAGGGTGTGTGTTTACTCGACGATCTAACACGAGGCATTTAGCTCGTTTACGTATTGTATAAACAATGTAAATTACAGACCTGTGATTATGAACCGTATAATAGAATGACCAGTATAAGAATAAGAATAGTAAAGTACAAAAGATTAGCGAACGAGTCGCGCGTTTAACAAACCGATTTTGGCCAAGTGGAATTCAAGTAGCGTGCTTCGGCTCGGTGTAAGAACTTTCACTGTGTAGAGGTTCCTTCTTGGTCGTGTAACCGTCCTTCGTGTCATCTCCAACCAAAGTTCCTAAATCTTCCGAGGCGTGTTGATCCTCGTCCACGGATACAAAATGGACGGACCAGGGAGTGAATATCTGCGTAACTTCCTGGGACCAAACACGGAAACCACGGCGTCCGCAACGACGGAGGGTGAGGACAAGACGCCCAGAGAGGTAGGCAGATATTGCGAACGCGGTCAAAAATCCGGACAGAAGCAAAGCAAAGCCTAGGGAAATAAGGAGAACGCCGCCTGAATGTGGGGTGAGAACGTGATAATAATTATATGATAAGAGGTTTACTTACCCAGTACAAGGAAGACGGTAGCCGAGAATGCAAAAGCGAAACAAAGGGCAATCGTCAATGCAGTCGAAAGCGTAGCCATTGATATGACACTATAAGGAAGCACATTTGAATATAACCTGCCAAGGACGGTAACCAGTGAAGCTCATACATGAACGCGAGAACAGGAAATAAGCTGAGAATGGCAAAGGTCGAGAGGAAAACCTATATCCAACAACGGAATTAGACAGAACTGGATAGGAAAGCGTGCAGAAAACTCACAAAAGATATCGGATACGCCATGAACAGGGCCCTAATGAGGTCCAAAATGGGAAGAACGTAACTTTTTTCGAATCTGGCATAATGTTAGGGATATATGAACGTGTTTTACGGGGGAGGGGGACTGGAGAGCGCACCGTGAAAACGTCTGCCGCACAGCTGCAGCACTGTCATCAAAATAGGAGGAGAGTGTATCTTGTGAGGTCTTTGGCGCCGCATTTTGGGGCACCATGATGATAGTTTCCCCTACAGTAGTTGTGGTCTTGTGGGCGCAGCTGACGCAACTGAGCGAGCGGCGCTGCTAACGGCGGGAAAAGCGGCCCGGATGCCTGGCAATGGCCTCGTCGTCCGCATCGACATCGTCGAACAGAAAACTTAACTCTCTTGAAACTCGCCTTCATCAGAGTGCTCTTCTCTCAGGAAGAGTGAGTGTCTCCCTTGAGTGAGAGCTCTCTTCGTATGCTAACCGCCTCGGTGTGAAGCCTCTTGCTCAAAAAGAAATCGATGCTCTTGCTCCCGATCCCCATGCACGCACAAATGCCATCAATTTCCTCCTTGCGGCTGTATGCGGGACTTTAATACGCTATGCCTTTATGCTAAATACATTTCTGTAGGGCCTTCTCAAGTTGATGAGAGACTCCTGCGGAAATCTGTCTTATCGTGCTGTCCAAAAAAATGAACTTGACGCGTGCGGAGGAGTGTTCTTTGCGTCGCGTGTACTATTCCTGACTTCTGCCACAGGAAGAGGGGTCTGAGTGGAGAAGAGAGCATGGTTTTGGGTCACATCCAGGTAGCGGCAAATCAAGGTGACTACCCACAAGTTCTTACTTCCGACTACGCAGCTTAGTTCACGCTAAGGGATATGGACCAAGCATCTCAAAGCAAAAACGGAGCTGCATCAGACAGTGATTGACCGTTGTTTGAAAGCTCTTGTCCAAAAGCAGCTCATTAAATCTGTCAAAGGCGTCAAGGTTTATCTGTCTTCGTCCGAAAGGCCCTCCTAACTTTCTGCTCTGTAGTATCCAACGCGCAAGATTTATATGATGGCCCATCTAGAGCCGTCCGTCGAGCTTACAGGAGGGCCGTGGTACACTGACAACGAATTAGACACTGAGTTCATCAAACTGCTCTGTAGTGCCTGCCTACGATACATCAGAGAGCGGGTGTGTGGACCACCTGTTTCATTTTGGCTCTACGCTAATCCGACCACATCTAGACACTCCCAAAACACAAGCATGACGACAGTCGGCCGTGTTCACAACCCTTGTACCCGGCCTCCGCCGGCATTTCCTACCCGAACGCCAAGGAGGTTCTCTCCTTCCTCAGCAAAAGCAGGATTACAGAGACCCAGTTTACTGAGGAACATGTAGAAATGCTATTAAACGTTTTAGTACTTGATGGGGACGTTGAACGGGTGTGCCCGCCACTCCGTTGTTCTTTCAGCACCCCGTTGATGTCTCATGATAATAGCTTCCAGCCTTTAGCTCTTCGATGTGGGCGGACGACGACGTCAGCGATGATGCGTCCCAGGATTCCTCCGCCACCGACTCCGGAGAGGTTTTGAGGAAAGGAAGGCGTGCAGGGAAGAGACAAAGTGCAGGTGGCAACACCACAACAAGCTCAGAGAACGGGAATGACGATCCGCGAAAGAAATCATCTAAGGCACAGTCCAGGGACAAACCAAAAAAAAGAAAGCGCGATCTCGAAGCTATGGGAACCAGTGGTGGTAGCGACGGGGACACCAATGTCAAAAGGCGAAAGAAGCAGAAAATTGATGACGTTCGCGGTGAAGTCGAAGATGGGCACAAGTTGAAATGCACCCAATCTACGTCGAAGAGGGGGTCAGGCGGGGCGAGTAAGGTGTCGGGGCCTAATTCTCAGTCCGAGACGGGCTCTTCACCTTCGGATAGCAGTTCGGACGAAGAGTCAAAACCCACACAACGTATCTTAAATTCACGAAAGTCTACCATGTCTTCGCAGTCCAAGAAGAGGGCTCACGCGCGCTCGCGCTCTCCCTTAGCGTCCTTGGACGACAAGGGGTTTCGAGGTGCATATGTTTATCGTGCAGTACGCCAGGAGCGCGTGGCATTGGGTTGGTCCGAAGCGCCATGCGGAGGCTGCCCTGTGTTTGATTTCTGCAAAGAAGGGGGACCTGTGGGACCTAGCGGGTGCGAATACTACGGGGAGTGGCTGAAGAGAGCGACAATTACAATGGATTCTTGACATTGACATACCGATGTCAAGGGTCAGGTGACCTTACTTTTCGACAATTTATTTTCTTGTCTCAGTCAGCCTCAGGCCTTCAGCCGTGCTCCCTCACGATGTCCCAAGTTATGCCCTCTCTTGGATATCCTGGGGGCTGCTCTGCTTTCTTCACCGATCTCCATCTTGACTTTCCGCGATGGTTGCGGCTCATTGCGCTCGTTCCCCTTGTCCACGCGTCGATCGAGGGCCTTTCCTATGAGGAACTCTACTTTCATATTCGTAGCGTTTTACCGTCATCCAATACTCCGAACGTTCTTATCGTATCGGCTGATTGTATGCGGTCGTCTGTTGCGGAAATGCTGTTTAAGGAGCCCTTTTTTGTCGTAAGATTGCCTCATTCCCGCACTATATCTACGTTTCCTCAAATCTTCACCATTCGATATAGTGCCCACTTCCGGACAATGAGCCGTCGTCGTTATCGACCTCTCGCTGGGTTTATGAGTCTTCTTTCGACTCTGACCCTTCTCGAATCTCGTTCGCCTTCAGCATTCTACGATGCATAAATTTGTCTCCCGGATTATCGGTCCGAGATGCACTTTCCAATCTCACTTCTGTTTCTCTTCCTACGAGTTCGTCGAATTTTTTATCAAACGAATTGCGAGGGCAACGAGAGCCTCAGGCATTATATGATGACCACGGACACTCGCCACATTACAGTTCCCCGACAGCTGCCATTCGTGTTTCCATCCCATTCCGTATTGGGCCGCCAGCCCCTCCAGCTCTGGCGGGCCTGGATTCGCCAAACCAAAGGAAATTACGATTCCTCGTAGACGCTTGTACCCACGTCATGGTAGTGTCGTTGTTCCGATGGGACTGACGGCCTCAGGGGAGATCCTTCACCCTGACCATGTGTCTAGTCATCTTTCCCGATCCCACGAGCTCCCTCGACGATTGTACAACGCGCCTGAACTGTCTGGAAATGACTCACGTATAACGGAGGACATAGTCGCAGATTCTGCCATATGTACCCACCATAAGGCATCTACATCGGGTTTTCCAGGGGATTTGGACAAGCCGACGAGCCACCTCTGTATTGGCCGTTGCGATTTTCTCAGCAATTCCTATGCAAAAATTCCGCTGTTCCTTCCCAATCAAACTCCCATTCGAGATCCTTCCCAGGACATTCTCTCGCTGGAGGGTTCTAGCCTAACGCACGAGGGGGGGAGGTTGTCACAATGCAGTCCAATCCGCCGCACAGAACAGCCCCGAACTGATTGTCCATGTTCTGACCTTTTGCATACGTCACCGCCACGACACGTTCAGTTGGAGGATTGCTTGGGTGTTGAAGGAGAATGGCCAGACGGAACCGCAACAGACGTTTGTTCCCCGACACTTTCTGCGAAACCAAGCCACGGGCCACCACATTACCAGTCAACTAACCTTTCGAATGATCTAGGAAGGAAAGGGAGCATCACTCACAGGGCCATGATACCCACGGGGATCTCTCAGACACAATGTGACATAGAGCCAAGTGAGACATCAGTGCGTGCATAAATATACGTAATCGTCAGCTGAAAGCTGATGCGCGGTTCTCCCTAGTCACCGAAGCAAACGACGCCTGACCGTGCCAATGCCCTCGATGTGCCCTTTTCCATACCCTCTGGCCCGGAACGGAATACTTTGACACCATCTCCTCTTGCCCTATGCAACTTCAGTAAACACGAGGAGTTGATTCTGGCTGATCGACGAAGACGATCACCTTCGATGAATCCTCGGAATAATACTTCGCCGATCCCGCACCCGGACGGAAGTTGTGCTCTCCTGACTCCATCATCGAGTGGCCCCCAGTTACGCCCGAGACGACCGTCATCATTCCTTGGGACGTCTCGTCCGTCCGTCATTGTTTACAAAGTTGCGACAGGTCCAAACCTCTCCAGATCGAGGGACGTCGTCCGAGTGTCCTATGGTGAGGAGTATCGGAAGCGAACACCCCTGACAAATTCAATTAATAGGAGCAAGGAGCGTACCCTGAGTCGCCAGGGCTGTTCAATTTCAACGAAGGAATATGGCAATGCAAAAAGAGGTGATACGACAGAGCACTTGAACAGGAATTCGATACGATCCAAATTCTGTTCCTCACGGAGATACCACAACGAGAAGCGTTCCCCCTCTGGTCTGCGAAGAGCTGAAATAAAGATGTCAGGCAGGCTGCCACCTGCTGAGCGCATAGAGGGAGATATGGCTTGGGATTTTGGTGCGGGTCCAGAAACATGTGTACGGCCTGTGGATGTGGATCGTTCCCGCGTGCGCGTAGGTGGCCTTACCAGTGTACGTATGATACCCCGTACTGTCGTCAATGGTGGGACAGGCCCTATTTCAACGACCACCTAGACGTCGATTGGCTCATAGAGGCCCGTGTCGATGGTATTCTTCTTAGGATATTAGTGTCTTCCGTTTCTGCCTGGAATCTACTCTCTTCGAATCAATAATTCCACGTCTTCTTTTGTGACTCGCAGGTAGAGATACTTTGCTGCTTGCTACTGTAGATGACAACTTGTTCTGAAAAGCGGGAAGGAGATATCGGTCTACTTATAACAGTTTACAAGCATCAAAAAAGCATAATTCACTTCACTAGCAAAACATGGCTATCGAAACAGTGTCGACTACTCAAGGGCGCCCCTAGCGGACCCAACTTACGCGTAGCACGTAGTTCGATTTACAGGTAATACATACTATCCTTCAGCCTGCCCCTAACACCACCATTCCAAAGTCTCTCGGCCTCTTTAAATACATCTTCATCACCAGTGGAACCACTAGTTGCCGTAGTGTTAACTTCTGAATACCCCGAAAGAAGCTTATGAAGGTAGCATCGTCCCCGTTCGCAGGCAAGATCGGCGTAGTACGCGGGGGCTGCGAGGCTGACAGCCTTCGTGGCCCTTGCAAAGGTGTAGCTGATTGTGTTCGTCAAACTCTGGAGGTCGTCCGCATTCATGTCCATCTCGTTACAGACAACGTAGTAATGGGTTGGGCGGGTGGTTCCTTGCAGTCCACCATGAGCTTGGAGGAAGAAGTCATAATCGTAGATGGCGGTGACACCACGATCGACAACTGTACCCGGCTTTGGATTTCCGTTGTTATCTGCGTTGGAGGCCTCTGTAGGGTAGAATCGTGTATGATGCCTCTTGCCACAAATGACAACAGTCAGCTTGGGGCGATATAGACTTTGAGCGGTGTCAAACTTCCTGAAAGACGCTCGAATTTTTGGTATTTCATCATTGACGACAGCAGTGAATTGGCCCTGAGAGGATGTTAGACGGAGCAGGTGAAGAAAATATCATCAGCAGACCTCTGAGACGCCATCACGATAAACCAGAATCCTCTGGGGAAGATCTCTGTTCTTGGTCCGATAAGCCAGCAAACGTTCCTCCATCATGTCTCTCAAGTCCGTGATCATCTAGGGAAGAGGTAAGAAATCACACTTTTAGGAGACCCGAGGTGCCGACCAACCTCCTTTTTCGATTCTTGGATGCGCATACTCGCCGGATACTGGCTGAATCGAAGGTCTACACTTGCCACGACCGCGGCGATGGATGGTGTTCCCTTCACGGTTGATGGCCCCGGGTGGGTAACGTCCATTCCGACGAGCATGGTGGGGGGTTGGCGAAGTTTACCTATCGACGCCTCATCCACGGCGTGGTTGACGCCACCGAGTTTCATGTTAACCTTGAGTGCGACATTGGCAAAGTACTGTAACTGGCCTCGCTCCTTCCTGATCTTCGCACTCTGTACACAAACGTTAGGAACGTCCAAGTAGACATCGCACAGATGCTTTAGGCCCGCGTAAATGTGCTTGTCGCCGTTTGATAGGATTACAAGGAGAAGGGCAGGTTTCTGCTTTGTCGCCATCAGGGCGCTGCGAATAATCTTGACGGCTTGGGATCGGACAGGATCTTGATGATCCTTTCGCGGAAGTTCGGCAATGGCAATGAGAGGTGGTGTTTGAATAACACTTATCCCGCAACTTCTGCACATCGAGGTGAATCCGTCGATAGTGCTGCGCAGTTCGGGGTCCTGGGCGTCGCTGAATTCGTCGTGACGGTTGCCATCTTTAATGACTAACACCGTCCATGGGCCGAGCTTGGCGCCTTCCGCGAAGACCACATTCCTCAAGTTCCAGCTCGCCTTGTCGTCTACGCTTTGCTCTCCCTTCCCGTAACGGATGCGGGGAGGAGTCAAGATTCGAGCAGGCACGACAGCCATGTCATTGCCAATGGAAACACCGAACACGCCCAAAACGGGGGAGATACTGGGCCCGCGCATGAAACCGAGCTCGCGCAGTCCGGCAACAGTAATGGCATTGGCATTGACATTGGGAGGCTTAGCGGCCATTTTGATCATTTCGCCAGTCTGTTCATCAGGTAGCTTTCCGCGGAAAGGCTGGCCGGGAAGAATGGTGCACACTTCGGCGGGAAGATAGATGTTCTTGTTCCCACCTACATCAACCAGGGGAAGATTTGGATAACGCAAGTTGATCTTGTATTCTGTGGTTTGATGATTCAGAAAACAGCGTATCCAAAACGCAAAGCGACAAACTTACTGCGTCGAAAATATTCTTCGACAGTAACCATGCCGCCAAGTTCTTGGGCTTCGAACCTATGTTGCTTGGCGTTGAGTTTGGCTAAACGCTTCACTGTCTTCTGGTGACCGAGATGTTCTGTCCTGACCCTAAGGCGCTGTACAAACGCGGACATCCTCGCGCCAAAGCTGGCTTGTTCGAATACAGTCATGGCCTCTGCCAGGTTACCTTCTGAATAGAAGGCCGTTGTACATACATTGACATTGACCATGAGTTGATTGAACGAAGGTCTGACTGAAGAGTAAAAGCCCCTCCAAGCCTCGAGTCCGCCACCAAGGGGGAACGGAGGTGACGCGGATGGGAAGAAAAATCGGTTCCTGCCGACCATGACTCCACCGCCTGCCTGAGTGCGGTTTGGATGGGCACTCAATATGAGATTCAATGCAGAAACCACGGGGAGAATGTCATAATTTCGGTATTGGGCATGGCCAATGAGATATCTATGTGCATCCGTAAGTTTGACGTTCCATGGCATGGATAAACGGACTCACTGTTGCAAGCTATCGGTTTCAATAGGTTGTATATATTTGACAGTTAATATATATTCTCTCATCTCACGTCCAACCCCGCTTTCTTCATCCTCTTCAAAGTAAGGGACGTTGATGGTGAGAGGTTGCGGTAAGACATCGGCCGCAACTAGTTTCGCGCTAGAGTCGTGGGCAACCCGGTCTTTCAGCCCATTTGAGGCCCAGTCCTGGGTGTTCTCAGCCAGCTGAAATATTCTCCTCTTGATCCTGCGACTTGCAATACCCTGCTGAGGGGAGATGCTAATATCATATTCGTAGAGAGGACCCTTCGGAACGCGAATAGGGAAGAAATTCGTGCGAAGCTTGATCGACTTTCCTGAATGCACATGAAATCGGATATGACGGCAAAGAATGGTTTATCAACCTTTTGTCCCATAATCGGGACGCGGGGGCATGGCATCCTGGCGTAAGGACAAGGACCTGAAGGAGG
>WNFQ01003768.1_pt1 | contig 14732 bp, 16 predicted proteins | sample 5400171 | NCBI WGS metagenome assembly WNFQ01 (sample SAMN13153356, study PRJNA577476) | soil metagenome | isolation source: 20 cm soil under Madrone tree | place: USA:California | collected 2016-06-14
TCGATGGTGCGACCCATCACGAATTGGCGCCCGAGAATGTGCATCGCTGCGGTCACCGCTTGGCGCACGACCGGTTCACCGGAGCGGACGACAAAGTGGCGCAGGGTGGCGCGCAGATCGTGCTCCGCCGTATCGGAACGCAGCAGACGGCCGGTCAGCATCAATGCCCAGGTCGAGGCGTTGACAAAGATCGATTGCGAATGCCCGAGATGGCGTTCCCAGTCGGCTTCAGCCACCTTGTCGCGGATCAACCGGTCGACTGTCTCGGCATCAGGGATGCGCAGCAAGGCTTCGGCGAGACACAGGAGCGCCACCCCTTCCGGCGAGGACAGCGCATACTCATGCAGAAACGCGTCGATGCCGCCCTTGCCGAGGCGCTCGCGGCGGACGGCGGTGACGAGGCCGCGGGCCCGTTCGGCGATGCGGTCCTGCATGTCCGCCGGCATCTCGGCCGCGGCGAGGATGCGCGCCGCCGCCGCGGTCTCGTCGATCCGGCAGCTGTCGCGCAGCGCGGCGCGCAACGGCGTTGCCCGCGGCGGCGGGGTAGTGAACACCGCATCCATGCCCGGCATGCCTTCGGTCAGCGCCGCCTGCTGTTCAGCGGGACGGAGCGGGCGGCTCGTTTGCAGGGGTCACAGTGGGCTCCGTCTTGACAGCACCGAGATCGCGCGCACGCCGATACCAGAAGGCGGCCTGCTCGGGATCGCTGCGCGACCCGTGCACACCGGCGCGGTCGAGAAAGGCTGCATCAAAGGTCATCGCCATGCGCATCGCCGCACCGCTATCGCCGGCATCGGCGGCGCGCTGAAAGAAGAGCCGCGCCGAGGCAATATCGCCGGCAGCGAGAAAGCCATCGCCGCGAGCCACGAGAGCCGCGATCTCGTCGGCGGATAGCCGTGGTCCCAGCGGTTCTGGCGCCGGGAATGACGGAGGAGCGACGGGCGGCCGCTCGCCGCCGGCCGCCGCGGGTTCGACCGCCGCCTTGGTGGCGCCGGTCGTTGACGACGCTACTGGCGACGCCCCTTGGGCCGGCACCTCCGCGGCAGGGACGATGTTGTCTTTCTGCGGCAGCACATTGCCCACAAGACCGCCGAGATCCCGCGAACCTACAGCGCCTACGATCAGCCCGAAGATAGCGAGACAAACGAAGATTCCCGCAACTTGGCGCCAGCTTGCCCGCGGCGCCGCAACCTCGTCCCTGGCGAGGCTCGCCCCGGGTTCGGCGAACATACGATATGCCAGGCGGTTGACCACCGCGGGATCACCCCCCGAGGTGATCGCGATCAGCGCCACGCGTTGCGCCGTCAGGAGGTTCGACCCGCCGTCCGGCGGCAGTTGGTAACGAATGAACGCCTCGGTCTCGTCACGGTCGAGCTGCTCGAGGCGTAGGCGCGCCGCGAGCCGTTCCTCGAGGAGGTCTTGCACCGGCTTGCCGCGCGCGCTGGGGAAGGACGAATTCGCCACCAGCACACCCGCTCTCGGCGTCGGCGCACTCAGCGGCACCGCCTGCGTCGCGTCGAGCAGAGCCTCGATCTGGACATCCGACAGCCGGTCCGCGTCGTCAAAGACGTAGATCGGAGGAGGGAGCACCGCGCCGGCGTATAGCTCACTGAAGTCGAGCGCAGGACCGCAGGAGATCTCGATCACCGCCCGCGGCGCTGCTGCGGTCCTCAGCGCTTCGACGAGCATCGGCAGGCATGCGGGCGGATCTCCGGATACGAGAACCACGCCGCCCCTGTACAAGGCGTCGACCACTCCTTTTGCGAGGTGTTGGTAATGCTCTGCAGTCGCAAAGTAGCCCGATCCAGCGTCGGGGGTCGCAAAGGAGCCAGAAGACGAGCTTGAGCCGGCTGATGTCATACGGAAATCCAGCCGAAGATCTTCAACCTTTATTCCACCGCGGTCCAAGAGTTAAAGTTGTGTCAATCGGAGTCCGGCACCAACCGCGAGCCTGAACCACGGGATGTCTAATGCCCAGATCAGTTGCGGCCCGAGGTTAACCCTAAAATGAAGACTTCGCAACGGATCAGCTGGGTGGGTAGCGCCTCAGTTTGGATTTCCGCTGCGGGTGGATTCCTGTCCTTCGTCGGCACGCGCGCCAACGGCGAGGTAGCGCTGAAAGCGGTCATCCGTCTTGTCCAAAGCTCAGCGGTTAAGCGTGTTCGGACCGCTGACGAACCGATTGCCGCGGATGTAGAAGCGCAGCAAGTGCTCGACCTCACGCGAAAGGCCGATTCGTGCGCTTCTCCCGATTTCCCATTGGTTCTGGTCGTCGCATGCAAGCCATAAAGGACCCTTCCGGCAGAGGTCCGTGCCGTCCAGACGGCGATCGATCTCAAGCGCCACGGTGAGGCGCCCCGGTCCTCGCGTCAGGTGGCGCAAACTCTGGGCGCCACGATTTCGCTGCATAATTGGTATTCCGTCCATCGGCTCGAGGGCTCTGATCAGGATGCCCGCTCCGACGCCGGCGATTTCGCTCACAACGTTCAGCATGCAAAACTTGCCATAGGCCACGTAGACGTAGGCGTGCCCGCGACATAGGAAAAGTGAGCGATTGCGCGGCGTCATCCCCCGATAGGCGTGGCCTGCGGCGTCGCCGACCGGGTAGGCCTCAGTCTCGACAACGCGTCCGCTGACCGAGCCCTCGGGGGTCTCTCGCACCAATATCTTGCCGATCAGTTGGCAGGCGAGCAAGACCGTGTCGAGCGGTAGTTCGTTCCGGGCGAGTAATCTATGACCATCCATCGCTTGCCGCACTTTTCGGCCATCGTTCGCCCCACTGAGTGCGACATAGCCTCGGCTCGAACGCCTTGCAAAGTATTGCGTGTCGTTTGCGCGCCGTCATCAAGGCGATATCAGCCCGCATGGGACTCGCAGTGCCTATGTACCCGTGGAAGAGGGGTTGGGACCTGGCGGGCGTAGTCACGCCGACCTAACCGCGTTCATCGTGGCGCAGATGGGCGTTTTTCTTGCTGCCGAGACTGGCGTAAGCGACCCTGGAACTGCTATTCCCTTACAGAGTGCAAGGGTGTCTGCCGGATAGCGAGTATTCCCTTCCACCTCAGCTTGATCTTGGTTTCAGGCTCAGCAGGCTGCGCACGGCCAATCAGGCGTGGTCGCCGAAGGCCCGACGTCGGACCGAACCGCGAAGAAGGTCCACCGGCTGAGCGAAGCGTTGGTCGGCGGTTGGAGAATAAGTAATGGCGCGATTGATCTCAGTAAACGTGGGTCTTCCGCGTGACATCGCGTGGCAAGGGAAGACTGTTCACACTGCCGTTTGGAAGACATCGGTTCAGGGCCGGCGGATGGTGCGGCGGCTCAATATCGACGGCGATGGTCAAGGGGATTTGGCCGGACACGGCGGCGAGCATCGGGCCGTCTTCGTCTATCAGATCGACTCCTATCGCTATTGGCAGAACCACCTTGGCCGAAGCGACTTCACTTTTGGAGAATTCGGGGAGAATTTCACTGTCGAAGGTCTGTCCGATGACGAGGTGTGCATCGGCGATCATTACCGTATCGGGAGCGCTGTTTTCGAGGTGACGCAACCGCGCGTCACCTGCTACCGGATCGGCATTCGCATGAACGAGCCACGAATGGCCGCGCTGCTCGTCTCGCACGGCAGGCCCGGCTTTTACTTCCGTGTCCTGGAAGAGGGAGAGGTCGGGGCTGGCGACGAGATCGTGCGGGTGACGCAAGGGCCCGAGACCATGACCATCTCCGACGTGAATACGCTCCTGTACAAGCCCGGCCATCCGGCGGACCGGCTGGAACGGGCGTTGCGCATTCCGGCGCTCAGCGCCGGCTGGCGCCGGTCGTTCGAGGCGTTGCTCGAACGGACGCAGAGCACCGGCGCGACGAGCGGCAACCCTGGACTCGCTCCGGCGACCGGCCCGCCGGCGGCGTGGACTGGGTTCCGCCCGATGCGTATAGCGGGCACGAAGCGTGAGAGTGGCAGCGTGACCTCGCTGCTGCTTGAGCCGACCGATGGACGCCCTCTGACACCCGGCCTACCCGGACAGTTCATCGTGCTGCGGCTGCGGCCGACACCCGATGCGCCCCCGCTGCTGCGCAGCTATTCGCTGTCGGGCGAGCCGAGCAACACCGGCTATCGCGTCAGCGTCAAGCGCAATCCCGACGGCGTGGCTGGGGCCTATATCGGTGACAAAGTTCGAGTCGGAGACCTCATTGAGGTGAGCGCTCCGCGCGGCAGCTTCACGCTAGGGGGCGGTGACGGACCCGTCATCCTGCTGAGTGCCGGCATTGGCGTGACCCCCGTGCTTGCTATGCTGCATGCATTGGCGGCCGTGAGGTCGCCGAGAGAGATCTGGTGGATCCACGGAGCCCATGACGGCTCGGAGCATCCGTTTGCCGAGGAAGTGCGTACCCGCCTCAGAGCGTTGCCCCACACCCACGGCCATATCCGCTACAGCACACCCGGTGCCGCGGACCGGCAAGCCGTCGATTTTGACGCCTCTGGCCGCTTGGGAGTGGGCGTCCTTGAAGAATTGGGCGTGCCCCGCGATGCCGATTTCTACCTATGCGGGCCGCCTGCCTTTATGACCGATCTGCCGGCCGGCCTCACAGCCGGGGGAGTAGCCGCCAACCCCATTCACACCGAGACGTTCGGAGCGGGTCCGTCCCTGACACCGGGAATTGCCGCGGCTCCGCTCAAGCCGCCGCACCCGCCGGCCGAACCCGTCGGCACGGGGCCGCTGGTATCCTTCGCGCGCAGCGGCCTCAATGTCCGTTGGGACCCGGTGTTCCAAAGCCTCCTGGAGATGGCCGAGGCGTGCGATGTACCGGTGCGATGGTCGTGCCGCACCGGGGTCTGCCACAATTGCGAGACGGCGCTCATCGGCGGCGACATCAGCTATCGGCCCGACCCGGTTGAGCCGCCGGCCGACGGCAATGCGCTGATATGCTGCTCTCGGCCCCAGGGCGATATCGTGATCGATCTCTGACGGACGATCTAAATTGAGAGGTTTCGGCCAAAATTCGTTTCATGACAGAGGCTGGGCTTCCGGGACAGGGTTCGCCGGTTGCATCTAGTGCGACCTTCGCTGCCCGCTTGGCGAATGCGTCAAGGGCTGCAGGGCCACCGCTGCTATTTGGCTTGCGACTGTGGGTTTCAGTCTGCCTCGCGCTCTATCTTGCGTTTTGGCTTGAGCTCGACAACACTTACTGGGCCGGAACAACCGCGGCTCTCGTTTGTTAGCCACAGCTCGGCGCTTCGCTGCGCAAAGGTTGGTTCCGCATGATCGGCACTGTAGCAGGCGCCGTGGCGATCTTGGTACTGACTGCGTGTTTCCCGCAGGACCGCGTCGCCTTTCTCGCGGGTCTGGCATTGGGGGGATCGGGGTGCGCTTTCGTTGCCACGATACTCCGCAACTTTTTAGCCCTTGCGGCGCAGCTTGCCGGGATCACGGCGGCAATCATCGCGAGCAGCCAGCTCGGGGCAACCGGGGGCGCAAACGGCGAAGCCTTTATGCTCGCCGTAATCCGCTGCACTGAGATCTGCGTTGGCATCGTCTCCGCCGGCGCCGTGCTCGCGGGAACCGATTTCGGTAGCGCAAGTCGCCGGCTGGCCACCCTGATCGCGGACATCTCGACCGAGGTTATGCGGCGGTTTGTCTGTACCTTGGCGCTGGCTGGCCCGGAACTTCCGGAGACGCGGCCAATGCGGCAGGAGCGGATTCGGCGGGTCGTCGAGCTCGACCCAATCATCGAAGAGGCGATTCGAGAATCCTCTCAGCTGCGCCCTCATTCTCCGGTGTTGGCGATGGCGGTAGGCGGCCTTCTCGCAGCGGTGGCCAGCTGGCGCGTCGTGGCGGTTCACTTCGCCCAGCTGCCACATGACCAGGCTCGGCAAGAAGCGGCCACTGTGCTGCAAGCGGTTCCAAAGGAGCTCCTGTCAGAGCCCGAGCGAGAGGAGCCGGCGCGGTGGATAGCCGACCCCATCGGTCTGGGATCGAATGGACATCGGCGTATCATTGGGACACAGATTAGCGGTAGTGTGGACAAACTAAGAACATTGGTCTGTCATATAACCCAAACCGATAATTTTGTTACATCGTGATGATTGTTTCCGGCGTTTTTACACAACCAGAGGGTCGCAAGGGGAAATTCAAACCGAGACACTACCGCTCGGTGGCCAGTGTTGCGACAGTCATTTGCCGGGATGCGCTCTCGCGGCTGGCGACCCAATTCGATCGCGACGGTCAGCCAATCGGGGGCATCAATCTTTAGGCGGCAACCCAGCCGAGATAGTCCGACGCCAGCGCGGCAACCGCGGCATCGTAGAGACGGCGTCCGGCTTCCGGCGTCGCCAAGGCAGGGTTGGACCCGATCCGGCCGTCGGGGAATTTCCGGCGATAGTCGGCGGCATCGGTAAAATCGCCCCAGGGCGCTACGGGCGGATCGAGCGGTGCGGATTTGATCGCATCGGGGAAGGCGAATTGCGTGACCGCGACCTCGCTCGGCGTCGCGTGGCTACCTTCGGATCCTCCGTACAGCTCCTTCGCCAATTGTTGCACCGCCTGGTTCTGCCACCAGTTTCTCAGCCGGCATTTGACCGGCGGGACGTTTGCCGTGGCGGCCAAGCTCCGCGCGGCGTAGATCTCCGAGAATGCCGCGGTCACCGTGGCAATATTCCCGCCGTGTCCATTGATGAAGTAGAAGCGCTCGAAGCCGTGTCGCGACAATGACTCGACAATGTCGCGGAGCACCGCGATCAATGTACTCGGCCGCAGGGTCACCGAGCCGGCGAAGCCGAGATGATGCTGGGCCATCCCGACCGCGACGGTCGGAGCGACGAGCGCTCCAGCGGCCTCACCGACGCCCCGAGCGATGACCTCGGCGCAGATCGCGTCGGTGCCGATCAGGCCGGTCGGACCGTGCTGCTCGGTCGAGCCGATGGGCAGGATGATGCCCCGGCTCGATTCGAGGTAGGCCTCGACCTCCACCCAAGTCTGCAACTGCAGTTGCATTGCCGCACCTTACGCGACGGATTCGCGCCTCACGATTGATTCTTCATTGATAATAACACATTCAACGCTTTGCGGGTCCCCAACCTCGCAACTGTGTGGATTTACCTCCGAAAATAGCAGAACATTCTCGGCAAACTTATGAAGCTTGGTGCTCATTTCGGTGGTTTGACCATCCTATCGCTCGCCGGGTGCTCGATGCTTTCGAGCGCCGGGCCACCGACGGCGGCCGCGGTGGTCGCTCCGGCGCAGTCCGAGGATCAAATCCTCTTCGACGTGGTCCCGGTCGACCAGCGGGTCGTTTCGACCTTGCTCGCCCAGCCCAAGGAGAGTTTTCACGCGCGCTTCGAAAAAGACGCCGATCCGCCGGAGCTCAAGATTGCGATCGGGGATACGATCTCGGTCACGATCTGGGAAAGTGCGGCCGGAGGGCTGTTCAGCGAAGCGCCTGTACAGCCGTTTACGGGTTCGCGCCCAGCGACCGAGCCGCTTGGGCCGGAATCCCGACCAACAGCGCCCGGAATCGGGGTACCGGCACCCGAAACTCCGGGCGGGCCGAATTTGCCTTTCGATCAGTTTTTCGGCGCCCCCGGCACGCGCCCGGGAACACCATCACCAGATCAGCGGCCGGGCACCAGCAATCCCGCGACCGCGCCGTTTTCGGCCGAGACGGCTGCAGCGGCGGGCGGCCGGCAAGGCGCTACGATCCCCGACCAACTGGTAGCGGCCGATGGCGCGATCAGCGTTCCTTATGCGGGCCGAATTCGAGCCGCCGGAAGAACCTCGGCTGAAGTCCAGCAAACGATCGAGGCACTGCTTGCGGATAAGGCGCTCGGGCCGCAAGCGCTGGTGATCGTCAGGAAGAGCGCCGCGAATGCGGTCACGGTGGCGGGGGAAATGGTCGCTGGTGCCAGGATCCCGCTTTCGCCCGGGGGCGACAGGCTGCTGCAGGTGATCGCCGCTGCGGGCGGCACCACAACACCCACCACGCTTACCATTGCCGGCGGCACCACCACCACCCTCATCACGCCTACCGTTTACGGCGCGGTCACCACACCAATCCACGAAATCTTTGTCCGGCTGTCGCGCGAGGGTGTCACCGCGACGATACCCCTCGCACGGCTCGTTGCCGACCCGGTGGAGGACATCTACGCGCGGCCAGGCGACGTTCTCACCCTCGTCCGCGTGCCGCAAACCTTCAGCGTTTTCGGGGCGGCGGGCAGGAATGCCGCCATTACCTTCGACGCCGAGAAGCTCACGGTCAGCGAGGCGCTGGCGAAATCTCAGGGATTGCGAGACGATCTGGCGAACCCCAATGGTGTGTTCCTGTTCCGCTACGAGCCGATGGGGGTCGTCCGCGCGCTCGACCAGCCGATCGCGACACGCGCCCAGGACGGGGTCTCGCCTGTCGTCTATCGGTTCGATCTCGCCGACGCGAACACCTATTTTCTCGCGGATCGGTTTCCTGTGAAAGACAGGGACATCATCTTTGTCGCCGATGCGGGCGCCGCGCAGGTACAGAAGTTGTTCACGCTGTTATCGACGGTCACCGGACCGATCCTGACCGGCTTGCTGGTATGCAGCAGCGGCAATACTAAATGTTGAAACCCGCCACAGGGTTAGCGTTCGAGCCCGCCGATCGTGTCGGCGTGAAACCGGACGACGTCCTCGGGACTGAGATAATTGATGTCGCCCGGCGTGGCGAGGCCGATCCCCGCGGCAAAGGCACCAAAGCGGATCGCAAGATCGAGATCGCCGTCGAGTAGGCCATGGATCAACCCTGCGACAAACGAATCTCCGGCGCCGATGCGGTCGACCACCTCTACCGGGTAACGCGGTGCGTAACGGAGCTCGCCGCGGGCAAGAAGAAGCGTGCCGGGCTCGACCTCCGGCGGCCGCGTCAGGGCGACGAGCGGAACGCCATAGCGTGCCGCGATCGCCGCGGCGAGCTGTTCTCCAGCCTCGGCAAAGCTCAGCACGGCTTGCGCGTCGCGCTCGGCGAGCACCAGCAGGTGGAGATGCGGCGCCACCAGCTCGAGCAGCTCGCGCGCCTCCGGCGGCGTGGTCAAGGTCGTGCGATAGTTCAGATCGTAAGACACCGGCTTTCCGGCCGCCGCGGCGAGTGCGGCCAATTGCAGGATCAGCGCCCGGCAACTCGGGCCGAGCACCGGCGTGATGCCTGACAGGTGGAGCCAGTTACTCGACTGAACCAGCGCCTCCCAAGGCGCATCTTCAAAGCCGAGCTGCGAGGCTGCCGAATACTTGCGGTCATAAATAACGCGGCTGGTTCGCGGCTCGGGCCCGGGCTCATAGAACATCAAACCGAGGCGCGCATTGGCGATCCAGCGCACCCAGCTTGTGTCGATCCCGTGTCGCCGGGCCTCACCGTCGACAATGCGGCCGAGCGGTCCTTCGGGCAGTCGTGATACCCAGGCGACACGGCGCCCGAGCCGGGCAAGCAGACAGCCGACATTGAGCTCGCTGCCGCCGACCCCGATCTCGAAGAGCCGCGCCTGGTCGAGGCGCTGGTTGGCGGGCGGCGAGAGGCGCAGCAAGGTCTCGCCCAATGTCAAGAGGTCGTAGCGCCGTTCCGGTAGGGCGATCATTCGCGCGATCCGAGACGGCGTGGAAGGCTGCGGCACGTCGCTCCAGAGCATATCGTCATAGCGTCCCCTCCGCGGCCTGCGGCACACCCTGTCGTAGGACCCGGCGCCGCGCAACCCGCTTCCTGACGCTGCCGCTAAGCCAGGCTTTTCGCCACCATTTCGTAGGTATTCTTGCTGAGATCGGGGATGGTGGGGCTGCGCTCGAGGCGGCGCTGCATCAGCGCCTGGCGCGCCGGGTCGTGCCGGCGCCACATGCCGAGCGGCTGGACGAGCCGGGCTGCCATCGTTGGATTCATTGGGTCGAGGGTGATGACCTCGTCCGCCAGAGAGACGTAATCGGCGCCGCTCGCCTCGTCAAATCTCAGCTGTTTGTCTACAAAAATTCGACCTGGAGAGCCATAAATATACCAGAATAATAATCCAACGCGGGTAAGATATATTTTGCTTTAGGTGTTCGTAAATTATTTATCTTACCTTATTGTAAACTCCCGGTTAGTGCCGATCTATCAAATAGAGCTTCGGCTATTTTTCAAACATCTGGTGTCGACCGCCAGTCCTGAAAGACAAAACTATGGAACTGTTATTGATCATCGTCCTGCTCTTCGTTCTGTTCGGGGGTGGGTTTGGGCTCTACCGCGGGGGCTACTATCGTCAAGGTGGACCCGTCGGGATCGGCGGCATACTCGGCTTGATCGCCGTCGTCCTAGTGATCGGGTGGCTGGTGCACGGACACATCGGCGGTGTCTCTTTCTGAGCTTCGCCGGTCGTGGCGTAATCGGGCAGGAACGCATTGTGCAGACGGCAGGTCTACTTCATACCCGCCCGATACGGTCGCCTGATGCACGGAGAGTTTCAACCACAGAAGGAGACTGGTCATGAACAAGGATCGGATCGCGGGAGCGGTGAAAGAGTTCAGAGGCTCGGTCAAGGCGACCATCGGCAAAGCGCCAGGCGACGCCAAGTTGGAGGCTGACGGCAAAGCCGACAAGGTCGAAGGCAAGGTCCAGAACGCCGTCGGCGGTCTCAAGGACGCGCTGAAGAACTAAGACGGGCGTCGACATGCATCCGAATGCGAACCCGCAACCGGCCGACGAAAGCAAATGATAAAAAACCTATGGCTCTCGCCGGTGCGGCAATGATCTGCATCGCCCTTTTATCCGGCGGCGTCGGAGCGCAAGGCACGCCACAGACAATCGAGCTCGTCAAGGTCGATGTGCAGAAGTTGGCGGCCGGCTATCGCGCGTCCAAAGTCATTGGCAGCAGCGTCGTCAGCAAGGAATGCGGGCCGATCAACGATCCGCAGCTGCATGCCAGTTGCGTCTCGAGTTTTGGCAAGTAAGGGGCTTGTCCGTCCATGCCAAGCCCGCGGCCACCGGCGTTACTGCTGAGCCGCTCCCAATTCTACGTCGGAACGGGAGCGGTGATGCCAACGTCCGGATTGCAAGCGCGCCATTCTCGTCGCCGTGGCCGCGACCACCACGAAGCTGTGCCAAATTGCGTTGTGGAAAGGCAGCGCCCGCCAGAGGTGAAAGGCGGTCCCGATAGAATAGAGCACGCCGCCAACTCCGATCAAAAGCGCGGTCCGAACGTCCACCGAGCTGAGCATGGGTCGTATCCCCACCAGGATCATCCAGCCTAGTGCCAGATAAGCGACGATCGAAACCCGCTCCATACGATTTGGGCAGATCAGCTTCATGACGGCTCCGGTGACGGCTCCAATCCAGACCGCGGCTGTCATTCCGATCGCCCAAACGCCGTCCAGTCGGCACGTCGTGAATGGGGTGTAGGTACCGGCGATCATCAGAAAGATCGCGGCATGATCAAATCGGCGCAGAAGCCGACGGCGGGGTGCGATGGAGGCGAGGTTGTAGGCTGCCGAGCCGCCGAGCATCGTAAGAAGGCAAACGGAATAGATAAGGCTCGCAAGGAAGGTCGACCGGTCAGCAACATCTGCGGCGATGCCCAGCATAATGGCCGAGCCGACTACGCCCGCGAGGGTGCCCGTCAGGTGTATGAGGCGGTCTGCCGCGAGCTCGCCGGCTCGATATCGCATAGACCCAGTTGCAGCACTCACCGCATGCCAACCCTCATCGCGCATCCCGGCGCTCGCCAGACCTCCATCTGCGCCGGCCAGCCGCGCCTGCTCGATGCCGGCGGTGAGGTCCGCCCATTTAGACCCGCGTTTTCGAGGTTTTGACATCAATCCCTGATGTCTGACGTAGCAAAATTCTGTTGTGCAGGTTATCGTAAACCTACTTCTCAATATACTTGAAAGAAAAGTTGCAATCACCACTTACAGCATTGCCCGGTAGCCATTTTGGGACCGTGTATCAAAGACTGGCATCTGCCCGTTGGTAAGTTGCCGGTATCCATGTTGCTCAGAGGAGGATATGGTCATGGATCGTTTCGATTTCTCTCCGCTATACCGTTCGACGATCGGCTTCGATCGCCTCACCCGCCTCGTCGATGCGGCGACCCGCGTTGACAGCACGGCCGTCGCCTACCCCCCTTACAACATCGAGAGGACCGGCGAAGACGCCTACCGGCTGACGATGGCCGTGGCCGGGTTCTCGCCAGGAGAGCTCGACATCACCGTTCAGGAGAACACTCTCCTGGTGATGGGCAAGGGACAGAAGGAGGACGAGAACGCTGGCGGCTACTTGCACCGCGGCATCGCCCGGCGCGCGTTCGAGCGACGCTTTAGCCTCGCCGACCACATGAAGGTGGTGGGAGCCAGCCTCGACAATGGGTTGCTTTATGTCGATGTGGTTCGCGAAGTGCCCGAGGCAGCCAAGCCGCGCACGATCAAGATCGGCACCACGCTCGGGTCCCCGCAACCGCAGGTGACGGAGCAAAAGGCGGCCTAATCGGCGCGTCGAACGACACTGTCCGAACGTCAGAACGCCCCCGAATTTCGGGGGCGTTCTGTTTTCACGATCATTGATAAACGATCAGCATCCCGGCCTACGTCGGTTCGGCGAGATCGAGTCGGCTGTTCGTTGACCTATATCTCGATCTGGCGCCCAATTTCCACGAAGTTGGGCGGCGGAAGGTTGAACAGGTCGACCGCTCGCACCGAGTTGCGGAACAAGAAGGCGAAAAGCGGCAAACGCCACCGCAACAGCCGTCCGCCCGGCTCGCCACGGACGACCTCGTCGTGGGCGCCGAAGTAGACGGCATGGTCGAGATCGACGGGACAGCCGAGATCTTTTGCCGCGCGCAATGTGGACGGCAGATCGGGTATTTCGACAAAGCCGTAGTGGACGGTCAAGTGCCAGAAGCCTTCAAAGACGCGGACCAGCTCCAGGCGATTCGAGAGACTGACGCGCGGAATCTCCTCGAACTTCACCGTGAGGGCGATCACTGTCTGCGGCAGCGTACCGATTTGCGATACGTGCTGGATCATCAGCGGCGGGATCGCCTCCGCTACCCGGGTCAGAAAGACTGCGGTGCCCGGCACCCGCGCAACCCGATTGGCCTCAAGCCGCTGGAGGAACCGTTCGGGCGGCTCGGTCATGGTCGCGAGCCTGCGTACCATGGCCCCGATACCCGAATGCCATGTGGTCATGACGATGAACACGATCACGCCGAAGGTTAGCGGGATCCAGCCACCCTCGGCGATTTTTAGTAGATTGGCAGCAAAGAAGGCGAAGTCGACGACGAGGAAGACGCCGCTCGCCAGCAACGCGGTCGGCGCCGACCAGCCCCAGCGGTCACGCATTACCTTGTGGAGCAGGGCCGTCGTTAGCAGCATCGTGGTCGAGACTGCGGTGCCGTACGCGCCGGCGAGGCGGCCTGAGCTGCCGAAACCGACGGTCAGAGCGATGGTGAACAGCATCATCGTCCAGTTCACAAAGGGCACGTAGATTTGGCCGTATTCCTCGTCCGAGGTCTGGCGGATGCGCAACCCGGGGAACCAGCCGAGCTGCATCGCCTGCCGCGTCAGCGAGAACGAGCCCGTAATGATCGCTTGGCTGGCGATGATGGTCGCGACGGTAGCGAGCAACACAAGCGGGAATATTGCCCAGTTCGGGGCGAGCTTGAAGAAGGGATTGCCGCCGGGGATCGGATGGTCGAGGAGGAACGCCGTCTGGCCGGCATAGTTGAGGAGGAGCGCCGGCAGCACGATTCCGTACCAGGTGGTCATGATCGGATTTCTGCCGATATGCCCCATATCGGCGAAGAGCGCCTCGCCCCCGGTGATCGCCAGGAAGACGCCGCCGAGAACGGCGAAGCCACCCCACCCATTGTGCACGAGGAACGCGATGGCATGTCGCGGGTCGACTGCGGCGACCACCTGCGGATTGTGCAGCATGCCGGCGATACCGAGCAGGGCGATTGCACCGAACCACAGCAGCATCAGCGGCCCGAACACCTTGCCGATGCGCGCTGTCCCGCGGCGCTGTACGGCAAACAGGCAGACCAGGATGGCAACTGCCACCGGCATGACGTAGGGCTCGAGGATCTCAGTGCTACGTTGACGCCCTCGAGCGCGCTCAAGACCGAGATAGCCGGTGTGATGATGCCGTCACCATAAATCAGGGCGGCTCCGAACAAGCCCATGACGACGAGGGCGCGGCTGCGGTCGAACGCGGTTGCGCCGGCGAGCGGCATCAGCGCCAGGATTCCGCCCTCGCCATGGTTGTCCGCGCGCATCACGAAGAGGCAGTACTTGACGGAGATCGTGATGACGAGCGCCCACAAGATCAGCGAGAGGACGCCGATAGCGGCCTCGGGGGTAAACCGTCCACCGATGGTCTGGGTGATCGCTTGCAGGGTGTAGAGTGGGCTCGTCCCGAGGTCGCCATAGACGATGCCGAGCGAGGCGAGGGCTGCCGCCGGCGTCGTGCGCAGAGCGGCGCGGGCGGGCACGGTACTCGCTTCAGCGCTGGCGGCGACCGACATCGAATTCGTGCTCCCTCGGCGACGGCCGCCGACGCCGGCTACCGCCTCTCGGCGGCTGAAGCGTCTTCTTCCAGGCCGGCCGCGTAATATTACGCTACGCTCTTCGACACCATCTCGTAGGTGTTTTTGCTGAGATCGGGGGTGGTGAGGACGCGCTCGAGCTCGCGCCGCATCAGCGCTTGCCGCGCCGGGTCGTGGCGGCGCCAGGCACCGAGCGGCTGGACGAGGCGGGCCG
>WNFQ01002813.1_pt1 | contig 14728 bp, 11 predicted proteins | sample 5400171 | NCBI WGS metagenome assembly WNFQ01 (sample SAMN13153356, study PRJNA577476) | soil metagenome | isolation source: 20 cm soil under Madrone tree | place: USA:California | collected 2016-06-14
GCTTCCGAAGCGTCATATCTCATGCGCGACGACTTCGCCACGCTGTTGCGAGGCGTTGAAATAAGCACCTACGCCAGAATGGGGTTGGTTTTTGATCAGTCAATTGCTCCCCTATACGGAGAAAAACAGCAACTTAGAAATTGATGAATGCGTGATCGGCGAGTCGAATTCGCCGCCGCCGATAATTTGTTAGACAAATGCCTCCAACCTTAGCTCTTTTCCTGACAATCGCCTTCACGGCTTTCCTTTTCCGGCGCGACTTTCGCGAAAGCCGTAATGTTACGGGAGCGTTGTGGATTCCGCTTCTGTGGGTACTGCTTATCGGATCCAGGCCTGTTTCCCAATGGTTAAATATTTTTGGTCTTACCGCAATATCTTCTACAACCGATGAGGGAACCCCGATTGACGCCGCAATCTACTTCACATTAATTGTTTCGGGTTGTTATATTCTTAATAGAAGGCGACTCAACTTCACAGAAGTCTTTCGAAACAACGGATGGTTAATTGCATTCCTTCTTTACTGTTTCCTCGCAATTCTTTGGTCGGATGTTCCGTTCACTGCATTCAAGCGATGGATCAAGGTCATCGGTCATCCTGTTATGGTCCTCGTCCTCTTCACGGAACCCGATCCCATGGAAGCGCTGAAAAGGTTGATACAAAGAAGCGCTTACGTGCTCGTCCCTTTTTCCATTTTAGTGATTAAGTATTACGACAGTATAGGCCGGCATTACGATGAGTTCACAGGCATGGCGAGTAATAGGGGCCTTAACTACAATAAAAATGGGCTTGGTGCCGTGTGTCTGGTCCTAGGTTACTTTTTCTTCTGGCAGTTGCTCAAGATCTGGCGAGGCAAACGAGGCAAAGCCTGGCGAAACGAGTTGCTCTTAACCGGCGGTTTTCTTTTCTTGATTGCCTACCTTCTTCGCAAGGCACATAGCATGACGCCAACTTTAGCGCTGCTCATCGGTATCCTGGTAATGACTGCGGTGGGCCAGCGGTTTGTAAATAAACGGGCGATTGGCATATATGCAGCACTGGTGGCCGTGACATTGCTGATGGCCGAGTGGTGGTTTGGAATTTATGAGTGGGTCGTCGATCTTACTGGTCATGTCTCGACCATAGAGGGAAGAGAAAATCTTTGGGACGAGCTGCTGGCGTTTCATACGAATCCGATCTTTGGCGTTGGCTTCGAAAGTTTTTGGTCGGGCGATCGGTTGAAAGCGATGTGGGCGGCGCATCCTTGGCATCCGACTGAGGCGCACAATGGCTATCTTGAAACCTACTTGAATCTTGGGTGTCTGGGACTGCTCATGCTTGGAGGCATGCTGTTTGCAACATACCGCAAAATACGCCTCGAACTGCTAAAGAATTTTGAATGGGGCCGTTACCGGTTGGGTCTTCTCGTTGCCGTAATAGCGCACAACTGGACCGAAGCAACTTTCAAAGGCCTTAGCATAATGTGGTTCGTGTTTTACGTGATTGCTTTAGATTATGGGACGATTGATTCTACACCGGTAGAAGAAGTTAGCGCACCCGCCGGTTCCGACGAGGAAAAGGAGTTGGCTTATGTCGAATAGGACCCGGCACCGGAGTTCTTTTACCCGACTCGGCGGCGGGCACCTTACGGCAGCAGTGACCATCCTCTTAAGTGTTTCTAGCCACATCACGACGGCTGCAGTGATTACAGCCAAAAGTGTTTCCTTCCCGGACGTTGCTGCAGCCGTTGGGGCTGCTACAGATGGTGATACTGTGACAATTCCAGCTGGAACAGAAAGTTGGACTTCGACCTTGGTTATCACGAAAGGCGTCACGCTGCAAGGTGCGGGCGAGGATAAAACGGTAATTCTCGATGATATTCCTTTGGGAGAAAATCGGAATCCGTTAGGACGGCGGCAGGCAAAACCTATTGATCGGGATTCAGCATCTGCCGCCTCGGTCCCTTTGCCGAGACGCGCAAAGTCAGGGAGTGGCGTTGGGCGACCACTTGTGCTGATTAATGTGAGATCCCGTCAAACCTTTCGTCTGACCGGTTTTACTTTCCGCTATGGCTCGCGCACGACTAAGCCTCAAAATCAAGGATGCGTCAAAATTGAGGGAACGTGTTTTTCGGTACGGGTTGATCATTGCCACTTCGACCAACTCTACAACAATTCGATCATTGTCGCTGGGACGTGCGCGCCAATGCTGGCAGTTTCCCGAGTATAATTGTTAATAACGGTGCAACCTGGGGAGGCAAAACGAATAACGATGGTGACGGTTCGTGGGCCGCCCCAACTGACTTCGGAAGTGAGAAGTTCCTCTTTATTGAGGACAACATTATGAACAACCTCGGTAAGGTGCAGACGGCCGGCGGGATAGATTGTCAGGACGGAGGCAGATATGTTAGTCGGCATAACCAGTTTTTCAATTGTACGATGATAACCGGTCATGGGACAGAAAGCGGCGGCCGCCACCGAGGTCAAAGAGCAATCGAGTTTTACAATAACAAGGAAACAGTAACGGTTCCTCAAAGCATCGGCATAACCCGGAGCGGGGTGACGATTTATCATTCGAACATTTGGAATGGCCCGATCCGAAGTGGCCCCCGCGGCCCGCATATCCCGCTGACCGTTTATCGCTGTGATTTTCCATATCATATGTATGGCGGGGCGAACGGAACCAGTCCATGGGATGTCAATGACACGGAAGGAAATGGAACAAGTGTCCCCGGTCACAAGCCTCACCTTTACGCTAGCGGAAAGCACACAGGAGCCAACGCATCGGAGACGCTCGTATCGGCGGGAGCTGACTGGAAACCCAATCAATGGGTTGGCTACATGCTCACCAACACATCTCAGCTTGCTAAGAGTGGATATCCCCATCTCTCCCGAATACTGTCGAACACAAATGACACGATAGCCTTCGCCAGGGACACGCCGGATGCTGGTCCAAAGACGTTTAACACTGGGGACGGGTTCGCCATTTACAAATTACTGATTGCACTTGACCAGCCAGGTAGAGGTCAGTGTGATTTGCTTGCTGGAAATCCCCCGATAAATACGGTAACAGGCGGGAGCGCCTGGCCTCATCAGGCGTTGGAACCGATCTATGCCTGGAACAATAAGCTCAATGGCTCCTTAATCCCGGTTGGTAGCGTTTATCCAACACTTCGGGAGAATCGGGATTATTACAACCAAAATGACTCGTTCGATGGAACCAATGGAGTTGGAGTTGGTGTAGCGGCAGACCGACCCAAAACATGCACTCCCGGTGTGGCATTCTGGGCGACGGACCAGGGCGAGTGGGACAGCACGCACCCGGGTCCGGACGGGCAGCTTTACGTTTGTACTGCGCCGAACACCTGGACACTTTATTATAAGCCCTTTACGTACCCGCATCCGCTGATTAGCGGGGAGAAACGCATGGCTCAGAGCTCAGGCTCAGGAGAACAATAACGACCAAGGCCCCAAAGCGTCGAAATTGCTTTGGCACAGCTGCTGCTGGCTATTGTTATTTTGGTAAACACTTGCGATCCCGAATAATCACTAGTAAACGTCGCTTACACCATTTCCAATAAATTCGCACTCATGATTGCCACAGGAATTTGTAAGATCAAACCCTACTATGCTGCCATCGCAACGTCTCTCTTCCTAGCCGTCCTCAAATCTGGCGACGCTGCCACGGTTGGCGCTAAGAGCGTCTCGTTTGCCGATGTCAGCGCCGCTGTCGGATTGGCGAAGGATGGGGATATCGTCACGATTCCCGCCGGAACCGCGACTTGGACGTCCACCCTCTCGATTACCAAGGGCATTACGTTGCAAGGCGCAGGGATTGACACAACGGTGATCGTCGACAGCGTTCCGATAAATGGGTTTGGAATTGCCACAGTCATAAACACCACACTGGTTGCTGGTAAATCGTTTCGTGTCAGTGGACTCACGGTCAAGTATGGGTCGCGTACAACCAAACCGATTAGCGGAGCCGTTATTAATGCCCAGGGAACCTGCACTTCGTATAGGATTGATCACATTCATTTCGCTCAGCCTTACAATCGAGCGATACATATTGGAGGATGGATTTACGGGGTTATCGACCATTGCCTTTTCGATACACGGGCAGGCGCCTTTGGCGCTATCTTAGTGCAGCACACCAATTGGGGAGGCGGCACTAACGATTTCGGCGATGGATCATGGACTGAACCGGCCTATTTCGGAAGTGAAAAATTTATCTTCATTGAGGACAGCACCTTTAATAATTACGGCTCGGGGCAAACCAACGGTATTGACTGCTTTGCCGGGGGCAGATATGTGGTTCGGCACAATACGTTCAACAACTGCCTTCCACTGAACCACGGAACTGAATCTGGTGGGCGGTTAAGGGGCTCCAGGGCGATAGAGATTTACAATAACACGTTCCATTTCACAATCGGGGCTACCCTCGGTCAGAACAGAGGAGGTGCGGCCCTTTATCACGACAACATTTATACCGGGACATTCACAAGTAACTCTATAACCCAAACCTCTTTCCGGGAGTTTTACCCTTTCCAGACCTTTGGTGGAGCAAACGGGAATAATACGTGGGATTCAAATGATTCCCATGGTATGTATGCCAGTGGAACCCACGGCGGCGCAAATGGGGTTACTGCGCTCATTGACAAGACAAAAAATTGGACGCCAAATCAATGGGTTGGCTACAGCATAACGAACACGACGCAAACTTTGTCTAGCGGTGAGCACTACAACTCTTTCATAACAGCGAACACAGCCACGACGATTACATATCACGTAGATAGTACCATTGGGGCCGGTTCCAACGGCACTGCGATGACCTTCAACACAGGAAACGGTTATGTAATTTACAGGGTATTTACCTCGCTTGACCAACCAGGACGAGGCAAGGGCGATTTACTTGCAGGTAATCCGCCCATTAACAAGGCCGCGGGAAGAAAGGCCTGGCCAAATCAAGCTCTGGAACCAGTTTATTGTTGGAACAACACTGTGAATGGATCACCAGCGACGGTCACGAGCTTTTATCCGACGATTCGAGCAAATCGCGACTTTTATAATACGCCGATGCCCAACTATAACCCTTACACTTATCCGCATCCTTTGACGGGCCCGGCTCCGCCTACTAACCTCAGCGTCGTTTCTGCGCCCTAACCCAGCATTAACTGTCGCTGCGGGGATCGGATTTTTGCTTCAAAGTAGGGAGCGACAATGATCGAGTTGCTGCATGAAGTTAAACACGGCATCAACCTGACTTGCGGCAGGAGTGGGAAGCTGCTTCGAGTTCCGGGCATGCAAGAGTCTTTCTCGATATTGCAACCGCTTTTGTGATCGACTCCGAATTTGTGGTGGACATATTGGGCTGCCACCCGTCCGACGAGGACAAAGTCGGCTGCGCGCATAGGAAGCCTGCATTGGGGTTATCACAATAGTGTTCGTTCGTTCGCGCGGTATTTCGGTGTTAAAGTTATGAAGCCAAAAAGCACCCCGTGGTCTTATCTGCTTTGCGCGTGAATTGGCACCGCGAAGTATCGATATGCGGTCGTTAAAGCACTGTGTTAGAGACCTATTGAGGAGTGCTCATGTTTACGAGCGCATGAAAGTCTCGTGGCTTTACAAGTTATTCTGGATGATAGCTGATAGGGAGGTAATCAATCAGTTGCAGCGTGAGATTAAGTTCTATAAGCAAACCCTTTCGGGAATTGGCAGAGGCGAGCTTATTTTCGATGTTGGCGCAAACCAGGGGTACAAAACAGGAATTTTTCTTGCGTTGGGGGCGCGCGTTATAGCCGTGGATCCTGACGAGTTCAATCAAGCGACCTTAAAAGAGAGATTTCTCACATATCGTATTGTTAAAAAGCCAGTTACTATTGTGGGAAAAGCTGTAAGCGATACAATCGGAACGGAAACATTTTGGATTGATGAACCAGGCTCCGCCAAAAATACCCTCAATGAAAAATGGGTCGGCCTATTAAGACACGATCAAGGACGCTTTGGGAAACAGCTGGATTTTGAGAGAAAACGAGAAGTTGCAACCATTACGTTAGAAGAGTTGATTTCCACCTACGGCGTCCCCTTTTTCATAAAGATTGATGTAGAGGGGTACGAACCACATGTTTTGGCTACATTGCGAACGCCTATCCCATATCTTTCATTTGAGGTTAACCTTCCGGAATTTAGAGCCGAGGCTCTGCAGTGTATAGAGCTTTTGCAACGCATAACCAAAGAAGGAAAGTTTAACTACTGGATCGAGGGCCAACCCAAATTGGCAGAAGAGCGATGGTTAAATGCAGCGGAGTTCGTTAACATATTCGACACCTGTATGGAGAGTTCAATGGAGGTGTTTTGGAAGACTAGATTTTGAGTAGGCAGCTCCCACTGTCCGTGGGAGCGTTCAGCGTTGCCCTGATTCCAGCGTCGCGGATCACGATTGATGCTCCTGGCTTTACGACTACACGACGCGCTAAAATGCGAGTCCAACAAGGCTGGAAGATATAGGTGGTGTCCGCGTATACCACCTACAAATCTTACGATCGCCACGGAACGATAGGTTTCTCTTCAAGATCCGCCGCGAGGAGCATCAAAGCGTGATTCGCCGTCTCAGAAAACAGCGAGAACACGGAGGCAAGGAGTAAATTTGATCAAAACGCGGCAAGGTTAACCTGATTCATCTTCCCACAGTGAATTCAAAATACATCGCTGCGTCAGATGATCGCGTTCTGATTACGGGATCGAGTGGTTTTATTGGTGTTAAAGTAGTTGAAATGTTGCTTGAATACGGTTTCGAAAAACTAGGCTGTTTCGTTCGGCCTTCCAGCCGTTTAGACCGTTTGAAGGAACGGTTGGAGCAATGTCCATCCGGTAAAAATGTAGAGTTGGTCAAGGGAGATCTGCTTTCGCGCGATGATTGTCGGCGAGCAACCGAAGGAGTTTCCGTTATTCTGCATCTCGCCGCCGGGATGGAGAAATCATTCGCCGGAGCATTTATGAACTCCGCCCTGGCTACGCGCAACTTAATGGATGCTTTTCTCGAGTACGGCCAGCCCAAGCGCTTTGTCAATGTAAGCTCTTTTGCGGTCTACTCGACCCTGAATTTAAAAAGAGGCGCCATCCTGGATGAAACATGCCCATTGGAAGAGGATCCTCAAGAACGGTGTGACGCGTATGGCTTTGGGAAACTCAAGCAGGAAGAATTGGTCAAGCAATATGGCGAGCGATACAAGATGCCGTACGTCATCGTGAGACCGGGAGCCGTCTTCGGTCCTGGCAAGCGAGACTTAAGCGGGCGTGTCGGAATTGATACCTTTGGAATTTTTATGCACCTTGGGGGATCCAACCGTCTCCCCCTAACCTTTGTTGACAATTGCGCTGAAGCGATTGTACTGGCGGGACTCACTCCGGGCATCAACGCAGAGACATTCAACGTTGTCGACGATGAGTCGCTCACAAGCCGTCAGTTTCTGCGGGCATATCGCAAGAAAACCGGGCGGCTTTCGATTTCCATCCCCTATCCGATAACATGTGCGCTTTGTCAGCTCTGGGACAAGTATGCAAAGTGGTCGAAATACCAGCTGCCTGCGGTCTTTAACCGCCGCCGTTGTTCCGCAGAATGGAAAGGGAATCGCTACTCAAACAAGAAACTTAAGGAGTTGTTGCGGTGGCAGCCACGCATCAGCATGGATAAAGCGATGGAAGCGTTTTTAGGTCAATTTGAGGTCAAGGGCAGATAACGATGCTTCGTATAGCTATAGTTGGGTGCGGAAAGGTAGCGGATCAACACGTTGGCGCGATTCATCGGATTCCGAATTGCAAGATAGTCTCGGTCTGCGACCAAGAATTGCTCATGGCCAAACAACTGGGCGAGCGCTTTCACATTTCCGAATGCTTTGCTGATGTGGAGGAAATGCTCCGCAGTACTCAGCCGCAGGTGGTCCACATTACAACCCCGCCACAAAGTCATTTCCAACTCGCCAAACAGTGCCTTGAATTCGGGAGCCACGTTTATTTGGAGAAGCCGTTTACCGTTACAGCTGAACAAGCGGAAGCGTTGATCGAATTTGCAGAAAGGCGCGGTTTGAAGATGACAGCTGGTCATAATTATCAGTTCACTCTTGAGATGCTGGAAATGCGTCGGCTCGCGAAAGCAGGATTTCTGGGAGGGAAGCCTGTCCATATGGAAAGCTATTGGTCCTACGATTTGGGCGACATAAGTTACGTGGCACCCGTTTTGGGTAATCCCGCTCACTGGGTCCGACGACTGCCGGGCCAATTGTTCCATAACATCATTAGTCATGGGCTTGCCAAACTTGTCGAATTTCTCGACGATGAATTGACTGAGATTATCGTGACCGCCCATCAAAGCTCACAGCTTCGGCTTCTTGGTGCAAAAGAGGTTCTGGATGAGTTAAGGGTCCTGATTCGAGATAAGAGCGACACAACAGCATTCTTTTGCTTCTCGACTCAAATCAAGAACTTGAATCAATTGCGTCTCTATGGGCCATCCGGTTCAATAACTGCGGATATTATTACTGGAACCGTGGTCCGAAAAGAAAACCGCGCTTACAAGAGTTACCTGACCTATTTTCTACCACCACTAAAAGATGCCAGGGAATATCTCAGAAACGCATCCGTTAATGTAATGAATTTCGTACGGCAGCGGCTTCATCAGGACTTTGGCATGAAAGAACTAATCCAACGTTTCTATCAGAGTATCCAGGGAAAGACTCCGCTGCCCGTTCCGTATCGGGAAATCATTTTAACGGCCCGGCTTATGGACCAGATATTTGCGCAGATCTATGCCGAAAAAGAAGCACAGAAATGCCATAACGAAGTCGACAGAGTCCACTCTGATGGTCGTTTGCCTCTTGCACGCGGCGGGAATCATTGATCGAATGGGAAGATCTGCCTCGAGCTAGATGAGATACGTCTTGATTACGCCCGCGCGCAATGAGGAAGCCTATATTGAGAAAACGCTTCGCTCCGTTGTGAGTCAGATCGCCATTCCCGAACAATGGGTCATTGTTGACGACGCTTCGACTGACTCGACGGCGCAATTGGTGGAGAATTACGTCCGCGATTATCCGTGGATCGAATTGGTACGGCGTACCCAGCGTGCCGAGCGGAGCTTTTCACGGAAGGTTGATGCCTTTAATGCCGGCCTGCAAAGGTTGGGCTCGTGCGAGTTCGATGTGATCGGGAATCTGGATGCGGACCTCTCGTTTGATCCAGAATATCTGGAGTTTTTGATGAATAAATTCGCTGAAGATCCCAAGCTGGGAGTGGCAGGAACGCCCTTTGTCGAGAATGGTTACGACTCAGCCAGGGACAGCTTCGAAGGCGAGAACCATGTTGCCGGCGGGTGTCAGTTGTTTCGACGCCAGTGCTTTGAAGAAATAGGCGGCTACATCGGTAATCCAGCCGGCGGAATCGATTGGATCGCGGTCACGACTGCCCGAATGAAAGGCTGGAAGACGTGTTCGTTTCCAGAGAAGCGGTTTCATCATTATCGCTCCCTGGGTACTGCAGAACGGGGTATAGTAGCATCGCTCTTCTCATACGGCGAAAAAGACTATTACCTGGGTGGCTCCCCCGTCTGGCAGCTATTCCGGGTTTGTTATCGAAGCGCCAAACGTCCATTTATAATAGGGGGTTTGGCGTTGCTGGCAGGGTATTGCTGGGCTGCTTTACGACGAACAAAAAGACCGATCTCGCCTGAGTTGATGCGTTTTCACCGACGGGAACAAATGAACAAGCTGAGGGCGATCTTCGGGAGTCTCCTGAGGTTGAAGAAACTGGATAGCTTCCGGGTGGCGACCCAGAGGAACTAAGTCAGATTATCCGACTACGTCCGGTGGCAGTACAGCGCGGCGAGTAGAAACTCCAGATCAAATGGAGATAACGAAAAGATCCAAGGAATTAACAGGCCGGGCATCTCGCCTCCTAACTGGCTTTACCAAGTGGCTGGATACCTACGGCGAAACCTCGTGGGATCATCAGAGCTTCTTTGCCGGTTCCCTCGGCGGCCGGGCAAAGTCACTCTATTACCGCAACAAGGGTCTTGGAACGGTGGCCGTAGCCCCCATGATTTTCTGTGAGGCCTTTTTGCCTTCAGCACGCCGCTTCTTTCACCACCGCTTGCGCTTTCCCATCGCCGACGCGCATTATGCGATGGGCTTTGCCTTTCTCTACCAAGCCACTGCCGACCCGAGATATCTGGAACGAGCCATTCATTTTCTCGACGTGCTCAAGCGAACGCATTCGGCCGGCTTCAAGGAATATGCCTGGGGGTATCCTTTCGATTGGGTGACCAGGACCGGGACGATTAAGGCAGGCACTCCATTGATTACCACGACGCCGTATGTTTACGAAGCATTCCTCAAGGTTTACCAGCTTGAGGAACGCGAAGAGTGGAGGGAGATCCTGCAATCGATTGCGCAACATGCATGCAATGACATCAAAGAATTCAAAACCTCCGACAGGGCAAGCTGTTGCTCCTATAGCCCTTTTGACGATGTCGGAGGCGTGGTCAACGCCTCGGCCTATCGGGCTTTTCTGCTGACCAGTGCGGGCCAGATGTTTTCTAACGATGATTATGCACAGAGGGCCAAACGAAATCTGAACTTCGTGCTCGACACGCAACAAGCAAATGGATCGTGGTATTATGCCATGGATCAGGTGCGGGACTTTGTCGATCACTATCACACGTGCTTCGTCATGAAGGCCCTGGCCAAGATTCAGCAATTGACCGGCGACGAACGAATCCGCTCCACGCTAGAGAAAGGGGTGAACTATTACCTGCGCAATCTTTTTGACGTCGACGGGCTGCCGAAGCCGTTTTCAAAAGCACCCCGGCTGACTGTATATAAGAGGGAACTTTATGATTGTGCGGAATGCATTAATTTATGTCTTCTGCTTCGGCGAGAATTTCCGGAACTAGAACAGACGTTGCATAGAGTAGTTCAGCATATCCTGGATTGCTGGATCAAGTCAGATGGATCGTTCCGTTCTCGTCGTTTGCACTTTAGTTGGGACAACGTTCCAATGCACCGTTGGGCACAGGCTCAGATGTTTCGAAGCCTGGCCTTCTATCTGTGCGACGAGGCCGGAGGCAAAGCCGCGACGGGCAAGCGCCAGCCGGTAGGGGACCGAGCGTTGATGGACGTCGGCTAAAATGGCAGAGCGGATTCCGAATGTTTGATTTCCTGATTGTCGGTGCGGGTTTCGCTGGTTCAGTGCTTGCCGAGCGGATTGCCAGCCAACTTGGCAAGACCTGCCTTATCGTCGAGAAACGTAATCACATCGGGGGTAACGCTTACGATCATTGTGATGCCGCGGGCGTGCTTCTTCACACCTATGGACCGCATTACTTTCGCACGAATTCGCAGCGGATCATCGATTACCTCAGTCAATTCACCGAGTGGCGCGAAGTCCAGTATAAGATTCTCTCATGGACGAATGGTCGCTACTGGCAATTTCCCATCAACTTAAATACGTTTGAGCAACTGATAGGTCGATCCTCCACGACGGAGGAAATGGAGGCCCAGCTTGCTGAATGGCGCGTCAGGATCGATAGCCCGAAGAACTCGGAGGAGGTAATCGTATCGCAGGTTGGGTGGAAGTTGTACGAAATGTTTTTCAAGAATTACACGCGCAAACAGTGGAAGCGCGACGCGAAAGAACTCGATCCCAGCGTGTGCGGACGCATACCCATTCGCACCAATCGCGACGACCGCTACCTTTCTGAGAAATTTCAAGCGCTGCCGAAGGATGGTTACACGCGAATGTTTCAGAAAATGCTATCGAACCCAAAGATCGAAGTACGGCTGAACACCGACTTTCGTGAGGCATGCACACAGGTGCAATTCAAACACCTTATCTATACCGGGCCAATCGATGAATACTACGATCATTGCTTCGGACGCTTGCCGTATCGCTCGCTTCGATTTGAGCCAGAAACGCTACCGCAGGAATTTTTTCAGCCGGTCATGCAGGTGAATTATCCGAACGAACAAGACTTCACCCGCATCGTGGAGATCAAACACGCCACGGGACAACAACTTCCATCGACGACAATTGTGCGGGAATATCCGCAGGATTTTGGACCGGGTCGAGAACCGTATTATCCGATCCCAGCACCGGACGCCAGAGCGCTTTATTTAAAGTACGCAGAGCGCGCCGCGCTGGAGAAGGACGTAACCTTCGTTGGCCGGCTCGCCACTTATCGTTACTATAATATGGATCAGATTGTTGGAATGGCGCTCGCAGAATTTGATCGCCTCCGAGCTGCCCGAATGTTGATTCAAGGAGTTCCCGTTTTATCAGCCAAAATTTGAATTTGGACAGAAACCTTGTGAAGTATCCTCTGTTCTCCCTTTTGGGTCTTCAAACGGAAATTTATCGGCTTATTGTTTGACGCCATGTGCGGGATTTGTGGCCAGTTTAATTTTGCGAGCGACGAGCCGGTCGAGCCAACAACGATTCGGCGTATGACCGATACTATCGCTCACCGAGGACCGGACGATGAGGGTTACTTTATCTCCGGGCCGATCGGATTGGGATTTCGGCGGCTTTCCATTATCGATCTGGCCGGTGGTCACCAGCCGATGTTTGATGCGGAGCGAAGCGTTTGCGTCGTCTTCAATGGGGAGATCTACAATTACAGGGAACTACGAGTTGAACTGGAGAAGTGCGGCCACCGCTTCCAGACTAATTGCGATACCGAGGTAATTGTTCACGGCTACAAAGAGTGGAGGACCGATGTCCTCAATCATCTCAACGGTATGTTTGGGCTCGCCATCTGGGATTTCCGCAACAAGCGGTTGATAGTAGCCCGGGATGCGATGGGGATTAAACTCATTTACTATCGGGTTTCCAATGGCGGGTTTACTTTCGGATCCGAAATTCGCGCGGTCTTGGCCGCGGAAGAGTCGCGGCCGGAAGTCGACCCGGCGGCGCTCAACATGTTTCTGCGATTTCGATACACACCTTCTCCGCTGACAATTTTTCGCGGAATCCGAAAGCTTGCGCCGGGAACGATGCTGGTTTTGGAGGGAGGAGCATGTCGCGAGGAACGTTGGTACAACTACGTGCCTCGCCCCTTTTCGACCCGGAAGACCGATAAGGAAGCCACCGAGGAACTACTGGAGCTATATCGGGCTGCGGTGAAACGCCATCTCCTAAGCGATGTCCCAGTAGGAATACTTCTAAGTGGAGGGCTTGATTCCGGTCTGCTTCTCGCGCTGATGAACGAGCAAGGTGGGCCCTGGCCAGCGTACACCATCGGTTACGGAGAAGCGTTTGAGGACGATGAGCTCGCAGATGCCGCGGAAACAGCTTCTATTCTGGGAGCACGGCATATCATGGTAAGACTCGACCAAGGGGAGTTTGAGCGCTCCCTCCCAAAAATCGTTGAATGCCTGGAAGAGCCAATTGCGGCTTCTTCCATCGTTCCGATGTACTTCGTCTCGGAGCGCGCGCGACAAGATGTCAAAGTGGCTCTGATCGGTCAGGGACCCGATGAATTGTTCGGCGGCTATAAACGGCACTTAGGTGTTCATTATGGCGAGTGGTGGCGATGGTTGCCAGCAGGTCTACGATCGAGCGTTGGTTTTGCGATCGACCGTTTGCCTCGCAATGAAACACTGAAGCGCGGCGTTTCTTCACTAGGGACTGAGGACCGGCTAAAACGCTACCAGGACGTTTTTTCACTGGCTCCGGCACAGATAATTGATGGGCTTTTTCAAGATGATCTGCGTCCCCAGCAGCAGGATCATGAACTGGTTGATTATTGGCGTGAGTTGTTGCCACAGACAGCGCACACCGACGAACTGGGTGGTTTTCAACTCCTTGAAATTCGCTCTTCGCTTCCCGATGAACTGCTAATGTATGCCGACAAACTATCCATGGCCCATAGTTTGGAAGCCCGGGTGCCGTATCTCGATCGCACGGTGGTGGAATACGTCCAACGACTCGGCGCCGACTTCAAAATCCGCAACGGGACGCGCAAGTGGTTGCATCGGCAGGTTTGTCGGAGTTACCTGCCGCCACGTATCCTCAGGCGAAAAAAGCGCGGCTTTGCCGTAAATGTTGTGGATCAATGGTTTCAGTCGACGCTGAAAAGCCAATTTTCCGAACTGCTATTTGACAGAAACTCTCTAATGTTTCAGTTGCTCAAAGCTGAGCCGATACACAAGCTTGTGAAAGACCACCAATCCGGGAGACAGGATAACCATAAGGTGCTGTTTAGCCTGGTTATGTTTGAACATTGGCTGCGTCGGATTCGATCACTTGAATTGGCAGTGCCTGAGCGTGGTTCCTCCTCCAAATCTGTCAATGGAATGGTTGCACCCGCCTGACCCCAAACGTTCTCCGCCCGGCCGTCATGGCAGGCAGCGGAAACAGTGCAAACGACTTACGCTTCAACTGATAGACGCAAGACCTGCGCTTAGATGACTACGCTAACGAACGATGTTGTTTATGACCGCGGCAGAGCTGTCGCTGTTCCTGGGGTACAGATCGAGGACAAGCGTCTGGTATTCGAAGGCAGATTTCTGACCGTGGCCCGGCTCAGAGATGAGTGGTACGATGAGCTCGGAGATCCTGAAGTTGTTATAAGCTACCTCAGAAAATGTGGATCAGTTCCCGATCTCTTCACGTTCTGGCAAAGGCTACCCGATACGGCTTCCATCTACTCCTACTATCATGAGCCGGAAGTTCTTTCTGCGATCCCGCTGACGGATTTTCAG
>WNFQ01005889.1_pt1 | contig 14728 bp, 16 predicted proteins | sample 5400171 | NCBI WGS metagenome assembly WNFQ01 (sample SAMN13153356, study PRJNA577476) | soil metagenome | isolation source: 20 cm soil under Madrone tree | place: USA:California | collected 2016-06-14
CATGTCATGTCCTTTGCCTGTCACCTGACGGCGCTGTCCAGTCAGCCACAGGGCAATTGATCCATGTTGTATTTGAATCTTATCTTGTGTGGCGCTTAAGACTGGCGTCGAGGTGTGGACTCCCTTGTATCTTAGTAAATGGGTAACCAGATGGACATAAGGGTCGAAGCGGTTGGATGAAGAGAAAGTTCGAACGTGAGAGGCATCTTGAAAGACGAAAATCGGTTAAGGCACCCTGTCCTTGCGCTCTCTGCGTGCTGGGAAGTTGGCTTGTCACAGAAACACGTGTACTCCTCGAAGAAACAGCTCTTAGTATGCACGGTGGAGAGAATCGGGCAACATTCATATGTACCCACTGATTTAGGAATGACCCGAATCTAAGCACTACAGCGCATACTTACATGTGGGACAACGGATACGCGCTAATTTCATGTGATAAGTGCAGCAGGCCTTTCGGGCACAAGCGGGCATAAGAATAGGCTCGTATCTCTCTGGCGAAGAGCCTAATGAGCTTATCATGATGCATTTTTAAATGAATGAGCAGGGACGGGAATTCCGCGTTCAACTGTGACATATAGCAGAGGTAATGATGGGGCGGCCCCTGGCCTGGGAGTGGAAGTGACGCACCCTACCATGAGGCACAAACTCTATTCGAGAGGCCATAGCTTTTGGGTGTGTGAACCGAGTGCGCCTCTAGGGGCTACGATGTTGATGGATCCCCGGATGTTGACAATCGAATGAACGGTGGAAGCACTGACGAGTTTGCCACGGAGCGCTTGTCCTCAAGAGGGGGCAATTGTCAGGTTTTTGTCAGTGATTATTTACGTCTGGGAGACAAAAGTGGAGAGCGTGGGAGAAAGGCGCAGTGCAGGTGACACCGCCCAAAGCCATCTGCAGATCATATGTGCACAATACCCTCCTTATAATTATTCCGTCTTTTCATTCATTCTCTCCTCTTCCAAGCCTATCCTACTATCCAGCATCGCTTCAGCTTTGTCCCTCCCCCGCTAACGTACTGTACCGAGAGCACGGGTCCCAGGGCGTCAGTTTGCCGTCTGAAAGACTCGTGGCCTTGGCACGCCGCAAACCGCACGCCTCGCACCCGCTCCCTTTTTTCATCACCTGCTATCATAGTTATATCCAAGCCACTCCCTTCCCTTTTCCCTTTTCTCGCTCTCTCCCTCCCCCGACACACTCCCCTCCCCTTCGGCCCTCCGTCTCGGTAGAAGGGTTCCGATTATTGCCAACATTGTATGCCAAACATCGACCAAGGCTTTTCCCTTCTGCCCTCTCGAAGATCCCTTTCTCCCTCAAAGAAGACAGCTCCTAGGACTGTCCTAAGCATCAGCAACATACTATTTCAACGTTCCGACAACTCTCCAGTCCGCTCTCACCCCGCTGTCACAAAGCCACCCGTTGCCGCTCGTAGGAGCTTATCCACAAGGCGGCGGCGCAACCCCAGAACGGAGACACAGAACATCAACACACTCTCCTTTTTGGAGTTTGATTCCACCATACACGTCGAGAACACCCCTCCTTCGCCTTCTATCGCAGTCATGACCGCAGCTCAAGAGCGCCAACCCCGACCTGCCCGCAGACAGGTACTGCGCGTAGACGCGCAGGACGGTCCGTGGACGGTAAGCGTAGCGGAGAATCCTCACCGCCCATCCTCCTATACCTTGTACGTCAAGAGTGAGTGTCCCATTCCCTATGGAACTTTCCGAAAGTTTTTGTTTGTCGCGATACCCCGTCCTGTTGGGGTGTCACATTTTCCTTTTCATCTTATGTGGGATGACTCCCTCGGAAGCATCGTTGTTCCGATTTCGTTCTGGGCGCAGCTCTGTCCCCAACTGCCCAACTTGGGTTCGATGGCAAGCTGAGCTGACTGCGTCTTTTCCTTTCCCAGCCCCTACACACAACCTTACGCTCAGCCGTACCGCACGCGAGCTTGTAGAGCTCGATCACAAACTGCATGATGCGCATCCGTCCGTCTCTCGGCCGGCATTACCGATCGACCCTTCTGCGCTACCTCAGCCCACAAAGCGCAAGTCCGTCATTTTGAACACGCTCTCACGCCTCGCTTCCCCTGCGAGCAAGTCGACAGGAGCTCGTAACAATGCTTCACACCCCTTCACGACGAGCCCCAGCAGCCCTGTCCCCTCTACACTCCCCACCCCTGTTGTCTCTCCCAAAGCTGAGATTGCGGATCCGTTCTTCGATGACTTAGGTGCCGTCGCAGTTGGTGCCTCCAACTCTGCGAATCCGACAATCACAGGCCTTGCTGCATACCTAACTACGCTATCAAACGATCAGGTCTTCCGCCAAGCGCGTCCGTGGAAACGTTTCGTCCGTGTGCGCACCGATGACCTTGAGAGCGTACGCGTCGAGCGAGCTATCCGACGGGTGCGCTCTGATGTCGCTGCGCACATATCGTCCCCAAGCACGGTCAATGTTACGATGCACAACTCGAGCGTGTTGCATGATGCGAAGCGCGCTGGGACAGAAGCAGAGACGCAAGACACCGCCCCTTCGTTTGACAACTCGGAAGGAGTTCCCTCACCAGTGTTCGACGACACGGCGTCCACCTCCGCCTCGGCAAGATCCGTGATCGAGATCGAAGCCTCGGATGATGGCTCAATCGCACAGCCAACACCGCCTTCCCCGCCTTCTGTCTTGGCCCGTTCCCACACGCCCGTCAACGGTGTTGCCCCTCCTCTGGACCAGGCTGTGGACCGTCTACCGTACACTCCGGTGGCCGCCGAACACCCCTCTCGCATCCCCCGCTCACAATCCGCGGACCCGGACAAAGCTGCGCGCCTCTCACGCGTGTATACCCCCTCCGACTCCTCCGTTCGCATCAGTGGCACCGAGACGACATCGGCCTCAGCCTCCGCCACTGAAGATGATTCACCTCTCAATCCCTTGCGTGACGGTCGCGAGCGCAAGAAACGCTCAAAGTCCGCGCGGCGGGCCAAGGAACGTGTCTCGCGCAAGGTGCTAGTGTCAGACTTTGAGATGATGCGCGTGCTCGGAAAAGGGTGTGCGGGAAAAGTGCTCCTTGTACGCCACAAAAGCAGCACGGACTTGTATGCCCTCAAGGCAATCACCAAGCGACATGTTCTTGCGCACCAGGAACTTCAACACACACTTACAGAACAGGCCGTACTGCGTCGCATGGCGGCGGAGGGAACGGATCCATTCGTAGTCAAGCTTTGGTGGAGTTTTCATGATAAAGAAAATCTGTTTTTGGTCATGGTACGTTGACATGTATACACACACAATGTCCCCAAAGAGTGTCATGTTGACTTGTATAATGACAGGACTTCCATCCTGGTGGTGATCTCGCAACACAGCTGGCACGCTGGGGCCGCCTTGGGCGTGACCGTGCTCGCTTCTATGCTGCCGAAATCGTTGAGGGTGTTGAGGGCTTGCACGCCGCGGGTGTCGTCTATCGTGACCTCAAGCCAGAGAATATCCAGCACCGCATGCCGCACCAGGTACTCCACCGATCCCAGGAGCGCCACACTGGATGAAAGATAATAACGAGCAAGAGCTCGCGGCACCGTGGCCGCCGCGCCATGCCGACACAACGAGCACGTTCTGTGGTACAGCTGAGTATCTCGCACCGGAGGTCATTCAGGGCCTTCCTTATAGCTACGAGGTCGATTGGTGGAGTTTTGGTACAATGCTGTACGAAATGCTGACGGGTATCGTGAGTACCTTCCCCCTACTCTTATCTCTTACGATGAGGGCTCATATATCCGTTGGTATTTCATGCGGTAGACACCATTCTGGGCGGACAATCACTCTGATATGTATGTCAGAGTCCTTCAAGACGAATTGCAGTTCCCGGACGACCGGGCGATGGACCAGGACACGAAGAGTCTTATCCGTGGGGTGAGTCACGGTCTTGATTTTAATGTAGATTTCGAATACTGATAATGTTCGTGATAGCTGCTACAACGTAACCCTGCGCTCCGCATCAGCGAGCCACGGATAAAGCGCCATCCTTACTTCTCGATGATGTATGTGTCCAAATCCCTCGCGAGATTTCGCTAACATCCTGTGCTTGTTTGCTGCAGAGACTGGTCCCATGTGTATTACAAGCGTTATATACGTTCGTACTGTCCCTTAAATTGTGATACAATGTCCTTATTTTCCGCACAGCCCCATATATCCCTCCGATTGACCCATCAAATGCAAGTGATACCCAGAACTTTGATGAAACTTTCCTCGACATGGAGCCTGTAATCAACGATGAAAACGATATGGACACGGATCAAGAGCGGGAACAGACCGACCAGGAGCCGACTGACGGCGAGGATTCAGTCGCAACACCATCCCAGTCGCGTAGCTCCTCGGCTCATCCCCCCAATGACCTGATGGACATGTTCGACGGATACTCGTTCAAGGGTCGGAATTCCGTCCTCCTCGATGATGAAGATGTCTCGGAGGAGGAAGAAGGGGAGGAAGAGGGGGACCAAGACGTCACAGGGCACAGTATATCATTTGAGATTAACGGGACAGCCACCACCGAGATGGTCGCCCTTGAACATGATGAGCCAACACCCGAGCCGGAGCCTAAGACTCCTGAAGCGCGGCCCGCAGCTCTGCCACCGTCCACACCCCCTACCAAGCGGAGTCCTCTAATCCTCAAACCCGAACTCCCGCCAGTCGATACCACTATGAAGCCCATTTCGATCGCAGATGCCACACCGCGTGCGAGTGAAGATCTTCCCGCTCCCCCCTCCAATCCGCCCAGATCCCCAGTCAAGGCAGTCGCGGAAGCAGCAGCAGCGGCATCCACAGGTCCTGGTATCCATCACAAAGAGTCGAAAAAGGCCCCAGTGTCCAAATCACACGCTCAACGGCCAAGTCGCCAACGCAACCGCCGCGAAAAGTCTGGAATACCTGAGTTTGACGGCGATCTTCCGGATACAAATGATGAAGATGACGCGAGGACGGCGCACGACGAGCCTGAGGATGATTGGGACTTCATCGAGGCTGATGGTGAAGAAAGTTATGGGGTCCGGGGCCCTAGCCTTTTTGCACGCGGTGTCGTCGATCGTTATAAGCTTGCAGTCTTTCGCAAAGGTGCGACGCCGAACCGCGGTACGGGCGAGGCGACAGGGCTATCAAACGGGCCTAGCTCTCCCAGCCCCACAACAAAGCGGCGCGGGCGCACTGGTGCCCTGCCTTTCCGTCGCCCGCAAAAGAACTTCCTACGCGCCAAGTCGCCACCGTCCACGTCGTCGCGGTCATCCAAGTCGCCAGGAAAATTGCTCATGAGCGATCACCGTATGAGCGCGACAACGTCAACGGTATCGTCGCCTCAGAGCATGCGCACGACGCTCGGCCAGCCATCACTTAAGTCGAAGGAGTCTACCGTCTCCGTGGGCAGTCCTGGTTCGTCCAGTGGCGGCTCGACGAATGGCGATGCTCGTGTCGCATCGGACGCCGATGTCGTTGAGACGGTACGGGTACCACATGGGCACACGGATGAAAACGAGAAGCATCATCATAAGAACAACAAGAAGCTGAAAAGGGGAGCCGAAAAGATGCTCTCGTTGTTCGGATCACCGCGATGAAGATGAAGCGGCGCTGGCGACCGCAGCCCCTTCCCCTTCCCTCGCACGCTTCTTGTCCCTGCGTGTGTACCATTTTCTCCCATTCTTCACCAATTTCGCATTGTCCAAATCGTTACTTAAACTTACACTTACTGAGGAAATCTATTCCTGCGCAGTGTGCGCATGCATGGTATATCTATATATTTTTTCCTCCCTGACAATTGCACGTTCCGTTCGCTTCGCTCTCTCGCTGATGTTTTCTTTTTTCTTCCCGCTCGGCCTTGTGTTTTCTCGCTCGCTCGCCTGGACCCATATTATTGTGCCATCCCCATTATAACTTTTAATTATGGTGTTCCCAGTGTGTGCTTCTCGTGTCTTTTTCAACCAACAACGCTCCTTTCTCTTTTCTCCTTTCTCTTTCCCTATCTTTTCCCCATGGTCGTCAGTCAGTCTGTGAATCAGTCGTAGAAGTAATTAAAAAACATCCACATCATCAGTGTCTCGCGTATTATAATAATGAAGCAGTTATTAAATTTGTTTTTGCATATATATCTTCTTAGCACAGTGCATACAATCATTGAATACGATCGGGACCGTCAAATATTGTGGCGTTGGCGTGTGACTTTCACTCCCTCGTGTACGAACGCTGGCAGACAACACAACGAACTCAAGATCGCCACACAGCACACAGAAATACGTGCGACCGTGTTCAACTTGTCAGAATTGTCTTCATCATTACTGTCGTCAGCTGCCTCGGCCCCTCTGTGAGCTTCTTCTTAGTCATCACACTCAGGGCTATCCGCTTGCTTCACGTCATATATCGTCCATTAGTGAACGCTACTGGATGGTGTTTAGAGGAAATGACTAGTGGTTTCCTGTAAACCCAACACGGTCACCGTGTAGGATCGCGATCTGATCGGTGGGTAGCACGCCACAGAGGACATTGATACGGATTGCTCTCAGGCTGTCCCCGAGGTGCCCTTTTGTGATGGATCGCCGCCACATTTCTCTACATTTCTCTGGGGCTCTGCTGTAGTGGAGCAGATATCTATCGCACACGCAGCCACCGTCGATCAGATCAGAAAAAAGAAAAAAGAAAAAAATCGACAGCCGATTGCCATGAAATGGAATAGTAACACGTGTTTTTCTGCAGTCGCGTCCCCGGGCCTCGGGTCAAGTTTTACCCATGCGACCCGTATTGTAATGCTTTAACCTTTTTGTCAGTCACGATGGGCGATTGATGATGTGAATTAAACGCAAAAGCCAAGAAGCCTGGCTGGACGCTTGACTCCCCGAGTATCTCCCTCGTTTTTGCTTTCGGACTTATATTTCCATGATGGCCATCCTCAGGATTGTAAGTTAGGTCGATGGTCATCGATGATCACCGGTTGGGTTTGTAAATCGACAAGACTGTCGCACACAAAGTGGAGGTGGCGCAGGGCACTCTGTGCGCTGACAGGCTAATTTCCAATCCGTTTCAGCTGGAGCGTCGGGGTTGCCGTGACTCACACTGGTGTCGCAGGACTTCCCATGTCATTTATGATACGGGAGAAACAGAATCGATCAAAGGAAACCCGGCCCACGCCGAGTTGACGCGTATGGAGAAAATCATTTGATACTATGGTGTAATTCAAGTCGTACCCTCCTACCTGTCCACTTGCGCAATTTGGATGGTAGGTCAGATAGTGATGCGGTGACACGGCTCGTATACGGAGCAGTATGTCCGTGATGATAGACTATATGTCATGGATACAGTGATACGGAACAATATAAACAACAGAAAAGCGCGATGACGGCGCTACGACCGCCACTGCAAACACTCTTCTCGCTCGCAGTAGGACCACCGGCGACAAGAAAAAGAAAAGAGAAAGTAAAAGACAAAAAGGTACAGATTATAATGGCTGACAATTTCCCAAGGACTCCGGATCAAGTTGCAGTGGGCGCTCGAATTCTGCTCCGCGGCGTGCACCCTTCTGAGAAGGATCCTCGCCAAGGATGCACTCACCGTCGGGCTGTACCGATCACTCGACAAGTCCTCGGACACAACGACGCTTTCCTAAATATGTTCGTGGTCCCTCTCTACTCACTGCCATATTTTGGCTTATTAGACAACGTTGAGGTACACCACAACAGCTGGCCACCGGGCCACTGGAGTATCTTGAGGGGGTTTCCAATTTCCTACAGGTTGCGGTACCTCCTTGAATGTATCCTTCCCTGGTACTGAAACACGCACCGGGGCAAAGCCGGCACTTGGACGAGTGGGTAGCTATGGGTGCTAAGATGGCTCTTGTAAAACAGTTTCGTTTCGTTAAAGTCACTTCCAGGATATGGAAGGTATCACTTTCCTCTACGCCGTCGTTTTCTCCTTTTCTCGTCTCACCCCATGACGTCGCTGACCTACACGTCCGAGTTCCCTCGGCTACAGGCAACTGTTTCATGCGAAATGATATTCGTCGACGGGAACTCCTTGGGTCGCTTGTTTGCAGCGGGGTCGATTGTAAACCCCTTGCGCACACTGGAGGGTTCGATCACCTCGGATTTACGATTGGTCCCTAGCACAAGGTGTCATCATGGCGACAGGATCGTGACAGGTAGTCATAGACCCTCCTTGCCTCCGAAACGTCGATTTGGGCTTTTCCTCTTTGCGCGCGCACGTGTTCCAGCCACCACCGGCGTTCGTCTCAGGGCCCTCATTGTCAAGGGTAACGTCCGCCACGGCCCCGTTTGCCGAGAAACCTTTTCTGGTAACATGGGCAGATACTGCCACCGCCGCCGCCACCACTACCGCACTAGCAACGAGAACGCGAAGTCCGGTGGGCCGCAACTCCGATGGAGAAGTGTACACCTGGAGCATTAACGAAGGTTCCAGTGCCTTCAAGTGTCGTAACCAGGATATGTGTCAGAAAAAGGTAAGTATGATTGGCCTCCCGAAGGGAGACCCATGTCTCCGGTGATGCGGTCTGCGCCACCACGCTTCTCGTCTTTGGTAAAGGGCAAAGCAGCGAATTAATCCTCTTTCAGCCATAAGACGATCCGAGGCAGCAGCTGCTTATGATGACGACGACGACGACGCATGGTGCTACAAGCCGCTTTTCCTCAGCTACGGTATTTTCTGGTCGCCGGGATGTCCACTTGCAGCTGCAGTGTGGAGTTTAACGTACGTACTGTTGAAGTTCTCTTTTTGGCTTATCGTTGATGTCATCGACCATGGCACCTGATTGACAATCCTTCGACGAGTGTGCATGTGAGTTCATTTGGGTTTGTTCGTATCGAATGTCGGGCCGACGCTTGACTACTGTAGGCTGTTTTTGTCCTACGGACATCATCGATAATGGGGAAGTTTGTTTGGCCAGATCCATAACAACGTTCGTTGACATGCACGTTGGCCAGGTTGCGATATCTGAGGTACGGTTCTACTATCCCCGTGAGTAAGTGCTGTTCTTTTGCCCACGGCGGCCCGGCTTACATTCAACCCACAACACGCCTTATCGGCACCACTATACTCGCCGTTACAGTCTTCCTTTATGTGCGTATGTCCGCGGCTGGGTGTTATCAGTTCAGTTGTGATGTTAATGCATGCGACATCACACGAGCCGCTGCTTACGCATGTATCTTTTCTAGTATGTATAGATATAAATGCCGGCCCCGTTAATTGGCGAATGTCCTCCTTGTATGGCAATTTGAATCGTTCTCGGCACTCCAGTGGACATCTGCAGCGTCTGCATAGAACCTAATGATTACGGTGGCATATATGTGGGCGGCGACTTGCAGACATGCATGACGGGAGCGTTGCGGAAACGACAACCGGGGCTTTAGTGTGGTTCTACGCTTGAAAAATGAAGCCAGAGATCAACCGGGTGGATGTGCAAAGCGGGGTAAGTGTCCGTCTTGCCGGATTCCTACATGTATCATGGGAAGCATGGAATTTCGACGTCCAAGCGCTTCGAACTTCAAGGGGTGTGAGTATCTCCGGACCGGAGAAGCCATTGAAGGCAATATGGGATGACTCCTTTGGGAACTCTTTTCTCAGCTAATTCCAACATGGTTCGATGTTTCCGCTCAACACCTGTCTGTCTGGTCAAATATACTTACAGTAGCCGTTCTAAAATTAGGACAGGTGCATTACATCAATAATCAAACGGTGATGTCAGGGTGGTGTTTTTTTTCAAATTCAAGTAACTCATTACGGGGTGCGTAATGTTCGGCGCGTCGAGAGGCATATGCTATGAGTGTCACGAGTCGGGCTAGGACGAGATGGATGGCGTCGTGGCGATGGCCGAGTGGAGACAAATAGGGAATGGGATCCATATACCTGTCAGAGGCACGTGGAGGAATGTCACACACGGTGAAACGTGGCCTCCATCCCGTCGGCAGAGATGCCGGGAAGCAGTGTCGAACTTCTCCGCGGTGCCAGTCAGCTCATCCGTGTAAACGGGGATTATGGACGGCTGAGTGTGCACTTGTGGGTAAGAAGAGGATGCTGTAGTCAAGGTGCCCCTGAGACTGAGACGAAAACGAGTTTAATATGAGATCGGGAAATATGAGATCGGGAAGTGTCGGGCCGAGCGAGTTGTGTTGGCCGGGCGTGTCGATGGGCGTCAGTTTGCTTTGCCGGCAGTCAAGAAATGACCAGGCCGGACGCCATCCTCACCCACCACTGCATCCCCTCTTGACCTTTTACTCATGCCTGCCTTTCTCACCTTTTTCTCAAAGCGTGATTCACAAAAGGTCCTCCGTAAATCCCCTCAGTCCTCACAACAACCTAGTCCAAGTACCCCAACCAGCCTACCTCCCTCGAGCATCAACAGTGTCCCTTCGCCGAGTATCGCAGACACATCAGAGCTGCTCGAGGGTTCAGAGCTGTCCCTTGAAACCGAATATGTACTTGCCGATGCGGAACTGTCTCCCATTAATCCAAATATCGTCTATCCTCTCTCCAATGGTGCAAGTACCTCTACGACCAAACTCAAGATGCCTTTCCGCAGGAGACAGTCAGCCTTGGCGTCCAACAACTTGACCAACACAACCTCAGTCCCATCGACAGCCCCTCCCAAAGACCCCCACAAGTCCTCAGTGGAGTCTTCCGTTTCCGTCTCCTCACTACGCCCACCCCCGTCGCGCTCTGCTATTTTCGGGTCTTATGCGGATCCCCATAGCGCTTTGTCCACTCGTTCCCTCCCACAGGGCGTACCTGCCATTCATTCTCGCCGAAGCTCACATGATGTGTCCCAAAATTATGAAACCATGAGCGATCCCGATTCGCACACCGTCCCGCAGTCTAAGCAGCCCAACAAAGGTGGTGGCTTATTCTCCTGGGTACGTCCTCGCGGTCGCACAAAGTCCAAGGCTCCCCTACCGGATGCTTCCCTCTCCGCACCTGTACTCCCTCTTCCTCCGACCGACTCTTTCAACCTCAAGTCCTTCCGCCACGTTACCTCCCCTGCTCCGGAAACCCCTCCCTCAGGCAGTCCATCAGACAAAAATCCTCGTCCTCGCCCGCGTGGAGACAGCATTACCAGCGACGCTTCGCAACGCATTGCCGTCGCCGCCTTCAGGGAGGCCCAGGCGCGCCGCAGTGTGACAAGTTCACCCGTCCCATCCTTGCCTGGCGATCGCGAGATTTTCCCGTCAAATCAATTAGGGAACCACAGACGTTCCGCTCTTGCTACGACCCCGTCAGTTATCAAAGCGGGATCCCAGACCCGCTCGCCTCTACCCAGCAGACCGTCGACTCGCAGCCCGCCGAAGCGTAACTTAACTGCACCGCTCTCATTCGCCACTAGTATGACGACTTCTTCAGAGTCCTCGGAAGAGGGAGAGTCAGAAAGTGAAGAAGAGGCCACGTTGCGTCCCTCTCGAAGGCGCACTATCACCTCGCCGTCTGCGCAGTCTGAGGCTGGATTCCGTTCTTCGCCGGTCTTGACATATAAAGTCACGCGGTCTGATATTGGCCACGGACCTTCATCGTCTGGTATATCCACTCGGCCGTCGCCGTCTCCACGCAACAAGCCAAATAACTCACAAAACCCCGAAGGTTCTGGGATTGCGAGCCGTTCGCCAAGCGTCTTCTCTCACAAACGGGGTAGTCTTTCCACGTCTGCGCTCGTGCTGGATGTCGCGACGAAGCGTGCTTCTACAGGTTCGTTTTCATTTTTTCACCTTTATACATGTATTAACGCCACTTTCAGTCTCAAAACCAAAGCACGTTCCGCCACGTTCGCGCTCGAGAGCCTCGACATCTTCTGAATCGCCCTCAGAGTCGTCATCAGAAGAAGATGCTCCGTTGGCCACGCTCGTACAGCCTCAGCGTCCGGGAAGTGCGATGTCACGTGGTTCCGGGCCACGTCGCCCAACAAAACCACTTGTCGATATCGGACAGCTGGTGGGCGAGAATTCGGCCATTCCTCCATGCGCTTCAGAGCCGTCGAATTCATCCCTGCTTACTGCCGAGACCGATTCCCCAACAACTCGATATCGAAAGACATCACTCGGAGAGCGGTTGTCAGCGATTGCCAGTGGACTTGGTGGCTTGCAACCTTCGCGTTCAAAGTCTTCGGATTCAACATCAGAATCGAGAGACGAAGCATTTACACCCCCTGACATTCTTGAGAAGTCGCCTTCTTCGCAGTCTCCTATCATGTCATCCCCAACCGCGTCTCAAGCACCCAAGTTGAAGACCAACAAGTCTTCCTCGACCATACAATCAAAGTCATTCGCCACTCCCAAAATTGACACGCAGTCTCTGAAACTCGACTCGGGTATTTCATCTCCACGACGCCTATCCGCCGGCGTCAAGAACCTCCCGCTTTCGCAGTGACGTCGCGGCCGATCTCACATGCAAGCAGCCCGTCAACTGGGACACTCGCCGCTCTTGACAAACCCATCGTGGATACAGATTACAAACCAGGCCTGCGCCGTTCTGTGCCAGTTGTGACAGACGAACCGAGGGAAGACCAACAGCAACGGCGGCGGCAACCGCAGGAGGATTCTCAGACAACTGTGCGTGTTGTTCGGAGCACTGCTCCGAAGTCTTCAAGAGAAGAGCCTCTCCCTGTTCCTCGGCCTCATACTCGTTCGCGCGCACCAGCTGTAGGAGTGACCGTCTCGAACATTCACCTAACCCCGCCATCTGCATCGAACCCACGGTCTGCGCTCCGCCAAGCCTCAGCCAGGGGAGGGGTCATGCCTCCACGGAAGCCATTCGCGCTGCGCGACAGCAGTCCAGCAAGCTCGGCAGGCGACTCGAGCAGTAGCCGCATGCCCATAACACCCCGAGACGGAAGTGAGCTTGGCACCGGCCCGACGGGCCGACCTGCGGTTGGCCACCGCAAGCGCGCCAGCGTGACATTTTTAGACGAAGTTCAAGGCGAAAAGGAGGCGAGAGAGAGGGAGAGAAAGTCCAGCATGGGTATACGACCAGGTCATGGACGCGGGCCATCTGCTATCGTCTCTAGCTCGAGCGAAGACGAAGACACCGCGCTAGATCGCGAGCGTGAAGCCGAGGAGAAACGGAAAGCGCGGCGGCGCACCGAGGCGAAGGCCGCCATCGAGGTGCGTCTACACATTTGCTCGTTGTACTACACTTTATCACTGACTGACCGACCGACTCATAGCTCGGCAATGTCATCAATGGCACTGGTCCCATTGATGATGACGATGACGATGACGAGCCACCTTTGAACGTACCGCCCCGGATGAGTATGGCAATGGGTATGGGCATGGGCATGGGCATGAACACGGGCAATAACGTACCCTTTCCTACTGGCGTCGGCCCAGTTGGCCTGCAGGGTCAATGGGGAGCCTCAGGTCCCGCAGGCTTCGGGGGTCAAGTCGGTAATCTGTCGATGCAAAATCTCTTCAATGCGAGCGCGGGTCCTGGCCTTGCCGGTGGTATGGATACAACTGCGGGTATGAACATGGGCATGGTCGATCCACGGGTTTTCGCTGTACACCAGCAAGCGATGATGATCGCGAAACAGACGTACCAGCTCGCCGTTGCTCAGCAAGCCATGCGAGACGCCGCAGATGAATGGGAACGTGGGAGCGCGATCAGTGGGTGGACTGGTGGACGGTCAAGTGTCAGCACCCCGAATATTCTTAACATGGGCATGGGCTTGAACATGAACATGAATATGGGCGGCGGTGGTGGTGGCGGCATGGGAGGATTTCCTGGTGCTGCAGGATCATTCGCTCTGTCGGGCGCTGGCGGTATGTGGCCTGGCGGGGGAATCTCTGGGTTCTCCGGTAACTCGGCGCGTGGGATGTACTCCGGTTATGCCGCGAGCGAGATTGGCGGTGGCAGTGGTAACAGGCCTGGCGGCGGCGGCGGCTGGACGACGAGTAGCGTGTATGGAGAGTCGTTCGGTGCACCTCGCGATCGTCCCTCACGCGCTCAACGTCAAAGTAATATGCAAATGTCGTCGTCTCCCCTGGGTCCCGGAAGCGGCAATGGCAGTGGCGGCAGTTCACTGGCAGTCAAGCGGGAAGGTACAAGACCGCGGACGAGGACTGCGCCGTCGTTCGGCGGAAGCGCTGCGGGACAACGTGCTAGTATTGCTGTTGCGAGTGCAGCAGGTGGACCTGGACATGTGAAGAAGAGGGGTGATGGGCCCTCCGCTGGACATGGGCTCGTTGGGCCTGTGTCGCCACCTTCGAGCTGGAAAGGTCCTCTATGACACTAGTGTATGTGCGTGCGCGCATGCGCGAAATATCTCTCGCTGTCATTCCCTCGTTTCTCCTTTACGCTTGTGGTTCCTCCCATCTGTCCCCATCACCGCACACACACATGCTGACTTACTGTATCATATGGTCACGTTCGTTCGTTCTTCCGACCATCAGCCGTCCTCTGTCTGCGAGTCTCGAATCGTTTTTTCTTTAGTCGCTTCTTTCTCAGCATTCACGATCCATTTCACGATCCATGAGCACCCTCACTTGTTTTATTTTACGCATCGGCACATTTTTTTCAGAGTCGTTATCGTCATAGTACTGTGTGACCTCACTCTCATGGGAGGTTAATTATTTATGTCTATCCCCTTTTTCTGTTTTTCGTTTTACATTTTCAAGTTTAACATCCACCAGCCTCATAAAGACATACTTTCTTTCCCCTCGTCTCCACCTCTACGAACAACATTCCTGTCTTGTTTGATATACACACACTTTCA
>WNFQ01002151.1_pt1 | contig 14726 bp, 13 predicted proteins | sample 5400171 | NCBI WGS metagenome assembly WNFQ01 (sample SAMN13153356, study PRJNA577476) | soil metagenome | isolation source: 20 cm soil under Madrone tree | place: USA:California | collected 2016-06-14
GCTCCTTGCGTTCGTAACAATCTTTAGGACCGCTGAAGTTTACGTTGTCGCTCTCTCGAACAGATAATTCTCGCCCGGAATCGGGTGCTTGCATGACATACGCTTCCCAGGAGGCCGGATAATTTAGGGACCATCCGTGAGTGTTATTAAGCCACACCCAATCATCGGATGCATCAAGCGCCACCGCTGCTAGTAACAAAGGTATGATCGAAGGGTTCATGGGACGTTTGTTTTCTTGAGTTCCATTCCCTTACAAAGGAAAAAAACCGGGAGCGTTTCAGAAAAAATGAAATTTTTTACTGCCGGACGAACCACGGATGACGCGGATGTCACGGATGATTTTTTTAACAGAAGCCAGGTAGGGCGGGCAGTCCTCTGCACGCCGCGATTGGAAGCCGATGCGCGAACGTTGGCGCACGAAGTTCGGCGCGCACGGAGTGACGCGCCCTACCTATTCGTGTTATCCGTGAGCGAAGCGCGTGGGCCGCGCGACACAGAAGGCAAAGCCGCGATGGGCAGCGGCGAGAGAGGCGGGACCCGAGCGAGTTTCAAATCCGTGGTTGGATTACTTGGGCGCGAAAACTTTTGACACCAGCGCCTCGAAACGCGGATCGCCGCGCAGGCGATCGAGCATCGGGTCCACTTTGATCAAGGCGAGTTCATAATCGGCGTGCTCGCGGTAATCACGCTCGAGGTAGTCGATCGCTTTGTCCTTTTCACCAAGCGCTATGTGCACAAGAGCAAAAGTGTAGTTCCACACATATAGCCCAATCACCAATGAATCGTCGTTAAGTGCGGCGGCTTTCTTGTACTCGGTCACTGCCTCATCGAGTTGTCCGTTCAACTGAAGCGCTTTCCCGAGATTCAAGTACGCGTAGTAAAAATATGGGTCCATCTCGATCGTCTTCCGCAACTGCGCGATCCCTTTATCGTAACGGCGCGCCGTCACCAAGCCGGCGCCGAGGTCGGCGTTAATGATCAAGGAGAGCGGATCGAGCTGTAGTGCGCGGTTGAGCTCGGCAATCGCTTTATCAAAGTCGCCAACGCACCTTAGTGGGCCCAGTCCATACCAGTGATGGGCGGTGGCGTAATTCGGATTTAATGCGATCGCGCGCTCAAACTCCTTCGTCGCGCCCTGAAAATCGAGATTGTAAAATAATAGCAGACCGAGCGACGTGTGCGCTTCGGCGAGCGAGTCGTCGAGTTCGAGCGCTTTTTTTGCTGCCGCCTCGGCTCGAGGAAGAGATTCAGATACCGGTGTCGCGCCGTATGCTGTCAAAATTGCATAAGCATCAGCTAAACCGGCATAGGCTAGCGCATAGCCCGGGTCTTTCTCGATCGCCTGATTGAAATACTGAATGGCCGTTTTCAAATCCGAGCTCGTGCGTTTGTTCCAGAAGAAACGCCCCTTCAAGTAAAGCTCGTGTGCCTCTGGATTCTCAGTGGGCTTGGCAGCAATCGCCCGCTCTTCTGAACCTGTGAGTTTCGCTTGTAGAGTGTCGGCAACGGTTTTCGCAATCTCAGTCTCGACTGCAAAGAGGTCCGTCAATTTGCTATCGAACGTGTCGGCCCAGACATGCGAACTGGTGGCTGCTTTGATCAGCTGCACATTCACGCGCGAGGCGTCGGTCCTCTTTTGCACACTCCCTTCGAGAATGTATGCCACGCCCAATTGCTTTCCGATCATGGGCAAATTTTCCGGCTTGCTTTTGTAATGCTGGGTCGAAGTGCGCGCGATCACTTTTAGATTGGAGATCTTTGACAGCCGGGTAAGGATTTCGTCCTGGATCGCTTCCGCAAAGTAGGCGTCGGCTTTGTTTTCGCTGAGATTTTCAAACGGCAGCACCGCAATGCCGGTCCCGGGCACCGGGTGCAACCACTCGCTTTTCGAAATGATCACACCGACGGCTGCGACCAGGCCGACCAATAACGCTGCTGCGATCGCCATAGTTGGATTTCGTCGCACCCACCTTTTGCCGCGCGCCAAAATTCCGGTCCGCCGCGCCTGAATTGGTTCGTGCCTTAGCCAGTGCTCCAAGTCTTCAGCCAGCGCGCGAGCGGTCGAGTAACGGCGCTTTGGATCTTTCTCCAGACACTTCAGACAAATCGTCGAAAGATCGCGATCTATTTTGCGGTTTAGCACGCGCGGTTGTCGCGGGTCGGTATCCAAGAGCAGCTTGGTAGTCTCGTAGGTTGTTGCACCGGCAAACGGAGGATGACCTGTCAGCAATTGGTAAAGTACTGCGCCAAGTCCATAGACATCCGTGGCACTACTGATAGCCGCGTTATCTCCGACCGCTTGTTCTGGCGCCATGTAACTCGGCGTTCCCATCACTTCCCGTGTGCGCGTGACCGTGCTCTCCGTTTCGACTAATCGGGCAAGACCGAAATCGGTAAGGTGCGGTTCGCCTTTCGGATCGAGCAAGATATTTCCCGGTTTGATGTCTCGATGCAAAATGTTGTGCTCGTGCGCGAATTGCACGGTGCGCGCCACCTTGGCGATCAATTCCACTGCGGGTCGGATCGCCATTGGCCCATGCTTAAGGCTCGCATCGAGTTGGCCGCCTTCCACCAGTCCCATGCTGAAGTAGCAAGCGCCATCGCGTTCACCGACTTCATAAATTGGAACGATGCAGGGGTGATTCAGCCTGGCGGCGGCTTCCGCTTCGCGACGAAATCGTCTCACGTGCGGTTCCGTCGCCCAATGACCCAAGGCGATGACCTTCAGCGCTACGATGCGATTGAGACTTTTTTGCCGGGCACGGTAAACATCGCCCTGGCTGCCCTGACCGAGTTCCTCCAGTAGCTCGTAATCACCGAACTCAACCGGCGCACCCTCCTCACCCCGAATCAATTGATCAGAATGCCGTGGCGTTTTACCAGGATGGACATCGTCCTCGTCGACTACCGACTGTAACAGACAATTGATGCAAATCTCGTCGGCGCCATCGGTCGCGCTGAGGCGCGAACCGCATTGCGCACAGATTGCCTGCATGCCTGCAGAGGCGGGTGCGCTCCCCGGAGCATTCGTCTTCATGCGGCTTCCGCTAAGAGACTGCAGAGATAACGCAACTCTTCGTCGATCTCGTGCGGAGCCGAAACTGTGCGAGCAACCTCGCGGCGCACAATTTCGCGATAACGCAGGCGCAGCCGATGAACGTGCGTCTTTACTGTTGCTCGCGGAAGGTCCGTGCGTGCTGATGCCTCGTCATACGAGGGAAGAACGCTGCCGCCGGTAAGAAAGCTCTTTAGTTGTTCGAAGAGTTCGGTCTTTCCTTCGGCCCGCAATTGCTCGCGCAGGGAATTGAGCGCACCGGTAGTAAGCATTTTCGCCCAACGCAACTCGAATAAACGTTCCGCCGTTGAATCCGAATCGCTTGCAGCGTCGTAAAGCGTTTCGGCTGTTTGCGGATCGAGTGCAATGAATTGATACTCGCCGCCGCGCCGGGCTGCTTGATTGCGGTCCCAATTGTCTGCAAGAAAATTTTTCACCGATGCGAGCAGGAAGGAGCGAAATTTGCCGTGGAGCCGGTCCGTGCGCGCGTAAGCTTTATTCTTCAAAAAATAGGCAAAGAAACTTTGGGTCAGGTCCTTTGCATCAGCAGGAGCGTAACCGCGCCGGCGGATAAAGCTATAGATTGGCGGCCAGTACATTTCGCATAACTGGCCAAGGGCATTCGCCGCCTCTGGTACGTCCGTGAGAGCCGATCGCGCGACAATGCTCCAGTGCGTCGTGGCAAAATTCGCACCCCCGTGCTGGAGGGTCCCGGGGGTTCCTTTCACGCGGCGACCATAGCAAACGGCGGTCGTCCGCGCCAAGGGAAACCGGCGCCGCTGTTCCGGCGGATTAAGCAACAGGTCTGGGGGGCGCCCCGAAAGCACTCATTTTCATACCAGGAGACGACCCGCCCGCCTTCGCCCCGCGATTGCGGCGCTACGGCGTGGCAAGCATGGCCGTGGCTACAGAAATCGCTCCAAGATCGGTTTAAGTTTTTCTTCCGTAGCTTCCGGCCAAAGCTTACGGTCGGTGATCAGCGCCGTGTCCAATGCGAAGTGCTCCGGCCAGTTCGGCTCCATGGGTATTTGCGGGATCACATCCACAATCACTTTTTTCGCTGTCTCTGCATTTGCGAACAAGTGACTGAGAACGATCTCAGCCGACACCGGTTCCTCTTCGATTTTCCAACAATCGTAGTCAGTGATCATAGCCATGGTAGCGAGTGCGATCTCAGCTTCGCGAGCCAGCTTCGCCTCCGGAAGATTGGTCATGGCGATCACGTCGAATCCGTTGCGATGATTAAATTCCGATTCCGCGCGGGTGGAAAACGCGGGGCCGTCCATGTTCACATAAGTCCCGCCATTGTGAACCGTAATTCCGAGAGACCTGGCTGATTCTGCCAGAAGATTGCGCAGGTTTGCGCTGATCGGTTCGGCGAATGCGACATGCGCTGCAATGCCCTCGCCGAAAAATGTATGCGCCGTCCGTTGACTGGTCCGATCGTAAAATTGCGAGGGTAAGACCAGGTCCCGCGGGGCATATTTTTCCTGTAAACTGCCCACTGCCGCAACCGAGATGATCCAGCGAACATTGAGCGAGCGGAGCGCATAGATGTTGGCTCGGTGATTTATTTCGTGCGGCAGAATCCTATGACCGCGACCGTGCCTCGGCAAAAAGTAAACCTGACGCCCGCTTAATTTTCCTCCAACAAGCACGTCCGATGGCGATCCAAAAGGTGTCTCGACCTTGAGTTCAGTCGCGTCTCGCAATTCCTCAATCTGGTACAGACCGCTGCCACCGATGATGCCAATTGCTGGAGCTTCATCTTTAATTGTCGGCATGCCGCGATTTAAGACACGACTTACACGAATTGTCACGAACCGCGTAACGCTGTTTCAATTCATGTGAGTTCGTGAACGGAGCTGAGGTGATCAGCGACATAGAAGATAAAGCCGCGACAGGTAGCGGCGAGCGCGCGGGGATGTGAGCGAGTTTCAAATTCGCGTCCTGTCTTGGACGAAGGCGGACTGGGCGTGTATCATTTTGGCCCGCCCATGCCAAAATTTTTTATCAAGACCTATGGCTGCCAGATGAACGAGCGCGACTCGGAACAGGTCGCGCATTCGCTCATGGCGCGAGGATACGAGCGGGTCGCGAAAGAATCTGAAGCCGACGTCGTGCTCCTGAACACGTGCAGCGTGCGCGATACGGCTGACCAGAAGGCGCTGGGGAAAATGGGAATGCTGGGGCGACTTGCCAAAGAACGACCGCACGTTGTCTTCGGATTCCTCGGTTGTATGGCCCAGGCACGCGGTGGCGAACTGCTGAAAAGGCTGCCGCACGTCGATCTGGTGGTCGGCACGCAGAAATTCCATCTCGTCGCGGACTACGTGGACGAATTGGTGGCCAGGAAAAGGCGGATTTCAGAAAACGCCCAACGCTCAACGCCCAACGCTCAACGCTCAATGGAAAGACAGATGGACGATCTGCGGTTTTCGATTGTGGACGTCGCTGACGAAACCGGTTCGCAATCGACAATTCGCGAACAGCAACTCGCGCCAGGGCAGGCGACTGCGTTTGTGTCAATCATGCAGGGATGCAACATGCATTGCACGTTCTGCATCGTGCCGCAGACGCGCGGGGCGGAACGCAGCCGTTCCATTGACGAAATCGTGAGTGAAGTGCGCGACCTCGCTTCGCGCGGCGTCAAAGAGATTACGCTACTCGGACAGATCGTGAATCTTTACGGTCGTCACGAGTTCCTGAAGATCGACAATAGATCTCCATTTGTGCAATTGCTCGAAGCAGTTCACGAGGTGGAAGGCCTTAAGAGATTGCGTTTCACGTCGCCCCACCCTATCGGCTTCCGCGACGACTTAATCGACGCGATCTCGCGTTTGCCGAAACTCGCCGAACATGTTCATCTGCCATTGCAATCGGGATCCAACAAAATTCTGAAATCGATGCACCGCGCGTATACGGCAGAAAAATACCTTGATCTCGTCCGAGGAATTCGGCGGGCGCGCGACGGCATTGCGATTACCACTGATATAATCGTGGGATTTCCCGGCGAAACAGAAGACGATTACAAGCAGACGCGCGATTTGGTCGAGGAAATCGAGTTCGATAACGCTTTCGTGTTTCGTTATTCGCCGCGGCGCGACACGTCAGCTGCGGAGATGCCAGATCAAATCGATGAGCGTATTAAGGAAGAGCGCAACCAGGATTTGCTCCGGCTTGTTAATGAGTCAACGCGACGCGCAGGCGAGAGACTGGTCGGTCAATGTGTGGAAGTTCTCTGCGAAGGGCCGAGCAAAACAAACTCGGCCCGTCTGATGGGCCGAACGCGCACCAACAAAATTGTCGTGTTTGAAGGCGACAACGAACTGATCGGAGAACTGGTGGATATCCAAATCGAGCGAGCCAACGGCTTCAGCTTGTATGGCACGCCGATTAAAGTGGCGCATGGCTCTGGCTTGCCTTGTTTAGAGCGCAAGCCGGAGGCATGCGCTACTCTGGCAACCTTTTGAAGTTCCTGCACAATCGCAGGTTGAAAACTTGTGCCACCTTATCCAAACTCACACGCCATTAGCGAATTTTGACGCATGATCTACGAGCTCTCTTTGCACACTGCAGGAATCATCGTGAGCGCATTTCTCATTCTGATCGGTTTGCTCGGATTACTAAAACCGGACTTCGCCAGTGTTGTTCAGCGCTTTCCGCGCTCTCGCGTTGCAGGAGTGATTTTGCTCACCGTTTGTCTTCTTTGGACGTTTTGGCTGCTCGCCACGATTCAGATGGGTGAATTCTCCAGCTTTCGTCGCCCGCTGCTCATTGTCTTGCCAATTGGTTACGTGCTCGTCCTGTGGTTTGTCGATGAGTTTCTGGCGGTACGCGCCCTTGGAATTCTTTGTCTGCTTGCGGCGGAACCGCTACTGGATGCTGCCTTTCTGCGTTACGAAACGAGTCGGCTGCTAATAACGGTCTTTGCTTATCTGCTGATCGTTGCCGGCCTATTCTGGGTCGCAATCCCGTACGTCCTTCGCGATCAAATCAACTGGAGTGCACGGAGCGTTTTTCGCTGGCGCTGTTTGCATGCTTTGGCCCTGATCTATGGCGGTGTGATTCTCACCTTCACATTCAGGCAATATTGAAACGGCATTTTCCCTGTAGCCACCGGCCTGTGGCCGGTCACCGCAAACGGGTTTTGATTTTACAATGAACACGGCCCACAGGGCCGTGGCTACACAAGAAAGATGAACCGCGTTCTGGTCATCCGCGGCGGCGCGATCGGCGATTTCATTCTCACTTTGCCAGCCCTTAAGGCGCTCCGCGACGCCTGTCCAAATGCGCACATCGAGATCCTTGGTTACAGGCACATTGCGGCGCTTGCTGAAAACCGATTTTACGCGCAAGCAGTACGCTCGATCGAATACGGACCGCTCTCGAGCTTCTTCGCCAAGAATTCGGAATTGCCAGCGGAGTTGGCAAATTATTTCGCGAGCTTCGATTTGATCATCAGTTATCTGTTCGATCCGGACAGGATCTTTGAAAACAACCTGCGTCGCTGTGGCGTTGAAAATCTACTTTGCGGGCCCGCCAAGATCGTGGAAACCAGTGTGCACGCCGCACGCCAGCTTGCGCTCCCGATCGAACAGCTGGGAATCGAAGTCGGCGATCTTACTGAAAAGGTTTTTCCCTCAATAGACGATCGACAATTCGCCAAGGGATTTCTCCAGTTCTTACAGCAGCCGATTCTCGCAATTCATCCGGGAAGCGGCAGCACAGAAAAGAACTGGCCGCTGGAAAATTGGATCGCGCTGTTTTCAAGAAACGACGGTGTTCCGCTCATCAAAGACAAACGTGGACAGGTGGGAAGCGCTTTCTCCGTGGTCGTCATTTCAGGCGAGGCAGACGGAACCGAAGCGGATGCGTTGGAGCGCGAGTGGAAAAATAGAGAGGTCCGTTTCGCAAAGAATTTACCGCTACCTCAGCTTGCCGCCGTGCTTGAGCGCTCGATTTTCCTGGGACACGACAGCGGAATCTCGCACCTAGCCGCAGCCGCGGGAGCAAATTGCGTTTTGATGTTTGGCCCGACCGATCCCGATGTCTGGGCGCCCAGAAATAAGAATGTACAAATTCTCCGCGCGCAAAGCGGGAAAGTCAGGGATCTGGGAATCGAACCCGTCAAGATTGCTGTAGAGGCAGCCGTGTCGGCTGCGACGATTTAGGCTGCGCAGGCGACACTTCTGCCGCTACAGCGAACGAAGATTCGTGGGAGACCGCGTTCCCGCCTCTACTCTTCGTAGCCCTCTGGAAATTTCAGGTGCCACTTCCAGGCGCTCTCGACGATAGCATCGAGCGATTGGAACTGCGGTTGCCAGCCGAGCTCCGTCTTGATTTTTTCCGACGAAGCGATTAGCCGCGGCGGGTCGCCAGGTCTGCCTGGCTTTTCAATCGTCTCGATCTTTCGCCCGGTGATTTTGCGGCAGGCCGCGATTACCGCTCGAACACTGGAGCCGCCTCCCGTGCCGAGATTGTAGAATCCGCTGGAGGCCGCGCCGAGAGCCAGGATGTGCGCGCGGGCAAGGTCGACGATGTGAATGTAGTCGCGAATACATGTTCCGTCGGGCGTCTCATAATCGGTTCCGTAAATTTCGACGTTCGGGCTTTGACCAAGGGCGACCTTCAACACATTCGGAATCAAGTGTGTTTCGGGCCGATGATCTTCACCGAGGTTCTCCGTGGCGCCGGCCGCGTTGAAATAACGCAATGAAACAAACTTCAATGCATGGATCTCGTCGTACCAACGGAGAATTTTTTCAAAAGCCAGTTTCGATTCACCGTATGGGCTGACCGGACGCGGGTGCGCAGTTTCGTCGATCGGCACCCGCTCCGGCGGTCCAAAAATCGCGCAGGTCGATGAAAAAATGATCCGTTGAACACCCGTTGCCACCACGGCATCCAGCAGATTCAAGCCATTGGCAATATTGTTGCGAAAATATTTCGAGGGATCGTGCATTGACTCGGGGACGAGTGCATATGCGGCGAAATGCATTACGGCATCGGGGCGCGTGCTGGAAAGCGCAGCCTCAATTTGCAGGCGCTCGGCCAAGTCGCCCCGAATGAAGTTCGCCCGGGAATCGACTGCGCGTCGATGGCCCTCACTCAGGTTATCGAAGATGGCAACCTCGTGACCTTCATTCAGCAAAAGTTCGGAGCAAACGCTCCCGATGTAGCCCGCCCCCCCGGTAAGGAAAATTCTCATGGGCGGGGAAAATGCGCGGGACTCGCGTTAAATCAAAGCGAAGTATGGGCCGGAGAGGATTCCGCGACGGTTTTGCCCTTCTTTTTCTGAATGGCTGCGACCATCTGCCGCGCGCAATGGTGTTTGCAGCGAGGGGCAAGCACTTTCAAACTTTGTTCGTCCGAGCCCCATTGCAAAATGTCAATGTCCACGTGGCGGACGCCCCAGCGTTTCACCTCGAGCCGGCTCGGCTTGTAAAGGTCAATCGTGTCCGTGCCGATCAACGCACCCCCGTAATCGTCGATCACATATTCTTCGCTGCTATCGACAAGTCGGAACCGGGTTCCGAGGGGATAGCGCGACCAATCAGAGGCGGCACTCAACACGTGCCGGCCGGAGAGATATTGACCGAGCGCGTTGTGATGGCCGCTTCCCCCCTCAAGCTCGGTATAGGCAGTAGTGCGCACGTTTGGTATGCGACGCCCACTTGTGAGAGTCGATTTCGACTGCGTGGCGCAGCCCACGATCAAGCAAGCTGCCGCTCCTGCGAGCGTAAGGTTAAGGCATCTACGCATCTGCAATCGCGCCCTCCATAGCAGCCCGAGAAGCGAAGGGCAAGGAATAATTTACAAGAATTCCCTAGGGCTGTTGGATCTGGGAGACTCTTTGGGAGTGTGATCCTCCCAGCCGAGACCAACCTAGGCCGGCTACGGCGCTAGCGCGTGACCCGCCTGCGAGAGTTCGCTCGTGCAATGGGGACAACGAGTCGCCTTGATCGGAATCGTCATTGCACAAGCCGGGCACTCCTTCGAAACCGGGGCTGCGGTTGGCGTCGGACGCTTCATCCTGTTTACCCCTTTGACGATCATGAAGATCGCAAAGGCCACGATAACGAAGTTTATCAGCAGCGTGATGAAGTTGCCATAGTTCCAAGTGATAGCGCCCGCCTTTGCTGCCTCAGCCGAAGTCGCAAATGTTGCGCCGCCTGGCGCACCTTTGAGCACGAGGAATTGGGTGGAAAAATCAAGACCGCCGGTGAGTAATCCAATAGGCGGCATGATGATGTCTTTGACCAATGAACCGATTACCGAGCCAAAGGCGGCGCCAATTATCACGCCGACCGCGAGATCAATCGCATTCCCCTTGACAGCAAACTCCTTAAACTCTTTCCACATAAGCTCCGCTTATCAGTGCACCACTATATTGACAAGCTTTTGGGGTACGACCACGACTTTGCCAATATTTTTGCCGCTAACGAGTTTTTGAATTTTGGGGTTCGCGATAGCGGCGGTTTTCATTTCCTCTTCGGTCGCCACGATCGACATCTTGATTCGATCGCGCAGTTTCCCGTTTATTTGAATTACAATTTCAACCTCTTGCTCGACAAGCAGCCGCTCGTCATAACTTGGCCAGGGCTGTTCCGTGATGTCGCCGCGCGCATCGGTGAATTTTGTATTCAGTCTCTCCCATAATTCGGAGGCAATGTGAGGGGCGAACGGATTCAGCAAAATCAGGAAGCTGCGCATTGCTGATAATGGAATTACTTCGACGTTCGTAAACGCGTTCACGAAAATCATCATTTGTGAAATTGCGGTATTAAACGAGAACGATTCGATATCCTCAGTCACCTTCTTGATCGTGGCATGGAGCAGCTTCTGCTGCGCCTTGTCCGAGTCGGTGTTTTTGACCTTGGCTGATAATTCCCACTCGCCTCTCTGGTTCTCAGTCATGAGCAACCGCCAGACGCGCGCCAGAAAACGCGCTACACCTTCGACGCCGCGCGTGCTCCAGGGTTTCATTTGCTCAAGTGGGCCCATAAACATCTCGTAGCAGCGAAATGCGTCCGCGCCGTGCTGTTCGATGACGTCGTCGGGGTTCACGATGTTGCCGCGCGATTTCGACATTTTCTGGTTATCTTCACCCAGGATAATTCCCTGGTTCACAAGGCGCTGAAATGGCTCCGGTTTTGAGACGTAGCCCAGATCGAATAGCACCTTGTGCCAGAAACGTGCATACAGCAGGTGCAAAACAGCGTGTTCAGTTCCGCCCACGTACAAATCAACGCCACCCGGCTTATCACTGCCCATCCAGTAGCATTCCGCTTGTTCGCCAACGAAACGTTTGTCGTTATGCGGGTCGCAAAATCGCAGGTAGTACCAGCACGAGCCTGCCCACTGCGGCATTGTGTTTGTCTCGCGCACAGCCTTCTCAGAATAGCGAACCCATTCTTTCGCTCTGGCCAGGGGAGGTTCGCCCGTGCCAGTGGGTTTGTAATCTTCCAGCGCCGGTGGGACGACCGGCAATTCGCTTTCGCTTAACGAGCGATGTTTACCGTCTTGCCAGGTAATCGGGAACGGCTCGCCCCAATATCGCTGACGCGAGAATAGCCAGTCGCGCAGTTTGTAATTGATTGCACGCTTGCCTTGACCGCGCTCTTCCAGCCAACCGGTAATCTTCCTTTTCGCCTCGGCGCTCGCCAGGCCGTTAATAATCGGCGAATTGATTGCAATCCCCTCGCCGACGAAACCCAGCGCCGGCTCATCGGCCAGTGGTTGGACGACTTCAACAATCGGCAAATCAAATTTGCGCGCGAATTCCAAGTCGCGTTCGTCATGCGCGGGCACACCCCCGATTGCGCCCGTCCCATAACCAATCAGCACATAGTCAGCGATCCAGATTGGAATCTTTTCGTTGTTTGCCGGATTAATTGCGTACGCTCCGGTGAAGACGCCGGTTTTGTCTTTCGACAGATCGGCACGTTCGAGATCGCTTTTGCGTGCGGTGCGTTCGCGATAGTCGCGCACCGCCGGCCATTGCTCCTCGGTAACAATTAAATCGACAAGAGAATGTTCGGGCGCGAGCACCAGGAATGTCCCACCGTAAAGCGTGTCGGGACGCGTGGTAAAAACGCGAATCTTTTGATCGCTTTTGTCGATTTTGAAATCGATTTCCGCGCCTTCGCTGCGGCCGATCCAATTGCGCTGAAGCAGCTTTATTCCCTCGGGCCAATCAAGTTCGTCGAGCCCATCAAGCAATCGCTCCGCATACGCTGTGATGCGCAACATCCACTGACGCATCGGCCTTCGAACAACCGGGAACCCGCCAACTTCACTTTTTCCGTCCACGACTTCCTCGTTGGCCAAAACCGTGCCCAACTCCGGGCACCAGTTGACCGGGACTTCAGCAACATAGGCGAGCCGAACACTGTCCGGATCACCGCCCCGATAAGTTGAAATCGGCTCGGCACGCTTCGTTTCCGGATTGAACCAGGAGTTGTAGATCTGGAGAAAAATCCACTGCGTCCACTTGTAGTAGCGCGGGTCCGTCGTGTTGATCTCTCGTTGCCAATCATAGGCAAAACCGATTCGCTTTAGTTGGCTTTTGAATTTCGCGACGTTCTCGCGCGTGGTGACGGCAGGATGCTGACCGCTTCTTACTGCATATTGCTCGGCGGGCAGACCGAACGCGTCCCAACCCATTGGATGCAACACGTTAAAGCCACGCATCCGTTTGTGGCGAGCAATGATGTCCGTTGCGGTATAACCTTCGGGATGTCCAACGTGCAACCCCGCCCCGCTCGGGTAGGGAAACATATCGAGCACATAGAATTTTGGCTTCGCCGGATCGAAACCTTTTTCACCAGGATTGGGCGCGTGAAAAAGCTGCCGCTCCTCCCAAATGGCTTGCCATTTCGGTTCGATCTTGTCGAATGGATATGGTTTGCGCCGTTCGCTGCTCATCGCATTTCAATCAGGAACCCAGGAAACGAAGAAAAGAAACTAAAATTTACTCTCGAATTCCCGGTTTCCAGATTCATTTGAGTTGTGATCGAGCTCTTGTTCGCAACGCGCAATGCGCATAAGACCGCAGAAATCCGGACGATTCTCGGGCCGCAGTTCCAAGTGAACGATTTGGCTGACCATCCTGAAATTCCCCACATTGCGGAGACGGGAAAAACTTTTGAAGATAACGCGATTCTCAAAGCTGTAACAGTTTCGAAGCACATACCCGGCTTTGTCGTTGCGGACGATTCCGGGTTAGAGGTCGATGCTCTCGGTGGCGCGCCGGGGATTTACTCCGCCCGTTACGCGGGACCGGACGCGAGTGACAACGAAAAAATTGAGAAGTTATTGAAGCAACTTGGCCGAGTTGTCGCTCCGAAGGAGTCAGGTCGCGGTCGATTCCGTTGCGTGCTGGCGCTGGCGCGCAAAGGCGAGGTTCTCGGAATGTTTGAAGGGGTTGTTGAGGGACAAATCGCTGATCGACCGCGCGGGTCACACGGATTTGGATATGATCCGATTTTTATTCCAAACGGCTTCCAACGAACCTTTGGTGAGCTTGAACCTGCGAAAAAAAACCAATTGAGCCACAGGGCTCGCGCCTTGGAAAAGTTAGGCGCATTCTTAATAGTCTGCCCCGATCACCAAAAAAGCGATCGGGATATTCAATCGTAGGAGACTAACGGCTCCTGCAGGCTAGGGTTTGGGCGGTGGTGGCGGTGGTGGTGCGGCACCTGCCGGCGGCGCAGCACCTGCAGGCGCAACGCCAGAAGCTGCTCTAATCTGATAACCGACCTTTGTGATTCCGACCGAGCGAACCTTGTCGAGCACTCCGATGACATCCCCGTAGATGGCCATCGGCGTTGCGCTGATCGAAATTTTGATGTCCCGATTTGCGCTGTGAAGCTGAAATAGGCGTGGCAGAACTTGGTCGTCTGGTACGAACTGGTTATCGAAGAACACAGCATTTCCCTCCAGCACTTTTATGGAAACAAAATCCTTCACCCCGCTAGGCGGGGGCCCTACCGCAGCCGGCAGATTCACGCGAATGCCTTTCATGTGAGTCTGGCTCAGGCTCACCATCATAAAGCTGGCAAGTAGAAAGAACATGATGTCGATCAACGGGATGATCTCGATACGCGCTCGTTTATGCGGAACTGGTGAAGCTAGTCTCATATTACGGAAGTTAGTACGACGCGCCGGTCATGGTGAAAGTGATGGGAATGTTAACCTTGGAAACTGTTCCAGGTCTAAATCGCCACTGCCGAAACGCGCTGGTGGCGGCGTTATCCAGAATGGGACTCCCGGTGCTTGACGAGACGGAAGCGCTAGTGACGTTGCCGCTAGCTGCGTCCACCTGGGCGACGATCACTCCACTGCCAGTGACGTGCCGCGAGCGCGCTTCGTAGGGATATTGGGGACGCGGCGCGTACACGGCGAGCGCTTTTGCTCGAGATATCGACATCGGCCCCGGGGCTTTGATTGGCGTAAATTTTTGCGCGGTCTGTGGTTGTCGCGGTGGCGGTGTTCTTTCTTCGACAAACTCCGGTTGAATGTCTGGCGGAGGAGGAGGTTCTGGAATCGGAATGTCTTCTGGCGGAGGAGTGGACTCAGGTGGCGCTAAGACCGCTTCGACGACAGTCGGCGGTTGTGGAGGAAGCTCTACCGCAGGCGCCTCATGTCTTTGAGAGACTGCAACCGC
>WNFQ01003854.1_pt1 | contig 14720 bp, 14 predicted proteins | sample 5400171 | NCBI WGS metagenome assembly WNFQ01 (sample SAMN13153356, study PRJNA577476) | soil metagenome | isolation source: 20 cm soil under Madrone tree | place: USA:California | collected 2016-06-14
CTTTTCTTTTCGTTTATAGATATGAAGAAGCAGTTCGTGTACGATCCCCTGATTTCGAAGCGACAGCAATATCTGCTCGCAACGCAGGTGCGTATCTCAATATTTGTTCTTCCTTTTGCTCTCTTGAACTTACCTTCTACTTCGTAGCTGGTTCGCGCAGTCTTGAAAATAGGTCAGTCCTTGTTTCCTACCTACTAATTTGTCGTCCACTTCAATTAACCACGCGCTTCCATAGATGATGTTATCATTGCGGGGCAAGCAGAGTAGGGCAAATGTACCATATAAAAATGAGGCAATAATTATATATCCTTCAAGCGGGGGCTATACAATATATTGAGACATCTCCCAGTATGGTGCACCTCTAAGCGGGGGCCGGGAAACATGAGATAGGACGGCACGCGAGTTTATGTGCGCAGGTGGCCTTGGAACCCCACTCTTCCAAGCTAAAGTCACACCCGGGAGGACCCAACAGGGTTCCCAACAGAATGGGGATATCTTCCGTTAAGTTAACGGCCCCTTGCAGGCTCTCCACCGTGAACGATCTCAGATCTTCATCCTGTGCTCTTGAAACCCTGGCGCATGGGCATACAACATAGAGCAAACGTTGGTCGAATACAAAAGTGGGAACAACAATGACGCTCTCGTTCCGCTCATTGTTTTTTTTGACGTCCGGCCCGTCAAAGCGTTCGTAGTTTTTCTGAAGGCGCAGCGTGGACGCCGAGCCGCTGCTCCGTGTCAGAGGAAATACACACATGGCCGCCACGAGTCACAACACCAGCTTCGCAGATCGATCACAAGGCGGCGCGGCCATACATAGGGTTTCCAACGGCATTCATGTATAAAATAAATCGTCGTTTGACCTACATGGGTGGGGAATGCTACTGCGTGCTACTCCTGTCATGCATTCCATTTGTAGCTCGCTCAAAAGTCAGCGAACTTGTCCGTGGCCTAAGACGGAAAATGAGCTTTCCGAGTAGGGTGGATGACGTTAGATTGGGGGTGCAGTTACCTCGACCAGGAGCTTCGTGATCCCCATCTCACGAGAGGAATGACCCGCATCTGGAACGATGTGCAGAGTAATCTCGGGCCACACTTTCTTCAATGCCCATGCAGTCGTCGGCTGATGGTAGGCGGCAAAGCATCACAGACAGTAAGCGGGGAGATTTTTCAGAAAGGGACGGGTCAATTGGGTACGTACGGGGCATACAACATCATATCGTCCTTGCACGACTATTGTCGGTATATGGCGACTGCGAAAAGAGTCCAGGCTCTATCAATCGCGCATGGACGGGTATAAATGAGATGTCCCTAACATCTTGTCGATTTCTTGTGATTCTAGTAATTGTCCGTCACGCATGAAGGCGTCATTGAAAAAGTAATGGTTCTCGATACGAGCAAATGCGCTGATAATAAGCGGAAACAGGCGGTCAATGGGCAAAAGGTCAGTTCGGTCCAAAAATAAAACGAGCGGAGTTACTTTGCCCAGTCGTCCTTCTCCGCCGCAGCAACATGCGCAGGGTCGATATAGAGTTTCGAAGTCGACATCCTGCGGTGTCAACCCCATATACAACATCAGTGTCGTTTCCCTTGCGCAAAGAACAAATAGAAATGTGCCTACTCCCACTTTGACCAGGCTCTCGCGGCATTGAGTCTGATCTCTTCGTCCGTCGAGTTCAACTGCGCATGGTAAGCTGATGTCAAGTCACCTCGCTCTGATTCGGGTATAGGTGCCAGGTACTCCTCCCTAATTAACGAAGAGGTGAGAGGGAAAGAAAGACGAGGGTTCGAGAGCTGTTGGCCCTCACCAGGCTTCAGGGAACAAATGAGATGCGCCCTCTTGATAAAACCACCTCAATTCGCTGGATCCAGATAAGCGGGACCGAGCGATAGGGTACGGGATTTTGAAGGATATTCAACTCACCTCTTTCTACAAGTGAATATACCACTTTGGGATCGCTTTGGTCAGCGAAAGGCGACTTGAAACGAAATAGGCAGATGGTGCAGTGGTACAGTACCGTAGGACTAGAGTCTTGACGCGGTCTGGATGGGACTATTATATTATTGATGAGGACAAATGATTTGCAGGCGCGGATAGAGGGATACATACTTGCGCATAAGCAAGAGCAAGCGTCGAGCCCTGTCGTAGATAAGATACAGATGTCAGTTAAACGAACCATCGAGAAGTCCACAGAGAAAAGGTCATCGCACCCAGGATCCACCAAAGACGTGCCATTTCTCGATCTTGAGGTGTTCTCGAAGACGTTCAATGTCTTTCACCAGATCCCACGTCGTGTTCTCTTCCAAGCACGCACTCCTGTACCATCGCTGCTTGTCTGTCACCGCGTTAAACGAGTAGCATATGTCCACGCACGGAATAGACTTCCCAGCCCCTCTCTGATCCAAGAAGATGACCTATGTTTTGCCACGCAATCTATCATCAGAGTAGTTGCTTTGGCGGAGAAAGACGAGTCGCCAACCTTGTATTTATTGGGATTAAAAAAACTGCGATCCTTCTCATCGCATCCCCCGCCGGGACCACCTCCATGCAGAGGTTAAGTAAGGCGGCATTATTCGGAAGCACGAGACCTCACCATGAAGGAAGATGACTACACGACGTTCATTAGCATGATAAGCGACAACTCGGAATTGGACGCGAGGTAGTATAACCGAGGTACGCACCTGGGGCTCCCTCTCTATTTCCTGAAACCTCATAGCTGATCTCCCACGTCAACGACACACCAGGAAGGTAATCGGAAGATACTGACTGTAGAGAGTGTATATCGGAGACCTTGAGTTTGTTTGACTCAAAGGGAGGGGAGTATGAGTAGACCATGTTGGGAAGTGTTGATGGCTCGGACGTTGTGTGTCTGCGGCTGATTCTACTGATCAGAGCCCGAATACCCAAACGGACCATCTCTCCCACCAGAGCACTCAGCGCTCACTCCCCCTCCCTTTTCACTCGTTTTCAACATTTATCCTGTCAATAAATTGCTCTAACCGATACGCATGACAAGTGATATCCCCATTAGACAGCTGTAGGCTCGAGTGCTCCGTCCGGAACCTGGATTTGAGCTTGAGAGACAGGCGCACCCTCTATCGTGTCACCACTTTCGGGCGCAACATCCTCGGCCACGACACGATCGCCATCTCCATCTCCTGCCTTGACCTCTGCGTCTGCTTTGGCAGTCACAGGTGATCCAGGTACGATGGGCACAAAGTCTTCCAACTTGTAATCCCGCTCGTCGCAACCTACGCGCGCACCAAGTTCCCTCCACCGCACCATCTGTCCCTCCTTAATCTCGTCGCACATCCGCAAGAAAGCGCCCCAATACTTCTCGTGGTCCCACACAAAATCGCGTGAGCCGCCCCAGCCGCCTTCCTTGAACAACTCGTCTGCCGCGAAAAAGCCGTCTTGGACCGGCTTCGGGTTGAACTTCATTTTGTTGCGCGTGACCGGGTCTATGAACGGGCTGACCATTCTGAGGAACACGTGGATCAGAAAGGGCACGTTTATGATCAGCGCCTCTGCAAGGCGTTCTGGGTAGTGTGTCTGAAGAATGTTCAAGACCTGGACAGAGCCACACCGCCCAAGAAAGAGAACGGTGAGCACTCGCAAGCAACAGGTAGAAACTAATGAAGACGCTAACTGATTTTGTGATCGCGAATGACGGGTTCTTGGGCTTGTCAGCAAAATTGATCATCAATACAACAGACCTGTTTGACCGGATAGGAACGTGGAGGGCGGGAATGGGAATGAGGCTCACTCACTCGACGCCCGGACCAGTGAGGTCAAGTGCGCGCTCCAGCATCCAGATAGCGAACTCTACCTGACGGGGGGAATCTTCCGTGTTTTGACGGCTAGGAATCATGTATAGAGCGGGCCTGCGTTGACTGTCATAACCAAAGGTAATCATCTTCCCCGTGACCGCCTTTTTCACACAAAAGCACGACGGTTAAGTTCCATTGTTCACAGCGAGCGGAGGGAAAGTAAGGAGAAGCGAGTAAAAAAAGCATCCGTGAAATCTCACCTCAGGCTCGACGTGCTCCGCCGTCATATCATAGACGCCGCATTCACGCCTCCACTTGAGCGTACCCTCCAACCTCTCGATGGCTGCATTCGCCGAGTTCCACTTCGTAGCACGCAGATACCTTCAATTTCACAATTATAGCTCTCCCCGAGGCAATCAAAGCAAGGACATCCTTACCGCAACATGCAGTCATTAGACTACAAACAAACACCCCCCAAAAAATAAAGATTAATATTCCAAAAAAATATTGGAAGAAATAAAACACGTACGAGCCAAAACTTCTCGGCCTCTAGGAGCTCACCGTCCTTGATGCCAGGTATCTCGTACGACTCGCTCTGAAAGTGTTCCAGCACCTTCTTGTGCATCGCTACTTGCGCCGGGGTCAGCGTACTATTACTCGCGGTAGCCAGTGCGTCTGGCTTTTCGCTCGACCCTGGAGGAGGCAGCGGTGGCGGCGGGTGAGCTGTATAATCTACGACGGCGACGGGGACATCAATCCCGTTCTCAGATTTGGGGTCCATGGTTTATTATGAAATGAAAAGAGGGAAAGAGGGGGTATGTTGTTGGTGAAGAGGCGCGGAGGGGTATTGGGGTGAAAGCGAAGCGCTATGCAACGGCGGCAGTTCATTTCACTCGCTATGAGCGGTCACGGCGGTGTCAAAGATGCATCTTCAATTCCTCAATTGAATCGGCAACGTTCGATTCCGTAACGCGACTCGATCGAACACTTACTTTTTTTAGGAAATTCGATTCTATTATCGGTCCGCATCAGCAGTTCCGCTGTGCTGTTGGTACAGCAAATGTATACAGAGATAGTGACTAGGTAGCGAGTGTATTTGATAACAAAGGAAAAGGAAAAGAAAAGGAAAGAAAAAAAAAAGGGGAAGAAAGAAACTGCGACGTCGAGTCAAGAGAGCTGGTGCAAGGAACAGCAAAATAGATTATAAAAAACGGACATCGGCGGGAGCAGAGAGACAGATCCAATTGACTGACGGAAAGAGGAGAGTGGTAGGAGCTACATCATAAGTTGGTCACGGAGGCAAAATTGCGATGATGTTGCGATGCATGCATGGTATGCTGTTATCGTCATGAAAGGTATTTGAGTGAGAGTTAGAAAAAAATTCATGCAGCCTCTGCGGCACCTGGCGCTGGTGTTGGTGCACCTGCGGGCGGATAGTCCAACTCTTCGATCATCCGTCCATGCACGCGGAAGCGATAAAGACACGTAAATTGCTGGCCCCAATTGTTCAGCACGCGGAGCACGACAATCCCAAAGTCCATCCCGGACGCGCGTACATCCTCCTCAACGGGGAACGTCTGCACAGCATTGGGCGCGTCGATATCATACTCGAATTGCGCGATGCGCACGTATCTGACCGAATGCGGTAGACTCCTCGGTTGCATTGGAATTTCCTGGCCTGCTTTGGTCCTGGCGGTATCCAACGCGGCCACTTTGTCGAAATTAGAAGAACCTTCGACAAGTCCCCAGACTTCCATCTTGCGCGGTGCAGAGCTCATATCCCATGCAATGTCCCGCGCTACATGGTCGATTGTGATCTCCTCAATCTGGACGATACGTGAGAGCGTCATGCCGAGTTGACCCTGAGCACCTTCGAAAGGCCAACAGTGGCCAACATGGGCCTCGTGGTGTAGTGCCGTGATAGGAGGCCGTCCAATAGCATATCCATGGCCGGTGAGGTAACTGATGACTTGCTGCCGCACGCCATGCGGTTTGATTTCATGCGTATCCGACGTGAGGCTGGGTATGACGACGGCGCCGCCCGAATGCAGCGCAAAGTCTGCCTTGGCGATCGTGTCCTTGGAATGACGCGCCATGGCAGTGTCGACGAGGTGCCCAATGAGCTCAGTCACGTCCTGCCCGTCTGACGCCTTGATACTTAATGCCTTTTTCCCGGACGACGTGACCTTGTGCCACCATGCCGCGCTGGTGACAGCGCCAGCAGTCTTGACTGTACTCTTGCCAAGTTCGAGCGCTTCTCGCAGGTTGCCCTCAAAAGTACCGACGCGTTCTTCTAAAGCGGATAGTTTCGCGCGCGCCTCTTCATCGTTCATGGGACCCGGATTGACCACGCGTTCTGCTTGTTGGACGGCGGTCACTGCATCTCGAAGGGCACCCATCTCGTGGCGCACGGCTTGCAGGCTCTGACTCGCAGCGACGCGGTCAATGTTCCGATCTTCTGTGGCACGACTTCCCTCCTTCTGTATGCGCGATTCGAGAGCACCGAGTCGGCCGAAAACGTCCGAGTGGCTTCGTGCTTGACTGTCAATACGTACGCGGGACTGCTCAGTATCCAGTGAAAGGCCAGCGAGCGCGTTCTCAAGCGCTTGCAGTCGTTCCGATAGCTCGGCAATGTTGGCGGCGGGTGCTTCGGGAGCCTGGTAGCGAGTGGTATGAGATGGCAGAGATGGAATATAGTCGACAAGGCGTGTTCGTTCGAGGCCCAAGTAAACAGAATAAAGGACGGCTCCAATGATCAGCCATTTTAGTAGGAACGCGAGGCCTGAACCGCCTATCCACTGAACAGGCTTCTTGAAAAGGGCATCAAAGGCTCCACCTAGCGCCTGGCCCACGATGTTCATGATGGCAGAGAGGACGCGGAGGACATAAATGAACAAGTCGACGAATAGACGGAGAATAAGATTGACGAGACGTCCGAGGAATCCACCAATGGAGAACGCCCGTCGCGAACTTTGCGGCCGAGGTTGCCCCGGGGGAATTTTGGGCGATTCATTATGCTCGGCTATAGAGTCGAGGCCATGCTCATGACTATCAAGCGTGACATCGGCAACATTTTCGACGGAAGTTGGTGAAGTGATGAATGGATCGCGGGGAATTGAGGTCCTAGATAGAGGCCGTTGGAGTTCCCGTGGCTGAGACAGTCGCTGGGATGAATGGATAGAGCGCTGGAAAAGTCAAAAAGTCAGCGCACGAATTAAGCGTAAGCATTTGTGAGACTACGCACCTGAGGGCTGACTTGGCGTTCGCTGCCACTATCATCCTCATCCTCATCCTCTTCTCCCTCACCTCCTCGATCTGCGTCCTCGTCCTCCCCTTCTTCTACTCCGTCTACTTTCGCCCGGCTTCTTCTTCTCCGCTTCCTTTCTTGATCAATAACAGGCAAGGTCGTCAACGGGCCAACCATGTTCTTCTTAGACTTCCTTCTTCTCCTCTTCCCATCATCAAAGACCTCATCGTCCGATTGTTCTAAGTCCGACTGTGTCGGACGGTACGCTTTGTTGTCGGCGGAAATGCGGCCCCGCTTGTGCGCCGTTGCATTGTTAGCTTTGCGCGCCTTGGCCGAGGCGCTCAGGGCTTGGAACTCGCGCTCCTCGCCCGCATAGTCATACGATTCTTCATTGTTGGCGTCATGATGCCCGTTCTGACCCTGCTCAGAGGGGAGAAGATCAGGCTCTGTCGAGCGTTGTCGCAGATAGAAAGCTGTGCGCTTCGCAAGGTCGATGACAGAGTCCAAGGGAGTCCTGGCGCGTTCTTGGCGTCCCTGAGAAGCTGCGCCTGCTCCCTCACCTTCAGAGTCGGGAACGTATCTGACGGATGGTTGCTTGGCAAGTCTAGAAGCTGCGCCAGTCGAACGTGATGAGGGTGGGGCATTACGAGGAGGTGCATTAAGACGCCTGGTACTCGTGGATTGAGTCTCCTTCTCGTACTCAACAGACGTGCTTCGCGGGACGACGGTGCGCGAGCTGGACGCCCACGAATCTTTGGGGTTCAGAGCCATGGCGGCCTGGTGAATCGCGTTAGCGGCCTGGACAGAAGTTCCTTTCACGGCCCACGTTGTTGGGTCGGGATTAGTAGTGCGAGAGGTGACGTTCGCCAGGTTGGTGGTGGGGGGGATGGTGGTGGCGTTTGTTTGGTCACGTTGTTTGAGAAGACGAGAAACGCGAGAGAGCGTAATGTCGTCTTGTTGGATGTCTTCTGCGGGGTAGTGCAAAGAGTGCTCGGCTTTGTTGGAGCTGTCACGCGGCGGAACCGTTGTTGATAAGGGTTTCGGAGGGGAACGTGTTCCTAGCGTGGGGGCACTGGGGTCACGCATCGGAGCGGAGACAGATGGGTGTGTGAAGGGTGATGAGGACACGTGGTGATGGAGAAACGTGGGCCAATAACTCACCCGTAAGCGTATGAAGTGGGTACGGAACGCTCGGAGGTTGAGGTGGTAGTGGAAGTAGAGGGGCGTGATACGAACTGGGTGTGTTGGAGAGCAGATTGGTGGTGTTTATTGAGAAATGTTTGGTGATCGAGACGTCTGCCTTGACCGAGCGGTGTGCCCGAGAATGACATGTAACGGGGTGCACGCTAGGATGATGGAATTAATGAACACGCGACGAAGGGATGTTCGAGGATGAGGGAAAAGGCGAGGGAGAAGGGCCAAATGGACGCCTCGCGTCAGTCGCGTGTTGTGTCTCGCTTGCAGAACTGTTTGTCTCTATTTACACACAAAGTACAATCGCGCGTTATGCTGCCTAAGGTTAATCATATCTTATCGCTTCCCCTTCCCCTTCTTCTTTTTAGTCGTCGTCGTCGCCCAATCCTCTCCACCTCCGCCGGAAGCGCCGCCCGCCTGTGTCGCTGGCGTAGCAGTAGCAGCACCCGCACTTGCATTTCCACCCTTCTTCTTTTTCGTCTTTACAGCGATGGGCCATTCACCTTCCTCAGCCGGTTTATCACCAGTCTCTTCTTCTCCGCCCTGCTCACCGTCACCGCCGTCACCTCCACGGGTGTCTACAGGTGAGTCGCCTGGTGCTGTCGTCGGCTCAGCGGTTTCTGCTCCAGCCTCGGCCGTAACATCTGTTTGGACCGTAAGGGGTTCTTTGAAGCCAGGGCCTCCTTCCCACGACATTTCTCCCTCTTGTCCTTCTGCAACAGGTGGCCCATCCAAGGGGATGAAAGAAAGTGGTTCTCCATTCTCCATGGGGTCCTGGATCAAGGGGTCCGTGGTCCTCGTACCGTCCAGTAAGTCCGCGGCCGACCCATTGGCAGACTTGCCTCCCCTTAGGGACGCCCACAAGTTGGACCCGCTGTCATTGCCAGTCGCAGCGCCCCAGCCGCCGCCCCCGCCGGTTGATTCTGAAACGGAGGGGACACTACCAAGACCACCCCAAGCTGGCGTCGCATTAATCGGCGTTGTGGCCTTACTTCTGACTTCTTTCTTCTCGCCGCCCCCGCCGGTTGATTCTGAAACAGAGGGGACACTACCAAGACCACCCCAAGTTGGCGTCGCAGAAATCGGCGTCGTGGCCTTACTTTTGACTTCTTTCTTCCCGCCGAAACCCCATCCGGACACGGCTCCAAACAGATTCTGGCCAATACTTCCACCCAGCGGGTTGCCGAAACTAGAAAAGGAGGTAGTCTCAGCTTGAGCTGGAGCTGGGGGATCCGGAGGAGGTTCTTGCGTCTCATCTGGATTGACTACGAAGAAACCGCCGGGAGGGGCCTCAATGGGCTCGGAGGAATGATCCTCAGGAACAGTTGCGAGCGGAGACTGACCCCCTGATGATGGTTTCGGCCTCTCTACAGTAGGGGATCCCGCAGACATGCCAGCGCCCGCTTCTTCAGACGTAGACTCTGGTGGTTTCGGTGTCTCCGCGCCCTTAGGGGTAGCTGCCTTACTTGCCGCCCTGCTTGCTGCTTTGCTCGCTGCCTTGCTGCCTTTCCGGGATGCAGATTTCGACTTTGTTTGACCCCAGCCAAACATATCATCCTCAGCAGCAGCTGGAGGTTCGGCTGGAAGCTCGCTCGCGGGAGGCTCTTGTCCAGCGAGCGCTGGATCTGGTTGGATTACAGGTGCGGTCGCCGGTGGCGCAGTGGCCTCAGCTGGCAGGATAGGTGAGGGTGGCTTAGCAAATGGCACGCGTGTAGGGGGCTTCGGCGTTGACGCGGCTGGAGGCTCAGTTTGTGCCGGTGACATCGTAGGTTGCTCTGCTGGTGCCGAGGAGGGCGCGAGACGCGCTGGAGAAATCGAGCCCAGTGTCGGGCCTTTGGGTGTCGCTGCTGCAGGAGGCTGTGCGATATTGCTGTAAATTGATAGTCCTCTGGGTGTACCACCGGGACGTGCGGATCCGGCAGCGGTGGGTGCCCTGGATGCAGCTTTAGGCGTCCCCGAGGGCTTTGGCGATGTGGCCGCAGCACTGGCAGTTCCAGTTGTACGTGATGGAGACGCGCCTGCATGCGTCTCTGCCTTCGGTGTCTTAGGGGGAGAGGCGCGATAAACCTCAGGCACGCCGCTCGCCCCAGCTGGCTCAGCATGGACTACTTCAGGGATGGCCGAGCCCTCCGGTACGGAAGCAAGAGGGTTGAGCGCATTGAGAAGCGCACTACGTGACGGCGGGCCCTCAAGCGGCGAAGGCAAGACGGAGGAATTGGCACTGGGCCCAGCGGAAGGGGGTGCATTGCCCCAGATAGAGGTAAGCGTATCTCCGAGACGGCCAGAACCACTCCGCCGTGAAGAGTTGGAGTCGGTAAGCGCGATAGGACCAGGGATTTCGATGCCCCCAGGGATACTACGTGATATTGACATGGAACGCGAGGGAGTATTGCCGGAAGTTGCATCCTGAGGTGCCTTGCCCTTGTCGACACCTTCGGGCTCGGGTGGAGAACCACGTGACTTGCCAGAACGGACAGAAGTGGTCGCATTGGGCACCTCGAGATAAGACCTTTCGGGAACGGGGAGGTGGGATTCGGGTGCAGGGGGAGGTGACGATGCTCGCGAGACGTAGGCGGAGGCTGCAGGTTCCTCATCATCGAGGTCGTCTTCTTCGGCACGCTGTCCACCTTCATTGTAAATGATAGAAGCAGGTCCGCTAGATGTCAACACGTATTATGATCAACGGTGCGGCGGTACACAGCATTAGTACTCACTAGCGAGTTCTGCCTCAGCAGCGCGTACAGCAATGACTGGAATGCAAACTCACACTATCCACCCATTTAATCCTAGCCTTGAACTCAGTCAATCCGAAGTGTATTTCAACGCTGAACACTATCGTCCAGTATGTCTTCCCACTCCTTCCCGGCTTTGGCTGTGCGCTACCCTCGAGTGGTGACAAGTCCGCTTGGACAATGCATAATGTCGTAAACTCTTCCGCGTTACGATTGATCCACATCGGAGTAGAGGTACCCCCGCGGTAGCACCAAATCTCCACCTCAAAGACCGAGAGCGTAGAAAGTGACGTGACCTCTGTACAATATTTGCGAGTGAAGACGCTGGATTCTTTGACTTTGATGCCCTTGAATGTGTGACCTGTTAACGTGAGCGTGGTCGATGCGGAAGTAGCACGTACTCGAGCAAGGATGCAGTCAAACGCATCAGCGAGGAGTTTCGGACCCGAAGGTAGCTCACACATCCTGTCCTGCCTCGTGACATGGTCCGGGTCGTCCGGGTTATACTCCCGTAAGAATTCTACGCCATACATGAACCTAGACATGCGAGCAGAGACGTGGTGGTCGCAGTAAAAGCCAACCGCGCCATCTGCGACAGCTTTGGATCTGTGTGATAAAACGTAAGGGTGAAGTTGGGAATAATAAGTAAAAAGGACCCGACGTTTGGTTGTCCGGTCTGCTCACGATAATGCCAAGCGGTTCGAGACGCTCTTGCAGTTGGCTAAATAACCAAGGACTCGCAGCGAATCCTCCAACAAGCCAGACAGACTTGGAACCGCCTCGTCAAATGCGGAAGAGGTCAAGTCAAAAAGGCCTCACCTTTACAAAACCACCTGTAGACTCTACTTGTTGTTTGATTGAGTCAATAGCAGCTTCTATCGATGGTTCGAAGAGCTCGGCGACTTCAGCTCTACACCCGTTGCTTTAGTCAAAGCGTTCGCCATAGGCAGGGCGAGATACTCACCCTGTCAGCTTCAGCTGACCTTGACGGATACCGACACTGGGGTCCTTATCAAGAGGCGAACCGAATTGAACGTATTGGGTGTCCTTCTTTTCACGAAACAGTCGCTTCGTCGTTTCGTCGAAGCGTTTGGTAATATGTTCGAGGGAATCTTGGGTGCCATACTTGGAGCCGCGAAGCTTATCTTAGGTGCGGATGAGGTGCTGCGGACGGCGGACTGGAGCGGAGAATTACCAACCTTCGAAGAACGCACGAGCCCGTCGACTGACAAAGACGGATCCAGCAAAAACGCCTGGAAAATTAGGAACGTGGGTGAAGGGCCAAGTGCTCAAGGGATGATAACGAACAATCGGGAGGAGCGATCTCTTCCATCACCAATGGTGCAGTTCCGCGTACGGCATACGAACTGATGTCGAGCGTGCCTCCTCCTGCATCTGCGACAAGAAACCCATGTTCCGGGTGGCCCTGTAATACGGCGATTAATGTAGGCCGAGAGAATAGAGAAACGGAAGCACTGTGAGCATCTCATTGGCAAGGCCATTTAAAACGCAGGCATGTAGACTAGCCTCTCCTTCTGTCACGAAACGAATTCTTGCCTTTCCGGCGTCTGTATCCGGAATGAGACCACCATAAACGGCAGCTCTGCGCATTTTTGTCTGCTGAGCGCCTTCCCATCCGTTGGGATGGCTGAGGACAAACTGAAGGTCTTCCTCGACGGTGCGCCATAAAGAAGCGCCACCGGCATGTGTGTCGATGATAAAGCTTTTTGCACATTTGAAGAGATAGCCAAGACAATCGCCAAAGACTTGCACGGCCGATTTGCCCTTTGGGAGGGGTGGAAGACGCATTCCGTTCATTTTGAGTTTCATAGTTTGGGGCCGGAGTCGAAGCTTGAATCTATTGTGGGAGCATTGGTATTAGATTAGATGAAGAGGGGAGTGCGCACAATTCAGCCTTGGTCCAACCATAATCCTCGGCAAGATCGACCATGGCATTGCCCTCAGCCTCTGCGCCACCTGCCTTCATGTTGCCCTCCTGGTCGTAGTACATGATGGTGGGTATTTTGTAGCTTCCAGCGACATGTTCCTGGCCAGGGAAGCTGAAGAGAGGGAGATTAGAGGAGAGGACGGGGGGAGGGATTGTACGCACCGGGTGACGCCGTGTATTTTAGGGATTTCGTTTGGCTCGAGGATGGCATAGGAGACGCCGCTGAAGGTGGTGCCGACATCGAAAGCGAGGACGAGAGAACGCTTATTGCCGCTGTACGGCTTCCGGGTCTCGGTGGTGATGGTCATCAGGGGGACCGGCGGAGAGTGTGACAGAGGGAAAGGGAGAAGAGAGAGAGAAGAGATCGAATCGAACACGGGTGTTAAATCGGAATGCACGAGGCACAGAACGAGGCAGATCGTTCCCTTTCCCGGCCTTGTCGCCTCGCAGGGATGGTGTGCACATTTCCTCTTTTTTTCACATCGCTCCACTCCCCGTCCTCAAAAGGTCGTCCATAGATAGCTTCTCTTTAATTACTGTGCGCCGCCCGCCCTTTCATCCCTCCCCCTCCTCTGACTCGCCATGATGCCCCTCAAAGCTAACTTTCGTGTCCAGGTACCGAAAGGCACCACCGTCGAACTCTTCGCCCTCAAAAAGCCATTTGCCTCCCTCCTCTCCTCCGATAGAGACAGCTCCCTTCCGCGTGCCCACAGCCTTCCCGCTCTCCCCTCCCACTCTGACAATCTGGCGCGCGGTCGGGCAGCTGCACGTAGGCGTAGAGGTGATCAGTCATCTCCCTCTGTCTCTACAGAGCGTTCCCCAAACGACAAATCAAATCACTCTCCACAGTCTTCCCGCGTTGAACCCTCCAATGCTATCCTCGCATCCATCCGCAACGAGCTGGATGCCACCCGGTTAGAGCTCGAGAGATATCGCTCTGACGCAACAAAACTCGCAGAGAAGTATCGTGCTCTTGAGCGTGTCCTCGAAGGCGCAAATGAGGCCCTTCGGTCTCGCGATAAGCAAATTGAAGACCTCAAACGAGAGAGGGATTTTGCCATGGCAGATCGCAAATCTCGCCGTTCCATCCGAGACCTCGACCGTCGCGCCCTCAGGTTCGACGCCCGCCGATCCAGCAGCACACGAAGCCCAAGCAGTAGGACTGCTTATGACTCGGATCATGATCACGAACTTGATGACCTGGCTTCTCTTAAATCCGCGGGTTCCTATCGCGGTCGTCGAAACAAATCCCTTCCCCCAGCCCCTCGCACCGTCAAAGTCACATATGACAATGAGCCTCTTCCTCCTCCAGGCGGCGAGGTTTTCCTCAATAAGACGGATTCTTGGTCGGGCGCCCAGGTTATCCAAGCGGTCCAGGATCTCAATTCCGAAATTTTGCAACTCTCTGCGGGTGCGACTGAGAGTGTGACAATTCAAGGTCGTGATAAGACGCCACAAGCACGCATGAACCAGGCAACCAAGGGTGTTTCGTCTAGGCTGGGTGCACCCTTTGCCCGCCTCCTTGCGTCGAGGGACCATACAGAGGAGCCCGCCCTCCTCCAGTTTGGTCTCCAGGCATGCGTCGCAACTTGCGTCTCTCGTCTTCTTGGCGTCTTCTGCGTTGGACTGCCGTTGAATACCAACGACTTGTTCCTGCAACTACATACCCTCATGCATGCGACAGGTCAGCCATTCTAATTAATACCGCCCTACTGCCATTCTAACCCTTATTGGGTCGCGTATGATATTAGAGCCCCAAGCGACGTCTGCGCGTTGGCGCGCTCTCACCCTTGGTCATCTTCGTGCACTCAACCCACGACTCGACGAGGGC
>WNFQ01011894.1_pt1 | contig 14713 bp, 11 predicted proteins | sample 5400171 | NCBI WGS metagenome assembly WNFQ01 (sample SAMN13153356, study PRJNA577476) | soil metagenome | isolation source: 20 cm soil under Madrone tree | place: USA:California | collected 2016-06-14
CCGTGGCCGTAACTCGCTTGCTCAGGATGCCAAATATGATCGCCGGAGCAACAGGCAATTCGAGGTACAGGCTGATCGTCTGCAGGTATTTGTACAGGCCGTCTGGCGTTTTATAAACGGCGTATGCTGCCATTATCCCAAGCAGACCGGCAGCAGCGATGGCGAATCTGCCGAGGCGAACCTGAGCATGCTCGCCGGTGTGCGGACGAAAATGCAAAATGAAATCTCGCACGATCAAAGTCGAGACCGAGTTCATTACCGATAGCGTTGAACTGATGAGAGAAGCGAACAGTGCTGCCAAAACCAAGCCCCGTACCCCGGTTGGCAGCAATTCGTTGAGCAAGGTCACGAACGTAGTCTTGCTCTCTCTTCCAGGAAACAGCGCCAGGGCGATCACTCCGGGAAGGGCGAATATAAAGACCGGCAAGAGTTTCAGGAGCGTGGTAAACATAGCGCCCCAGCGCGCCTGGTCCAGATTGCGTGCGCCCAAGACGCGCTGAACATTCACTTGGTCAACACCCCAATAAAACGTCCCGCCATAGACTGCCGTTAGAAGCACACCCCAAAATGGATAGTTCGGGTCGTAGTATGGCTTGGCGATGTGCATCGCCTCGGGAACACGTAAGCTTAAGGCTTCCCATCCGCCTACTCGATGCAACCCTGTAAATAACATCGCCATACATCCGGCAATTATGATTCCGGCCTGGATCGAATCGGTATATGCCACGGCCGTGAAGCCGCCAATGATCGTGACCAGCGCCGCCACGATGCCCATGATCCATACGACCGTCATCACGTTCCATCCGATGAGTCCGCGCAACACCAGCGCGCCCGCGTAAAGATGAAAAGCCATTTTCGTAGTAATGGAGATGACCAACATCAAGCCGGAAAAAAAGACGCGAGCCAGCGGGTGATAGCGCGTCTCGAGGAACTCGGGCGTGGTAAAGACCCGATTCCGAATGTAAAACGGGAACAAAAAGAAAGCGGCAAACCCTAAAGTCCAACAAGTTGTGAGCTCGACTGTTCCAGCGGAGAGCCCATAGCGATAGGCGTCGCCCGAGAGGCCAACCAGATGTTCCGCGCCGATGTTCGTAGCAAACAGGGACGCACCAATCAGCGACCAGGAGAGACTGCGATCAGCAAGAAAAAATCGACTGCTGTTCGCGGACGATTTTCTGTGTATGGAAAGGTAGAGGCCGACAAAGAGGGTTGCGCCCAAAACGAGCGCACAGATGCACCAGTCAACCCAACCGAGCGAGAAGGCCATGGTTCAAGTCAACATCAGTGTGGTTACAGCTCGACAGCCCGCACTGCGCCAGCAACAGCCTATTGCGCGGTAACTCCACCATCGATGATCCAATTACTCCCGGTTATGGATCGGGCGGATGGACCAAACAAGAACACAACCAAGTCTGCAATCTCATCAATGGCGATGAAGTTTTTTAGCAACAGGCGGTTCAAAAGGTTTTCGACATTAATCTCACCTCGGGAAATCATGTCCTCGGTGTATTTCGTGAGGACCGCGCCGGGTGAAATGGTTACGACGCGGATCCGAGGCGCCAATTCTACCGCCATCGCTCGGCCCATGGCGACTAAGGCTCCTTTTGTGGAGGCATAAGCCGTCAGGTTTGGATTTCCAATCCCTGCATTGACCGAAGCGATGTTCACAATGCAGGGATCAGCAGTTTTCTCGTGGAGTGCCTTAGCGAACTCCTGGGCCAGGAAGTACGGGGCGCGCTGATTTACAGCAACAACCCGGTCAAACTCGGCGACTGTAGTTTCCAGCAAAGGCTTATGAAAGCTCCATGCCGCGCAATTCACCAGGCCGTCGAGATGACCGACCTTTGCGAGTGCCGATCGCATCAGATCGCGCGCCGCTTGCGGCTCCGCTAAGTCATTCACCAACGCAATTGCCGAACCCGCAAACACAAGATTGGCGACGTGATCCATCACTACAGGATTGCAATCGCCCAGCACCAACCTTGCTCCGGCACTGGCTAGTCGGTGTGCAATACCGAGCCCCAGGCCCTGGGCCGCTCCGGTAACAAGAATTGTGCGGTGTCTTAGGTCAACATTCAAAAATGTTTACCTGCCTATACTTGAAACCCGCTCCGGCCGGCACACATAATTCTCCAGCTCGCCCAGCGCGATCAGTAGGTGTTTCAACTGATCAGAGTACTCGCGACTGAGTCGCGAAAGAGGCTTGCGGCTCTGCCCGACCGGGATCCCACGCAGAAGGGCCGATTCGCGCGTGACCGCCAACCAATGAGGATCATTGTTGGCCGATCCCAAGGCGCGAAACTCAAGCCGTATCAACGGGACCAGGCGATAAAAAAAATCGCGCGCCGCGCGGAGGTTCTGTTCCACTACTAACAACCTGAAAAGCTTCACAGCGCAACTAGGGGCGATCATGGGAAGGCAACTGATCCAGCCATCGGCGCCGACCGCCAAACCCTCGAAGGCGATCAAGTCATTTCCGACAAAAACCGTAAAGGACGGACCGCATAAGAATTTCGTGTCGCGAATTCTGCCTGCTTCGGCGGTCGACCATTTGACAGATTGAACCACTCCTTCTTCGGCTAGCTGCTGGACCTCCTCGGGCGTGAAATCAATCCCGCTCGTTCCAGGGACGTTGTAGAGCATCACAGGGAGGCCTACAGCTTCGCGCACTCTGCGGAAATGATCGAAAACATCGTGCCTGGGAGGACGGAAGCCATAAGGTGGCATGACCATCAAACCGTTGCACCCGGAGGATCTTGCGTAGCTACCGAGTTCGATCGCAGCGCGCGTACTGTACTCAACGATGCCGGCGATGATCGGAACCCGGCCGTTTGTTTCTTCGACCACGGCATCCAGGACAGCTTTGCGCTCGTTCATGGCGAGCGCAAGAGGTTCGCCGGAACTGCCCAAGGGAACCAATCCGTCCACGCCCTGGGTCAGGAGAAATCTGACAAAAGCGCGAGTTCCGCTGAGGCTTACAGTCTCGTCATTCTCAAAGGCAGTAATGGTCGGGGAATAGACGCCTCGGGGGGAGAAAACTTCAGACTCAGGCGGAGGCAAGCAGAACCCCCGCTGCGCAGACAGCTTTCATCCGGAAAGGTCGCATGGTTCGAGACGACAAGGGAGGACACGGCAAACGCTCGATCGACTGGTAGCTTCGCAAGATTCCTGACCGCTTCGCGCTCTTGGTGATTTCCAATCTGCACTCCGGTCGAGAAACATAGGCCGTTCCCATCGCTTTGTCAAGCGGTATCTTTCTCGTTGTCCTTTAGACAAGCGATTGTTTACAATCGCGCCTCCGAGGCAAACACAACGAAGCATCGGTTTAGTAAGCCGGCCACGACTAGGAGGACACCTTGTCGCACTCGCGCAGAGATTTCTTGAAGCTGAGCGCCGCCGGCATGGCGGTAATGAATCGTGTTTATACTTTTGGCGCAGCAGAGAACCCAAAAGGAGAGATTGCCGTTCACATGACTGCGGGCACGAGTGCGCGATTTGCCTCGCAGCCCGCACTGCGGTGGCAACCTGCCGGCAAGAGCTCAGGTCCTGCGATCCTGCTCGATCCTTCTAAGACTTATCAGGAGGTCCTGGGCGTCGGCGCTGCGCTTACGGAAGCGGCATGTTACATGTTCAACCAGTTAACTCCGGAAGTTCGCGAGCAGATATTCCATGAGCTCTATCATCCTTCCGAAAGGGGTTTTGGTGTCTGTCGCGCGTGCATTGGTTCGAGCGACTACGCGACGGTCGCCTACAGCTACAACGACGGCGACCCTGATCCTGAGTTGAAGCGCTTCTCAATTCACTACGACCGCTTATACGTTCTGCCGATGTTGCGCCTCGCGCGCAAGATGAACCCCGACTTATTTGTGTTCGCTGCTCCTTGGAGTCCGCCAGGCTGGATGAAGGCGAACGGATCAATGTTGGGGGGAAGCATGCGTAAGAGCAGCTTGCCGGTATATGCAAACTATCTCGTCAAATACTTAAAGGCTTACGCTGCTGAAGGTGTAATTGTGGACGCAGTTACTCCGCAAAACGAGGTGGATACGGACCAGGACGGGAAGATGCCTGCATGCTTCTGGGCGCAGGAAATTGAAATCGAATTTGTTGGCAAGCATTTGGGTCCGGCCCTGGAGAAGAACCAACTTCCGACCAAGATATGGATTTTGGATCACAACTGGAACCTATGGGGCAGGGCAATGGGAGAGCTGGAGGATCCCGACGTCTATAAATACGCCGACGGCATTGCCTGGCACGTTTATGTGGGCAAGGATACCGCGATGAGCCGCGTCCACGATGCCTACCCAAACAAGCACGCTTACGTGACCGAATGCAGCCCTGATTTTAAAGATCCAGCGTATATGACAAGTTGGGCCAGTTGGGCTGAGCAGTTTGCCGGGATGTTCCGAAACTGGGCGCGATGCGCGACGAGTTGGAACCTCGCCCTGGATGAGAATGGCAGGCCTGATATCGGTCCGTTCACCGCCGGGGGAGTAGTGAGCATTAACTCCAAGACGCATGAAATTGTGCGCACGGGTCAATACTGGGCGCTGGCACACTTTTCTCACGCGGCCCGGCGAAACGGGCGACGCTTTGATTCTCAGGGAGAGCTGGAGAAGGTTTCGCACGTCGGCTTTACTTATCCCGACGGCAGGCGTGCCCTGGTGCTGGCCAATACGGGTAAAGAGACCAATGCACGTTTGCGAATGGGGGATCTGTCGGCCGAGGTGTCGTTGCCCGAATCCTCGGTCTTAACTCTCACTTGGCAATGATCGCGAGCGCGAAGGGAAGGAGATGTCGCTAACTACAGCGATTGCCTGTTTCTTTTGGGAATCGCCTGGGTGGATTCACGCACGACAAGGCTCGGTTCGACGGTGATCTCCTGGCGGAATCTCTCGGTTCCGTTCAGGCGATCCAAGACGCACTGCGCTGCGATTTTGCCCATTTCCCAGAGTGGTTGGTGGATCGTCGTGAGCCGGGGAATGTTGTACGAGGCCGCCGTGATGTCGTCGAATCCAGTCACGGAGACATCGCCAGGAACACCGATTCCCAAATCCCGCAGTGCGCGAATCGTCCCGATCGCAGACATATCATTGAAGGCAACGACCGCGGTAAATTTCGCCCGGTTCGCAACAAGCTGTTGAATCACCGGATATCCCAACTCGGGTGAGTGCACATCGCCGTGGAGCTGCACCACGAGTTCCGGCGGAACTTGAATCCCCCTTTCTCGCGCGACATTCATCAAATCGCGCCATCGCTCTTCGGCATCGGCGCTAAACGATTGTCCTCGCACAAACACGATGCGCTGGTGCCCCAGCGCCTTCAAGTGCGTCAAGATCAACTCGGCTGCGAGACGATGGTCCAGAATTACATTGGTCACGCCGGGGATGGACCGATGTCCTGCGACAGCTACAACCGGCACCGGAAACGGATGTTCAAGCGGAGTGTCAATTGCTATGAGGCCTTCGACGCCTCGGCCGAGCAGCATCTGACTATATTCTTCAATGAGATTGTCCCTGCGCCGATGATGGGCGGTGAAATAGAAATATCCGGACTCCATCAGGTGATCCCCAATGCCACTTACGACCTGATTGTGATAGGCCTCGCTCAGATCAGGCACCAACACGCCAATGCTCAACGTGCGCCGATTACGAAGCGAGCGCGCAAGCAGACTGGGCTGGTAATTGAGTTCTTTCGCCGCAGCCTTGATGCGGTCTCGGGTTGGCTGGGAGATCGCCCGGCCGGGAACCTCGTTAAGGACGACCGAGACCGTCGCGGGGTGCAAACCGAGTCGTTCGGCGAGTTTCTTTAAACTTGTCGCTCTCGCTGGAGCCCGATGTTTTCCTGCCATCTCCTTGTTCTTCTTCCTCATCGTGATATTAACAATAGCCCATAACCAGTGTGGATCAAAACCTTGATGACGACGATCTCCGAAATCATTGCCGCGGGATGGAACTGGCACGTGTTTGCGGTTAGAACCGAGGCGGGAGGCTAAATGCATAAAACCGGTTTTCTGGCTGGCCCAGATTCTCGGTTCGCAGGGCAAAAAGACCGCCCGCCAAACGCTCTCTGTGCTTCTCGTCGACCGCGGTTGTGACGTAGAGAGTCTGCCGGCCGCGGCCACCGAAGGTGCAGTTTGTAATATTTCTTACGGCATCTCGATGATGCAATCGATTGTTCCGTTTGGCGCCACACGCACGATGCATCCGCCACCGAAACGACAGTTCCAGAGATAACCTTCCGCATCGACTGCCGAACCATCCGGAGATCCCCGAGGAAAGTTCTCCAAGAATGGCTTCCCGTCGCTGATTCTTCCAGTCTCAGATCCAAGCGATAAAGAACGCCATCTTTCCCGCCCACTTCTGTGCTGGATCCATCCGGTGCTACATTGTTGCGCATCGAACCGACCCAGAGCGAACCGCACGGATCCGCCCGTCCGTCATTGAAGCGCACCCTTGGCCAACAGCCTAGTCTGAAAAACTCCTTTAGTTGTCGATTCGACGAGGGCTCCCAGAGAATCACACGGGAACCAAGGCACACCGCGAGTACGTCGTCTCGATCGGTCGGAGCGAGGGCGGTCACTGGCTCATCGAAGAACCAGGAGCGCACAGTCTGATCCGCCACGTTGAGCCGGTGAATCAAGAATCGATTGATGTCCGTCCAATAAACGGCGGCGTGGGCCTCATGCCATAGCACGCCCTCGCCACACCGATCACCAGTCGGAGCGATACAAATAGCTTGGGAGATCATTTGGCGCCGTTTCCATCGAGAATCGCCTTGTCCTACTCTGCCCTGGAGAAATCTAAGTACGCGAGATTCATGTTGCCTTCGGATTCGATTCGCAATGTGAGGACGTTCGTGCCTTTGGACAGCATGACAGTAACTAGATTCTTGGCGTAATTCCAATGATGCCATTGCCGCCAGGCAATCGGGTCTGCGGCGTTGTATGTTGTTTCGATTGTGATGGGGCCGCTAACGTCTTTGCCGTTCAGCGCAAGCGAGATCGTTGCACCAAGCTTAGACGTGTACAGAAGCCCAATATGATAACGTCCCGCATGCTGAACCTTGACGGTCATGTTGAACCATTCGCCGGGATCGGTCCAGCCAACATAAAGTTGGTCCTTCGGCGGATGCACCGCCTCGTATGGATTTTCATCAATGTCATCGTGATATTTGGTGTACGAAGTGTCCACGCCCTCGTGCATCCGAAACTCGTTGAGATACGAGCCGTCGGCTGGGTTCAACGTGCCGCTGCCTTTGTTTTGTGCGTCGGTGTCGTGATATGCGATCCCTTCTCCTCCTAGGTCATAGTAGGCGCATTGCACTCGTCCGGGAATCTTCTGAGGCCCGGCATGATAGACGCTATCGTGAAATGGGCGGCCTCGATAACCCTCTGCCGCACCGGCTGGGAGGATCGCAACAACTATCAGCCCGAGCAACAGCAGACGTGATCTTTGAGCCAGACTTCCTGCATCGAGTGAGAGCTCTTTCTTCTTCAATTACGCCCCCCTTGTTTGTGTAATTGGTCCAGTCTCCTTCGTGAAATCCTGAGACATGCGCGCATATGCCCATGAAAAGTGGATGTATTATTGCAGACAATCGGTTGTTCTGGTACAAGTACTATCCGCTCGATCGTTGCTGTTACGGAGAGGGTTCATGCACAAAGCAAATCGTCGCGAGTTCATGAAGCTGGTTGCATCCACGAGTGCGGCTGTAGCTGCCGCCGAGATTCTTCCGGCATACGCCGAGTCTGTGGGCGTTCCCGGGAGGGTGCGAGCCTGGAGGACCACGCGCGATGCAAAGTTTCAGCCTGTGCAGTCGCCGCCGCAGTGGGAAACTGGGAAAGAAATCTCTCCGCTTGCGATCCACCTTGATCCCGCGACGCAGTATCAGGAGATTCTTGGATTCGGAGGGGCGTTCACCGACGCGTCCTGTTATCTGATGAATCAAATGACGCCGGATGAACGGCACGCCTTCTTATCCGACCTCTATGGTCCGTCGGGGCTGCGCCTGTCGGTGGGAAGAACATGCATCGGGGCCAGTGATTATGCAACCAAGATGTACAGTTATGACGACACGCCGGAACCTGATCCTGAGTTGAAGCAATTCAGTATTGAGCCGGACAATGCCTGGATCCTGCCCGCTTTGCGGGAGGCAAGGCAGATAAATCCAGATCTATATCTCTTCTCCTGCGTGTGGAGCCCCCCCGGATGGATGAAAGTTGGTGGGTCAATGCTGGGCGGCAACATACGTGAGCGCTGGTTTGCGCCCCACGCGCAGTACTTCGTCAAGTTTCTTCAAGCGTATGCCGCCGCGGGAGTGAATGTTCAAGTAGTGACGGTCAACAACGAAGTGGATACGGACCAGGATGGGCATTTTCCTGCTTGCTTGTGGGCCCAGCAACACGAAATGGTTTTTGTGGCGAGCCACCTGGGCCCGGCCTTGGAGAAAGCGGGGCTCGATACAAAAGTATGGATTCTCGATCATAACTACAACCTCTGGGGCCGCGTGCTTGATGAATTGAGTCAGCCAGAAGTGAACAAGTACGTGGATGGTGTTGCCTGGCATTCCTATGCGGGCACGCCAGACGCGATGACCCGGGTACATGCCTCGTTCCCCGAGAAGCACATGTACTTTACCGAAGGCGGACCGCCTGCGCACCTCTTTGGTCCAGCGGGAGAGACGCCGCATGCTCCCCCGCCACCGTATGGGACAGACTGGGCCAGATGGTCTCGCGCATTCACCGACATGCTTCGCAATTGGGCGCGGTGCATCTGCGTTTGGAACCTTCTTCTGGACGAAAACGGCCGGCCTGACATCACGAATCCGCCACGACCGATGAGGCGGAGTGGGCTGGTCTCCTTTGACTCCAAATCAAAACAACTCAGCTACAGCGGAAATTACTACGCTTTCCCGCATTACTCGAAGTTGATCCAACGTGGCGCTCGCCGGAACTCTGCCTGATATCGTTCACGTTGCCGCCGAGAACCCTGATAAAAGCCGGGTGCTCGTGGTCACGAACAGCAACAGCTCCATCGAGGGACAGATCCAGTGCACGCTCGGGGCGTTCAGCCTGAAAATGAGCGTTCCTCCCGATTCGATTACTTCATTCGTTTGCTAAGAACGAGCACTTGCCCGGCCCGGCAGATGGCCTTGATCGGTGCGATGGGCAAATCTCGAGTCCGCAAACGGATCTTCCGCCCGAATCGTGGGAACCAGTAGAATTCTGGGTTCGGCCATAGCGAGTGTCCTGATCGACTTCGGAAAGGATTCCTTTCCCACCCATCATGCGAATTACAAGCACGTGGAATACGATCGCACCACCGATGAAACGAGTAGGTTTCATCCTCGTTTTGAGCTTCTTTGTCTTCGTTCCTCAGTTGTCCGGGCAACAGGCCGCTCCCGCTATGCCGATGCAGGCGCACTACGAAGACGGAGCCGAGTCTCGCTGGTTGCATAAAAAAGTCCTCGATTCCCGCTTGTTGGACGATACGGATAACCTCGCGTCGTGGTCTTTCGCGGGGCATGGCGAGATGAAGCTGATAGGAGTCAATGCGTCCAGGCCATGGCGTTCTGGCCCCACTGCCGACTCTCACCTGCTGCGCATTCGCTCTACTACCAATATTGCGGAGGTGGAAGGTGCGGGGGAATGGGAAGACCTAGTCGCCACCAGAAAATTCGCCAGCGAGGACTGGCGCAAATTCAATCGCATTTCGCTTTGGGTCTATCCCGATATTGTCGGAGCGTCAGCGATCTCGTGTTCTTTAGTGCTCCACAATGATGGCGCTCACAAACTGCCCGACCACTACAACGAGGGTCGCCACGAATCGATCATTCTCAAGAATCACACGTGGAATCAGATCGTCTGGGAGATCGCACCGCTCGACCGCGACCGTGTCACCGCCCTCGATTTTGCCTACAGCCTGCCGAAGAAATTTCCTGATCCCGGCGACCGAACCACCCTTGATATCGCTCACCTCGAACTGCAAAACGTGGTTCCCGATCATACTGAGGGCTGGGATGTGGCTTCCGGCAAGATTGCCTTCAGTCACAGCGGATATACAATCGGCACCTTCAAATCAGCCATTGCCAGCGATCTTCCCGCCCACGAGTTCTCAGTCATTGACCAGCAAACAGGGCAGCCAGTTCTCACCAAAGCGGTCCGGCAAGTGTCCACGCCACTGGGAACTTACCAGGTCCTCGATTTCTCCGAGATCCGCTCGCCTGGAACCTATGCCCTCAAAGCCGCAGATACCATTACTCGTTCTTTCCGAATCAGCGATGACGCCTGGAAGAGCAGCATCTGGAAGGCGATCAATTTCATGTACAGCGAGCGCTGCGGAACCGAGATCGCTGGCATTCACGGTCGATGCCACCAGGATATCTACACCACACACGGCGACAAGCGAATCGTGGTGAACGGCGGATACCACGATGCCGGTGATTTGAGTGCCACTGGACATACGCCGGCTATGGCATATGCGCTGTTCTCGCTCGCTGAGAGTCTGCAGCGACAACACGAAGGTCCCGTCCTTACGGATCGTCTGCTCGAAGAAGCGCGCTGGGGCCTGAATTGGGTTCTCAAGACTCGCTTTGGCGACGGATATCGCAGCACTGGGCAGCTAGTCAGCTACTGGACGGACGGCATCATGGGTGACGGGGATGACCGATTCGGGCAGGCGATAAACGATCCGGAGTGGAATTTCCGCGTCAGCGCAGTGGAAGCGCTCGCCTCACGCGTACTCAAGCAGAGCGATCCGGAACTTGCCAACCGTGCTTTGATGATCGCGCAAGAAGATTGGAGATATGCCGTAGAGGGCTTCAAGACGGCGGCTCAGCGTCCGGAAGTTTATGGCGCGCCGGACGAATTGGAACGTATTTCCTTTGGAGTCGTGGCCTCCGTTGAACTGTTCCGGGCGACTGGCGATCAAAGCTACGCCGACGAAGCTGTGACGCTGGGCGACCAGGTGTTGGCTTCGCAGGAACGTACGCTGCAGCCGTGGACGATTCCTTTGACCGGATATTTTTATACCGGGCCGAAACGAAAGAATCTCTTTCACCGTTTCCACATCGGGCAGGAGCAGGAACCAATCGTCGCGCTAGTCAAGCTCTGTGAAGCGTTCCCCGAAAACGAAAAATGGATGAAGTGGTATTCCGCCGTCGTGCTCCACTCGCAGTATTATCTCAAGGCTGCGTCGGCGGTTGATGAGCCCTACGACGTATTGCCAGCCGGAGTGTATCGCGAGAGTGAGATGCGGCTCATTCCAGAAGCCAAAGACTGGACTCCTCTCCGCGCTGCAGACCGCGATGCTTATCTGGAAGAAGTACGGCAGGGGGTTTCACTGGGTGAAGGGACATACCTGCGGCGATTTCCTGTCTGGTTCGACTTTCGCGGGAACTCGAGCGTGCTGTTATCGCAGGCCAAGGCACTCTCAACGGCTGCACAACTGCGGCAGGATCTGAACGCAGAGGACCTGGCCCAGAAACAAGCGCAGTGGCTCATTGGGCGCAATCCTTTTTCATCGAGTTTGATGTACGGCGAGGGCTCCGACTGGACACCGCTTTACAGCGTCCGTTCGGGTCAAATGGTCGGCGCTCTTCCGGTGGGGATTGAAACCAAGGGCTACAACGACGCTCCGTACTGGCCCACACAAATCTGCTGGACTTATAAGGAAGTATGGACTGCGCCAGTTGGACAATGGATCTGGCTCATGCAGGACATCAGCGTTCCGTCAACCATTCGAGGAATCACGGATCCAGCCAACCATGAGGCGATCGAGTTCCGGGAGGAAAACAGTGGCCAACTGATTCATGTGGCCACCTCATCCGATGGTCAGTTCAACGTGCGCTTACCGGAAGGTCACTACGATGTTCATCACGGCGCGGCGCATACCAGCGTCAAGGTCCTTCCCGGGGGAATTCATTCGCTCGACTTGCGTCCTGAACACTTCCTGGATTTCAAAGTCACCTCCCAGCGCGCGCCCAAGAACGCCATCGTTGTGCGACTCGAAGCCAGCGGTGCGGGAGATCACGCGTTCTCGATTCGAAGCGACAATCTTGCACTGTCCGACCCAGCCGTGCAGAGCGTCCATCTCACTGCCGGCGGCAACAAAGAGGTTGTGTGGCGCGCTCAGGTAGTCTCACCTGAGACCCCTTGGGTGGCAGTTGTAGTCCCGGATGGTGAGATGAATGAACGAGAAGAAGTCACGGACGCGAACACACCTCACAAGTAATCAGCAGGTCTTCCAATGAAGGAGATATTGGATGCGAAAGTGTCAGTCCCAGAGGTCGATGCCGCTAGTCTGTCGTGTGAAAAATGATTTTACAATCCTTGTCCTCCTGTTGGCCTGGACGGTCGCAATAGCCTGCGCGCCAGCGGCGTTTGCACAGAAAAAGCCGACGATGAAGCCGGACCTCGGCCCACTGCGTCGTTCCCCCGGCCGGGGTAATGGAAAATCCCTCGGCCGCGCGCCTACATTTGACGTTCATGTGAAGGGGTACAGGCAAAGACTGTGGAGCCTCTTCTGAATTGAGAAAGGCGGCGAATAACGTTCAAGCGCGGTTTGAACCCGCGATTTCCACCCACGATTCTCGTGTCTCTCGCGACTTCTCAAGTACTTGGGCGGCCACCTGAAGTCACTCAAGTTGTTTAAAATACAGCATAACGTAGCTGAAAAGGCTGGCGTCGGCGGTTCAACTCCGTCCCTGGCCACCATGTTTTCAATCACTTAAAAGAGATTTATCAAGCTCTACATCCGCCTCCAGCGCCGCTATCTTGGGCTGGTAAACAATCCTGAGTTGCTGCATCTGCTTTGAATTCTGTGAATTACGCCCTCGACATCGTCCTGAGCGCAGACTTTGGAATGCTGCGCTCAGGTTGCTAGCGGGGACAGTGTTACCGCTCAACTCGCGGACGCTGCCTTGTCACGACAGAGGTCCCAGCACGCTGTTCGGGGCGGGATTTAGCCTCCTCCGAACGGCAGTGTACAAGAGGCGGAAGGCGAACCTGGGTTTCAGCCCTATTTCAAAGTGGCGACCGAAGTGCGTTAGACTTTTGTTCTATACCAAGCCGGGTGCATTCCTAAGGATGAGCACAGAAGAGGAAATACGAACTCAAAACGATCGGCTTGAGTTGCTCCTCAACTTGACGAGCAAAATCACGTCGAGCCTCGACTTGCGAGAGGTCTTGCGCGCCGTTGCGGCGAACATACGCGAGGTCATACATGCCGAAGGTGTCACCGTCTCGTTGCAAGATGTAGCCTCGGAGAAATTCAGGGTATTCGCCATCGATTTCCCGCATGGAAAAGGGGTCCTCAAGGAAGAGTTGCTCGTTAGGCCAAGTACAGCTGTCAAGAAAGCCCTAGAGACCTTAAGACCCGTGGTCAGTCATACTTGCGACGGTAAGGAGCTCGTCTCCGAAGCATCTGACATAGTGGTTGCGGAGGGTCTAAGGGCCTATTGCGCCATTCCGCTTGTAAATCGCGGCCGGGCGCTCGGGATTCTCTCGATTTTACGTGCGACGGAAGCTACGTTTTCCCAGGAAGACATAAATTTCTTAAGCCGTGCGTCAGGCCAGATCGCCATCGCCATTGAAAATGCTTGTGCATATCACGAGATTTCACAACTGAAAGACAAGCTCGCCCAGGAGAAGCTGTATCTCGAAGAAGAAATCCGCAGCGAGATGAACTTCGAGAACATTGTGGGGAACAGCTCACCCTTAAAACATGTTCTGGAATTGGTCGAAACTGTTGCTCCCAACGACTCCACAGTCCTACTGCTTGGGGAGACAGGTACAGGAAAAGAGTTGGTCGCCCGCGCCATTCACGATCGCAGCAGACGTAAAGACCGCACGTTTGTGAAGCTGAATTGTGCCGCCATTCCTACCGGTCTGCTGGAGAGCGAACTGTTTGGACATGAAAAGGGAGCTTTTACGGGTGCGATTATTCAGAAAGTCGGCCGAATGGAACTGGCAGATCAAGGCACCTTGTTCCTGGACGAAGTGGGAGACATTCCGTTTGAGATCCAGCCAAAGCTGTTGCGCGCTTTACAAGAGCGAGAGTTCGAACGGCTTGGGAGCACTCACACGCGAAGAGTGAACATCCGCTTGGTCGCGGCAACCAATCGAGATCTGGAAAAAATGATTGCGGACCGCGAATTCCGAAGTGATTTGTACTATCGTTTGCACGTATTTCCGATCCGAATACCGCCTTTGCGGGATCGGAAGGATGACATTCCACAACTCGTGAGTTACTTTGTCCAAAAGTTTGCCAAGCAAATGCAGAAGAAGATTGAAGCGATTTCCCCGGCCGTCATGAAAGGGCTTACGGCTTGGGATTGGCCTGGCAACATTCGCGAGCTGGAGAATTTTATTGAGCGGGCAGTGATCCTTACGCGCGGCAGGTCGCTGGAGCCTCCGCTCGGAGAACTTCGGAGAACGAATACGATAGGGATACCACGCACCGGGGATCGTAAAATCGAGCCAGTGGTTGAAGAGAAAACGAATCACCAAAGCGACAAAACCACTGTTGCTGACGAGTATGAAGGAAGACAGCGCGATGAGATCATACGAGCGCTGACTGCTTGTAAGGGGAGGGTAGGTGGTGCCGATGGTGCTGCTACTCGCCTAGGGATAAACCGCACGACGCTCCTTGCTCGAATGAAGAAATTTGGGATTTACGCGAAGCAATATGCTTGATCCGCAGTCCTCTAAACCTAG
>WNFQ01004386.1_pt1 | contig 14695 bp, 12 predicted proteins | sample 5400171 | NCBI WGS metagenome assembly WNFQ01 (sample SAMN13153356, study PRJNA577476) | soil metagenome | isolation source: 20 cm soil under Madrone tree | place: USA:California | collected 2016-06-14
TGCGGCGGGCGTACTTCTGTGCGAAATAACGCACCAGGAGCGGAATGTCTTCCGGGCGTTCGCGCAGCGGCGGAATTTGAATGGGGAAGACGTTGAGCCGGTAGTAAAGGTCACTGCGGAACTTATCGTCCGCGATCATCTTTTCCAAATTACGGTTAGTCGCGGCCACGAGGCGGACGTCAACTTTCTTGGTTCGGGTGCTGCCGAGGCGCTCAAACTCGCGCTCCTGCAGCGCGCGCAGCAGTTTGGGCTGCAGCTCAAGCGGAATGTCACCAACTTCGTCGAGAAACAGCGTTCCCTGGTCGGCCAGTTCGAGACGCCCGATTCGCTGTGCAATGGCGCCGGTAAACGCCCCACGCTCGTGGCCAAAGAGCTCGCTCTCGAGCAGACCGGTGGGGATGGCGGCACAATTGAGTTTCACAAAGGTCCGGTCTTTACGCCGGCTGCGGTCATGAATCGCACGCGCAATCAGTTCCTTGCCGGTCCCCGTTTCTCCCAGCAACAGGACCGTGGAACCGCTCGGAGCAACGGTGTCCACCAACTGCAAGACCTGGCGGAGCGCGGAGCTCTGTCCCACAATCCCCTCAAAATCCACCTCGCCGCGAATTTCGTCCTCGAGATACAGCTTCTCCTGGGCCAGTTTGTCTCTGAGATCGGCGATTTCGCCGTAGGCCAAAGCGTTTTCCACCGCGATGGCGACCTGGCTTGCGACCTGACCCAGGAACTCAACTTCATTTTCTTCGAAGGCGTTCTCCTGCCGTCGGCCCAGCGCCAAGACGCCCAGGCTGCGTCCCCGACTGATGAGCGGCAACAGACAGCCCGATTGCACGCCCTCGCCGGTCACCCGCTGGTCGTGCTCGGAGGATCGCTCATCGGCCAGATCGTGCCGGCTCTTCAGCAAAGGTTTTCCGGTTCGAAACGCCTCGCCAGGATGGGAACCCTCGATGGGAATGAGAGTCTCCTCCCGAAAAAAACCTCTACCGTCGGGAAAATCGAGCGCGTAAACCTGCAATTGTTGGCCATCGGAGTGAGGCAACATGACGCCCACTACGTCGCAGTTCATCACCCGCCGGACGCTGGCGGAGACAGTACGCAGCAACTCGCGCAGTTCGAGGTTGGAAACAACCTGATTGGTTAGCTCCAGAAGCAATTTCAGCCGCTCTTGCGCGCGCTGGGAGACGGCAAAGTTCACGGCAGCATCGATCGACAGCGCCACCTGGTCGGCCGCAAGCGAGAGGAAAGCGACCTCTTGGCTGCAATACGCGTTCGCCTGCGTGCTACCAACCTCAAAGATGCCGAGCCGCCGCTCACCGCGCACCAGTGGCAGAGTACAAGTGGAGCCGATACCCAGCCCGGTGACAAAATTCTTCAGACCTGGAAATCGTGTCAAGCGCCAGCCCAGTTTGCGGCGGTTATGGCCGTCGCCACTGGCGCATTCAAACATGCTGAGGTGGAGATAATCGAAGGGGATTACACTTCGCAGTTCGGGTGCGAAAACTTCCTCGCAACAGTCGCAATCGCGAGCGGAGGAGATGGCCTTCGACGCACGCAGAAGAGCCTCGAAACGCGCGGTTTGCGTCGGCGACCCTGTCTGCAAGAGGGTACTCATGGATCGGCCCTGCTACTTCCTTCTTCGGCCTTCAGGTAGCGAACACACCACGGCTCGCCGACCGAGGGTCAAAGCATCTCAGGCGCTTGGGTTGTTTGATGTGAGCACACCGCGGAAAGGTTCGATTTAATGTCGTAAAGTATCGTCACTTGTCGAGAACCATGTCGAAATACTCGACACCCTTGCGCGCCCCACATTTCAATTTCGCCAAAAAACTTCCAGCCCTCAACCACTTCCGCCAACTTACTTGTCGCAGTGAAGGTTTGGCAGCCGCCATGCCCAATTCGTACCCGGCTGCAAGAGTGCAGATCGCATTTCAGGGAAAGGAAGGTTTTTACAATTTATGTGGCGTAAAGCCATTTTGTCTGTCATTACCGCATCGCTACTCACGGTGGCGGCCATTGCCCAGGAACAGCGCTCCGAAATCAGCCTGCAGGGCACCGGCTTCTACACAAAAGACTCAACCGGACAAGGAATCCGCCAGCAAGCTACCGACACGGGAGGTTTCCTCGTGGGCTATCGCTACCATCTCAACCGATGGCTGGCGGCAGAAACCACTTACGGATTTGTCCGCAACACGCAAACCTACTCCGTGCCACTGGCACTTTCGGGGATACAAACCGATGTCCATCAAGCGACCGGCGGATTGGTCTTCCGTTTGCCCAGTCCCGCTCGTCTACGCCTGAGCCCATACGTGCTGGCTGAAGGCGGGGCTCTCGTGTTCAACCCAACCAAAAACTCACTCGTGGCCGGGGCCGACAGCCAGGCGAGAGGCGCGTTCATTTACGGCGGCGGTGGGGACTTCCTGTTGAGTAAGCACTTCTCGCTGCGGGCTGAATATCGCGGCTTTGTGTACAAGTCGCCGGACTTCGGCCTCAGCAGTCTCAATAGCGATGCGGTAACCCATACCGCACAGCCTTCTGCCGGCATTGTGTTCCGCTTTTGACCCAGAACAATCGAGCCGGGGCCTTCAGCGCCCCGGCTCGGTGGTCTCGAATATCCCCTATTGAGGGGGAGTCCGCGGTGGGACTCCCCCTTGGTAGGACTCGCCTGTGTGGGGCGGAGCAATCAAAGTGCATTCTCGCAGCAATTACACCGACCACCCTAGGCATCGCAACTCGATGGTCTTCTTGAATTCGGACGGCACCCGGGTTAGAGTCGCTCCTGTCTCAAGCAGCCCACTCAGGAGGCCAGCGATGATTCCCTCCAAACCAGTGAATGAAAAGCAAAGACTGGCGACACTACGTGGCTATGAAATTCTCGATACGGAGCCAGAAGCAGGGTTCGACGATCTCACATTCCTGGCTTCCTTCATATGCCAGACTCCGATCGCGCTCATCAGCCTTGTAGATGCTGACAGGCAATGGTTCAAATCGAAGGTCGGTATTTCCCTTACCGAAACCTCGCGCGACATTGCCTTTTGTGCCTCGGCGATTCTGCAGTCCGAAGTGTTTATCGTGCCTGACGCCGGCGCCGACGAAAGGTTCGCAGAAAACCCTCTGGTTGTTTCTGATCCTAAAATCCGCTTCTACGCTGGCGCAGCTTTGATGACCGAGGGGCATGCGCTTGGAACCTTGTGTGTACTTGACCGAGTGCCTCGAACTCTGAGCTTGGAACAGCTAGAGGCGCTCAAAGCCTTAAGCCGCCAAGTTCAGGCGCAGCTCGAGCTCCGCCGCAACCTCAAGGGGTTGGTAGAATCGCTGGCAGCGCGTGCTCGTGCGGAGCAAGAAAGAGAGCGTACGCTGCAAGAACTCAAAGCAGCTTTGGCCAATATTCGTACTCTGGAAGGACTCCTGCCAATATGTTTGTCTTGCAAAAAGATTCAGGACCGAAACGGCAATTGGCAGCCCTTCGAGTATTACGTAAGAGCGCACTCCGAAGCCAAGGTCACTCATAAGATTTGCCCTGATTGTTCGAAGGCGATCTCGGCGTAGAGGCCCTAACCGCTTACTAATTCCAATTACGCGATGTTAGACTTCCGCATCCATGTGGGCAGCTCCTGGAGGGGCGGCCGTGAGCGTCGGCCACCGTTAGGGGGCATCGCCGGGCCCTCCGGAGGAGGACGGCAAGGGGGGAAACTGCCCCCTCTCGTCAAGCGTTCCTCCAGGCTTAGTTTGCCATTGGCCATGGGGGAGTACGTTGCCGGCTCATTTCTGGCAAGCCTGACAACTCTACGTCTTAAGCGAACCCTGGTGTTAGTCATAGGCGCCCTTCTCTGCGTTGGCACCAGTTCAGCGCAGAACAGGCTCAACGCCGCGGCCATCGACTCCTATCTAACACCCTACGTCCGAAGCGGAAACTTCTCAGGGGACGTCCTCGTCAAACAAAATGGACGGGCGATTTTCGAGAAAGCGTATGGCTTCGCGGACCGGGAGCACTGGGTTGTGAACACGAGTGCAACTCGCTTCCACATCGCCTCGATTTCGATGCAGTTCACCTCAGCTGCAGTTCTCCGGCTGGTTGACCAAGGCGCTATCAGTCTCGACACACGGGTTGGCGATTTAGTTCCAGGGATTACAGGCGCAGACAAGATCAGCATTCGCGATCTTCTCATGGAACGCTCGGGATTGGCGGACATCAACGACCTCCCAGATTACAGCGATATCCTCCAGCATCATCAAACTCCCGGCAGTCTGATCGCCAGCATCAAGGATCGTCCTCTGCTCTTTGAGCCGGGATCGAAGTTCCTCCATGAAGAGCATTCTGCCTACAATCTGCTCGCCTGGATTGTGGAGAAAAAGACCGGCCTTCCCTTCGCTGCGGCTATGACGAAACTGGTTTTCCGGCCCCTTCGTCTGGCAGCGTCTGGGGTTGATGACGACCTAACTACGCGGGCGGCAAAGATGGCAAAGGGCTATCAGCCGGATGGTGTGTACGGGCTGAAGCTTGCGACTCCGATCCATTGGTCCGCGAAGACAGGTAACGCTTCAATATTCACAACGGCTCGCGACGAGGCAGGGTGGGTGGACGCCTTGCTCGCAGATCGCCTGCTGAAAGCGCGATCTCGCGAGACCATACTCGATACCTCCCAGAGGGTCGCATCCCCGCCACCCAGCGCCCAGTCCATCGGAGTTGAAGACCTGCACGGGCACGTTCCAGTTCGGTCCGGATTTCTACCAACCGAACGCGGAAGTGGTTTTGATGGTGAGGGGGGCGGAGTTGTTCATGCATTGGCCGTCGGGAGACATATCGCCGCTGATTCCGTTAGGTCGGGACCATTTCGTTGATCGATCCTACTGGGAGGAGATCAACATCGAGCGCGATACAACGGGCCTTCCCATCACCGTCGTCTATGATCATTTTAGAGGAAACGTGACTAGCGCCAATCGGAAGTGAACGGCAAGATGGTGCCGGTTTGTCGCCACCTCGGAATTATTCGAGAGGCTTCTGAGGCCGGCGACGATGGGCCGCCATCAGCGGATTCACGAGATCGTATAGCTTATGAGAGCAAAGCGCGCCGTCCCGCCGGAGACGTTTACGCCGTGGCCAAAGAAACACCCTCCGCCGAAAGTCATGCCCACGCGGCCCAGGTTTCCCAGTGCGTCCTGGAATCCGGCCAGCGCGGTGGCATCGTCGTCTCCGAACTTGCCATACACGCTCGACCATTGATCGGGCCTGAGCGCTACAGTCAAGGTAAAGTTTCCCGACGTCGGCTGCAGCTCGTAAGCGATCGGGTTTGCCCACCAGCGATAGAACTCGTCAGAGAAGTCGTCATGTCTCCGCTCTAAAAACAGGCGGACGGCTGCGGCGTAGCGCAGGTGTTATCCGTCTCCATGACGTAGTTGAAGGTGGGTGCGCCGGTGGTCAGGATTTGGAACGTCATACTGACGCTTTGCCTCGCTGGCCCGCTATAGGAATCGGTGACGTAGTTCACGGACTCGCAGTTGAGGTTAGGGTTGGGAATGCACGCCGGATAGTTCGGGTCAGTGGGAAGTCGAAGTACCAGCTTCCAGGGCCGCCGACGGTCGGGCCGGAAGGCATGCTGGGACTGTACTGGATGCTCCAGCCAGTGGCGGCCTTCTTCTGCTGCGCTGAGAAAGGTGGCTGGTTAAATGAGGCGCATCCCGCCGTCAGGAGCAGAAGTAAAGCGGTGCCTAGACTCGTGAGACCAACGTGTGACATCTGTGGCTGACGATGCCAAATGACCTTGCTCGACTGTTGCTGGCAATCGCAGCCACATCTTCAGCTAACTCGTATTGTCTGGCCAGATCACTTAGAGCCGTAGGTAAGGTTGGCGACGACATTCAGATTGAAGAAGCACTGGCGCAAGCATGTGCCTACCGTGTCCGATTAGGCTATGCTTCCCTACAATCTGTAACTCAGAATTGGCAGGGCCGCGAAAGGATCCCGGGATGGATCTGTCGAACGTTTCCAATCAGCGACGTTGGACCATCATCGGCCTGCTCTTTACAGCATCAACCATCAATTATCTCGACCGCGCTGCGATTTCATTCGCGCTGCCATTGATCTCCGGGGACTTCCATCTCACGCCGGAAACCAAGGGCCTGCTGCTTTCCTCGTTCTTTTGGTCGTACGCGCTCATGCAAGTTCCCATTGGATGGTGCGCCGACCGCTTCAATTTGCGCTGGCTCTATGCCGGAGCCTTCGCCCTTTGGTCCTTAGCGCAGGGGCTTACCGGCCTGGCGGAAAGCCTGGCAGTCTTGATCGGGTTCCGCATTCTTCTCGGCATCGGAGAGTCTATCTACCTTCCCGGCGGGACCAAGATCGTCACCTTGCTGTTCGCGGCCAAAGAGCGCGGCCTGCCCTCGGGGCTTTTCGACTTCGGTACCCGAACCGGTTTGGTCCTCGAAGGCATCCTGGTCCCTTGGCTTTTGGTGCGTCATGGATGGCGCCACACCTTCCTCCTTTTAGGCTTTACGGGTCTCCTTTGGATTATCCCCTGGCTTTGGGTTTTTCCTCGCCGGACGCAGCCAGTAAAGAATGCGGTGGCTTCCTCAGCCTCCGCGATGTCGTCCCCGGTTCGTTGGCACGCGTTGCTCAACCGCAATTTGCTTGGCATCTGCCTGGGATTCTTTTGCTTTGATTACTACTGGTATGTGCTGGTCACGTGGCTGCCCGACTACCTGGTGACCGTCCGCCACCTCAGCATCGTCCAGGCCGGCTTTTACGCTTCACTCGCGTTCTTCACTTTCGGGGTCTCCGAACCGATTGGAGGATGGATCGCCGACAGCCTGATCCGCCGCGGGTGGGACGAAACGCGGACGCGGAAAGGAATCGTGACTGCGGCTTTCTTCATGGGCCTGTTACTGATAGCAGCCATGCGCACCGAAGATACCCGGATGGCGATCGGGCTGTTGATCGGAGCCTCGCTGGTCGGTCTTGCGACCGGCAATCTGCTCACGATTCTTCAATCCTGTGCTCCATTTGAAAAAGTCGGGATATGGACGGGAGCCGAAAATTTCGCGGGCAATCTCGCTGGAATCATCGCCCCACTGGCCGTAGGACTATTGATCAGGCGGAGCGGCTCGTATGTTCCAGGGTTCGAACTCGCCTCGATCGTTCTGCTTGTGGGACTACCCGCCTACTGGTTCGTAGTCGGTGAGTTAAAACCTCGATCATCCTAGATAGGCGAGTGTCGAGGTGTCTCTGCAGATCAGGCGCAAACCAGTCGATTTGCCGAATCCACAGCCAAGGCCAAATCCCTCGCCATTCATCGTGCGTTGAAGAGGCAAAAGAGAAGCCAAGCCGTACAATGCCGCCTACTTCCGAAACCAAAACGGGAATCCAGCTCTTAGAGTTCGGAGAAAGCATAAATCGACGCAAATTCGTGAGGTTGGCTGCGCTTGCGCCACTGGTGGCTTCTGGCGCTGAAACTAAAGGTGCACCTGCAGGTAAGCCGCTGCTTGTACTTCCCGATGGTGCTCGCGCGTATCACATCGGGCAGGGAGACTCGGAGCTGCTCGCGCCCCCACCTCAAGGCTGAAGTCCTGACTCGGCATTCCTCAGCTTCGTGAGGGTCGAGTAACGTTTTGATCGGGCTGAGGGGGACCGCGGGGAGGTGGTCAGAAGCGGAGCAAAGGAAGGCGGAGAAACTGCGAGGATAAGAAGGTAAGAAGGAAGGATCGGACCAGGGCCGTTCTAGTCTATTTGCCGATCGCGCTTGCCACCGGTGCGGGTGCTGAAACAAACCAGCGGTTCCGGAGTTTGCGGGGCCAGTCTCTGTCCATACACGGGCGTTCGACCAGCAGGAAGAAGACTCCGCAGAGTATCAGTACGACCGGCAGCACCAGGACCGCCTGCAGTAAATAGTACGCCCAGAAGTCGTGTCCGATATGCACTGGCTTCGATACCCGGCATACTGCGGAGATGATAAGAAAATGGAAGAGATACAGGCTGTAACACATCCCGCCGATGTCGGTGACGATGGGATGGCTGAAGACAGCAGAAAATAGCCTGCCCCGGAACGCACCCAGATAGAGCAGCACGATGACGAAGGGGAGCAGGACGTGGCTCCATCCAGGACTCAAATACCAGACCAGCGGCCACCCACCAAGCGCAGCCACATCCCAAACCCAGGACGGCTTCCAATCCCGGCGGGTCACATACAAGTCGCAGAGAAGAAATCCTGCCAGGAAAAAGGGCAGATAGAAGGCAACCGACGCTTCCAGGCGGGTATGGAGGAGTTGACCGCCAAGAAGGGCGGAAGCGAGCATCAGAACCACGATCGCGCTGCGACGCAGGCGGGTGTCGGCGATGGCGAATATGCCGGCCAGCAAAGGGACGAGAACATAAAACTGGACCTCAACCTCCAAGGACCAGGCCACTACATTAATGGTGCTGTCGCCGTTGTAAATGAGATTGTGAAGATAAGCCATACTGGCGAGCAAATGCGGCAAGATCTCCTGGCTGCTTTGGTGCGCCACGGCGATCAGGATACCGGCCCATATCAGCAGACTCAGGATGTAGGGCGGTTCAAGACGAGTTAGCCTGCGCAGGAAGTATTGCTTCAAGTTAACCTTCGCTGCGCCCCGAAGATAAGCGGAAGCAAACGGCACTCCAAGGATGAACCCGCTGATGGCAAAGAATAATGCGACTCCTCGTTTGCTCAACATGCCGACGTTTGCGGGATTGAAAGCAGGATTCTGAACGGCGCCATCGTGATTCAGAGAAGCGTAAAGGTGAAGCAAGACCACAGACGCGATGGCAACGAACCGCAGTCCATCAATCTGAGGGATAAATCGAGTTTGGGTTGTGACTCGCCTGAAGTTCAACATCGTCGTTCTCTAGTGCGATGTCCGGTATACGGCAGCGACTTCTCCCAGTGGGGGTAAGGTCCTGGTCCGAGTCTGGTCAGTTTCAGTAAGCACACTCGGATCACGCTGCAAGGCAATTAATGAATGCAAGCTGTCCTTGGCCGGGAATAGCTTGTCACGTATGCGGAGCGACGGCCACTCGATCAGGAGCGTTAAGGCCGTGCCTAATACGATGGCGGTGGCGTATTGGCAAAGCATTGCGACTGGCCACTGAAATGCGGGATCGAACCGCTGCGCAAAGTGCGCGCACGAGTCCCGCACCGCCAGATGCCACAAATAAATGCCATAAGAATAGACGCCGATCTTGGCAACGACCTTATAGACAACTAAATCACGGAGTGCTCCCGAATGCCGATACATCAATAGCATGAACGCGGCGTATCCGAGATACATGACGGTGAAGCCAATCGTGCCCATGATGGCCGCCTTGCGGTCATGCACGAGCGCGATGAATGCCACGGCACATCCTGCGACCAGCAGCAGCACCGTCTTACGCCTGGTAAGGCGCTCAAAATAGTCCGGATAAAATTGAAGAAGCGCGGCTAGGATCACTCCGCACAAAAGCGAATCGATTCTGGTATGCGTCGATCTCTCAACCATCTCCCGGAAGCCCAAAAGCCAGGTCAGACAGCGAACTGCAAAAACCACGCCGAGTGCGATGGCGAAGGTCTTGATCATCTTCCCCGCCGGCCATCGGCGCAGAACCATCCAACCGACAGTCAGCGAAAGCAATAAATAAAAATGCTCCTCCAGCGAGAGCGTCCAGGTGTGCTCCAGGCTGCTTCCCACATAATTTTGGACGTGGAGCAGATTGGCCAGCAAATACGACTTGAGCGGATGCCGGTGGACAATCACCTGAAATAGGATATAAAAATAGTAAGGCGGCCAGATTTTCAAACCGCGACGAATGATGAATCGCGTCACATCTACTTGCTGAGTTTTCCGGTATTCGCTAAGCAACACACCGCCAACCAGAAAGCCGCTCAGGACAAAAAACAAATCCACACCGGTCCATCCGAAGGTTTTCAGAACCACCTCCGCCCCCCGAAACCAGCGGTTCGATGTAGGTAAGCTCAGCGCGTGGTAGCCAATCACGAATAGGATCGCAAGTCCCCGCACAAAGTCGAGTTCCGTATTCCTGCCACGGTCGGTTAGAAAGCGTCTGAATGTCATGGGTCACTTCAACCAGCTCGTCGCGCACTTCGCTTCATGCCCTAAGGTCGGGTGGCTGGTGCCGGCAAGCTCGCTTAGGTCAGAAGCTGGGGTATTGGGCCTACTTGAATGCTGAGCCCCTTAAGCGCCTGCGGTTCACGAACTAGAGGAGAAATGTTTTTGATATGCCACGCGGCCGGCAGGTCGATTGTTTTACTCTGTTCAGGATTCCACACGATCCATTGGGAACTGCCGTTTCGATTTAGCTGACAAGTCCAGGTGGAGTCCGTATCCACGTTGCACCAATCCATACGTGCGCCAACCAGCCACTTTTGTATGGTGTCATACGCTTGCCCCGCCGGAGTCAGCGTTGTGCTGTCGCTCGCCGTCGTCTGCAGCGACATCTTATTGTTGTCCCAGGCATACCAATACAGTCGCTGAACACCCTCAGCCCAGAGGATCAGATAGGAGCGCGCCAGATACGCCGCCGCAAGCTCGCCCGAGTCGAATTGCGAAGGTGGGAACCAACCGGTCTCGGTGTCCCAAAGCGGCTTATCTCCTGCGCCGTTCTGCTGCATGATCTTCTTTACCTTTTCGACGAGTGGCACCATGGTCTCCGGGGGTTTGGGCGTCACATAAAAATGGTATCCAATGATGTCCACGTATTCTCCGCCACCTTTGCTGAGGAACTCAGACAACCAGGGAGTGCCGCTGCCTGCGGTTGCCGAAGGCGAAACCAGCAGCGCTGTGGGATCAATGCGCTTAATAATGTCGTGGGCTTCGCGGGTGAGCACCAGCATTTGGTCGACGGTTCCGGTCCAGAATTTCCTTACATTCGGTTCGTTTCCTACCTCATAAATATGGATGCGCCCCTTGTAACGTGTGGCCACCGTCTTTACCAAGGTTCGCCAGTCTTCCAAGTCGTTGGGTTCGGCGGCAAACCCGTATTGATAGCCTGATGGTTCTTGGGGACGCGCGGACGCCCAGCGAGGCGTAAGCCCGAGCGTGAGCAAGACGTTCGCATTGTGTTGTTCGGCAAGGGCTAGAGACTTATCCAGATTGTCAAACCGCCATTGACCTTTCAAGGGCTCCAAATCGGGCCAGGTTACCCGGGCGTCCCATAAGCGCCACTCCGGCACGGTAACGCTGGGCCACGGAGTCAACGGGCTAGTGCCGTTGGGGCTCACCATGTGGTGAATATGCATTCCAAAAAAACTTCGCGGTATCGGCCTAGATGGTGGAACGAGTTGCTGCCCCATACCGCTCGCGCCAGCACACGCCAAGCCGAGAACTACAAACAACAGCGCGCTCTGTATATGGACTGGCTTCATTAGGACGGAGGGAATCTTACGCTGCGTCATAGGTGGCATTTCCGAGCGGAGAAAGAATCCTGCGAAGCACGCTTAGGCAGAATCGAAAGCTCCCACCGGGCGGATAGTTCCATTGGGGTCGCAAGACGTTCCTCCCAACGCTTAATCCGCGAATAAGGGCCAGACCAGTCAATCCGCGGCAGCGGAAGTGGTGCTGACTTCTGGTTGCCTTCCACCGAAAACGATAGTTGCGGCGGATAGCTCATCGGCCCCCACGGTGCCCACGAAGTCTATACATGTCTGGTCGGCGCGTAATTTCTTCAATGTCTGCCTCTCTTGATCACTTAATTTCTTGAGCAGCACAATTACGCTGTTTTGTGCGACCATCTCCGCGAAGTCCGAGGTCAGCAGTTTCCAGATATGGGGAATATTGCTTTCGATGAATTGCAAGTTTGTTCCGTGAATGCTATCGCGTGAGATTGCGGGTTCGTAAATCGTCAGCTCTATCCCTTTTCCGATCAGGGTTTCAGCAAGCTCGACCGCCGGACTCTCACGTAAATCATCCGTACCTTCCTTGAAGGTTAGCCCAAACAGGCCGATTTTTTTTCGCGTTGTGTCCAGGACCGAGTCGATGCAAGCCTCCAGATGCGCTTTATTGCTGGGCAAGATTGACTGGATAAGCGGCAACGGCAATGCCTGCCGTCGCGATTCAGCAACGATGGCCCGCAAATCTTTCGGCAGGCAGGAACCCCCAAATGCGAATCCTGGCTTCAAGTAGACCGGAGCGATGTTCAGCTTCGTATCCCGGCAAATAATCTCCATGAGTTGCCGGCCATCGACATCCAGAGCTTGGCTGAGGTGGCCGATCTCGTTAGCAAAGGCAACCTTCAGGGCGTGGAAAGCGTTGCAGGTGTATTTAACCAGGCAAGCGGTTGCGATATCGGTAAAGACGACCGGACCATCTACCCTACTGTAGAGCTGCGCCACCGTTTGAGCGGCCCGCTCGCTGCGATGTCCGATCACTACCATAGGCGCCTCGTAGAAGTCGCGGACCGCGGTTCCTTCGCGGAGAAATTCCGGGTTGTAGCAGAATTGCAATTCACTACCCAGAATCCCTTCAGAAGTCTTTAGCAGGATCGGGATCAATTCGCGTTCTACGACATGGGGAAGCACCGTGCTTCGTAGCACAACAATGAAAGGCTTCCGCGATTTGCGAAGTGCCGTGCCAATAGAAATCAATACGCTGCGGAGATAGTCGAGTTTTATCTCACCATTCCGCTGGGACGGAGTACCGACGCAAATCAAAGCCATGTCCGTCGAGCGGATCGCCTCGAGCTCATCCGTTGTCGCCGTCAGCATTCCGCTATCTCGTGCTTCGCTCAGCAACGGCTCTAACCCCGGTTCCAAAAACGGGGCGTGACCTTCCGCAATCGCGTTGACCTTACGGGCGTCCACATCGACGCCTACGACCCGATGACCGTCATGGGCCAAACAAGCGGCGGTAACGCAGCCAACATATCCCAGTCCAAAAACGCTGACGTGCATGGTTCCTCCCCGGTTTATTCAGGCAGGGCACTGGAAGTTTGGGAACATTCAATGCCCTGCCAAGAGTTCGTAGCTATGAAAGATTCAGTTCGGAAGCAACAATTGCGGGATTATCAAAGCTGGGTCTCCGGCAATGCTTTCCCGGGAAGCGACGAATGTAGAGAAGCGCCGGAACGCAGGAGGCATTGTTTGATCCCCGTCCTGAAATTCTCTACCATGGCTTCGATCGTATATTTGCAACCCGCAGCCACAGCCCCGCCCCGCAATTTAGCCATCAGGCTGGACGTGGTGAGCACTTCCACGATGGCCTCGGCATACACTCCAGCTTCGTGGGCCGTGATTCTTCCATTCTCTCCATCGCGCAGATAAGTGACCTCGGGCGGGTGCGTGGGCAGATGAGTCGCAATCAGGGGAAGACCTGCCGCGAAACTATCTACGATGGCAAGTCCTGCGGTGCCGGCGAGCAGAAACACGTCCGCCATCTTGTAGAACATGGCACTCTCGCGTCCATATTTCGATCCCATGTAGTGAATCCAACTCTCGGTGCTAGTCGCTTGTTCCAGCCAGTGACGGTCGGGCCCATTTCCAACGATAACCAGGTGAAACTCCGGACAGCGCTGTTTCACCAGCCGCGCCGAGTCGAGCAACAACGGTATTGCTTTGATGGGGCCAATCAGTCCGCAGTAGAGGCCGATCTGGGTGTGCGCGCTGCCGGTAAGGGCCTCCTGTGCTTCCCCCGCCTGCGCGTCAGAAATCTCGTGCATGAGCCGCCGCAATTCGGCGGTATCCGTAGCATTTTGCACATTAGTGATTTTGTCCCCGGACAGGCCGCGCAACCGCAAATACGAGGCTATGCTTTCCGTGTAAGCAAACCACCAATCGACGGAAGTTAGCAGCCGTTCCTTGATCCACTCCGAGAATTCTGACCGGTCGGGATGCATGTTGGGACCCAGCCCCCAAAAGGCCACGGTCTTCGCGCGCACGGCGCGCAGCAGTAACAAGAGCGGGTTGATGAGGAATTTATTTTCCGGGCCCACAATTACTAAGTCGGCGCCTGCGATTTCCCTCCACAGCGGTTGGTAGAGGAAGCGATTTCCAAGCCAATAGCCTCTTACCTTCAATCCGAAGGCACTCGGCAGTTCAGCACCATCCTGGCGTACCGCATGCTGGCTATTCGGCTCACTATAAGCCACCCGAAGCTCGATACCGTCCTGGCGCAATGCTTCATAAAGCCCAATGAAAAATGGCACGCGGTATTGCTTCATTCCTGCCTGAATGATCAGAACCTTGGCCATGGGTTAAGTCCTCTGCGCAGCCAACTGATGTGTCGGTTGGGCACGGCCAACGCAATCCATCTCGATGACGCGCCCATAGATTTCTTCGAGCACGCTGGTTTGCTTGCTCAGATCAAAGAGCCGCAGGACCCGTTTTCGCCCGGCAAGGCCAAACTTGCGACGGAGATTGCTATCTCGTAGCAGCATGGAAAGATATTCTGCGAGTTTCCGCCAATCCCGTTCCTCTGCTAAAAATCCGGTCTCGTTGTGGGAAACGGCTTCGCCAATTCCGCCCGAGGCAAAAGCCACCACCGGCTTTTGCATGGCCTGGGCTTCGGCAAATACCATGCCGAACGCCTCTTCCTCACCGGAATCAATCTTTACGCTGGACGCCGAAAACACCCGCGCCCGATCCATCCACTCGCGGATCATTTCCGGCGGTTGAGCACCCAGAAATCTGTATTTCCTAAGACTGGCCTTGGCCTGCTGTTCAAGATTTTTGCGCAAGGGCCCGTCTCCGATCAGGACCAA
>WNFQ01007098.1_pt1 | contig 14692 bp, 8 predicted proteins | sample 5400171 | NCBI WGS metagenome assembly WNFQ01 (sample SAMN13153356, study PRJNA577476) | soil metagenome | isolation source: 20 cm soil under Madrone tree | place: USA:California | collected 2016-06-14
CTCGGTTCGCCGCGCAGCCTTCCCTTCCGAAAGGCGGAAGCTTCGCCCTGGTAGACGAAGCCGGACGCGAGCGCGCGCGCAATGTCGCCTCGCGGCGATTTGCTGTGATCGGCGTAATAGCCTTGCGTCTCCCCGGTCAGCAACACGTGCCAGGCATGATGATAATCGTCGTTCCACTGCGCGCGGTATTTGCCTTGCGGTGGGTCTTGTTCGGCATCGAGCAGGCTTGCACGGTTGTCACCGTTTTCGACCACGAGATGGATATGACGGCTCGTTTCCGTGGCGAGGCGGCCTACAGCCCTGCTGAGATCGTGCAGCAACGCGGTTTCGCCGGGCTCGTAGATCGTGTTCACCGCATCCAGCCGCAAGCCGTCGAACCGAAATTCGTCCAACCAATACACGGCGTTTTCGATGGCGAAGGCGCGCACCTCGGGAAGGCGGTAATCGATCACATTGCCCCAAGGCGTCCGGGCTTCGGTGAAGAATTTTGGCGCGTATCGGCCGAGGAAATTTCCTTCGGGGCCGAAGTGATTATAGACCGCGTCGAGAAACACCATGAGCCCGCGCAAATGCGCTTCGTCGATCAGGGCTTTGAGATCGTCGGGCCGGCCATAGGCGCTGTCGGGCGTGTACCACAACACGCCGTCATAACCCCAATTGCGCGTGCCTGCGAAATCGGCGAGCGGCATCAGCTCCAGCGCGGTGATTCCAACTTCAGTGAGATGATCGAGCCGATCGATCATCGCGCGGTAGGTACCTTGTCGCGTGAAGGTGCCGACATGGGTCTCGAGCATAATTGTCTCGTGCCATGGGCGTCCGCGCCAATTCGAGGCGCGCCATCGGTAGCTGGCGTGATCGATGACTTCGCTCGGGCCGAAGACGTCATCGGGCTGAAACGCGGAGGCCGGATCTGGCACGTCGATCTCGTCGTCGATCCGAAACTTGTAGCGTGCACCGGCCCTGACGGTTGTGACATCAGCGGAAAACCAGCCGTCTTCGCTGCGACGCATCGGGTAGGAATTTTCCAGCAGCAGATCGACGCGCTTCGCCGCCGGCGCCCACAGGCGAAAGGAAACGCCCTCTGCCGTCAGCCTTGCGCCGAAGTGCCGCTCATTCATGCCAAACCCGCGAAGGCGAGCACCGAGCGGGGAAGTGCGGTGGTGTCGCTCCCAGACACGAAGGCCGCATTCATTTGCTTGCCGTCCGCGGTATTCAAGAGTTGCTGCCAGCTCTTGTACACCGGCAGTTTCGGCAGTTTGAAGGGGATCGCTTCCGGCGCGGCGTTCAACACGATGAAGATCGGCGCCTGTTCCGGCTCGGTCGGTCCCAAAACATAGGAGAGAAACCGCCCTTCCGGGAAATTCCAGTCTTGCTCCTTCATTTCTTCGGCCGCCGGCGTTAGCCACAGCACGCCGTAAGTTCCGTCGGAGCGCCGGCCGTCGAGCCAGCGCCGCGAGCGGAGTTGCGGAAAGCGCTTTCGTAGACGCGTGAGATGGCCGATGAAGTCGATGAGGTTGTCACCGTCCCGGTCGAGGCTATCCCAGCTGACCCAACCCGTTTCGTTGTCCTGGCAATACGCATTGTTGTTGCCGTTCTGCGAGTTGCCGACTTCATCGCCGGCCAGAATGAGCGGCACGCCTTGTGCGAGCAGCAGACATGCAAGTTGGTTTTTGCGAAGTTGGCGGCGAAGCGCCGTGATCGCCGGGTCGTCGGTCGGACCTTCATGGCCGCAATTGTTGCTATGATTGTCGTTGGAGCCGTCGCGATTGTCTTCGCCATTGGCTTCGTTGTGCTTTGCGTTGTAGCTGAACAGGTCGGTCAGCGTGAAGCCGTCATGCACGGTGATGTGATTGACGCTGGCACGCGGCGCGCGGTTGTCGTGATTGAACAGGTCGGAAGATCCGGTCATGCGGCTGGATACTTCGCCGATCAGGCTGCCTTCGCCACTCCAATAACGTCGCATCGCGCCGCGATATCGATCATTCCATTCCGACCATTGCGACGGAAATACGCCGACCTGATAGCCACCGAGGCCAAGGTCCCACGGCTCGGCGACGAGCTTCACCGTCGCCAGCACCGGGTCCTGGCGGATCGCGGTGAAGAAGCCGCTGTTGCAGTCGAATCCGTTCGGCCCTCGCGCCAGCGTGGTGGCGAGATCGAAGCGGAAGCCGTCGACGTGGCACACCTCGACCCAGTAGCGCAACGAGTCCATCACCATCTGCAAGACGCGCGGATGGGTGAGGTTGACCGAGCTGCCGCAGCCGGTGAAATCATCATAGAATCGCGGATTGTCGGGTTTGAGCCAGTAGTAAGACACGTTGTCGATGCCGCGGAAGGACAGCGTCGGGCCCAAATGATTGCCCTCCGCGGTGTGGTTGTAGACGACGTCGAGCATCACCTCGATGCCGGCATCGTGCAGCCGCGCCACCGTCGTGCGGAAAGCGTCGAGCGGATTGTCCTGGGCGTAACGCGGCTCCGGCGCAAAGAACGAAAGCGTGTTGTAACCCCAATAATTCGACAGCTTTTTCTCGACCAACGTCCTGTCGTCAATGAGGCCATGGATCGGCAACAGTTCGACGGTGGTGACGCCGAGTCGTTTGAGATGCTCGATCATCGCGGGCGAGGAAAGTCCGCCATAGGTGCCGCGCAGATTTGGCGGTACGTCGGGGTGTCTCTGCGTCAACCCCTTGACGTGCGCCTCGTAGATGATGGTGTCTTCCCAAGGAATGTCGGGGTGCCGTTCGCGTCGGCTCCAGTTGATGGTTTCATCGACGACGACGGCCTTCGGCATGCCGCGCGCATTGTCGCGCCGATCGAACGAGAGGTCTTCGCGTGCGCTGCCGGTGCGGTAGGCGAAATGGGCATCGCTCCACACCAATCGTCCGGCGAGCCGCCGGGCGTAGGGATCGAGCAGCAGCTTGTTGGCGTTGAAGCGGTGGCCGTGCTCGGGTTCGTAGGGCCCGTGAACCCGGTAGCCATAAAGTTGCCCGGGAGAGACGTCGTCGAGGTAACCGTGCCAGACGTCTTCGGTCCGCTCGGGCAATTCGATGCGCTCAAGCTCGCGCCGGCCTTGCGAATCGAACAGGCACAACTCGACCTTTTGAGCGTTGGCGGAGAACAACGCGAAATTGGTACCCCGGCCGTCCCAGTTTGCACCGAGGCGTGTGGACGTTCCGGCGGAAAGTCGCATGCATCAGCCTTCGGGTACGAGAAAAATGGCGGCCAGAGGCGGGAGGGTGAGATTGAGTTCGGGCACAATGCCATCCATGGTCCGGACTTCGCCGACGTTCCCGACATTGCTGCCGCCGTAATGCGCCGAGTCAGAATTGAAGACTTCACGCCATTTGCCCGTGAACGGCACCCGGACGCGATAATTGTAATAGACGTTGGGCGAAAAATTGATCACGACGAGAACGCGCGCGCGGGCGTCGTTGCCCTTACGAAGCCAGGCGAATACGTTGCGGTCGGCATCGTCGGTCACAACCCATTCGAAGCCGGATTGATCGCAATCCATCTGGTGCAGTGCCGGCAAAGCGCGATAGAGATCGTTGAGGTCGCGGATCAGCGACTGGATTCCGGCGTGCTTTTTTTGCTCGAGCAGGTGCCAGTCGAGCGAGCGATCGTGATTCCACTCGCGCTCCTGGCCGAACTCGCAGCCCATGAACATCAGTTTCTTGCCGGGATGGGCGAACATGAAGCTGTAATAAGCGCGCAAATTCGCAAAGCGTTGCCAGTCGTCGCCGGGCATCCGTCCCAGGATCGAGCGCTTGCCGTGAACGACTTCGTCATGGGACAAGGGCAGGATGAAATTTTCCGAAAACGCGTAATGCAGGCCAAACAGGACGTCGCCGTGATGATGCCGGCGGTAAATCGGGTCCTTGCCGACGTATTTGAGCGTGTCGTGCATCCAACCCATGTTCCATTTATAGCCAAAGCCGAGCCCGCCATATTCGACCGGCCGCGACACTTGCGGCCATGCGGTTGATTCTTCCGCCGCCGTGGTGGCCTGCGGAAAGCGGCCGAACACTTCGGTGTTGAAGCGACGCAGGAAAGCGATGGCGTCGAGATTCTCCCGGCCGCCAAATCTGTTGGGAATCCAGCCGCCGGCCGGCCGGCTATAGTCGAGATACAGCATCGAGGCGACCGCATCGACGCGCAGGCCATCGACGCCGTATCGTTCCAGCCAGAACAAGGCGTTCGACACCAGGAAATTCACCACCTCGGTGCGACCGTAATTGTAGATGCCCGTGCGGATCGTCGGGAAAGTGCCCGGGCACCCAGTCCAGCAATACGCCGAGCCCTTCGCGATGGCAGGCGTCCACCAACGCGGCAAAATCCTCTGGGCCGCCGAACCGGCTGGTGGGCGCATAAAGCCCCGTCGGCTGATAGCCCCAAGAGCCGTCGAAGGGGTGCTCGCTGACGGGCAGGAACTCAAGATGGGTGAAGCCGAGATCGCGCACATAACGGGGAAGCTGCTCGGCGAGGTCGCGATAGCTCAGCCATTCATTATTGCCCTTGCGACGCCACGAGCCAAGATGGACTTCGTAGATCGAAACCGGCGCGCCAAGTGCGTTGATTCCGACGGGTGCCGGAGCCGGGCGCGGCAGCTTGGCCTCGTCGAAAACGACCGAGGCATTGTTCGGACGCATCTCCGTCGCAAAGGCAAACGGATCGGATTTGAGCGGCACTTGCTGGCCCTGCGGGCCGATAATATCGAACTTATAATGGTCGCCCGGCGTGGCGTGCGGCACAAAAAGTTCCCAATAGCCGAGGCCGCGCACGCGCATCGGATGCCGCCGTGGATTCCAAAAATTGAAATCGCCGACCACGCTCACTCGCCGCGCGTTGGGAGCGAGAACCACAAATGCGACGCCCTCGACGTCGTCGAGTGTCATCGGGTGCGCGCCGAGCTCGTCGTAGATTCGATGATGGGTACCTTCGCCCAAGAGATGCAAATCGAAATCGCTCAAAACGGGCGGAAAGCGGTAGGGGTCGTCGAGATCGACCACGGTCTCGCCGAAGCGGGCGCGCAGCTGGTAACGCTGCGAGCCGTTCGGCAGTGCCCCTGCGAACAGGCCGGCGTCGTGAATGCGCGTCAGCGCTGCCGTTTTGCCGTGCTCGTCGATCGCATCGACCTTCGAGGCCTCGGGGAGGAACGCGCGAACCATGGTTCTGCCGCCCTCAAGATGCAGGCCGAGGTAGTGAAAGGGATCGGAGTGGCGGCCTTCTAGAATCGCGTAGGCCTCCGCGGGCAATTTGGTCATGAGGCCTCGGCGGATGGCGGAGCCAATAGTTGAAGCATCCCGGTCAGCGGAACGCGCAGCCAATCAGGCCGGTGGGCCAATTCGTATTCGGTCTCGCAAAGGGCCTTTTCGATCAAAAAGAAATTCAACATCTGCTCGGCGGCCTGCGGATCGGAAGGCCACAGCCGTTGGTCGGCCATGGCGTCACGGTAGGCGGCAAGGAAGGCCGCGGCCGCACGATCACGCCATTCGGCGAGCGCTGCGGCGAGTTTTCCCTGCTCGTCGGGCGCTACTTTCAGCGCACGCTCCAGCGCGGCGGTCGCCGAATAATCGATCGAGCGGATCAGGCTGGCGACATCGCGCGCCGCGGGCGATTTGCGCCGCCGTTCGGCCAGCGGTCGATGGGGTTGGCCGTCAAAACCGATAATGAAGATGTCGTCCTTGACGATCAGTGTTTGACCGAGATTGAAATCGCCATGGAGGCGGATATTCAGGCCTTCGACATCATGCGGAAGCAGCGCGTTAAGGCGATCGTGCAGGCCAGCGTGCTGGGCCAGCGCTTGATCGATCAATGCACGATCGGCTTCGTTTGCGGCTTCGCGCTGTTGTTTCAACAGGCCTAGCACCCCCTCGGCGCGGTCGAGCGAATCCTTGATCCAGAGCTGCACATCCGCAGGCCGAATCGGTTCCGGTGCAAACTCCGCGAGTTCGCGATTGTCGGCGAGCGCCAGGTGCAATTCGGCGAGCCGTCTTCCGATCTGCGACATATGACGCAAATACGGGACTTGCTCCTCGCTTTGGGGTGCGTGTTCGCTGGTGCCCAGCAGGCGTTGTTCGTCGACAAAGCGATCGAGGTAGGCCGATGTCACGGTCCAGGTGTTACCCTGGTTTTCGATATAGGCATGAACGGTCGCGATCGCGTATCGCGCGTTGCCTTCGACCAGCTCCGCACTGCCGAGCAGCGCGGGTGAATTGGAAAAGCCCGCAACCTCGGTCAGGAACCGGCCGACTTCGATCTCGGGATTGATGCCCGGTTCAAGCTTGCGATAAAGCTTGACCGCATAATCGTTGTCGATCAGTGCCTTGCTATTGCATTTTTCGGTTTCGACAACGCGAATGTGCTCGGGCTCTTTCAGCGGCCGGTCCGAAAGCTTGCTGGTTGGGTTGAATTCCAGGCGCAAGCCGTTTTCTTCGATGATCAACGAGTTGCGGAGGTTGCGCAGCAGAAGCGCGGTGAAGATATGGTCGGTCGCCACATCCAACAGCGTCCCTTCCCGCGCGCCCTGGCGCACGGCCGCGAGCGCGCGGGGATTGTAGCGTTCGCGGTCGAAGCGCACCCACTCGATCCGCATCGGCAATACGTAGCGCGCTGCGGCGTCGCGCTGACCGTATGGTGTCCGGCGAGCGCTCGCGGTACCAACGGGTTCGTGCCAGATGCCCCGGCAGGACGTCGCGTTCGAAAACGCTACGGGTGCGGGCCAATGAGACCCATGTCGCGCCGAGCGGCACCACGAGGGTTTCGAATTCGGGAGCGATCGGCGGTGCAACGTGCTCCGACTTCTCGCGCTCCTCGAGGTGGAACCAGTAGAAGCCGTAAGGAGCGAGCGTGATCATATAGGGTAGTTCGCCGATCGCCGGAAATCGCGTGCGGCCGAGCATTTCGAGCGGGACACGGTCCTTCCAGGCCGAAAGATCGAGTTCGGTAGCTTGTGCCGATCGCGACAGGTTGGCGACGCAGAGGATGACCTCGTCTTTGTACTGCCTGACATAGGCGAGCACCGCGCGGTTGGCTGGCCGGATGAACGTCATCGTCCCGCGGCCGAACGCCAGGGTCGACTTGCGCACCGAGATCAGTCGCTTGGTCGCACTCAAGTGCGAAGACAGGCTGCGCGACTGGGCTTCGACATTGACCGCTTCATAGCCATAAACCGGGTCCATGATGGTCGGGGCGTACAGCCGCGCAGGATCGGCGCGGGAGAAGCCGCCGTTGCGATCCGGCGTCCATTGCATCGGAGTACGCACGCCGTTGCGGTCGCCGAGATAGATATTGTCGCCCATCCCGATCTCGTCGCCGTAATAAATGATCGGCGTGCCGGGAAACGACAGCAGCAGCGAGTTCATCAGCTCGATCTTGCGCCGGTCATTGTCCATCAGCGGCGCCAGGCGTCGGCGAATGCCGAGGTTGATGCGCGCGCGTGGATCGTTGGCGTAGGTCGACCATAAATAGTCGCGCTCGACGTCGGTGACCATTTCGAGCGTCAGTTCGTCGTGGTTACGCAAAAACAGCGCCCATTGACAGTTGCTGGGAATATCCGGGGTCTGGCGCAAAATGTCGGTAATCGGAAAGCGGTCTTCTTGCGCGATCGCCATGTAGATTCGTGGCATCAACGGGAAATGATAGGCCATTTGGCACTCGTCACCCTGGCCGAAATATTCCTGCACGTCCTCCGGCCACTGATTGGCTTCGGCGAGCAACACCTTGCCCTTGGCATAGGCGTCGAGCTCGGCGCGGAATTTCTTGATGATGGCGTGGGTCTCCGGCAGGTTCTCGTTGTTGGTGCCGTCGCGCTCGCACAGATAGGGGATGGCGTCGAGACGAAAGCCATCGACGCCGGCGTCGAGCCAGCGCTTCATGACTTGGACGAGCGCGCTCACCACGCGCGGATTGTCGAAATTGAGGTCCGGCTGGTGCGAGAAGAAACGGTGCCAATAAAACTGGCCGGCTTCCGGGTCCCAGGTCCAGTTCGACTTCTCGGCATCGGTGAAGATGATCCGCGTGCCCAGATATTTCTGGTCGGTGTCACTCCACACATACCAGTTGCGCGCACTCGATTTCGGGTCGCTGCGGCGGGCGCGCTTGAACCAGTCGTGCTGGTCGGAGGTGTGGTTGATGACGAGTTCGGTGATGACCCGCAAACCTCGCCGCTTGGCTTCGACGATGAAGCGACGAAAGTCTTTCATGGTCCCGAAATCGGGGTTGATCGCGCCGTAATCGGCGATGTCGTAGCCGTCGTCGCGCCCGGGGGAGGGATAAAACGGCAACAGCCATAGCGCGGTGACGCCGAGGTCCTGCAGATAGCCGAGCTTTTCGGTGAGCCCAGCAAAATCGCCGATGCCGTCATTGTTGCTGTCGGCAAAGGCCTTGACGTGGAGCTGATAGATGACGGCGTCTTTATACCACAGCCCATCGCCGTCGAGTTCGGTGACGGGAAGCTCGGCTTCATCGACGGATGACATCAGGTTCATGCCGTCCCTCACGCCAGGCAGCGAAACAAGGTGCGAAGCATCAAGGCAGGATCGTGCGCCGCATCAATCCGCCAACGAAGGTCGCCGATACGCTTCATAGGAAAATGGTCGCCGTCAAGGAGCGAGTAAACTTGTTTAATGCAGGAAGCGCCGCCGGACTCGGCGCTCTCGACAGTTTGAATTGTTTTGCTCACGGTGATGCCATTGCCATGGAAATCACGTCCCGTTTCGATGTTCGAAAAAGGAGACGCTTTCAAGGTATAAAGCCGCTCGCGGGTATTGGTTCCCGGGAACACCGAGGCGAGCTAGGCGTTGAGGATGGCTATCCTCTTATTTTGTCTACGGAATTGTTTCTCCTCTCCCGACGTGACGGGCAGATCGCGTGCCGAATGGACCTTTTCGCCAGAGCTAAGGAACTGGAAATCCAGACTGAATTCGTGGACGGTCAGGGTCGCCGCCATGTGACGGACGAAGCCGCGCTCAAGGTCATCCTCGACGCCCTGCCGCCTCGTGCGCCTTACCGCCTTCTCGGCGAGGCGGTGGTGGTCCGGTCCGGCCAACCGTCGCGGACTGAGCTCAAAGCGGCCGCCAAGCTTCCGCTGCGTTGGAAAATCGTTGCCGAGCGTGAGGTGATCGCGCAAGGCGAGAGCCAGGACGACGTCGTCGTCTGGCCGGAGAATTTACCTGACGGCTCGTATCGGCTTCATCTGACCGACGCGACCTCGTTCACCGAAGACGTGCCCTTGATCGTCACGCCGCTAGAGGCCTATGGCGGTAATTTCGACCGAAGCTGGCTGTTGGCCGTGCAACTCTACGGCGTCCGCTCGGGGCGCAACTGGGGGATCGGGGATTTCACTGACCTCGAAGGATTGATCGAACTCGCAAGTCGCTTAGGCGCGGACGGCATCGGCCTCAATCCGCTGCATGCATTGTTCGATGACCGCCCCGCCGATTGCAGCCCCTATGCGCCGAATAGTCGGCTGTTTTTGAATCCGCTTTACATCGACGTCGAAAAGCTCGCCGAATTTCAGCCCGGCGTTTTGGCGGAAAACAGCGATGCCCTCGCGCGGCTGCGCGCGGGCGATATTGTGGACTATGTCACGGTGGCCGAGTTGAAGTGGCGAGCCTTGCGATCGGCCTTCGAGAAATTCAAGGCTCATCCGGACGGCGGCCGCCGGCAGGATTTCGAGAAATTTCGTGCCGAGCGCGCGCCGCTTTTGTCGCGCTTCGCCTGCTTTGAGGTGCTCCGGCATAAATTCAACAAGCCATGGTGGGAATGGCCGGAACAATGGCGGCAGCCGGACGAGGGGCAATGCGCGCGGCTGCGTAGCGGTTCGGAACGGGAGGAAATCGAATTCGTCGAATTCGCGCAATGGACCGCCGACCGCCAGTTGCGGGATTGCCGCGATCTCGCAAGGCGGCTTGGCATGAAGGTCGGGCTTTATCTCGATGTGGCAGTCGGCGTGCAATCCGACGGCTTCGATGCCTGGAACGAGCAGGTCGCGATTTCCCGCCATCTTTCCGTCGGCGCGCCGCCGGACCCGTTGAACACCGCGGGCCAGAATTGGGGCCTGGCCGGATTCAATGCCGCCGGGCTGGAAGTCAAAGATTTTGAGCCATATCGGGAAATGCTCCGGGCTTCGATGCGCTATGCCGGTGCGATCCGGCTCGATCATGTGCTCGGCTTGAAGCGCCTTTATCTCGTGCCGCATGGTTTTTCCGCCGACAACGGCGTCTATGTGCGAATGCCGTTCGAGCCGTTGCTCGCGGCGACCGCGCAGGAAAGCGTCGCGTATCGTTGCGTGGTGATCGGTGAAGACCTCGGCACCGTGCCCGAAGGCTTTCGTGCGAAAATGGCCGAATGGGGCATCTGGTCGTATCAGGTGATGATGTTCGAGCGCGACGAGTATGGGTCGTTTCGAGGCATCGATCACTATGCGCCGAACGCGCTGGTTACCTTCAACACCCACGATCTCTCGACCTATGCCGGGTGGCGTTCGTTCAGCGATCTCAAACTCAAACGTTCGCTCGGGATTGATCCCGGCGAGACCGACGACGCGCGATGGCATGCGCTGACGATGCTTACCGACATATTGCGCCAACACGGCATCGATCGTCACGATCTCTACGCGGTGTTAGGTTTTTTGGCGCGGACCAAATCCCGCCTGCTGGCGATATCGCTTGAGGATTTGCTTGGCGTGGTCGATCAGCCCAATATTCCAGGCACCGTGAACGAGCATCCGAACTGGCGGCGGCGGCTGCCGCTCGCGATCGAGGAGATTACGTCAGCGATCGACGTTCCTGCGCTCAAGATTGCGACAGGAGAGCGGAGGCGAGCCGTAACCTGAGTTCATATCTTTGTTTGCGCATGATCTTTCGGAAAACCGGTTTCCACTTTTCCGGATCATGCTCTAACGTTGGCGGGAGGATTGAATTTGTCCAGCCGAATTGAAGATTACGGGTTGATCGGTGATTGCGAGACGGCGGCATTGGTCGGCCGCGACGGATCGATCGATTGGCTGTGCTGGCCCGCCTTCGATTCCGACGCCTGTTTTGCGGCCTTGCTCGGCACGCATTGCAACGGCCGCTGGCTGATTACGCCGGCGGAAGAAATCACGAAATCCTCCCGCCGCTATTGGGATAATACGCTGATTCTCGAAACGCGCTTTGAAACGGAAGGCGGCGTCGTCGCGCTGATCGATTTCATGCCGCCGCGAGGCCATGCCTCCGACGTGGTTCGCCTGGTGCGCGGCGTCAAGGGCAAGGTGAAGCTGCAGATGCAGCTCGTGATCCGCTTCGAGTTCGGCATCGATATTCCCTGGGTGAGAAAAACCGAAGACGGTGCGCTGCTGGCGATCGGGGGGCAGGACATGACCGTGCTGCGAACGCCGATTGAAACCCACGGCGAGGATTTGACCACGGTGGCGAGTTTCGAAGTCGGCGCCGGCGAGACCGTCCCTTTCGTCTTGACCTACGGACCTTCGCACCTGCCGGTACCGAAGCCGATCGATCCCGCGCAAGCGTTGCGCGACACAGAAGATTTCTGGGCCGAGTGGTGCAGCCATTGCACTTATAAGGGCGAGTACCGCGATCTGGTGATGCGTTCGCTGATCACGCTCAAGGCGCTCATTTACGAGCCGACTGGCGGCATCGTCGCGGCGCCGACGACCTCTCTGCCCGAGAAGCTCGGCGGCGCGCGAAACTGGGACTACCGCTTTTGTTGGTTGCGCGACGCGACCTTCACGTTACTGGCGCTGATGAACTCCGGTTACACCGAGGAGGCCTTGGCCTGGTACAATTGGCTTCTGCGGGCCGCGGCGGGTTGGCCGGCGAGCATGCAGATCATGTACGGCATCTTGGGCCAGCGGCGTCTCCTCGAATGGGAGGCGGACTGGCTAGTGGGTTATGAAGGCGCACGGCCGGTTCGGGTCGGCAATGCCGCGCATGCCCAACTGCAGCTCGATGTCTATGGCGAATTGATCGATGCGCTTTATCAGGCGCGGATCGCAGAGCTGAAGCTCGATGCGAGCTCCTGGGCGCTGGGACGGGCGGTGCTTGAACATTTGGAGGAGGTCTGGGACCAGCCCGATCACGGCATTTGGGAGAGACGCGGCGAGAAAAAGCATTACGTTTTTTCGAAAGTGATGACGTGGGTGGCGTTCGACCGCGCCGTCAAAGCCGTCGAGCGATTTCAGTTCGAGGCAGCACCGCTCGATCGCTGGCGGGCCTTGCGCGACGAAATTTGTCGCGACATCTGCGAGCACGGCTTCGACCGCGAGCAGAACGCGTTTGTCGAGTGTTACGGTTCGCAATTGCTCGATGCGAGCCTGTTGTTGCTGCCGGCGGTCGGCTTTTTGCCCGCGACCGACCCGCGTATTCTCGGCACCGTCGCCGCCATCGAAAAATATCTCATGCGCGACGGCTTCGTGTTGCGGCACGATCCGCGGGAGATTTCGGAGGAACAACAGCCGATCGAAGGCGCCTTTCTCGCCTGCAGCCTTTGGCTCGCCGACGCCTATGTGCTGGCGGGTGAGACGGAGAAGGCGCAGGTGATGTTTGAGCGCGTCGTCGCGGTGGCGAACGATCTCGGTCTGTTCGCGGAAGAATTCGACCCCGGCGTGGGGCGCCAGACCGGCAATTTTCCGCAAGCCTTGACCCATATCGCCTTGATCAACACGGCGCACAACATCAGCGACGCCAAGCGGCCGTCGGAGAAGCCGGTGGTGCAGCGGTCGGCGTAAAGGCAGGAAGCGGATCGCGTCGTCCAGACCAACCGTCTTCGCGCCGCGCACCTCCGCCTCGCGGGCGAGGGAACTTGCGACCCTGAATTTCGTTGTTTTGGCGAGTGTTTGTCGCAAAGCGGAGCATCGTCGGATGGTGCGCCTGTTCGCCACGACTCTTGTGTTGGGCTGGCTGGCGCTGCCGGCATTTGGTGCCCGGCTTGATGTGGGAGCCATCAACAACACGCAACTCGGCTCCAAGCCGCCTGCCGAGGACAAGATCGACGCGCGCGTCGTGAAAGCGCAGGTTCTTTTGGACCGAGCTCAATTTTCTCCCGGCGAAATCGACGGCAAGCTCGGCGAAAACGCGCAAAAAGCGCTGAAGGCTTTCGCGGAGGCCCACAATCTGGCCTCCGACAAGCCGCTCACCTCTGAGATTTGGACGGCGCTTTCGGCGACCAGCCAAGACGCCGTCATCACCGAATACACGATCACCGAAGGCGATGTGAAGGGACCGTTCCTGAAGAAATTGCCGGTGAAAATGGAAGACATGAAAAGTTTCAAGGCGCTCAGTTACACGAGCCCCCGCCAAGCCATTGCCGGGAAATTTCATATCAGCGAGGGCCTGCTGGCGGCTCTGAACCCGGGCAAGAAATTCAACCGCGCCGGCGAAGTTATCTTCGTCACCAATGTACTCAAAGACACAAAATTGAACGTCGGCCGAATCGAGGTCGATAAAACCCTGCAAACGGTGAAGGCATTCGATCCATCGGGTGCGCTGATCGCGTTCTTTCCGGCAACGGTGGGCAGCGAAGAAAAGCCGACCCCAAGCGGTAGCCTCAAGGTCATTTCCGTCGATCCGAACCCGACCTACCGCTATAATCCAGCGTACAAGTTCAAAGGCGTGAACTCCAAAAGACCGTTCACGATCAAACCGGGCCCGAACAATCCGGTGGGATCATTTTGGATCGGGCTGTCGGCCGAGGGATATGGCATCCATGGCACGCCGAATCCTTCCAAGATCAGCAAGGCTGAATCCCATGGGTGCGTCCGGCTGACGAATTGGGACGTGGGTCTGTTGGCCAACAACATCAAGAAGGGAACGCCGGTCGTGTTTGTCGAGCAACCGCAAGGTAGCCAAAAGAGCTGAGCCGGCACGGCAGTCGAGGAGTGCAGGTTTTCATCTTGTCATGGCCGGCTTGTCATCCACGATACAGGGTGCTCGCATTCAACAGCATGCGCAATTAGCGGTTGATTCAATTAGTTTCGTTCTTCTTCAAGATTATCTCGACCGCTTTGGCAAAACCCTCATCCTCGTTCGACGCCGTGACAAACGTCGCCTTTTTCTTGATGGCGTCGCTGGCGTTGCCCATCGCGATCGAGAGGCCGCTGGTTCGAAACATCGGCAAATCGTTCTCCATGTCGCCGATGGTCGCGATCGCATCGGTCGAAAGGTCGAGACGCCGGGCTATCGATCGCACGAAGGTGCCCTTGTCGCAGCTAGGTGCCGTGACATCGAGATAATAGCTTTGCGAGCGCACGGCGGTGGCCTGCGTCCCCACCGCTTTCTGCATTACGGCTTCGCAACGTTCCAACAGCGCCGCATCGGCGCTGGCGCCGACGATCTTGCAAGTGGATGTGAGGTAGGGCGTGAAATCCGAAACGACGGTCGGATTGGCTTTAATGGTGTGGGCCTCATGCGCAACGTAAGCGCCGTCGGGCCGGCGGACGAGCCAGGATTCGTTGGTGAAGAGCCAGCTATCGACGCCGAATTCGTCGAGCACCGCGAGGCTGCGCTCGGCGGTGGGGACGGGGATAAAATGCTGTTCGATCGGCTTCAATTGCGGGTCGACGATCGAACTCCCATTGAAAGCCCCGATCGGCAATGCGATCGCAAGCGGCGCGATCAGAAAGTGCATCCCAATCGTCGGCCGGCTGGAGGTGAGGGTGAAGCCGATCCCCGCCTGGTGCAACCGCCGTACC
>WNFQ01002003.1_pt1 | contig 14687 bp, 7 predicted proteins | sample 5400171 | NCBI WGS metagenome assembly WNFQ01 (sample SAMN13153356, study PRJNA577476) | soil metagenome | isolation source: 20 cm soil under Madrone tree | place: USA:California | collected 2016-06-14
ATTCTCCTCAATTCCGGTGCCGAAGCCATCGAGAATTCCATCAAGATCGCGCGCGCGTACACGAAGCGCCCGGCCGTCATCTGCTTCGAAGACGCGTTTCATGGCCGCACGCTTCTCGCGATGTCTCTCACCAGCAAGACGCATCCTTACAAGGCGGGATTCGAGCCCTTCGCCAGCGACGTCTATCGCATTCCCTTCGCCTATCCGTACCGTGGAGAAAAAGGCGCCACCGCGGAAACGTTTGCGCACTATCTCGAGGATGCTTTCAAGCGTTCCGTCGCGCCGGAATCGGTCGCTGCCTTAATCGTCGAGCCCGTTCTTGGGGAAGGTGGCTTCATCATTCCGCCGCGCGATTATTTCAAGCTGCTCCAGGACATTTGCCGCAAGCACGGCATTCTCTTTATCGCGGACGAGGTGCAGTCCGGCTTTGCGCGCACCGGCAAATGGTTCGCTTCGGAACATTTCGGTATCGAGCCGGACCTCATCACCATGGCGAAATCCCTCGGCGGCGGCATGCCCATCGCCGCCGTGACCGGCCGCGCGGAAATCATGGATGCGCCCGGCTCCGGAGCGCTCGGTGGCACCTACTGCGGGCACCCTGCTTCTTGCGCAGCGGCGCTGGCCGCGATCGAAACGATCGAAAAGGAAGGCCTGCTCGCCCGCTCTACCGCCTTGGGAAAGCATTTCGAATTGCGCGCCCGCGGCTGGCCAAAAAAATGGCCCCTGGTCGGAGACATTCGCGGTCTCGGTGGCATGTGCGCCATCGAGTTGGTGCGCGACGCGCAGACGCGGGAGCCTGCCGATTCCGAGACCAAGGAGATTGCGAAGTATTGCTACGAACACGGCCTCATCACCATCACCGCCGGCACGTTCAACAACGTCATGCGCATTCTCGTGCCGCTCGTGGTGAGCGACGAGCAGTTCGACGAGGGTTTAAACGTGATTGAAGCGGCACTCGCTTCGGTTGCAGAGCGCAAGCAGGCCGCGCTTTCCCACGCGTAAATCGACGCGGAAAACCGGCCAGGTATCGGCCCATGGGTCAGGGCATCTAACTTTTGGAGTTTCCCAGGAGTTTCCTATGCAAGAGACAGCAACAAAACCCGCGACTGCAGCGGTTGAACTCAAGGACGCCCGGCTGTTCCGCGAAGCTTGCTACGTGGACGGCCAGTGGGTCCAGGCCAAGTCCGGCGCCGCGATCAACGTCGACAACCCTGCAACCGGCGAAATCATCGGCCGCGTGCCGAAATTGGGTGGCGCGGAAACGAAGCAAGCGATCGAAGCGGCCAATCGCGCTTTTCCGGCTTGGAGCAAGAAAACAGCGAAAGAGCGCGCCGCTGTTCTGCGCCTCTGGTTCGATCTGATGATGGCGAACCAGGACGATTTGGCGCGGCTGATGACCCTGGAACAGGGTAAGCCCCTCACCGAATCGAAAGGCGAAGTCGCTTATGCGGCTGCCTTCCTCGAATGGTTTGGCGAAGAAGCTAAACGCGTGTATGGGGACACCATTCCACAGCATCAAGCGGACAAGCGAATTGTGGTCATCAAACAGCCCATCGGAGTCGTTGCCTGTATCACGCCGTGGAATTTTCCCTTGGCCATGATCACCCGCAAAGCGGGCCCGGCCATCGGCGCCGGCTGCACCGTCGTCCTGAAGCCCGCTTCGCAGACACCTTTCTCCGCGCTTGCGCTTGCGGAGCTGGCCGAGCGTGCGGGCGTTCCGAAAGGCGTATTCAACGTGCTGACGGGTTCGGCGACGGAAATTGGCGGCGAACTGACTTCGAATCCTATCGTTCGAAAGCTGTCGTTCACCGGTTCGACCGAAATTGGAAAAATCCTGATGGCCCAATGCGCGGGCACGGTGAAAAAACTCTCGCTCGAACTCGGTGGCAATGCGCCCTTCATCGTTTTTGACGATGCGGATCTGGATGCCGCCGTCGAGGGCGCCATTGCATCGAAGTACCGCAATTCCGGCCAGACTTGCGTTTGCACCAACCGTGTGTTGGTCCATGACAGCGTCTACGATTCGTTTGCCGCGAAGCTCGCAGTAGCAGTGAAAGCGCTGAAGCCTGCGCCGGGCCTTGAACCGGGCGCCACGCAGGGACCGCTGATTGACGACGCGGCGGTGCTGAAAGTCGAAAGCCACATTCGCGACGCGCAATCCAAAGGTGCAAAAGTACTCGTCGGCGGGCATCGCCATGCACTCGGCGGCCGCTTTTTTGAGCCGACCGTTCTCACCGGCGTCACACCGCAAATGGCCGTCGCGCGCGAAGAAACCTTCGGTCCAGTCGCGCCGCTCTTCCGGTTCAAGACGGAAGCGGAGGCAGTTGCCCTCGCGAATGACACGGAATTCGGCTTGGCTGCTTACTTCTATGGACGAGACGTGGCCCGCATTTGGCGTGTCGCGGAAGCCCTCGAGTACGGAATTGTCGGCATCAACACCGGAATCATTTCCACCGAGGTCGCGCCCTTCGGCGGCGTGAAGGAATCCGGCCTCGGCCGCGAAGGTTCCAAGTATGGAATGGACGAGTTCCTCGAAATCAAATACATGTGCTTCGGCGGGATAAGCGCTTAGCCCGACCCCGAAGCATGCGCCTCCCGCCCGCGATCGGGCCGGGCTGCAAAGACTGACCGAGAAGCGCGCTATGTCGACCATGCCCTTTCAAGAATCGCATCCTGAACATTGGCGAGCCTACAAAAGGCACAGGCTCGCATTGGTTCTCCTATTCTTGACTTGGATTCCAGCCGTTCGATTAGGAGATGTCATCCAGTCGCACCTTCATCTGGGTGAAGTCTTCGGAATTGCAGTTCCGGTTGTATGGATCATACTGACACTCCTCGAAGGGTTGCGGGTTGCGTCCTGGCCTTGTCCATCCTGCGGCAAGATTTTCCGTGGCCTCTCGCCAATTCTTCCGAGGCAATGTGCTCATTGCCACACGCCACGTTAAGGGAAAAGATATGAGAATAGGCCGAACGACCGAGACGTTCCTCGCTTCCGTCTTTCCCGCGGCTTCCAGTTTCTGATTCCCGCCTCCTGACACGCCATCTTAATTCCTCCAACTCCCAACCGTTCAACGATTTACGGATCCGTTCGAATGATATGTAGAAAGTAATTGACACGTAGTATACTTTTATGGTACTCTATTTCATATGTCCCCAAAGCCAGATACAGGACCGCCAGGCTGCCAGCCAGATTGCACTTCTTCACAGCTTCTCCAGCTTTCACGAATTACGAGTCATGAATCACCACTCACTAAGTCTTCTGGAATCAACACTTATGGAACCCCTCGTAAGTGTTGCAAACAAAGAACTTACAGGATCGCCAAATCCTTTAGAATCAACACTTACAAAAAACAGGGGGGGGGTGGGGGCTGTTATGGTTAACCAGAAATCCGATAGGGATTTCTGTCCTGTTTACCCTGAGCCTCGAAGGGAGCGAGAGCAGAGGGTCGAAGGCTCTCTCTTGCTATCCGATGAGGATGCTTGTCCCAAGCTCATCGACAGCGAGGGATTTGGACTATTTATTAATGTCGTCTTTCGCTTCCAGCCGCTTCAACAACGGCTGAAGAAAAGGTTTCGTCTGCTCCGGCGCGCCGTTGATGGCCTGCGTCATTTCTTTGGTTGCGTTCGTGAAGTCGCCTGAATTGGAAGCCACTCTCGAGAGCGCCAGGTGGCTGATCCAGTGGTTCGCGTCCTTCTTGGGGACCTGGGGGTAGAGCTCAAAAGCGCGCTTGGCGTTTCCCTGGCGTTGCAGGCCGCGCGCATACGAATAAAGCTGAATCGCGCTTGCCTTGTTAATGGCTGCAGAAAGCGCCTTCGATGCGTCGTCTTTGCGGCCCATCGCGTCCAGGATGCGCGATTTCGTTTCCCAATTCTCGAAGCGGTCTTCATTCTGAATGGAAGTGTCTTCCCATTTCAGCGCCTCTTCGAGATTGTAATTGTTGTCCAGGCACCATTGCGCCGCCTCGTCGAAGCCGGCCCAGGTGAATCCCCCGACGCTGCGAAGTTCATGCTTGATACTGCGCAGCACGACGGCTTTCACGTCCACGCCGATGTGGATGGGAACGGCGAGTTTTTCCCACCGCAGCGTCGCCACCGCTGAATCCGGTTTGACGTCGTCGAAAACGTACGTCAGCACTTCAAACGATTCCGCCGCTTGCGGTTTTGTAGTCACGCGCAGCGCGTCCTCTTTCTCGTCGTAGCTGAAGCTGCCCCAGGAAGTCGAATTCTTCGAAAAGATGATCGTCCATTGATCCTTGTCCGGGATGGTATGCAATCCATAGGTCCCCGCAGCCAGCGGCTTCCCTTCGACGGAAACGTCATCCGAAAACGTGATCGTTGTATTCTCGTTCGCCCCCGCACGCCACACCTTCCCATAAGGCACGGTCTTTCCCCAGATTTCACGCCCGCCCACCGCCGGCCGGTGGTACGCGATCGTGATGTCCGTCAGTCCGACCCGTTGCGAAACCGTCCCACGCTGACTCACCCGGGGAATGTTCAGCTCCGTCGGCTGGCTTCCATTCTTGAACTGCGCTTCGGCATTCCCCGCCCAGATGCCGAGCCCCACGACCAAACCCAAAACACACTCTACCTTGCGCATAAGCACACCATCTCCTCTCCCGATGAAACAGACAGGTGAATTTGCCGGACCTGCCGGCCTTACACCCCCGCTGCGATAGACGCCCTGCTCGAAGAGGCGTGAGCAAGATTCAGTACCGCAGACACTCTCGAGCGCGTCGATTTAGCACAAATTTAGAATGATTTATCGGCGTCCACGGCAGGCAGTGGATGCGCTCGCTTTGCAAAACTTAACGACGGGTGTAGCGGCATCGACTTGCACGAACGCGCACGAAGCTCGAAACCCAACTGGCACCAAAGCTGACACCGGCGCAGTACCGAAAGCGTTCTAATTGGTTGCGCTCGAGAAGCTGGCTCTAATCATTCTTGCGAGTATCCCAGAACGGCTGGAAACACCCATCTTGATCATGATCAACCGGAAAAAAGTGTTCACTGTGTTGGGACTGATGCTCATTCGATTCGCTATCTCTTTGTTAGAAAGGCCTTGCAACAATAACTCCACCGCCTGTTGCTCTCGTGGCGAGAAGTTAAACTGCTGAGCAATCCGACGAAGAAAAAGCAATCCTGAAGGGCTTCGCTCTAGCAGAAGTTCAAGGGTCGGGTGAGAAGAACCTCTTAGATGTCGGTTCAGATGAAAGACGCAGCAGCGATAACACCTCTTTCCCGATACAAACTCCGTGACAAATGGTGAGTGTTTGGGGGATTGGGTGTTTAGAAGACGGGCTCGAATCGTATCGGTCAGGAAGACGTCCAAGCGCCTTATATGCTCAGGGGCGTCCGGAAAGCTTAGGATGCGAATCGTCTCGTCGTTGCAAGAGATAGGATTCAGCGAAGAGTCCATGAGCAGCAACCCAACCGACTGGCTCGCGGGAGTGCAAGCCTTGCGGCGTGCCCCGGTTGCGGCCGATTCCAGAATCGCTCGAGAAGGCATAGGGCCCCAACTCTCATATGCTCTAAGGGAATCCCACAGTCAATGAGGGGAATTACTGAAATTGATTACGGGTAATCCAGTAATCGGAACGATTCGGGGAGTTCGCTATGCTTAATTCTGGTTCGAGATATCTCCTTGAATGATTGAAGGCGCGAAGCATACTCGGTTCAAGATGCTCATTCTCGACACTTTCCAACCGGAACTGATGGGTGACATCTACTCTTTAGTTTGACACTGATCATGCTTCAACCTGCCGCAGAATTTTCCCTGGTTTCGTTAGCGCCGCAGCCTAGCGATTTTCAGTACTTCAAGAATGGTATTCCCAAAGGCTCCGACCTACTATAAATACCTGATCCCATACTCAGGTTTTTTCCTTACTCGAAAAGTGGAATCGAGCAGCTTTTGTCGGGGCCAAGCGAAGTCTCGCTTGGTGGTGTTTACCCGCCTCCGTTTGAGACTCGCGGGATAGCAGCTTTCACGCCCGGGAGCATCTTTTTTGCGCTTTGTTTACGAAAGGACCCAGCCATGACGCCAGCCCGCCGATACCTGCCCGCCCTAGCGACTCTTCTACTCACATTCCTCGTGCTTAGCTTTTTGCCGCCGGTTGCGCTTGCTACGTGCGCGGCACCCAAGAACGCTATCGAGGCGGAAAATTGTCTGCCAGGCACTCCCGCTAGTCAGTGGTATGTTGATGGGTCAGGCTCATCGAACATTCAGGGCTTTACGACCGACATCAGCGTGAATGTGGGCCAAACCATTTTCTTCAAAATCTCCACACCTGCTGCCTCATACCGTATCGATATCTATCGTATGGGCTTCTACCAGGGAAATGATGGTCGGTTTATAACTTCCATCTCGCCCTCGGTGTCTCTGCCGCAAATTCAACCTCCGTGTCTGAGCGACAGTTCAACTGGACTGGTAGACTGCGGCAACTGGGGGATTTCGGCGTCCTGGACCGTACCGAGCACTGCCACGTCAGGGATCTATTATGCAAGACTCCTACGGCTGGATACCGGCGAGGCGAGTCCCGTAATTTTTGTAGTACGCAATGATTCCAGCCATTCCGATATTCTGGTGCAAACGTCCGATCCAACGTGGCAGGCCTACAACGCCTACGGCGGGAACAGTTTTTATTCGGGAAACCCGGTCGGCCGCGCCTACAAAGTCAGTTACAACCGGCCAGTCAATGCCGGCCAGTCAACCCACTTGGATTTCTTCTCCTTTGAATACGAGATAGTTCGGTTCCTCGAGGCGAACGGGTACGACCTCACTTATTTCACCGGCGTAGACACGGACCGTAACGGCGCTCTGATCACTCAGCACAAAGTTTTCATGTCTGTAGGGCATGACGAATACTGGTCCGGCGGGCAGCGCGCCAACGTGGAAGCTGCCCGGGACGCCGCCGTGAATCTGGTATTTTTTAGCGGCAACGAAGTCTTCTGGAAGACGCGCTGGGAAGCGAGCACTGACGGCACAAATACGCCTTACCGAACGCTCGTCTGCTACAAAGAGACATCTACAAATGGGAGCTACGGAGGTGTAATCGATCCTGCTGACCCTCCTATCTGGACGGGCTTTTGGCGGGACACGCGTTTCAGCCCTCCCGCCGATGGAGGCCGTCCGGAGAACGCATTGACCGGCACAATGTCCCAGGTGAGCGCACCTCAAAACAACGCGATCACCGTGCCTCAAGATGACGGCAGAATGCGCTTCTGGCGGAACACTAGCATTGCGACGCTCGGGCCAGGCCAGGTTGCCACTCTCCCGCAAAGCACACTTGGATATGAGTCAGACGAGGACGTTGACAATGGGTTCAGGCCGGCGGGTCTGATACATCTCTCGACCACTACTGTTGCGGTGTCACAGTATCTCTACTTCTCGCCTGCCTCAGGCTACTACTTTGGGAGTGGCACTGAAACGCACCACTTGACCCTGTACCGGGCTCGGAGCGGAGCGTTGGTTTTCGGAGCCGGCACGATACTTTGGTCGTGGGGCGTGGACTCCGATCATGCTGGGTACACTGGCTTGCCTGCGGATCCCAATATGCGGCAGGCTAACGTGAATCTTCTTGCAGACATGGGAGCTCAGCCAGCAACACTGCAAATGGGCCTCGTGTCAGCAACTGCATCCACGGATACCACGCCGCCTAGGTCAACGATCATGTCGCCCGCCCCCGGAACCACGGTAACTGCGGGTTCTCAGGTAACTGTTTCCGGTACGGCGCAAGACTCCGGCGGCGGCGTAGTTGGCGGAGTTGAGGTTTCTGTGGACGGGGGCGCAACCTGGCACCCCGCGGTGGGTCGCGAGAATTGGAGCTACGTCTTCACAGCCGCTAATTCCGGAACTTTGAACGTTCAGAGTCGCGCGGTGGATGACAGCGGCAATCTGGAGGCTGCGTACCCAACGATCACGACGCAACCGACGAATCAGACGGTGACTGCGGGCCAGATGGCGACTTTCACGGCCGCGGCGACGGGCTCACCAACACCGACGGTGCAATGGCAGGTGAGCACGGATGGCGGCGCGACGTTCAGCAACGTCTCCGGAGCCACTTCCACCACCCTGAGTTTCACCACCGCTTTGTCGCAGAACGGGAACCAGTATCGCGCGGTGTTTACGAACTCCGCCGGAACGGCCACGACCACCACGGCCACGCTGACTGTGAACTCCCCGACGCCGCCGACAATCACTACGCAACCGGCGAGCCAGACGGTGAGCGCGGGCCAGACGGCGACCTTCACGGCCGCGGCGACGGGCTCGCCAACACCCACGGTGCAATGGCAGGTGAGCACGGATGCCGGCGCGACGTTTAGCAACGTCTCCGGAGCCACTTTCACCACCCTGAGCTTCACGACCGCTTTGTCGCAGAACGCGAACCAGTATCGCGCGGTGTTTACCAACTCGGCCGGGACGGCCACCACCACCGCGGCCACGCTGACCGTGAACAACTCTCCCACACTGCCAACGATCACGACCCAGCCGACGAACCAGACGGTGACCGCGGGCCAGACGGCGACTTTCACGGCCGCGGCGACGGGCTCGCCAACACCCACAGTGCAGTGGCAGGTAAGCACGGATGCCGGCGGGACGTTCAGCAACCTCTCCGGAGCCACTTCGACCACCCTGAGCTTCACGACCGCTTTGTCGCAGAACGGGAACCGGTATCGCGCGGTGTTTACCAACTCGGCCGGAACGGCCACCACCACCGCGGCCACGCTGACCGTGAATGCGGCTCCTCCGCCTTCCGGCACCGTCACGCTCCAGAACACAAACAGCAACCTCTGCATTGACACCGGCGGCTCCGCGAACTTCACCGCTCTTATCCAATCCGCCTGTTCGACAAGCAATACCCAGAAGTTCAGCCTCACAGCCGCCCCCGCAAGCGGCTGGTACTACCTCGTAAGCGCCGCGTCCAATCTCTGCTGGGATGTCTCGCAAGGTTCTGTTTCCGCGGGCGCGCTCATCCAACAGTACACCTGTGTTGCCGTCCCGCCCGAATACTACCAACTCAAAGCAGTATCCGGCGGCTACCAAATCCTTTCCGCCAACATGACCAATGGGTGCCTGGACGTCGTCGGCGCCTCTACTACATCGGGCGCAAAGATCGAGCAGAACACCTGCATTGGCTCGGCAAACCAGATCTTTAATATCGGCACACCTTCGAATACCACGCCGACAATCACCACACAGCCGACGAACCAGACGCTGACCGTGGGCCAGACGGCGACCTTCACAGCCGCGGCGACGGGCTCGCCAACACCCACGGTGCAATGGCAGGTGAGCACCGATGGCGGCGGGACGTTCAGCAACGTCTCCGCAGCCACTTCGACCACCCTGAGCTTCACGACCGCTTCGTCGCAAAACGGAAACCGGTATCGCGCGGTGTTTACGAACTCCGCCGGAACGGCCACGACCACCACGGCCACGCTGACTGTGAACTCCCCGACGCCGCCGACAATCACCACGCAACCGGCGAGCCAGACGGTGAGCGCGGGCCAGACGGCGACCTTCACGGCCGCGGCCACGGGCTCGCCAACACCCACGGTGCAATGGCAGGTGAGCACGGATGGCGGCGTGACATTTAGCAACGTCTCCGGAGCTACTTCCACCACGCTGAGCTTCACGACGACCTTGTCGCAGAACGGGAACCAGTATCGCGTGGTGTTCACGAACGCGGCTGGGACGGCCACGACCACAGCGGCCACGCTGACCGTGAACAACTCCTCCACACCGCCAACGATCACCACCCAGCCGGGCAATCAGACGGTGACCGCCGGCCAGACGGCGACCTTCACGGCGGCGGCGACCGGCTCACCAACACCGACGGTACAATGGCAGGTGAGCACGGATGGCGGTGTGACGTTTAGCAACGTCTCTGGAGCCACTTCGACTACCCTGAGCTTCACGACCGCTTCGTCGCAAAACGGAAACCGGTATCGCGCGGTGTTTACGAACTCCGCCGGAACGGCCACGACCACCGCGGCCACGCTGACCGTGAATGCCGCTCCTCCGCCTTCTGGCACCGTCACGCTCCAGAACACCAACAGCAATCTCTGCATTGACACCGGCGGCTCCGCAAACTTCACCGCGCTTATCCAATCCGCCTGTTCGGCAAGCACTACGCAGAAGTTCAGCCTCACCGCCGCCCCCGCAAGCGGCTGGTACTACCTGGTAAGCGCCGCGTCGAATCTGTGCTGGGACGTCACGCAAGGTTCTAGTTCCGCAGGCGCGCTCATCCAACAGTACACCTGTGTTGCCGTCCCGCCCGAATACTACCAACTCAAAGCAGTATCCGGCGGCTACGAAATCCTTTCCCAGAACATGAGCAACGGGTGCCTGGACGTGGTCGGCGGCTCTACTGCATCGGGCGCACATATCGAGCAGAACACCTGCATTGGCTCGGCAAACCAGATCTTTAATATTCGTTAGCAACGAGCCTTCGAATACTCTACGCGCCGACAACCACCATGCAGCCGACGGTGCAATGGCGGGTGAGCACGGATGGCGGCGCGACGTTCAGCACCGTCTCCGGAGCTACTTCAACACCCTGAGCTTCACGACGACTCCACGGCTTTGGGCGCACATATCGAGCAGAACAGATGCAAAGCTCTGCAAACGAGATCTTTGGCAACGTGCCTTCGAATGAAACAATTTCAGGCGAACCGGCGCATGTCCATAAAGTTTTTTTCATGTAGTATCTTGTGAGGGCGTGGGGCCCGTAGCTCAGCGGTTAGAGCAGCGGACTCATAATCCGTTGGTCCTAGGTTCAAATCCTAGCGGGCCCACCAGTTTCTGGTCTTGCGGCGCTCATCGATTGCCTCTGGCTTTCCTGCTGCCCCAGGGCACTACTTAGCGCATCGCTTCGAAGATTTGCTTTGCGTCGCGAAGCTTTTGCAGGGCGCGTTCTTTTTCTTCAGGGGAATTCCAGTCCGAGTAGTGTGACGTTGTATCCGTCACGCGGTCGATCCACGCCGAAAAATATTTTGCGTCTTCGGGGAAGCGCGGTGCTTTTCCGCCAATTGTCACGTAAATGGGGCTCGTCGTGGCATACACATAGTTATCGAGAACCGGATACTCGGCCTTGTCGCTCGATGCGCGCAACACGCACCACCCGCTCTCTTTGACCGGGATTGCGCCTTTCATGTCGGCGGAATCTTTCGGTCCATCCAGCAGAAACGATTGCACCACGCGTCCGTTGCAAACGAGTTCGAGATGATCCACGGGCACAATCGACCGCAGCCTTGCCGTGAACGAGACGGCGTCCTGCGCGCGGTCCACTTTCAGTTCGTCGCCAACGCGCTGACCGCCTAGCGTGAATTCGACCAGCGGCCCATTGGTTGCAAATGTCCGACCCTTTTTCAAGGCTTCGAACCAAAGCTCGACGTTCAACGGCCATTCTGGCACCCAGGCGTAGACGCGATCCATTCCCACTTGACCGCGAATCGGCGCCGCATAGTTCGCCGTGGCATCCGTCCCGGCGCCCGCCGGAATACGAAAGCCAAGATTCAGCAATTTGTACCAAACCGCCGCGGTCGAACGATGATCGCTGAATCCTACGATCTCCATGTAATCCAGCTTTCCCAGCGCCACATCCACGGGCAGTTCATCGGTAATTCTTTGCGGCGGACTCGCAAACGGGTCTGGAACTTCCTCAAACGGATGCACTGCGCCCACTAGCGCGCCCTGCGCGTGTGCCAAGTCGTACACATCCGCGTTCATCGGATACAAGCTCGCCCCTGCCGTATTCGGATACCCCGCATAGCCCGGTAACAGCAAGTGCTCTTTCAGGTGCAATATTCCCCGGTGACCCCAATAACTGGTGTGAAATTCCTGTCCATGAATCACCATTGCGCCGGGCTTGGACGCCGGGTCCAAGCCTTTTCCGCCGTAGGTAGTGTCCGGGAATCTTTGTTCCTTGTTCACAACCAAATCGTTCACCACCGCCAAGTCTTCGGCTTCGGCCTGCTGCACCAAATGTGCCGGCGTGTTCTTGTACGCTCCGCCGTAATTCATGTGCACGTGCAGATCGCCGGAAATCCAGCGTTCTGTGTCCTTGCCAACCTGCCATTTCTTCCCGAGCTGAACGTGGACGACACGATTTGTACCCGACGTTGTAATCTCTTGCACGGCTTGAAGGGGGCGCTCAAATCCGCTCATCACTTCCAAATGAAACTTTCCAGACGGCATCGTAACCGTGTCATCGCCGGCAGTGTGAAAATAATGCGCCTCAAACGGCTGCTCCTTTCTGTCGAAGCCATCGTCCGCATGAATCCAGCTCGCATTCGGCGCGAAAAAGCGGCCATCCTCGGAGGTAAGCGAAACTCGGGCAGGCGCGGGGTGGCCGTCGTGATCGGTCACGTGCAAAACGACGGTCATCGTCGGACCGAGGAGACGGCGTTCGTTCGCCCCGATTCGGTGTTGCTCGGCGCCCGGCATCGTTTGCACCCACAACTCGGTGTTTTCACCTCGATTGGAAACGAACGCAAGTTGCTTCCCGTCCGGCGACCAGCGCACATTGGTTTCGTCCCAGTCGCCGTACGAAATGGGAAACGCATCGCCGCCCTTCGCAGGCATGACCCACAACTGGTGCCACTGCCGCCCAAGGTACGAGCTATAAACCATGCGCGCGCCATCCGGCGAAAAATCCGGCCGCGCCCTCCAATTTGTTTCCTCGTAGTGAATTTCACGCGCCTCCGCTCCCGGCTCCGCTTTCATGCGCCAGAAGCCGCCGGTGCCATGAATGTGCCCTTTGTTCGAAACGAACAAAATTTCCTGGCCGTCGCGAGTCCACACCGGACTGATCTCCATGTCGAACGCGCTGTAGTAATAGCGGGGAAGCGCACTCTTTGTTTCTCCCGTCAGCCGCACTACGTTTTCCAGTCTTCCGTCTCGCACATCGGCCCGGAAAACGTGAAACCGCTTGTTGTAGGAAGTCGAAACGAACACAATGCGCTTTCCATCCGGAGACCAGCGCGGCTCCACGTTCGCGGCCCCGCCGTTTGTGAGCTGCTGCGTCTTTCCCGTTGCCAGGTCCAGCAGCCAGAGCTCAATGGCATCTTTTTGATACGAAACGTACACGATGTTTTTTCCGTCCGGAGACCAGTCCGGCTGGTAGTCGTATCCGGGACCGTCCGTCAGTTGCTGTGCCGTTTTCGAATCCGTCTTTTGCCGCCACAGCGATCCCGCCATCGAATACGCCACTTCTTTCGAATCCGGCGACCACGCTACGCTGCTCGGTCCGCTGGTTAACTGGGGCAAATACATTTCGCGGTAGTAATAAGGATGCGGAAGGTCAATCTGCGGCAGGACCGGCTTCCGCTGTGCCTTCCCAGCCGGGTTAAGCGCGAAAGCCAACAGAATCAGAGAGGATATCGTCTTCAGCAAGCGCGTCCTCCGGAGGTGTTCCTTGCATCGATAACTCCGACTGGAGAAGTTATTCGACATGCCGCCACAAAGCAACCGTTCTTCACGTTCGCAGGCTTGGCGTAATTGGGCGCTTGAATATTCATTCGACTTTTGGACCCATTTTGTTCGACAAATGCACTACAAATCTAACCAGTTTCTCTGCTGTGGAATCTAAAGCATGCTCATTCTTAAGGATAGTTATGACCTCTCTATCAGCCGTGTTCTCCCGTTCCAAACCAGCGGTAGAATCGATTCTAGCCCTAGCGTTCTCGCTTTTGATTCTGCTCCCGTCCAGCTTTTGTTCGACCGCTCACGCGCAAGACCATCCCGCCCATGATGATCACGCGGGCATGTCCATGCCCATGGAGCAAGGAGTGGATCCCGCAGCGGAAGCCAAACTGCTGGCGGACAAGAGAGAAAGCGAATTCAATCATCATCTGGCCGGATTTTTTGTCGTACTGGCAGGACTTTTCATTTTGGCGGAAGCCGACATCCGCAACCGCTGGCCCTCGGTTCGCTATGCCTGGCCTCTCTGTTTTGTTCTCTCGGGTCTCTTTGTTCTGATTTGGAGCGACACCGAGCTCTGGCCCTTCGGCCCGCAGAGTTGGTATTACGGCCTCACCCAGCATCGCGAGGTATTGCAGCACAAGACCTTTGCGATTTTGCTTTTAGGGGTGGGCGCACTGGAATTGCAGCGTGCGCGCGGCATTTTGCGGGCACGCTGGTCCGCATGGATCTTTCCGCTTCTCGCGGCAGCAGGTTCCTCCCTGCTTTTCTTTCACGAGCATCAAGCGGGAATGCATGGTGCTCATCACTCCGCCGCCATGGAGCGAATCCAAGCGCAGCATTTCAGTTTTTCGATGGCGGGATTCGGGATTGGGCTTTCGAAGGGGCTGGCGGAAACAAGATTTACGTGGCAACCGTTTTTCGAGCGTCTCTTCCCGGCACTGCTGATCGTGCTGGGTGCACTCTTGATGGTCTACGTGGAATAGTCCGGGGACTGGCGTGTTCGTGCATCCGTCTCGCTGGTTGTTGTCCGGTGCCTTTTCAGGCTAGGCCAGCTTTCGAAAGGGGTAATTCTCGAATGCGCTTGCCATTAGCAGCGAAGATCGCGTTGCACAGCGCGGGCGCAAAGGGTGGCAGCCCCGGCTCGCCAATTCCCGCGGGAGGCGCTTCGCTCGGCACGATGTACACATTTGTTTCGCGCGGCGCTACGTTCATGCGCGCCATTTGGAAAGAATCAAAGTTGGATTGGTCGATCACGCCGTTGGTCGCC
>WNFQ01002838.1_pt1 | contig 14680 bp, 16 predicted proteins | sample 5400171 | NCBI WGS metagenome assembly WNFQ01 (sample SAMN13153356, study PRJNA577476) | soil metagenome | isolation source: 20 cm soil under Madrone tree | place: USA:California | collected 2016-06-14
TCACCCGATCACTCCGTTCACGTTCGGGCTGAAAGCTTTGTCTGCAGTCGCAACTGACCGCACGCGGCGGCAATGTCGTGGCCTTTCTCGCGGCGCAAGGTTGCGACCACCCCGTGCTGCCGCAGGATCGATTGAAATCTTTCCTGCCGCGCCCGCGGAGGGCGTGACCATTCCAGGCCTTCGACGGTGTTGTATGGAATGAGATTAATCTTGGCCGACAGACGCCGAGCGATTTTGGTCAGCTCGCGAGCCTGTTCGTCGGTATCGTTGACCCCGGCGATCAGGATGTGCTCGAGCGTCATCCGTCCTTTTGTCGCGACGTAGTGATCGCAAGCTTCAAGTAAGACTTTTAGTGGATACTTGCGATTAACCGGCATGATCTGGCTACGCACTTCGTCGGTTGCGCCATGCAGTGAAAGGGCGAGACGAAACTGCGTGGACTCCTCGGCCAGCTCGCGAATTTGTGGCGCGAGTCCGCTAGTGGAAACGGTGATGCGGCGGGCGCCGATGCCGAGGCCCCATGGCGCGTTTATTATCCGAATCGCGCGCAGAAGATTCTTCAGGTTCGCGAGCGGCTCGCCCATGCCCATGAAGACGACGTTATCGATTTTTTCTCCGCTCGTCTGTTCAACGGCGATGAGCTGTTGGACGATCTCGCCGGCATCGAGATTGCGCGTCCAGCCTTCCAGTCCGCTTGCGCAGAATTTGCAGCCATAAGCGCAGCCGACCTGGCTCGAGACGCAAATTGTCCGGCGATCTGAGGGTTGGCCATAAAGTGCGGGCGACGCTGGAATGAGGACCGACTCGATCAGGTTTTGGTCGCGCAACCGGAAAAGAAATTTCTGCGTCGTGTCTTTCGAGCCAAGGACGCGGACGACTTCTGTATTTGGTGTGTCAAATTCCGCTGCGAACTCAGCGCGCAGTTCGTTAGGCAAGTCCGTCATCGCGTCGAAGGAGGCGACGCGTTTTTTGTAGATCCAATCGGTAATCTGCTTCGCGCGATAGGAAGGCGCGCCGCGTTTTTCTAGAAAAGCCGCCAGTTCTTCCAGGATGATTCCGGTGAGCGAGGGCTTCACGCAGGAATCTACGCGGAAAGAAGGCGACGTGAAGAAGCAAACGCTCAACGTCCAACGTCCAACGCCCAACGTCGAAATCGCGGATTGCGGAAGAGGAAAACTAATCACGACACGTAAATTGAGTGGTCGGCGAGACCGAAAGCTTGGGGAGATACGAAATCATAGAGGAAAGGAAGGAATAATGAGGATACTGACATTAACAGTAATATTTGGGTTACCGCTCATGGCGTTAGGCCAGAATGCGGAGCCACAACAGACGCAGGGGCAAGCGAACGAAACGCAGACGACAGCGCCGGCGAAAGGAAAGAAAATGCAACCCGCTCAGGAGCAGGAGGCGACTAAACCGCAGGCAAAACCTGAGACGGGCACAAACATGCGTGGACAGACGAATGTTAAGGGTCGCGCTCCCGACGTAAACAGGACTCAACCTGGGGCGCGTTCGAGCACGAGCAAGACGACGACAGTGAACAAGCAAGAGTTCAAGTCGCGCCACAGCGAAGTGTTCAGTCTTGGGCGGCATCCGAAAGAGTTCTTCGTCCAACGATTCGGAGCGAGCCATTTTCGATTGATCGGCAACACGTACTTCGTGTTCGTGGATGGCTGTTGGGTTGCAGTTGACGTGGACGACTTTGTATATACGGAGCGGGTGATCTGCGCCGGCGATCCGGACTTTGTTGAAATTGAATAAGCGCAGCCTCTGCGCCTTACAAAAGCGCTCCGTCGAAAATGCGGGGCGCTTTTTTTTGGCGTCGACCCGTTCTCCCCACGCCGTGTTGCGGAATTGGTTTTCTGGGCGATAGTGGGGGGTCTTCGAAGCCCGAAGTACGAAGGAGGAAAGTCAGCCTCCGGTGCGCGCCAAAGCCCGCGCGACGTTGGTGCAGTGTAGAAGTAATAATCACAATTATGAATGCCGATCTCATCAAAGCCGCCTCCGAAGTAATCACTAATCAGCAAATTCTGGTGAACATGGTCTCACGCCGCGTGCGACAGCTTTCGCTCGGTCATCGTCCTCTCGTGAAACATGCTCCGGGGCTCCGTGAAGCCGATATCGCGTTAACCGAGATCGCTAACGGAAAACTGACGTTCGAGTCGACCCTGGGTGAGAATGGAACCGCTGAGCCTCCCGCACGGGTCGTGCTGTTCCCCGGTGTCGCGCCCAGCAAAAAAGTTAAAAAAGCTGCCTAAAACGAAGATTTGTCCCGATGAGGCGGGCAAAGCGCCAAAGGCGCTGGAGAATAGTGATAAGTGATTGGTGATCAGTTGGAAGGAGCCGCCTCCGCTGAGGCTGCTCCGAAAGATTTAATTATTCTTCGATTGCGCCGCTTATTTTTTGCAGGTGTTGCCGAAAGGTATAACTCGAATCCGCTGCTCGCTTCTCCAGATACTTTGTAAACGCCAATTGTTCCCGCAGCGAGCGTCCCCTTTTGATCGCCTCCGCCTGATGCCGTTCCCGGTCCCAGATTTCGTGCGCAACGCGAAGCAGGTCATCGACATCCTTAGCCGCAGCAAATAAAGAGCCGTCGTCGTCGGCGAAGGCAACATCGCTGGCTTCGACCAGGAAGTTACCGAAGCGTGCGGAGCGCAAAGCCGAGGGATCACGAGGGTCGAGCCGTTGTGGGCCGGAAGGACAGACTCCATAACTGAAAATGGGCAGACGAATCCGCCGGAGCTCTGGCGTATCGCGATGCGCGCCCCAAACTATAATTCCAGCCAAACCGCAGTGTTCCGCCTCGAGCGCGGTTAAATCGCCGATGCAGCCTTCATCCAGGCGCCCGCCGTTATCGATTACCAGAACCTGGCTGGGTTGCGCGCCCTCCATCGCTTCCAGAAAAACGTCGACGCTTCCAAAATGTCTGACAGGCAGCACCGGGCCCGCGAGACGTTGATTAGGCGTCACCGGCCGAATGCCAGGCGGACTAATCCGGAGCGGAATCTTCAACCGCAGACCCGCATCGGCGATGAGCGGAGTGGAAAGTTCGGCAAAAGCGCGAGATAGCAATTCCGCTTTCATGCTGTGACCTTGCTCGTGGTCGGCTGCCTTTGCAAAAGGGAGAAAAGCGGGCCCAGAGCGCAATTACAAGGGAGAATTAGGAGCGAAGCGACGAAAAGCTCATAAGAAAAAATTAAGAATTGAAGCAATCAAACGGAACTTCCTTCATCCCTCTGACTTTCTGTTCGCTTTCGCGTTGACGAACGTGTTAGCCTCTGCGGCTTAACCCAAATAAAACTATGTTACACTTCATTTGGTACATCATTGTCGGTTTCATCGTCGGGTTGATCGCACGCGCGATTATGCCCGGCGCACAGCATCTCGGTTTCATAATGACGACGCTGATCGGTATCGGTGGCTCCATCGTCGGCGGACTAATCGGACGGCTGTTTTCTAAACCTGAACCGGGTGCGACGTTTCATCCTGCGGGTTTCATTATGTCGATCATCGGTGCGATCATTCTGCTCTTTATTTGGATAAAATTGGTGGCCTGACGAAGGCCTGAAACCGCCATCCTCTCGAACAGGCTCGGACGAGCGCCGTCTTTCTTTCTGTTTTTGTCTTGCCCACGCTCTAACCTGCTGCGATAATTTGTTTATCGTCCGGCGGACAACTTCGTAAATCCGTCGCCCAGAAAACCAAACACCCAAACGGAGGAAAAAAACTATGGGATTACTCGATTCAATACTCGGTGCAGTTAGTGGCAAAAGTGATGCTTCCGGCCAAGCGGCTCCGCTCATAGGAGTTCTCAGTGGTCTCCTCGCGCAGAGCGGGGGACTGCAAGGCCTGGCTAACAAATTTTCACAGAGCGGCCAGGGTGATACGTTCTCGTCCTGGGTTGGCATGGGCGAAAACCAGTCGATCTCCAGCAATCAAATCCAAAACGTGCTTGGTTCCGAGCAGGTCCAGGCACTCGCCGCAAAGATGGGAGTGGATCCTGCGCAAGCCTCGCACTTCCTGGCCGAATACCTGCCAAAGATCGTCGATAAACTAACGCCCGAAGGAAAAGTGGACCCTACGGCGGACCACCAGCAGGGTTTGGCTGGGTTGCTTCCGTCGCTATTGCAGAGTCTTCGGGGCGAAGCTCCCGGCAGTCAGTCCACGCAGGCGTGACGGCTTCTGTCCGTTGCTTTGCCGCGCGGGCACCCTTTTCTTCACGGATTCCAGATTAATTTTCAACTCCCAGTTTCGTCAGCGTTAAACTGCTCGATAAGCAGGCGTATGCGTTGGTTGTTCAGGTCGTCTGGAATATACATCAAGCTGCGGCTCTAGTTTTGCGACTCCACGCGCTTGACGCCTGCGAATTGATCAAAGTCGCGATCGAACGAAACGATCGCAATGGATTTGGCAGCGGCGACTGCAGCATGGTATGCGTCCACAAAGTTCACATCGGTTTGCGCAAAATTCCGCAATGCGCTCAGCAATGTTGCCTTGTTTTCGATTTCAATTCCCGCGGAATCGATCAGGTCTTTCAGGGCAGCGCTGATCGCATCGCGATCCAGCGAATAAAAGGATTGCAACACCCAGGCGGTTTCGGCCAACGCGAGATCCGTAACAACTAGAGTGACATCGCCAGCCGCGGCGCGAGCGAACAATTTTCGGCTACGAGGCGAATGTGTTGGATGATCGCCGGTGAGAAAACGAACAATGACGTTGGTGTCGAGTAGCAGTCTCACCTTCAGACGCCCTTTTTCTTCCAGCGTCGAACGATATCGCGTTCGACCGCCGCACGCATTTGCACCTTAGTGGGCGGCGGTCCTTTACGACGAATGCGAGATTTGAAGATCGCGTAAAGTTCGTGCACAGAAGGCGCCGGTTTGATGGCGACCTTTCCGTCCGCCACCTCGTAAAGAATGCGATCATTTTTCTTCAGGCCAAGCAGCCTCCGAATGTCTCGGGGGATGGTGGTTTGTCCTTTGCTAGTAAGCGTTGACTCTGGCATTATTCCTTACGTATAGGGAATATTCCTTACTTGCCATCAGAATCAAGGCAAAAGTAAGATCTCCTTGCGGTCAAGTATCTAGACGCGGATTGGAAGAGCGCTGCTGAACACGCAAGAGCTACGAATCAAGAATTATGAAAGCCGCTGGAGCGGCAATTTGATTGCCCGGCCGGGCTGGCGACTGCGGTTTGACGTTTGGATGTAAAGGGAAGAAAAGGGAAGCGCATGAAGGCGATTCGGGTGCATGAGTTTGGCGGTCCGGAAGTTTTGCGGGTCGAAGAGGTGGCGACGCCAGAACCTGGTCCCGGTCAGGTGCTGGTTCGCATGCAAGCGATCGGCATTAATCCGGTCGAAACCTACATTCGTGCGGGAACGTATGCGTACAAGCCAACGTTACCTTACACGCCTGGCAACGACGGCGCGGGCGTGGTCGAGCAGGTTGGTCCGGATGTGAATCAATTCAAGCCGGGTGATCGTGTTTACACCGCGGGATCGGTCAGCGGCACGTATGCCGAGTTTGCGTTGTGCAAAACGGAGCAAGTGTATCCGTTGCCGGCGAACGTTTCTTTCGTACAAGGCGCTGCGATGGGCACGCCGTACGCGACGGCGTATCGCGGGTTGTTCCAGCGCGCCGAAGCGAAGCCGGGCGAAACAGTTTTAGTGCACGGCGCGAGCGGCGGCGTTGGGACGGCGGCCGTGCAACTGGCGCGTGCCCGCGGTTTGCGCGTATTTGGCACCGCTGGCAGTGACGAAGGACGCAAGCTCGCGCGTGAACAAGGCGCGCACGAAGCGTTCGACCATCGCGCGCCTGACCATTTTATCCAGATCATGAACGCAACCGGCGGACGCGGTGTTGACGTAATCGTGGAATTGCTCGCGAACGTGAATCTCGGGAATGACCTGACCATTCTCGCCAACGGCGGGCGTGTCGCGATCATCGGTAGCCGCGGCCGCGTGGAGATTAATCCGCGCGACGCGATGCAGCGCGATGTCGATCTTCGCGGAATGGTGATGCCGAACACGCCGCCTGCGGAACTGGCGAGCATTCATGCCGCGCTCGTGGCCGGCTTGGAAAACGGGACGCTGCGTCCGGTGATCGGCAAAGAATTTCCGCTGGCAGAAGCCGCCCAGGCGCACCGCGTAGTCATGGAGCCGGGAGCGATGGGGAAGATTGTGCTCCGCACAAGAAAGTAAGAAGTAAGAAGGAAGAATTAAGAAGTAGACTTGGCGCGGCAAGGATTGAAGTAAAAAGGGATAAATTAAGAAATGAAAGGCGAGGGAACGAGAGTACAAATGAGGAATGCAGCCGAACGAAAATGATCTCAGGGAGCGCACGAAAGAATTCGGTCTGCGGGTTCTTCGGATGTTTTCGCGATTGCCGAAAACAACAGAGGCCCAAGTACTTGGCAAGCAGGTCCTACGATCGGGTACTTCTGTCGGAGCAAACTATCGCGAGGCATATCGCGCCCGCAGCAAATCCGAGTTCATCGCAAAGTGTGGCGATTCGCTGCGTGAGCTTGAAGAGACCGCTTACTGGCTTGAACTGCTCGTCGAGGCAGGGATAGTCCACCCAGAGACGGTTGGAGCTCTGGCACGAGAATGTGACGAATTGATCGCGATTTTCGTCACAATTTTAAAACGCTCGAAAGAGCCGCTCGAGACTTCCTAATTCTTCCTTCATCCTTCTACCTTTCTTCACGATGGAGATTCACCAACTGCGTTATTTCGTCGCCGTGGCGGAGGAAGGAAGCTTTTCTCGCGCGGCCGCCAAAGTTCGCGTCGCTCAACCTTCGCTTAGTCAACAGATTCGAAAACTGGAAGCGGAGGTCGGGCAACCCTTGTTCGACCGTTTGCCGCGTTCCGTCGTCCTCACCGAAGCCGGCCGTTGTTTGATCGATTACGCCCGGCAAATTTTGACTTCGATTGGTGACGCGCAGCGTTGTGTGGACGAGCTCACGGCCGACATTTCCGGGAAACTGGCAGTCGGCGCAATTCCGACGATTGCGCCGTATGTGCTGCCGGAATTGGTAGTGACATTCCACAAACATTATCCAGAGGTGACGCTGGAGATCGTAGAGGATGTGACCCAGGGAATCAGTCGCCGCGTCGAAGCGGGAGAGCTGGATGTCGCGCTGGCATCAACTTGCCAACAAAGTCCCACCCTGCGACGCGAATCGCTGGGCAACGAACCATTGCTTGCCCTGGTGCCGGAAGGCCACTCTTTGGCAAAGCAGACCTTAATAACGCTGGACGATCTCAAGTCGCAGCGATTTCTGCTTCTGCACGAGATGCATTGCCTCTCGCAACAGGTGAATCACCTGCTTGAGTCGCGCCGTCTCCGACCAGAGATCGGGCTGGCGGGCAGTCAGCTTACCACGATCGCGAACATGGTCGCGGCGGAGATAGGGATTTCAATTGTCCCGCAGATGATGGTGAAACACCAAGCCACCCCCGGGTGTGTCAGTCTGCCGTTCGCTCCGCCCGTTCCAGAACGTGAACTGAATCTTCTTTACAATCCGCTTCGATTTCAGAGCAAGGCAGCCGCAGCGTTCCGTCAAGAAACTGCGGCTGCCTTTTCACCCCAAGATACGTCGATTGCTCACAACACGAGCTAAAACACTTTCTATCTCAGCAGGTTCAGAGCTGACGCCAATGTCAACATTGGCCAGGCGGCGAGGATCAGGATCAGTCCAAAGAGCGCAAGCTCAGGTAAATAATGCGGCCGCGCCCTGTGCACGTATCGTTCCTCAAGGAACCGTGAGATCCGTTGCCCTATCGGCATTGTAGTTTTCATATGATCAACCGGCCACAGTTGGGCTGCATATTGAAATACTTTATTCGTCTAGGGCCAATAGGATTTGCCTATTGCAGGGAGTGCTGCGGAGTCAGCGACCCCGGCTACAAGATTCGGCGTTGGCGCCTGCGACTATAGATCTGCGGCGCCAGGCTCGGCCCTATAGCGCAAGCATTGTGCCGCGACAATTTGACGCGCCGCAGTGGCAAGCGAATTTCCTTTTCGATTCTTCTGTGATCGGTTCGTCGATTTCCATCGCGTAATCGTAAAAGAGTTCCTCGCCGGGTTCGATATCACACATCGCGTAGATGAAGATGCGGTTATCTTCCTCAATGGCCTCGCAGTTTGGGTCGCAGCAATGGTTGATGCAGCGCGCGTCGTTGCCGCCAATCTCTGGATTGATTACTTCGCCGTTTTCAAGGCCGAAATTGAAGGTGTGCGGGTCGTTTTCGTCGTCGGGAGCGGCTTCCCAGGAAACGCGTTGGCCGGTGTATTCGATAATGCGAGTGCCTTTGCGAATGAAATGCGTGGCATAAACGCCGCGACCGTGCACGGCGGACTCCCGAACTTGGATTCGTACGGCTCGGTTTCGCGTTTTGCTTTTCTTCGCCATGTGCTGGGAACTAAGCAGGAAGTCTGGGAAAACTAGGAACGAAGAATCAAGAATTTAGCAAACGAAATGGATGATGGGATAATATTCACACAATGTCACCCGAGGAATGCTCTCCACTTGAATCGCTCGATGCGGTCTTGCGATCCGAAGATGTCCGCAAAGAAATTCCTCCTGTCGTCGAGCGGGTACGCGCCGAGTTGGTTCGCAAAAAAGAGGCGCTAATGACTTGGGAACCGATTTCGTTAGCCGTTTTCGGTCGCAAGTTACCGCCGGGGATTCGGTCTGCCTGGGTTTTTGTCCTGCGAGCGGGCGCGGACACCGGCGCCGAACGGCATCCGAACAGTCATCAACGGATGATGTCGTTCCAAGGGAGCGGCGATATGCAAACCGGAGAGCCGGGACAGTGGCAATCGAATGCGTTGGTCAGTGATCCGGAGGCGCCGCTGGAACGGCGCTGGATTTCCATCCCACCGAACGTCTGGCATCGGCCGGTGGTCGGCGCAAATGCAGATTGGACGGTCGTCTCGTTTCACACGGTCGCGCCCGAGGAATTGATTGAAGAAAGGCCTGATAGCGGAAGCAAAGATGGAACGAAGCAGATGAAGTATCTGGGGCAGAAGTAAACTCCGGTTCCACATCGGGTAATTTGATGTCAAAGTCAGTCCAAGCCGAGTTGTTTGCCGATAGCGTGTGCAAGGTGGTTTGGAAGGCGAAGCTTTGCGACGCTCGTTTGCAGCCGACACAGCTGCCGCTACAGCAGGGCTTCCGCTATCAACTCTGCCATGTGCTTTGGGCGGGCGTTGCTCAGATCGGTGATTTGGTGCCGGCAACTTGTGCCTGAGGCGATGATTTCCGTTCCTGGCGGTTGATTATCGATATTGTCGAGCAAGCGCTGGGCGACCTGGACCGAAAGATCGTATTTCTCCGCAAGCGCGCCGAATGCGCCTGCCATTCCGCAGCAGGCGGTATCGAGCAGTGTCGCTTTTCTTCCGGGCAAACGCTCCGCCAGTCTGCGCATGAACTCCGGATTCATGATTGATTTTGCGTGGCAATGCGGATGAATTGCTATTGTCGCCGGACGTTGGTTGAATTGAAGGGCGTTCGGTTGGCGCGCGAGTAAGTCATCGACAAATTTTTCGAACGTGAAACAGCGCTTCGCCAGATCCTCCGCGCCGTTGATGTTCAATTCGCGATAATCTTCCACGAACATCGACCAGCACGATGGCTCCAGGAAGACGATTGGAGTGTTGGAGTTCTGGAGTAATGAGAGAAGACCGACGTTGTGCTTTGCGAGTTTCGTTGCCGCGCCGAGATTTCCCTGGCTGAACGCTGGACGTCCGCAGCAGCGGCGATTCTTCGCAAGAGACACCTGAAATCCGAGCGCTTCCAGCACCTTGACGGCAGCAATGCCGATGTTCGGTTCGTGATAGCGCACAAAGGTATCGTCCCAGAGGATGACATGCCCTCCGGGGAGCGCGGGCGCCTCGCCCGTTGTTTTTGGCGCCTCGCCAAAAACCTCTGTGCTCCTTCGCGAGCTAAGGCTGAATTTTGGCGCCCTTGGAGTGTCCCGCGAGGCACGTGACACAGCGGGCGAGGCGCCCGCGCTCCCCAGACGTTGCGCGAACCATTTGTCGAAACGGTGACGCGCGTAGTGCGGCAATGAGCGTTTTGCCGAGATGCCAAGCGCTGTCTCCATTAACGCCCGCAGCGGCTTGAAATCGAGAATAGCGTTTGCCAGCGCTGCCATGGTGCAGCCGATTTTTCCGAGCAAATCAACCCTGCTCAAAACGCGTTCGCGCAAGGGAAGGCCATCGCGGCGCCAGCGCGCGTAAAGCATTTCTGCCTTCAACAATGCGAGATTTACATTCGATGGACATTCCGGCGTGCAACCTTTGCAGGAAAGACAATTGCTAAGCGCAGCGTCCAACTCTTCGGATTTTAATGGGTCGTGCCCATTCACACGCAGCTCGAGCGCGGCCCGGATGATATTGGCGCGGCCGCGCGTGGACATCACTTCTTCGCCGGTGGCCATGAATGTTGGGCACATGATGCCGGCGTGTTTCAGACAGCCGCCGCAGCCGTTGCATTGTTCGAGGTTGCCGATAAACGAACGGTCCTTGAACGCAAATTCGAGTACCGGCAGGTACCGGAGCTCGAGCGGCCGCGTAAAATTTTCGCGCAGATGGTTATCGATTTTGTGACGGCCATCGTCGAATATTTTCCCGGGATTAAAAAGGTTTTTCGGATCGAACATGCGTTTGATTTCGCGTAAGACACGAAGGAGCTCGTCCCCGAGTTGATCGCGCATGTATTCCGTGCGCGCGATGCCAACTCCGTGCTCGGCTGACAACGAACCTTTGAATTGTTGTACCAAGGCGGAGGTTTGATCGGCGACTTGCCGGAATTTCTTCAAATCGGCTGCGCTGTGTAGATCCAGCACAGGTCGCACGTGCAGCAGTCCGCTGGCAGCGTGCCCGTAATAGCTCGCCTCCAACCCAAGTGGTTTCATGATCGATTGCAGTCCGTGCACGTATTCGGGTAATTGCGCCGGCCGAACGGCGGCGTCTTCAATGAATGCGACCGGTTTTGCCGGGCCGATGCAACCGGTCAAAAGCGAGAGACCAGATTTCCGCACCAACCAGACAAGATTCATCTGCGCCGGATCGGTGAGGATTTTTTTGCGCAGCCCGATGTTGCGCGATTCCAGAGTCGACAGGCGCTCCGCCACGTCATCATAGAATTCAACGATTAAAATCGCTTCGCAGCGCTTCGTGTCGAGTTCGAGCAAATCACGCGCTGCCTGAAAATGCAGTTGCCCTTTGGTTTGGTCGAGCAACGGGCGATCGATGTGTTCAATCGCCGCAGGCTTGAGATCAAGAAGCTCAACCGTCGCCTGCATTGCTTCCGCTACCGACGCGAAAAAGATCAGACCCAAACCTTTCTCCTGGGCCAGGGGACAAATCTTGAGCTCAGCGGAGAAGATGGCCGCCAGCGTTCCTTCGCTGCCAGCGAGAATATTTGTAAGATCAGTCGGTGCGCGCAGAAATTTTTCGATCCCGTAACCCGGCCAGCGCTTTATCAGGCCCGGTGGCCAGCGCTCAGCCATCTCGGCCGTCGCTTCGCGAACGAGGTCCTCGATCTTTGCCCGCTCACAGCCTAACGACTTATGGCTTGCTCCAATTTCTTCAACGCGGCCGTCGGCCATTACGATGTCGAGGGAAAGAACGTGATCGGCTGTGGTTCCGTAGATAGGGCATCGCGCGCCTGACGAATTGTTGGCGATCATGCCGCCGAGTGTGGCGCGCGAACTGGTTGCGACATCGGGTCCGAAGCAAAATCCGTGCGGTCTTAGAAAATCGTTAAGCTGATCGAGCACGACACCAGCTCCGATGCGCACGCTGCGTTTTTCAAGATCGAGATCGCTGATCTGGCGGTTGTAGCGCGAAAAATCGACAATCAATCCCTCGCCGATCGCGTTGCCGACCAAACTTGTGCCTGCGCCGCGCGGCGTTATGGAAAGACCCCCATCAGCTGCGGCATGAACGACTGCACTCGCTTGTTGCGCGGTCTTCGGAAACGCAACGCCGACCGGCTGAATCTGATAAATCGACGCGTCAGTCGCGTAGAGTTTACGCGTCAGATTATCAAAGCGCGCCTCACAACCGGTTTGCCTGATTTTCCTTTCCTGAACGGAAGTCATCGCGTCGAAATTACATTATACGCAGCACGTCCTTTTGCGACCGCGGGCGCCTATGCCGCTTCGCTCAACCTGGACAGCTTTCGTAAAAATTGCCGTGCTACATACGCGTACAGGTAGGGCGGGCAGTCCGCTGCACGCCCTTCTGCGATTTCGCGTGGCGGCGCGCACGGAGTGGCGCGCCCTACCAAAGATTCATTTGGGCGTTTTCAGGTGTTGTACCGGCGAAACGAACTCCGACGCCAATGAGGCGAACAGGTTTTCCAGTGCGGGCGAACGCTTCCGCAAGCAGCGAACGAAAATCTTCCAACGCGGGCTGGAGTCCCGCGCGCTCGGCAGTTGTGCGGGTGAAATCGTTGAACTTTAGTTTCACGAAGATTTTCGTGATCTCGCGCGTCGATTCTTTTTGCGCCAGATCGGCCATTAAATCCTGGAAGAGTTCTTCTCGTTGAACTTTAGTTTCACGAAGATTTTCGTGATCTCGCGCGTCGATTCTTTTTGCGCCAGATCGGCCATTAAATCCTGGAAGAGTTCTTCCAGCTTTTCTTCGCACTGCTCGAGGGTGGTCAGATCGATGGCGAACGTTTCCTCTGTGCTGAGCGATTTGCGCGGACGGTCCGGCTCGACTGGGCGATGGTCGATGCCGCGACAGAGATCATACAGATCGAGTCCAAATTTACCAAACACATCGACGAGTTCCGGGCGCGCGAAACGCTGGAGGTCACCGCAGGTTTTGACTCCGAGTTCTTCGAGTTTTCGCTCGGATTTCTCGCCAATGCCCCAGATTTTGCGGACGGACAAATCTCGCATGAACTCGGCGATGCCCTCTTGCTTCACTTCAAACTGACCGTTCGGCTTGTTTAATTCGCTGGCGATCTTGGCGATCAGTTTGTTCGGACCAACTCCTGCAGACGACGTCAGCTTCGTTTTATCAAAGATCGCGCTGCGGATCTCGTGCGCGAGCGCTCCCGGCGCGCTCGGGTGTGCGGTAACGTCGAGGTATGCTTCGTCGAGCGAGAGCGGTTCGATGATTGAGGTGAACCGATGAAGGATTCCGCGAATCACTGCCGCTTCACGCCGGTAAACATCGAACCGCGTCGGCACCACAATCAGGTTTGGGCAGCGTTGCAGCGCCATGAAAGTTGGCATAGCCGAGCGCACACCGAACTTGCGCGCTTCGTAATTGCACGTCGTCAACACGCCGCGCCGATCACGAGCGCCGCCCACGCCTACTGGTTTGCCGCGCAACGAGGGACGATCGCGCACCTCGATGGCGGCATAAAAGCAATCCATGTCGAGGTGAATAATCGCGCGCGGGTTTTCTTCATTCTGCACACAGAAATCTCGCACAACGCAAGAAGGAGACCATCTGGCGGTTCTGTCTCCGATCTCGAATTTCAGGCTTTGCAAAACGTAATTGGCTCTAGATATTGAAGCGCAACTTTTTTCTGAAATGGACGCTTCCACTTCTATCGAAACGCATCACGAACCGCACGGGCACGACGCTGCTCATGAGCATCACGAGCTCGGATGGTGGCGAAAATATATTTTTTCCACCGACCACAAGGTGATTGGAATCCAGTACGGCCTTTGCGGGCTGGTGTTCCTCTTCTTTGGGTTCTGCCTGATGATGATGATGCGCTGGCAATTGGCGTATCCCGGTCAGGCGATGCCGGTGATCGGCAAATGGCTGCCGTACATTTTCGGGGCCGATTCGATGCCGGACGGAAAAATGACCCCTGATTTTTACAATTCGTTAGGCGCCATGCACGGCACAATCATGATCTTTCTGGGTGTAGTGCCGTTGGCATTCGCCGCATTCGGAAATTTCGTCGTGCCGCTGCAAATCGGCGCGCCTGACATGACGTTCCCGAAAGTGAACGCGGCAAGTTTCTGGGCTTTCGCGGTCGGCGGCGTGATCATGCTGATCAGTTTCTTCGTGCCTGGCGGCGCGGCCAAGGGCGGGTGGACATCCTATACACCGCTGGCGGCTTTCGACGATACCGGGCCTGGACGTTATCTCGTGTTTAACGGCCAGACGCTCTGGTTGATCGGATTTATTTTTCTCATCTCATCGTCGTTGCTTGGCGCGATCAATTTCATCACCACGATTATTCAATTGCGTGCCAAAGGTCTGACTTGGATGCGGCTGCCATTCTTTGTGTGGGCGCAATTTGTCACCGCGTTTCTGTTGCTGCTGGCGTTCCCGCCACTGGAAGCTGCGATCGTCATGCAGTTGATGGACCGCGTTGCGCACACGAGCTTTTTCCTGCCGAGCGGTCTCGTTGTGAATGGCGCACCGGTTTCGATCAGCGGCGGGGGCAGTCCGCTTCTGTGGCAGCACTTGTTCTGGTTCCTCGGGCATCCCGAGGTTTACGTGCTGATTTTGCCCGCGTTTGGAATCGTCGCCGAAATCCTGGCGAACAATTCGCGCAAGCCGTTGTGGGGTTATAAATCGCTGGTTTTTTCTGTGCTGGTGATCGGATTTTTGTCGTTCATCGTTTGGGCACATCACATGTGGATGACGGGCATGGGCAGTGCGGTCAGCGCATTTTTCCAAACGACTAC